>Ga0157369_10006007_pt1 | contig 14106 bp, 7 predicted proteins | sample C25metaG_FD_113461 | JGI IMG/M metagenome (GOLD analysis project Ga0157369, IMG submission 113461) | Corn rhizosphere microbial communities from Kellogg Biological Station, Michigan, USA - C2-5 metaG | ecosystem: Host-associated > Plants > Roots > Rhizosphere > Soil | place: USA: Michigan...
AGTAACGGACAGCGAGACTGGGATCGATCTAGAAGCCTATTGTAATTTCATCGAGGTCGTCGGTCGCAGGCTGGGCGAAATGCACACCGTCTTGGCACAGCCTTCGGACAACCCCGATTTCGCGCCGGAAATCGCGGATAGGGAGACCATCGAGACCTGGCGCACGCGGCTGCGCGCCCAGCTCGAAGCTGCGTTCGCGATCCGCGAGCTGGGCGATCGAGAAGTGCTGCTCGCCGCCACTGACCACGCGCTCAAAGAGGGAGAAGGGCTTCCACTCACGCGCATCCACGGTGATCTGCATCTGGGCCAAGTGCTCGTGGCGGCAGGCGATGCGATCATCATCGATTTCGAAGGCGAACCGGCCAAGCCGCTGTCCGAACGCCGCGCCAAGAACTCGCCGCTACGCGACGTCGCCGGCATGTTGCGGTCGTTTGATTACGTCAGCGGCGTGGTCCAGCGCAACGATAAGATCATCAACACCAGCCAAAGCGCCGATCGCGCGAAGGCATTGCTCGACGAATTCGGGCGCATCGCACGCACCGCCTTCCTAGAAGGTTATGCGCAAGGTCGCGGCCGACCGCTCGACGCGTGTGAGGAAAACATTCTGACGGTCTTCGCGCTGGAGAAGGCGGCGTATGAGGTCGTCTACGAGGCGAACAATCGCCCCGACTGGATCGATGTTCCCGCTGCGGGCTTCGCAAAACTGGCGGCCGCGCTATGAACATGCATGACGGCCACGACATCGCCGAAGCGCTAATGATTGCCGAGGGACGTCATCCCGATCCATTTGGGTTCCTTGGTCCCCATGACGGTGTGGTGCGGACCTTTCAGCCCGGCGCCCTGCGCGTCGAGCTGCTGCGCGGCGAATACGCCGCGCCCATGCTTCCCATTGGCAATACCGAAGTCTTTGTCGCGCATGGCACAGGGCCTTATCGCCTGCGCATCCATTGGCGCAATTCGGTGCAGGAGACGGAAGACCCTTATGCCTTCCCCCCAATCCTCGGCGATGTCGATCTGCATCTCTTTTCGGAAGGATCGCATTGGAACCTGGCCGAGCGTTTTGGCGCGTCGGTCGATCGCGTCGAAGGCGTGGATGGTGTGCGCTTCGCCGTGTGGGCGCCCAATGCACGGCGCGTTTCGGTGGTTGGCGACTTCAACAATTGGGACGGAAGGCGCTATCCGATGCGGCGCCGGCACAGCGCCGGCGTGTGGGAAATCTTCATTCCACGCCTCACTGCCGGCGAGCGCTACAAATATGAAATTGTCGGTCCCGATGGCGTTGTCTTACCACTGAAAGCCGATCCACTGGCGCGCGCGACCGAGCATCCGCCCGCGAACGCGTCCATAGTTCCGGAACCGTGGCACTATCACTGGAACGACGGCGACTGGTTAGCGCGCCGCGCTGCCGCGCAAGCGCCATTGGTGCCTATTTCGATATATGAAGTGCATGTCGCCTCATGGTTCCGCCCCGAGCACGGCGAAACCATCGATTGGCGCGGCTTTGCGCAGAAGCTCATTCCTTATGTGAGCGCGCTCGGTTTCACCCATATCGAGTTGCTGCCGATTATGGAGCACCCGTTTGGCGGCTCGTGGGGTTATCAGCCGCTGTCGCAATTCGCACCGAGTGCGCGCTACGGCAGCGCGGCCGAGTTCGCGCATTTCGTCGATTCCTGCCACCGCGCCGGGATCGGTGTGATCCTGGATTGGGTACCGGCGCACTTTCCGTCCGACGCGCATGGCCTTGCGCGTTTCGACGGCACCGCGCTCTACGAACACGCCGACCCCCGCGAGGGTTATCACAAGGATTGGAACACACTAATCTACAATCTCGGCCGCCGTGAGGTGCAGGGCTTCCTGATCGCGAGCGCTCTGTTCTGGCTTGAGCATTTCCACATCGACGGTCTGCGCGTCGATGCCGTCGCCTCGATGCTCTATCGCGACTACTCGCGCAAAGAGGGCGAGTGGATCGCCAACCGTTACGGCGGGCGTGAGAATCTGGAAGCGATCGACTTCCTGAAGCGCCTCAATGCCGTGATACGCGAGCGCGCGGCCGGCGCTATCACGATCGCGGAAGAATCCACCGCGTGGCCCGGCGTCACCGAAGAAGACGGCTTGGGCTTTTCCTACAAATGGAACATGGGCTGGATGCACGACACGCTGGGTTACATGGCGCACGAGCCAGTGCATCGGCGTTGGCATCACAACGCCATCACCTTCGGACTGGTGTATGCCTGGTCGGAGAAATTCGTGCTGCCGCTTTCTCATGACGAGGTCGTGCACGGCAAAGGCTCACTCTTTGGCCGCATGCCGGGCGACACATGGCAGAAGCTCGCCAACCTGCGTGCCTATTTCGCGTTCATGTGGACGCATCCGGGCAAAAAGCTGCTGTTCATGGGCGGTGAGATCGCCACGCCCCGCGAGTGGAATCACGACGGCGAGATCGATTGGGACCTGCTCAAGGATCCGGGTCATGCCGGCGTGCAGCGGCTGATCGGTGATCTCAATCGTCTTTACGCGCGCGAGCCTGCGCTGCATGCAAGCGACAGCAATCCGGCCGGGTTCCGCTGGGTGATTGGCGACGACAGTGCCAATAGTGTCTTCGCCTATGAGCGATTGGCGCCGGACGGAAGCAGCCTCCTCGTCATTGTCAACATGACACCAATGCCGCGCCGGAACTATCGCGTGCCTGTCTCGCGCGACGGCACATGGCGCGAGTTGCTCAACACCGATTCCGAAATCTATGGCGGCGGCAATGTCGGCAATGGCGGTGAAGCCAGATCCCGCGATGGCGCGTTGAACCTGACTCTGCCGCCGCTCGCAACTTTGGTGCTCGCATGACACTCGAAACCGGCCGATGTTATCCCTTGGGAGCGACGTGGGATGGCGAAGGCGTGAACTTTGCCGTGTTTTCTGAGCATGCCACGAAGATCGAGCTTTGTGTGTTCAATGCCCACGGCCACGAGACGCGCCACGTGCTGCCCGCGAAGATCGACGGCGTATGGCATGGCTATCTAAAAGGCGCCGCGCCGGGGCTTGCTTATGGCTTCCGCGCCTTCGGCCCTTATGAACCGAAGAACGGTCATCGCTTCAACCATCACAAGCTTCTGCTCGATCCCTATGCGCGCCAACTGAGCGGGGAGGTCCACTGGAATGAGGCGCTTCTAGGCTACACGCTCGGCGGAAAGGACGCTGACCTGCGGTTTGACCGCCGAGACAGCGCACCTTTCATGGTCAAAGCGGTCGTGACGCGCGACGACTTCGACTGGAGCGGCGACAAGCAGCCCTGCACCGCGTGGGCCGACACGGTGATCTATGAAGCTCATGTGAAGGGCCTCACCAAGCTCCTCCACGCCATACCGGAAGCGCGGCGTGGCACTTATGCCGCGCTCAGCCATTCCGCGGTGATCGATCATCTTCGCCGCCTTGGCGTGACCGCGATCGAGCTTCTGCCTGTGCACGGCTTTTTTCAGGACCCGGCACTGGTCGAGCGAGGTTTAAGCAATTACTGGGGTTACAACACGTTGAGTTTTTTCGCACCGGAGCGCCGCTATGGCACCGCAGACGATCTCCGCCGCGCGGTGAAGGCGCTTCATGCCGCAGGTATCGAGGTTATCCTAGATGTGGTCTACAATCACACCTGCGAAGGAAACGAGCTCGGTACGACGCTTTCCTGGCGCGGCCTGGACAACGCAAGCTATTACCGGCTGCTCGAAGAAGACAAGCGTCACCTCATCAACGACACCGGCACGGGCAACACCGTCAATCTTTCGCATGCGCGTGTGATCCAGATGGTGATGGATTCGCTCCGGCATTTCGTGCAGTCGTACCATATCGATGGTTTCCGCTTCGATCTCTGCACCACGCTCGGCCGCGAACCGTCCGGCTTTGACCCCGGCTGCGGCTTCTTCGATGCGCTTCGACAGGATCCCGTGCTTGCGCCGGTCAAGCTGATCGCGGAGCCATGGGACATCGGTCCTGGAGGCTATCAACTCGGCAATCACCCGCCGGGCTTTTCCGAATGGAACGACCGCTTCCGCGACACCACGCGGCGCTACTGGCGCGGCGATGCGGGGCAACGGCCGGACATGGCGGAACGGTTGTCGGGCTCTTCCGATCTCTTTGCCTCGCGCAGGCCGTCCGCTTCGATCAACTTCATCACCGCCCATGACGGCGCGTCGCTCGCCGACCTCACGATATACGAAGGCAAGTACAATGAGGCCAACGGCGAGGAAAATCACGACGGTACGGATGACAACCTTTCGCGCAATTGGGGAACAGAAGGGCCGAGCGCCGACACGGAGATCAACGACCTGCGCGATCGCGTCCGGCGATCCATGCTGGTCACGCTCTACTGGGCGCGGGGCACGCCCATGCTGCTCGCCGGCGATGAGCTTGGCCGCACGCAGCAGGGCAACAACAATGCCTATTGTCAGGACAACAAAACCTCCTGGATTGACTGGAAGAGGGCGGACCGCGATCTGATCGCGTTCACCGCCCGGCTGGCCGAACTCCGTCGCACCTATCCGGTCATACACGAAGACCGCTTCCGCCATGGAAAGGAAATCGTGCCCGGGTTCTGCGATCTCGACTGGCTCGATGAGCGTGATCTCTTTCTCACCGAAGAGGATTGGCAGAATCCCGAAGGCCGCGCGCTCGTCGCCCGGCGCGCGCGGCTGCGCAGCGATGGAAAAATCGAAGTGCTCGCACTTCTCATGAATAGCGGCGAAGACGCCGTTGAGTTCGCGCTTCCGGCAGAGCTGAAATGGACGCTACTGCTCGACAGTTCTGCGCCTAAGCGCGCCGACGAAGCGCTCGACGGCCCTTCCTGTCTCGTTCAGGCGCATACCTGCGCCATCGTCAGCACGGCGTTCGAGGCGGAGCCGTGACGCGCTTCCGCTTTTGGGCGCCGGCCTGCGATGATGTCGAGCTCGACATGGAAGGCCGCGTCACGACGATGTCCGCGAATATGGATAGCTGGTTTGAAGCTGAAACCGAGGCGCCGGCCGGAACGCATTATCGCTTTCTGATCGGCGATCGCGCCGTGCCCGATCCGGCGTCGCGGCTGCAGGACGATGGCTGGAGCGTGATTACCGATCCCAACGCGTTCCTCTGGCACGATGGAGCGTGGCGTGGCCGCCCGTGGGAGGAGTCCGTCATTTACGAACTTCATGCCGGCCTGATGGGCGGCTTCAAGGGGATTGAGAGCTATCTGCCTCAGCTCGCCGAGCTTGGCATCACGGCGGTGGAGTTGATGCCGGTTGCGCAATTCCCCGGCAATCGCAACTGGGGATACGACGGCGTGCTGCCTTACGCCCCGGCGTCAACCTATGGCAGGCCGGACGAACTCAAGCATCTCGTCGACCGCGCGCACGCGCTCGGCTTGATGGTGTTCCTCGACGTCGTCTACAACCACTTCGGACCTGACGGGAATTTTCTACCGCTCTATGCGCCGTCGTTTTTCCGCGAGGATCGCCACACGCCGTGGGGCGCGGGCATCGATTTCCGCAAGATCGAGGTGCGCCGTTTCTTCATCGACAACGCGCTCTATTGGGTGAACGAATTCCATGTCGATGGCCTCAGGCTCGATGCCATCCACGCCATCGGCGACAACGGGTTCGTTGCAGATCTCGCGCGTGAGGTGCGCGAGGCGGCGCCGGAGCGCCATGTCCACATCATGGTCGAGAACGAACGTAACGACGCAGGACTTCTGCGCGACACCGGAATCGCGCAATGGAACGACGATTTTCATCACGCGGTGCATGTTCTCCTGACCGGGGAAAACGAGGGCTATTATGGCGCATATGCCGAGGCGGCTGCGCAAGGTCTGGCAAAATCGCTCAGCGGCGGCTTCATCTGCGAACGCAGCGGGCCGGGACCGAGGCTTCCGCCCATATCTTTCGTGAACTTCCTGCAGAACCACGACCATGTCGGAAATCGTGCGTTGGGCGAGCGCCTGCTCTTGCTTGCCGATGCGCGTGCGCTACGCGGCGCCATCGCACTGCTTCTGCTCTGTCCGTCGATCCCCATGATTTTCTTCGGCGAAGAAGCGGGCGCGCGCGAACCGTTCCTCTATTTTTGCGACCACGCGGACAAAGCTCTGGCAGATGCGGTGCGCGAAGGCCGCCGCAACGAATTCGCCAAATTCCGCGCCTTCGCCGATCCCAAAACACGCACGCAGATTCCGGACCCCAACGCGCCGGAGACGTTCGAGCGCTCGCGACCGCGCCTCGCCGGCGGCGATGAATGGCGCGCGCTCTACAAAGACCTTCTTACGCTTCGCCGAGTGCATATCATCCCCCGCCTGCGCGGCGCGATGGCGCAGAGTGCGGAAGCAACAGGCCCGAAAGCCGTCCGCGCGTCCTGGCGCATGGGCGATGGCGCCAGGCTCACGATCCACTTCGATCTCGAAGACAAAGACGAAGTGCCGCCACCGGTTCCGCCGATCTGGGATCGCGACGGCACACAATGCTGGATCGAAATGCCATGAGCGACCTCGTCGCGCGTGCACGGCGGGCAGGCCTCGCGCCGAACTGGATCGATGCCTCGGGCCGTCACCAGACAGTCTCACCCGACACGTTGCGCACAGTGCTCAATGCGCTGGCAGGCTATGAAGCTGGCGATGATGCGCCGCAGGCCGATGCCCGTTGCTTCTCCATCGAAGAGGTGATGTCGGGACGCCGCGCGACCGCGCTTGCAGTCCAACTCTATTCCCTGCGTGGTACGGACGGCTTCGGCGATCTGGGTGCACTGGCGACACTCGCGAGCGCGGTTGCGCCGCTCGGCGTTGACGCTATCGCGGTCAGCCCGATCCACGCGCCGTTCCTCACCGCGGCCGCCGACATCAGTCCCTACGCACCGTCAAGCCGTCTGTTCCTCAATCCGCTCTATGCCGCGGTCGATGTACCGGATGACGGGAAGGATGGTTTGGTCGACTGGCCCGAAGCCTCGCGGGCGAAACTCGCGCGTCTCCGTGACCGGTTTTCCGTTGAGGAGGCCAATACGGATGCACGACTTCGAAATCACGCACGGTTCGAGGCGCTGGATGCCCATTTCCGCAAGCAAGGACTTTGTCGCTGGCAGGATTGGCCGGGCGCTTATCGCGACCCGCGCAGTGCCGAGGTTGAAGCCTTCGCGAATGCGCATCGCGACGAGATAAGCTTCCAGGTCTTTTTGCAGCATCTTACAGACCAGCACCTCGCAAATGCACAGACTACCGCGCGCAGTGCAGGTATGGCCATCGGACTGATCGCCGACATCGCCGTCGGCATGAGCCCCCATGGCAGCCACGCGTGGAGCGTGCCGGGCGAGGTTCTTCGCGGTCTCACCATCGGCGCGCCGCCAGACATCTTCAACCCGCAGGGCCAGAACTGGGGCCTGACAGCCTTATCGCCCGCGGCCGACAACGACGCTTTCGCCGCGACTTGGGGCGCGTCTATGCGTCACGCCGGCGGTGTGCGGATCGACCATGCGATGGGAATGCATCGTCTGTGGGTCATACCGGAAGGCGCGGGTTCCGCAGACGGCGTTTACCTGCACTATCCGATGCACCGGATTCTCGCCACCCTCTGTGAAGCGTCGCGCCGTCATAGCGCCATCGTCATCGGCGAGGATTTGGGAACAGTGCCGGAAGGGTTCCGCGAAACGATGCGGGGCACCGGCATTCTGGGCATGGAGGTACTCTGGTTTCAACGCGAAGGGCGCGGGTTCCTTCCTGCATCGAGTTGGTCGCCGCGGGCGGCTGCGCTGACCACGACGCACGATCTGCCGACGGTCGCCGGCTGGTGGCGCGGCCGCGACATCGACTGGCTGGAGAAACTCGGACGCCGGTCGGAGCACGGCGATGTGGCGGCGGAGCGCTGGGCGCGCGGCGAGGACCGTAGCCATCTCTGGCGTGCAATAGGCGAGGGCGACGAACCGGGCCCAGAAGATACCGAACCTGTGGTCGAAGCCGCGCTAGCATTCGTCGGTGGTACGCCCTGTGACATCGCCATCGTGCCGGTGGAGGATGTGTTGGGCCTTATCGAACAGCCCAACATTCCCGGTACGATCGCCGAACATCCGAATTGGCGCCGCCGGCTGCCACCTGGAGATGCGTTCGCCCATCCGCAGGCCGGCGCGAACCTGTCCACGCTCGTGCGAGCCCGATCGCGATGACGGTTCGCGCGACTTATCGCATGCAATTCCACAAGGATTTCACGTTTGCGGACGCCGCGGCGCTGGCGCCGTATCTCGCGGCGCTCGGCATCAGCCATCTCTATTCCTCGCCGATCCTCACCGCGCGCGCTGGGTCGCTGCACGGGTACGACGTTGTCGATCATGCCCGCATCAATCCGGAGCTTGGGGGCGAAGACGGCTTTCGCGCCCTCGCCGCCGCGCTACGCGAACACGAAATTGGGATCGTGCTCGACATCGTGCCCAACCACATGGCGGTCGGCGGCGCCGACAATCCATGCTGGCTCGATCTGCTCGAGAACGGCCGCGACAGCGTGTTCGCAAACATGTTTGACATCGATTGGGAACCGGCGCAGGCCAACCTCCGGGACAAGGTGCTGGTGCCGCTTTTGGGATCGAAACCGCGTGATGCCATTGACGCAGGTGACATTGCGCTGATCCGGGACGAGAAGCTCGGCAAATATGCCTTCGCTTATCACGATCACCGCTTTCCGCTTCGCAAGGAGGACTATGCCGAGGTGGAAGCCGATCTCACGGCTGCCAACGCGCCTGAGCGGATGCGCGCGTTGCTCGACCGGCAGAATTTCCGCCTCGCGTTCTGGCGCGATGCCGGTGAGCGCATAAACTGGCGGCGCTTCTTCGACATCACGGAGCTTGCGGCCTTACGCGTCGAGGACGACGCGGTGTTCGAGATCATCCATGCGACAGTCTTCCGGCTCTACGCCGAAGGGTTGATCGATGGACTGCGAATCGATCATGTCGATGGGCTTGCCGATCCGAAAGCCTATTGCCTCAAACTGCGCGCCCGGCTTGAGGCTCTGAATGTCCAGCGCGCGCGCAAGGACGCACCTTATATTGTCGTCGAGAAGATCCTGGCAGCGGACGAGCGCCTTCCGGACGATTGGAGCGTTGCCGGTACGACCGGCTACGACTTCATGAATCAGGTGTCGGCGCTACAACACAACGGTGCCAATGCGGAACGCTTCGCAGCGCTCTGGAGCCAGATCAGTGGCCGGTCCGAGGCGTTCGATACCGAGGAACGGCTGGCGCGCCGCGAGGTGCTCGAAAGCGCGTTCGCCAATCAATTGCGTGCCACGGCCGCCGCATTTCAGAGATTGGCGCCGAAGATCGTACAGGAAGCGTTCGAAGGAGCGCTCGAAGATCTTATCGAGCGATTTCGCGCCTATCGGACTTACCCCGGCACGCCCAGCCCGCAATTCGATACGGCTTACGAGCGCGCCAGAGCGGAGCGGCCGAGCAGAGCACTCGATATGATCGCAGACGTGATGCGTTCCCAGTCCGATGACGCACGCGATCCCGCGCGCCGGTTCAATCAGCTCGCAGCCCCCATTGCGGCCAAGGCGGTCGAGGACACGGCGTTCTATCGTTATGGCCGCCTTCTGTCGCGCAATGATGTGGGATTCTCGCCTGAGAACTTTTCTCTCGCGCCGGAGGCGTTTCTTTCCAAAGCTATGGATCGCGATCCGCGCGCCATGCTGGCGACGGCGACGCATGATCACAAGCGCGGCGAAGATGTGCGCGCGCGGCTTGCGGCGTTGAGCGAGATTCCCGAGCTCTGGAAGCCCGAAGTGCAGTCGTGGTTTGCGCTCAACGCGCCGCTGCGGCCGGCGAACGTCAAAGCGGGCGACGAATACATGCTCTATCAGACGCTCGTCGGTGCGTGGCCGCTGGACGTGGAGCGCGTGCTTGCCTGGCGGGAGAAATCGCTACGCGAAGCCAAGCTCGAAACCTCTTGGTTCGCGCCGGATGTGGAATTCGAGAAGGCCAATGCGGTTTTCGTGAGGGCGATCCTCGATCCTGCGCAGGGCTTCGTGGTACGGTTGCAGGCGTTCGTGGACCAGCTCGCGCCCGCCGGCGTGTGCAATAGCCTCGTCCAGTGCGCGCTTCGGCTGACCTTGCCCGGTGTTCCCGATCTCTATCAGGGTGCGGAGCTCTGGGACTTCAGCTTGGTCGATCCCGACAACCGCCGTCCGGTCGATTACAGCATGCGCATGGGGATGCTGGACGCAGGGCTCGATCTGAAGGACTGGAGGTTGGGGAGCGCCAAACTCGCGCTGATCCAGCGGTTGCTGACACTGCGGAGGGAGCGGCCCGACATCTTCGAAGCCGGGATCGAACGTATCGCCGCTCCCGATGGCGTGCTCGCGTTCCGGCGTGGAGTGCTGCTGGTGGCTGTACCTTTGCTTTGCGCCCGTTCCTGTATCGAACGCGCCAAGCCGCTTCCCTCCGTTGAAGGTTCGCTCACGGTCGACGGACAGCAACTGGATTGCGCCGAGTTGTTTGCGGACTTTCCGGTTGCCTTGCGGCTCTTATGACGGTGCGCATCGGCATATCGGGTTGGCGCTATGCGCGCTGGCGCGGCGTGTTCTATCCCAGCGATCTGCGCCAGAAGGACGAACTGGCATTCGCGGCGAAAACCTTCCCGACCATCGAAATCAACGGCACATTTTATTCTCTTCAGCGCCCGGAGCTGTTCGGCCAATGGAAGAAAGAGACACCGGACGATTTCATCTTCGCTCTCAAAGGGCCACGCTTCATTACCCATATGCTCAAGCTGAAAAACGCAAAGCCGGCGCTTGCGAATTTCTTCGCGTCGGGCGTGCTCAGGCTGGAGCACAAGCTTGGTCCGATCCTGTGGCAACTGCCGCCGCAGATGCGGTTCGATGCGGGCAAACTCGCAGCCTTCTTCGATCTTCTGCCGCGCGACACGCATGCGGCGGCGCGGCTGGCGCGCGGTCACAATGCGAAGCTCAAAGCGCGCGCCTGGCTCCGCACCGGCACGAACCGCAAGCTTCGACATGCATTCGAAATCCGCCACGACAGCTTCAAAGTACCGGAATTCGTCGCGCTGCTCCGGAAATATCGCATCGGGCTCGTGGTGGCCGACACCGTCGAATGGCCCCTTCTGATGGATGTGACGGCGGACTTCGTCTATTGCCGGCTCCACGGCTCCGAACAGCTCTACACCAGCGGCTATGACAAAGGCGCGCTCGCGATTTGGGCCAAGCGCGTTACGACTTGGGCAGAGGGCGGCGACGCCGAAGGTCCGCGCGCGAGCACGGCCCGTGCAGCAAAGCGCAAATCGCGGGATGTCTATGTCTATTTTGACAACGACGCCAAGGTCCGCGCACCGTTCGACGCGCTTGACCTTATCGAGATGCTGGTGCCGGCTTCGCGCCCCAGACGCGATCGGCATATTGATGGACAAGCCGGTCCATTGAGAATGGGCTCATCCGCGAAACGTTGAGAATTGCCTTCGTCGTCCACGCCTCCTTGTCGCGCCAGCATGCGTCGACAGCGGCCTGCGCTGCGACATAGGCATCGTAGTCCGCCAGCACCATGAAGGGATCGCCACCCTTGAGCAGGGAGTCGACAACCGGTACGAACAGGTCGGGCTCCTGCGGGGAGAAATAGCCGTCGCCAACCATATCGAGGCTCTGGCGTATTTCGGCGTTCGTCCGATACATAGCGCTGGAATCGTAACCCCCCGCGCGCAACGCCTGCAGCTCCTCGAAGCTGTGGCCGAACATGAAGATGTTCTCGGGCTTCACCGCATCACGGATTTCGGTGTTTGCGCCATCTTGCGTTGCGATGGAGAGCGCGCCGTTTAGGGCTAGTTTCATGTTGCCGGTGCCGGACGCCTCCGTGCCCGCGGTCGAAATCTGCTCGGAAAGATCGCCCGCACTCACCAGCCGCTCGGCGATCTGCACGCCGTAATTCGGCACGAACACGACCTTAAGCAGATCGCGCGTTCTGGGATCGTTGTTGACGATGTCGGCGACACTGTTGATCAGGTGGATTATGCGCTTGGCCATGACATAGCCAGGCGCTGCCTTGCCGGCGAAGATCACCGTGCGCGCTGCCTCTTCCATGCCGGCACGAATGCGATTGTAGCGGCCGATCACCTGCAGAATATTGAGCAGCTGGCGTTTGTATTCGTGGATGCGTTTGATGTGCATGTCGAACAGCGAAGACGGGTCGACCGTAATGCCCTGCCGTTCGCCTAGGAAGCGCGCGATCCGCGCCTTGTTCGCATCTTTGACGGTGGCAAACTCCGACCGGAACGCCTCGTCCTGCGCATAGGGTTCGATCTCGCGCAGGCGGTCGAAATCATTGAGCCACTCGCCCTTCACACGCGAGCCGATCAGCGCGGTGAGGGCCGGGTTGGCGTCGGCAAGCCAGCGCCGCTGCGAGATGCCGTTGGTAAGACTGATGATGCGACCGGGCCAGAGGCGGTCGAAATCACGGAACAGGGTCTGGCGCATGATCTGGGTGTGGGTGTGCGAGACGCCGTTGACGCGGTGGCTGCCTACGATCGCCAGATGCGCCATGCGCACGCTTTTGGGTCCGTCTTCGTCGATGATCGACACGCGCCGGAGTAGATCGTTGTCGCCGGGATTGCGGTGCATTACATCGCGCAGGAACCGGGCATTGATCTCGTAAATGATCTGCAGATGCCTAGGCAGAAGCGTTTCCAGCAGCGGCACCGGCCACAACTCGAGGGCTTCGGAAAGCAGCGTGTGGTTGGTGAAGGCGAAGGTTGCGACCGTGATCGACCATGCTTTGTCCCATCCGATCCGATGCACATCGACGAGCAGCCGTAGCAACTCGGCAATCGCGAGCACGGGATGGGTGTCGTTGAGCTGGATCGCGACGTGGTTCGCGAGTTCTTCGATCGCCATGCCGCGGCGTAGATGGCGGCGCACGATGTCCTGGAGCGAGGCGGAAACGAGGAAGAACTCTTGCTTCAGCCGAAGTTCGCGTCCGGTGCTGATCGAATCGTTGGGATAAAGCACGCGCGACAGCGTCTCAGACTGCGCCTTCTCCTCCACCGCTTCAACATAGTCGCCGCGATTGAACCAAGCGAAGTTGAAGTCGGACGTCGCTTTAGCCGACCACAACCGCACCATGCCGGTGGTTTCGCAATCCGCACCGATGACGGGCATGTCGTAGGCCATGGCGTTGACGGTGTCGGTCTCGCTCCAGTGAACGTCGAGTTCGCCCTTCCAGTTGACGACCTGGGTGACGTGTCCGTTGAACGGCACTGCGTAAGTGAAATCCGGCCGCGGAAACTCCCAGGGATTGATCTCCTTCAACCAGTTTTCGGGATGCTCGACCTGCTTGCCGTTCTCGATCCCCTGACGGAACATGCCGTATTCGTAGCGGATGCAGTAACCGAGGCCGGCATAACCGAGCGCCGCCATCGACTCGAGCAGACACGCCGCCAGCCGCCCCAGACCGCCGTTTCCCAACGCAGGTTCGACCTCGATGTCCCAAAGATCGTCGAGATCGACTCCGCAGTCGGCGAGTGCTGCGCGGCATGTCTCCAGAATGCCTTGGCTGTTCAGGCAAGTGCGCAACAGCTTGCCCGGCAGAAGTTCCATGGAAAGATAGTAGTTCCATTTCACGCCGCGTTCGAAACTGTGCCGCCAGGTCTCGACGCGCGCAGCACTCAGGCGCCCGCGCAGATAATAGGCCAGCGCATAGAACCAATCGCGCTTCGTCGCCATTTGGGGGTCACGCCCCAGCATCTGCACGACGTTGGTCCTCAGCGCGGTCCGGATCTCGTCACGGGTCGAGGGAAGTTCCGCCATCGCGACAGCTTAAGCGGCAGCGTGCCAACGTCCAAGAAAGATCACGCACCGACGAATCTGGTTAGCGGAACGATCCCCCACACCACGCATTAAGGGAGGGTCGAACCGGTGCCACAGCCGGTATCGATCGCCGACGCCGCAACAACCCACCCCCCTCTTGCGAGTGCGCCGTCGGTTTTCTTTTCTGTCCTTGTAAGAACCGCAATGCTTGAAACGCGTTAGGAAGATGGGCGCCGTGTGGGGCTCGTTTCGACGGTTGAAAGGATGACAGGTCAGCACCTCAAGTTCGGATGTCCCCAATGTGGCCAAGCTGGAGAAG
>Ga0157369_10006011_pt1 | contig 14101 bp, 13 predicted proteins | sample C25metaG_FD_113461 | JGI IMG/M metagenome (GOLD analysis project Ga0157369, IMG submission 113461) | Corn rhizosphere microbial communities from Kellogg Biological Station, Michigan, USA - C2-5 metaG | ecosystem: Host-associated > Plants > Roots > Rhizosphere > Soil | place: USA: Michigan...
CACAACGAACTTGGCGAAGCCCGGGACCAGGAACAGCCCGTTCTTCTTGAGCTCCTTGTGGCCGACATCGACCAAGGTATCCATGACGTTCTTGACGTCGCGCTTGGACAGTTCGGTGGACGTGGCAATTCGCTCAATGAGTTGCGACTTGGAAAGCTGGGTAGCCATTGTGTCTCCTTGTGATTCGGACCCAAGAGACAATAAACGAGACTACGAAAATGGAAGCACCCTCTGCACGTTTTTTAGCGAAAAAAGCCTATTTTTCCACGCTTCCTGAACGGGGATGCGTGTTTTTCCCGGGAAAAACAGCCAAAATGCTCATGCCGGTGGCTTGAAGTCGTAGGAGATGCGCCCCGCGGGCAGATAGAAAAGGGCAATCAGGGCGCCACCCTTTACCTCCGGATAGTGCTGGCTGCCGGGATCGGGCGCGGTCCAGGCCCTGCAATCCCCTGAGTTCGGCACCCTTGTCGAGCGGCACGACCAGATTCACCTCGCCATAGAGATAGCCGTGAAACTGCCCGCGCAGTACATCGCCATCGTGCTCGTCGGCGAAGCGCTTCGCGTCCGCGCTGCTCATATAGACGGCGGTGACGCTGAAATGCATCGGCTCGGCGATGCGGCTGCGCCGATAATTGGGTCCGTCCACTTCCTGGTTGGCGGCCCACCCCTCCTCGATGCCCAGCTTGATCAGGCGGGCGAGGTCTTGATAGAGCGCGCTGTCCTCCCCGTATTTCCGGTTCAGCCACTTTTCCATGTCGACGCCCGGCGTCATGTCCTTTACTTCCCCGAGGAAGGGAATGCTGCGCTCGAAGCCGCGATCCTACCCCGCTCTCGGTATTCAAGCCTGACGTCGCCGATGCGCCGTGAGCGTCGGCGTCGAAACAGGTTGCACGGGCAAACCGATGATTTTACCTTCTTTGGAAAATGATAAAAGGAGGCTTCGATGATCGCGGCAATCACGGCAAAACCAAAACCGTTCGCCAGGCATGATCGCCTTCATCTGTCATTCGCGGTCGCGGCCGGCCTGCTCTGCGCGCTTGCGATCGGAAAGACATTGCCTGCGGCGATCAACGCTGTGTCCGCGATTCCCCTGTGCATGACGACCAGCGCGGCTGGATCGCCGTCCGGCAAGGTCGAGCTGATCTCGTCGGAAGCCTTGCCGAATGTGCCGGGCAAGCGGGTGACGATCGTGCGCGTGACCTACGGTCCCGGCGGCTTTACGCCTCCACATCGCCATTCCGGCTCGGTCACCGCCTACATCACCAAGGGCGAAATCCGCTCGCAGCTTGGCGGCGGTCCGCTCGAGACGTTCACGGTCGGACAGACCTTCTTCGAACCGCCGGGCTCGACCCATGTGGTTTCGGCAAATGCGAGCAACACTGAACCGGCCGAACTGATTGCCGTCTTTGTGGCCGACGAAGGCGCGCAGCTCACGACCCTTCTGGAGTGACGGCGGGTGACCTAGTCTTCTGCCGCCGCATAGGCAAAGCCCCGCTCGCTGCGCACGACGCGGCCGAATACCGGCGGCGGGAAATGCGCCGGCAACAGGACGGTCGGACTGTCGGCAAGGCGCTCGATCAGGGCGGTGCGGGTAGTGCGGGCGAGCGCCCTGTCGGTATCGGCGATGGTCGACAGCTCGGGAAAGGCCAGCTGGATCCGGTGATGAATGACATCGCCGCTGGCGAGCGCCTGCGCACCGTTCGATGCGAGATTGATCAGGACATGTCCCGGCGAATGGCCCGGGCAAGGCTCGAGCCAGATCCCCTTCTCGAGCTCATAGTCGTCATCGACCACGACCGCGCGGCCCTCGCGCACGACCGGCAACACGCTGTCCTCGAACGAGATGAGGTGAACACCTTGATCGCCACGCTGAAAACGGGTGTGCCAATAATCGTATTCGGTACGTCCGACGATGTAGCGTGCATTGGGAAAGGTCGGCACCCATTTGCCGTCGAGCAGCCGCGTGTTCCAGCCGACATGATCCCAGTGCAGATGCGTGCACATCACGAAATCGACCTGCTCCGGCTTGACCCCGGCCCTTCCGAGCGCCCCGATATAGTCGGTGTTGAGATGGTCGAAGTCTTCCCGGCCCGGCCGATGCTTGTCGTTGCCGCAGCAGGTGTCGATCAGGATATTGTGCCGCCCGGTCCGCAGCAGGAAGGACTGGAAGCGCATCTGCAGGCGGCCTTCGGGCGTGATGTCCGTCGTCGGCAACACATGCCTGCAATGCGCGAGCATGTCGTCGGTCATATCAGGAAAGAAGGTTTTCGCCTCGAGGAATGGCCGCTCGAGATCGATGACGCAATCGATGACGAAATTGCCGATGTTGAGGTGCGCCATTGATCCCCTCCCATTGCCGCCCAGCCCGATTTCCCTGGCTGGCCGGATTTTAGCTTCGCAAAGCCCCTCCGCACGCGCTTTTTGCGCATGGGGTGGCTCCTGGTTTACAAGGTCTGCATGTCCAAGCCCTCAGATCCCCGCACCCCGTTGCCGTTCGACGAATTGGCCGCGGCGGTCCAGCGTCGCCGCTCCACCTACGGCCACATCAGCGGACTTCAGCTCGATCGCGCAGCACCGGCGGAAGCCTGGTCGAGCCTGCCCTACCGTCCCGCCTTCGTCGGCGATACCGAAACCGGCGTCCTGCATGGCGGCGTGGTCACGGCGATGCTGGACGAGAGCTGCGGCATGGCGGTTCAGCTCGCCCTCGACGGCACCAGCGCGATCGCAACGCTGGATTTGCGCATCGACTATCAGAAGCCGGCGACGCCTGGGCTTGCGATCCGGGCGCATTCGCTGTGCTATCGCGTCACCCGCTCGATCGCCTTTGTGCGCTCAACGGCTTACCAGGAATCCGAGGACGATCCTGTCGCCACCGCGACCGCCTGCTTCATGATCGGCGCCAACCGCACCAACATGCTCGCGGACACCAGGCTGAACAGCGGCGCGCTCCCCGCCTGCGAGGCGCCCGATGATCCGACAGGTCCGTTCGCCAGCAGCCCGTTCGCGCGCTTCCTCGGCATCCGTGTAAGCGAGGATGGCGGCCTCGTGATGCCGTTCTCGCAAAAGATCATCGGCAACCCGATCCTGCCCGCGATCCATGGCGGCATGACCGGCGCTTTCCTGGAAACGGCGGCAATCATCGGCGTCACGCGCGAGCTTGGCACACCAGTGCGCCCCAAGCCGATTGGGCTGACCATCAACTATCTGCGCTCGGGGCGCGCGCTCGACAGTTTCGCGCGCGTCTCGATCGTCAAGCAGGGAAGACGCATCGTCGCGTTTGAAGCACAGGCCTGGCAGGATGACCCCGCAAAACCGATCGCCTCGGCCTTCGGCCATCTCATGCTGAGACCGACGCCGGGATCGGAGGAGGAATAATTCGGCGTGATCGCCGGCGTCCTGTGATCTGGATCACAGAGGTTCGAAGGATGTCGCTCTAAACCGCCTCCAACTCGGAGGAAATCATGAGCATCCTCATCGATGTCATCGGCCTGCTTGCGGTCCTCGCCAACACGCTGTTCGCGCTTCACATCTGGGCCGCGGTCTCGGCCGGGGCGCATCGACACGTCCGCACGCGATAGCATTCACGTCCGGCCCGTCGTGTCGGTCTCCGCGCGCGGCCTCTCAGCCACAGGAGCCTCCGTTGTCCGCTGAGAGGCCTTCAAGGCCTGACGCAGCGTCGGGAAAAACCAGTTCTCGTGCTCCGGCCGATAGAGGCCGGCCTCTCGAAACCAGATCAGGAGTTCGGTTCTGCGTCCGGCCAGAATCAGCAGCGTACCGCGCGCTTGCAGCCTTAGCCGCAAATCGCGCAGGACATACAACCCCGTCAGGTCGATCCGGCTGATGGGAATTGCATCCACGACAAACCATCGAAGTCCCGGCCCGGAACTATCGGCAAGGGCCAGCACCCGCGTTTTGAAATAGTCGGCATTGAAAAAGGTGAGAGGCGCATCGAAGCGGTAGAGCATCACGCCCGGAAATGTTCTGGCGGTCGGATGTCGTTCGATCGAATGCAATCCGGACAATCCGTCGACAGCGCCCAGGATTTCATCCTTGGGGCGCGCCGTCATCTGCACGAAGCGGATCAGCGCGAGGCCAACGGCGATCAGGATGCCGTTGATGGCGCCCAATGCGACCACTCCCAAGGTGGTGATAACAGCCAGTCCCACCTCGATGCGATCGATGCGCCAGATTTCCTTCAGCGCTCGGATGTCGAGCAGTGACAACGATGCATACACCAGCATTGCACCCAGCGCGGAGATCGGGATGTAGCGCAGAGGACCGGTGAGAAATAAGAGGACAATGGCAATCGTTGCGGCCGTCACCAGGCCAGTTACCTGCGTGCGGCCGCCGGCTGCGGCGGCGACGGCCGTGCGGGAATCGGCGCCGGTGACGGCAAAGCCCTGTGACAGGGCGGAAGCGAGATTGGCCGCACCGAACGCGGCGAGCTCGCGATCGGCATCGATTTCATAGCCGCCCTTCGTCGCAAAGCTGCGCGCCGACAGCATCCCGCTCGAAAACATGACAAGGGCCAATCCCGCCGCACTGCCGAGCAAGGACGGCAAATCGTCGAGCGGAAATGTCGGCAAGCGAAGCGGCGGCAAGCCGGCGGGAATGGGACCCAGGATGGCCACGCCATATCGATCAAGCCCGAACAGCGCGACCGCACCGCCGGCTGCAATCAGGGTGATCAGCGCAGACGGCAGGCGCGGCAAGAGGCGCGCCATCGCAAATAGCATCGCCAGGCAAACCGCCCCTACCGCCAGCGTCGGAAGATGTATTTGGGACAGCTTGGCGATGATTTCGATCAGTTGTGGAATGATGCGTTTGGCTTCGATGGGAAAACCCAGGAGCTTACTGGCCTGTCCACTGACGATGCTGATCGCCACGCCGTTCAGGAATCCGATGAGAATGGGTTTCGACAAAAAGTCCGCCATCGCGCCGAGCCGCAGGAAGCTCGCGGCGATACAGAACAAGCCGGCCAGGAATGTAACGGCCACCGAGAGCGACCAGTATAGCTGGCCGTCGCCGCCGGCGAGCGGAGCGACCGCGGCGGCGATCATCGCGCATACCGCCGCATCGGGATTCACGATCAATTGTCGCGACGTCCCGAACGCGGCATAGGCCACCAGCGGCAAAATGCAGGAGTAAAGACCCACCGCCGGATCGAAGCCAGCCAACTGCGCATAGGCGACCGCAACGGGCAAAGCCACTGCGGCGACCGACAATCCCGCCAACAGATCGTACCGAAAATCTTCGGCCAAGCTGTAGGACAGGAGTCTCGTCACTCCCGGTGCAACGCGCGTCAGACGGCTGGTCATGAAGGACGAGCGTGGGCGCCCCGGAGCGATCCTGTTTGATATAAATCAACAAATCCGGCCAAGGAGCCCTGCTGGCGCGAGCCGCCAGCCTTCACAGGCGCCCTGCTTCGCCCAACGCATGGTCATAGGCGCGGACCGAGGCCTGCGCGGTGTCGCGCACCGCGGCTGCGGTCATTCCCGGCCGGTAGAGGCTGCTGCCAAGTCCAAACGCGCGGACGCCCGCGGCGACGTAGGCGGCAAGGTTCTTGTCCGAGACGCCGCCGACCGCGCCGACCATCGTCTCCTTCGGCAACACCGCGAGCTGCGCAGCGATGCCGGATGGTCCCAGAACGGAGGCAGGAAAGAATTTCAGCGCCGAGGCGCCGCAGCGCAGGGCGAGAAACGCCTCGGTGGGCGAGAACACGCCGGGCATCGATACCATCCGCCGTATCCGCGCCACCGCAAGCACATCTGCGTCGACGTTCGGACTGACCATCAACCGCCCGCCGATATCTGCAACGCGCGCGCAGTCGCTCGCCGTCAGAACAGTGCCCGCTCCGATCCAGCAGTCGTTGCCGAAGCGCTTGCACAGGCGCTCGATCGAGAGGAAGGGATCAGGCGAATTGAGCGGCACCTCGATCAATTCAAAGCCGCTATCGATCAGCGTCTCGACAATCGCCTCGGCCTCATCGGGCCGGACACCGCGCAGGATCGCCACCAGCGAACGCTTCACCTTCGGCCAATGAATCGGCTGAGCAACCACCTGCGTCATGTCAGAACTGAGCTCCCCAGATGTCGATGGCGGCCTTGGCCAATCCAAGACGTGACGCCTCTTCTGCGTCAGCCACTATCACGTCAAAGCCTTGCGCCTTCAGCGCGGCCTCGTAAAGCCGGCCAAGCTGTCCTGCCCCGATCAGACGCAGCGGCCGCGCTCCGTGGCGGTGAAGCACATCGGCGATCTCGGTTCCGATCAACAGGCCCGACAGCCGTGCCGCACCGTCAGCGCGTTGCTCGAAACCCAGGAGTTGGGCGGCGCGCAACCGGAACAGCAATGCGGTCAGTCCCGAAGGCGCCGCGAGCGCGGCCGCAAGGCCCTCGCGGAATGGCTCGTTATCCGCCGCAGATGGACCATCCGTCTCGACCGCATGCGCCAGGATGCTGTGCTGGGAGATCACCGAGAACAGCTCGCCGGTCATGTGGGTCGAGAACTCGATGACGTGACCTTGCTCGATCCTGATCCATTTGCTGTGCGTGCCGGGAATGCAGACCAGCCCGGTAAAATCGGGCTCGGTCACCCCCAGAAGCTGCGTTTCCTCCCCGCGCATCACGTCGGGCCGATCGGCCCGCGCCTGGGCGATGCCGGGCAGGATACGGATGTCGCCGGGCGCATCGATCCGGATGGTTCCCTCATGCAGCGCCTCGAGACGCGTCGGCGTCTTCAGATAGGGAGCCTCGCGCCATCCCTGTCGCGCGCCTGCCATGCCGCAAATCAACACGGGCATGCCATCCGGCGCACCAAGCCGTGCGAGGTGATCGCGCAGCACCGGCGCAAAGCCGCTTCCTATACAATGCAGGATGCCCTCGCCGCCGCGGCTCTCCGCAATGGCCTCGCCGGCGGCCGACATCAGCCAGGAGCGAAAACTGCTGGTGCCCCAATCGACGGCAACGAAGGCTGCGGACGCGGCGCCGGTTGAGCGTGCAAGATCAGTCAAACCAGCATTCCTTTCAGCGCGTTTCGCCGGCAAAAGCCTGCCTCAAGGCTGACAGCCGCTCCAGCGCCGCCACCGGCAGCGGGCCTTTTTCGACCGCGGCCAGCGCATCGTCGAATTGCCCGGGCGTGGCGATGCCGACCAGGATCGTACCCATCGCCGGGTGAGACAGTGAAAACCGCGTCGCGGCTTCGGTGAGGCTTGTGGCAAAGCCTTCCTTCACCAGCGCGGTCAACCGCCGTGCGCGATCGATATCGCCGTCATAGCTCATCGCCGAGCCGATCGGCTCGGGCGGCGGGCTCGCGATCGGATGACGCTCGGCCGAGCCCGACAGCGCGCCGCCGGCGAGCACGCGGATGCCGACGACGCCGACGCCGGCCGCCTCGGTGTGGTCGAACAGGCGTCCGTAATCCTGCGCCGGATAATTCTTCGGCAAAGCTTCGGCGGCCGATGGATTGAGCATGTTGTAGACGACCTGGGCGCTGTCAAAGGCGCGGGAGTCGATGACTTGCCGCAGCGCCGCGGTATCGCCGACCGCCGTGAGCCCGAGGAAGCGGACCTTGCCCTGCTGTCGCAGCCGCTCGAAGGCCGGCGCCACCTCGCCGAGCACTTGCGCCGCGCTCAGCGCCGTTCCGCCTTCCTTCTCGGTGATCGGATTGTGCAGATGAAAGATGTCGACGTGGTCAAGGCGCAGCCGAGCAAGGCTGCCTTCGAGCGAGGTCGCCACGGCCTCGCCGATGCCGCCATAGTCGCTCGGGGGAATGCGGACCTTGGTGCCGACGATGGCGTTCGCCGGCTTCAGCTTCTGCAGGATGCGGCCGAGGTTCTTTTCGGATTCGCCATCGCCATACTGCACCGCCGTGTCGAAATAATTCGCGCCGGCTTCGAGCGCCCGCGCCACGGTGCGCTCCTGGTCGGCATGATCGCCGCGCACCATCAATCCGCCGACGGCGCCGCAGCCAAAGCCCAGCACCGAGAGGCGCATTCCGGTCCGCCCAAAGACCCGCAACTGCATCGATATTTCCTCCGCCGCCATTCTTGTCTTACGGCGTACGAGTATACGCCGTGTTTGCGACGGAGGTCAGTCATGGCGAGGCAATTCGGTCCTGCCGGTTTGGCAGGCCGGCGCGGGAGAGGACGCGTCCGTCAGGACTGCCGCTCGTAGTAGCCCACCATGGATGCGGCAGAAATCCCGCCCTCCGACCGGCGCCCGAGGAAGAACACGCCGCCGGCGGCATCTGTCGCCTTCTGCGGTTTGCAAAAGCGATCGAGAAACCTGATCCAGAAGAACAAGAGCGGGATCAACCGGGAGAGTTTCTCGCCGGCGCCAAGGGCGCGCAGCAAATAGCGCATCGACCAAAGGAATGCGATGGCAGGGCCGGTGATGGGGCCAGCGTCGATCTCGTCGAATTGCCGGAACAGCCAGCGGTGACCGCTGCGGGTGAAGCGGGAAAAATCGTAGGCCCGTTCATGGACCTGCTGCATGAACGGTGTCTCGGCATAGACGTATCCGCCTTGCTTGAGCACGCGATGAATCTCGGCGACGACGACCGATGGTTCGAGCACGTGTTCCAACACCGCTTGAATCCAGACTCCGTCAAAAGTCTGTGACACGAATGGCAATTTATGTGCATCACACAGCAGCCCCGTCGCGGGCGATGCGTAAACGTCCGTACTGATCAATTCGACGTCGCCATCGCCATAGAGCCGGTCGGCCCCGAGTCCGACCACGCCGGCGCCGATGATCAGGATCCGCGGGCGCCTGGTCCGCGCCCTGACCAACGAAAGGAAGGAATCGCAGTTCTTCGCTGCGACGGGATTGGTTCCATCCACCAGCAGATGCAGCCGAGACCTCATCCTGTTAGGCGTGAGATTGCGCGGAAGCGCGCTGCCGTTGCCTTTTCGGTAGCTCGACCTCTCGAAGATGCTGTCGACGAAGTCGATCAGGACCGGCTGCCCATTGAGCACAGGGAACTTTTGCCCCGAATAGATGCACCTCCCATTGAGGCATGAAACCTGATCCGGCTCGACCGAAAGTTCCGACCGGCACCGGGGACATCGCAATATCGAGAGGGGCAGACGCGAGGCGTGGCCGGCGATTGAAATGACCGTACGATTCAAAATTGCCGCTCCGGCTTGAAATGCCCCTGACCAAAGAGCGTAATCCGACAAGGCGAGTTTAAATGTGAACGCTTCTGGGCAATTTGCGTTCCGCGATCCCCGTTGCGGCTCATTTCGGCACACGACGTCGCACTGGAGTTCGACCGGAACTCCAGCGCGAACATCCGCAGTCACTTTAGAATGAATCAACCCGCGGCTAGTTCAGCCGCAGTTCCGTGATGTGCTTGGGATCCTGCTTCAGCTCGCCGCGTTCCACGCGCTTGACGATGTCGGTGAGGATCGCATTGGCGCGGCAGGCTATGCCGAGCTTCTCGCCCTCGCGCACGACATGGCCGTTGATGAACTCGATCTCGGTGCGCCTCCCCTTCGCCATATCCTGGCCCATCGACGGGCGTTGCTCCGAGGCCGTCTTCTTGCCGTCGGCAAAGCGTTGCGCGTCATAGGCCTTGATCGCCGCCTCATCGCCCTCGCCGGCGCGCGCGATGGTCTCGGGGGCAAGATGCAAAATATCCTCGAGCGCATAGCCATGCGCCTGCCCGACCCGGATTGCCTCGCTGCCGATCCGTGCCGCGAAGCGGCGGATCGGCTCGCTGTTCAGCATCTCGCCGCCGGAGAGACCCGTCGAGGCCGAGAGGCCGTTCTGCATGGCGTTTGCCACGAGCTTCGACCAGCGCTCGCCCCAGAGATTGTTGGTGACCAGCGCGCTGTCGGAAAAGCCGACCAGGCGGCCGATTTCCCTGGCGCGCTCGGTGATGCGGCCATGCACCTCGCCGGCGCGGAAGACGGTATGCGCCGCTCCGCCCTTGCCGGCGCCGCGATGGATATGGCCGGGCTCGGGCAGGTTCACCGAAATGCTGCTCGCGATGCAGCCGAGCGTCTTGCCCCAGCCGACAACGCCGGCGATGGTCTCCTCATTCATGCAGTTCTGCAGCGACACGACAAAGCCGTCGGGCGCGAGATACTGCCTGATCATCATGGTCGCCCATGCGGTGTCGTAGGACTTCATGCAGACAAAGGCGATGTCGACCGGCTTTTCCTTGGACAGCTGCTGCGCGTCCGTCACATGCAGCGCGCGCACGGGCACCGTGAACTCCGGCACGTCCCGCGCATGGGTGACGCGCAGGCCGTGCTTTCGCATGTGCTCGACATGTTCGGGCCAGGGATCGATGAAGGTGACGTCCTCGCCTGCCTGCACCATATGCGCGCCGGCATAGCCGCCGACAGCACCTGCCCCCACGATGACGATCTTGTTGCCCATGATTTCTCCCTGCCGTTCTTGTTGTTGGCCGAGCCTAGCCCGGCGGCGGAGGCGGTCACAATGGCCGGACGCGCAATTCAGGTGCTCACAATTTCAACCCTGGCAAGCTGGCCAGGCCCCATCCGCCTGCCGACCACGATGGTTGCGACAAGGCCGAACAGGAGCACCGCAATCGACGTCGAGAACGCAAGCGACCAGTTTCCCGTCCAGTTGACGAGGCCGCCGATCACCACCGGCGATATGATCCCGGCCATTCCGAAGCCGAAATTCATGATGCCGCTCGCCGTGCCCGACTGCTGCGGCATCAGGTCCATCGGCAGCGACCATATCGGAGAAACGATAAGCTCGAGGAAGAAAAAGGCGGCGCTGAGCAGGATGGCCGCCGTCACAAGGTCGGACGTATAGACCATCGGGATGATGAACAGCAGCGACAGCGCGAACCCCGCCGCGATGACACCGAGCCGCGAAATGCCGAGGCTGCGATAGCGCCGGTACAGGAAATCGCTGATCAGCCCGCCGAGGGTGTCGCCGACGACGCCGGCAAGGAAGATGCCGGTCGCAAACACGGCCGTATGCTTGAGGTCAAGCTTGTACTGGTGCGTCAGGAACAGCGGCGTCCAGTTCAGATAGGTCCAAAGCACCCAGCCGTAGCAGAAGTCGACCAGGGTGATCGGCAGCACGCGTTTGACCACGGCCGGGAAGGCAATCTTGCCCTCGCTTGGCACGCGCTCGGAGGCCCGCTCGTCCGCAGCCTTGTCTGTTCGATAGATCGTGACCCAGAGCAACGTCCAGACGAGGCTGCAAGCGCCGAAGGCGATGAAGCTGGCTCTCCAGCTCGAGACGGCGACGAGGGCGGCAACGACCGCAGGCGTCACCGCGTTGCCGAGCCGCGAAAACGAATGCGTGATGCCCTGGGCGAAGCCGCGTTCGGCGGGCAGCATGACGGCCGCCAGGGCCCGCGTCGCGGTCGGAAAAGCGGGCCCCTCGGCGGCGCCAAGCAGGATGCGCGCGCTGATGAGGCCAGCAAGTCCGCCGGCGAGCCCCGTCCAGATCGTTGCCGTCGCGACCAGCACCCCGCATAGGCCGAGCGTCAGCTTCGGACCGAGCCGATCGCCGACATATCCGCCGATGATCTGAAACAGCGCATAGGGATAGGCGAACGCGGAGAATACCAGTCCAATATCGAAGGCATTGAGCTGCAGCTCCTTGCCGATCACCGGCGCCAGCGAGGAGATATTCACGCGGTCCATGTAGAAGAGGAAATACATCAAGCAGGAAGCTGCGAGGACCTTGGTCTTCCTTGTCATCGTCATTGCCCGCTTGCGCTCTGTTTTCCCGTACAGCCACAGGTTTCAATGGCCGATCGAGCCTGTCAACCGTCACGTTGACGATAGCGCGATTAGGTGACAGTCTGCGCGCCCATCATGGCTCATTTTCGCGGGTCAGCGAGGGAGGAACCATTGGCGATCTCCTCTAGAGAACTCACCCCCTTTGTCGGTGCCGAGATCCTGGACGTCGATTTGCGCGACATTTCCGCATCTGTTCAGGATTCGATCAACGCGGCTTTCGCAAGACACGGCGCACTTCTGTTCCGCAACCAGAAGATCAGCGACGATGATCTCCTGGTTTTCAGCCGCGCCCTCGGCGATCTGGATCCGCCTCCCAATCAGGAGAACGGGCGCCTCAGCCCGCCCGGCTATCCCGATATCTATGTCGTCTCCAACGTGCTCGATCCGGCCGGCGCGCCGATCGGGGCCCTCGGCTCGGGCGAAGCGGTGTGGCACACCGACATGAGCTATCTGGACATTCCTCCCTTCGCATCGATGCTCTATGCGCTGGAGATTCCCGACACGGGCGGAAACACCTGGCTCTGCAGCATGGTCGCCGCCGCCCGCGACCTCCCGGATCATTTGAGGAAGGCGATTGCCGGGCGCCGCATCAAGCACGATGGCACCTACAACTCGGGCGGGTTCCTGCGCAAGGGCGTGACGCCGACCGACGATCCGCACAAGGCTCCCGGCGCCTGGCATCCTTCGCTGTGCGTCCATCCCGAAACCGGCGAAGAGATGCTGTATCTCGGACGGCGCCGGAATTCCTATGTCGAGGGCTACGATGCCGGCGGCTCATCCAGATTGCTGGACGAGCTCTGGGAGTACGCCACGCAGCCGAAGTTCAGCTACGAGCATCACTGGCGCATCGGCGATTTGCTGCTTTGGGACAACCGAAGCACCATGCATCGCCGCGATCCCTTCGACAACACGCAGCGCCGGGTGATGCACCGGACCCAGATCAAGGGGAAATCGGCACTGGTCCCGGCGATGAGCGCGGCGGCGTGAGCCGGGCAACGGCTGCTACGCAGCATTGATCCAACAATCTCAGTTCGGCGGGATCGCGCTGGCCTCCTGCGCCGCAGCTGACGGCTGACTGAGCGTTGCCATGGCCGGTGTGCGGCCATCGAAGCGGGACTGGTAGACCAGCAAATTCTCCATCACGCGCTGGACATAGTTGCGCGTCTCGGAAAACGGGATGCGCTCCACCCAATCCACCGGATCGACATCGGACTCGCGGGGATCGCCGTGGGCCTTGATCCAGTCGCGCACGCGGCCGCGGCCGGCATTGTAGCCGGCGAAGGTCATGAGATACGAGCCCTTGTATTCGGCCAGCAGCGCGGCGAGCTCGGCTGCGCCCATTTGCGTGTTGTAGACGGGATCGGACACCAGCCGATCCCAGTCATACTCGACCTTGAAGCGTTTGGCGGTGTCGCGGCCTGCCTCGGGCGTCACCTGCATCAGGCCAACTGCGCTTGCGCTCGAGCGATCGCGCTGGTTGAACGCGCTTTCGGTGCGCGCCACCGAATAGATGATGCTGCGGTCGACGGCCGGGCCGATCGGCGTGTGCTGAGGGATGCCGATGGTCGGAAACGCGTAAGGATCGACCGCAAGGCCGCGCGCCAGCGCCGTCTTGCCGAGCTCCAGCATCGCGTGGGCATCGTTATTGCGGCCGGTCGCTTCCGCGACTGCCGTAATCGTTGGAACGTCGCGCGAGTCTTCGGCGAGATCAGCCACGAAATAGAGCACGACGTCGCGCGCACCGATCGCGTAGAGCATGTCCACGGCGCGCACGATCTCGTTTGCGGCACTACTGGCCGCCTCGGTTTGCGGCGGCGTGCGCAGCTCGATGCTGTTGAAGCCGAGCCTGGCGCGCGCCAGCTGGCCGTAATAGGCGGTGGTATGGCGGGCCGCCTCCTCATAGTCGGCGCGCATGGCTTGCTTGTCGCCGAGCACTTCCTCGGCACGGCCGCGCCAATAATTCGCGCGTGCCAGCGTCGTGGGGTCGACGCAGCCCTCGTCGATATGGGCGAAATGCGCGAGTGCCGTCTTGGCATCGCCGAGATAGCGCAGTGCGATCCAGCCCTGCATGAAATGGAAATCGGAGCGGTAGTTCCCGCTTGCCGGCGGCGCGGCATCACGCACGATCGCATAGGCGTTTGCCACATCACCCTGGTCGAGCAGCTTGCGCGCCAGCATGCGGCGCAGGCGCCACCACGCGTCGGTGTCCTGCAGCGCCATGGTCTGTTTCGGCGCCGCGAGAACCATGCGGGCGGCATCGACGACCTGGTCCTTGTGCAGCAGCCACTGGGCGCGGCACAGCACATAGCCAAGGTCCTGCCTTGCATCGCTTGCGACCGAATCGAGACGGTCGGCCGCCTTGTCGTC
>Ga0157369_10006019_pt1 | contig 14086 bp, 12 predicted proteins | sample C25metaG_FD_113461 | JGI IMG/M metagenome (GOLD analysis project Ga0157369, IMG submission 113461) | Corn rhizosphere microbial communities from Kellogg Biological Station, Michigan, USA - C2-5 metaG | ecosystem: Host-associated > Plants > Roots > Rhizosphere > Soil | place: USA: Michigan...
GAGCGAACGAGCTCGATCCACTCGCCGACGCCGAGCTCCCAGGCTTCGCGCTCCGTCACGTCAGGAACGGTACGAGATTCGCTCGCGCCCGCCCGAGACACCCGACCGGACGATCGCGTCGCAGATCTCGGAGGCGCGATAGCCGTCCTCGAAGGTGGCGCCGTACGGGGCGATGTCGGTGTCCTCGGCGATCGCCGTCAGGACGTGGTGCAGCTCGTGCATGAAGGTGTCGCCCCAGCCGACGATGTGGCCGGGCGGCCACCAGTACTCCCAGAACGGATGGGTCGTCTCGGAGACGAGCACCGTCTTGAACCCGCGCGCGCGATCGCCGTCCGCCCGGAACACCTGCAGCTCGTTGAGCCGCTCCATGTCGAACATGAGCGAGCCCTCAGTGCCGTTGATCTCCCACTGGAACGCGTTGCGGTGGCCATGCGCGAAGCGCGTGGCTTCGAGCGTGCCGACGGAGCCGTTCGCGAACTCGACGGCCGCCTCGACGGCGTCGTCGACCTGGCGGCCTTCGAGGAACGTGTGCGCGAAGCCCTGCACCGTGTCGATCTCACCGTTCAGGAAGCGCGCGAGGTCGACCACGTGCGTCATCAGGTCGCCGAGCGCGCCGGAGCCGGCAGACGCGGCATCGAAGCGCCACGTGTCGAGCGTCGGGTCGTCGCCCCAGTCCTGGAGGTAGCGGCCGCGGAAGTGGCGGATCGTGCCCAGCTCGCCTGCGTCGATCATCTCGCGCGCGAGCCGCACGGCCGGCACGAAGCGGTAGTTGAACGCGCAGAGATGCTTGACGCCGGTCGCGTCGACGCGCTTCCAGATCTCGTAGCTCTCGTCGGCGTCGCGGCCGAGCGGCTTCTCGCAGACGACGTGCTTGCCTGCTTCGGCGGCGGCGATCGTCGGCTCCGCATGCAGCGAGTTCGGGCCGCCGTTGTCGAAGAGCCCGATGCGCTCGTCGGCCACCAGGTCGCGCCAGTCCTGCGTCGCGTACTCCCAGCCGTACCGGCGGGCCGCCTCGGCCGTCTTTTCGGGGTCGCGTCCCGCGATCCCCACCAGAACCGGCTCGAGCGGCGGCGGCCACGCGATGTACGCCATCTCCTTCAGGGCGTGCGAGTGCGCCTTGCCCATGAAGGCGTACCCGAGCATGCCGATGCCGATCTCCGTCACGTCAGCGATAGTACGCACATGGCCACTTCACTAGTCAAATGGGGAATCATCTCGACGGCGGACATCAACCGGAAGGTCATCCCGGGCGCGCACGCGTCCGACAAGGTGGACCTGGTCGGCGTTGCGAGCCGCGACAAGGATCGCGCCGAGACATACGCACGCGAGTGGGAGATCCCGCGTGCGTACGGCACGTACGACGAACTGCTCGCCGATCCGGAGATCGAAGCGGTGTACATCTCACTGCCGAACAACATGCACACGGAGTGGTCGATCAAGTCGGTCGAGGCAGGCAAGCATGTGCTCTGCGAGAAGCCGTTCACCCGTCGTCCGGACGAGATCACGCAGGCCTGGGACGCCGCCGACAAGGCGGGACGCCTGCTCAGCGAGGCGTTCATGTACCGCCATAACCCGCAGACGAAGAAGGCGAAGGAGCTTGTCGAAAGCGGCGCCATCGGTGAGCTGCGCCTGATCCGCTCGACGTTCAGCTACGGCCTGTACGACGAGTCGAACATCCGCCTGCGCACCGACGTCGACGGTGGCGCGCTGATGGATGTCGGCTGTTACAACGTCTCGTGGTCGCGCTGGATCGCCGGCGAGCCCGAGCGGCTGTCAGGCGAGGCGTGGTACGGCCCGTCGGGCACCGACTGGGTGTTCACCGGGACGATGCGCTTCGCGAACGAGGTGCTAGCGGTGTTCGACTGCGGAACGGCGATGACCGACCGTGACGAGGTCGAGATCGTCGGTAGCGAAGGCTCGCTGTTTCTCGACGATCCGTACCACTGCAACGTGCCGGTGATCGAAGTGCGGCGCGAAGACGGCACCGAGCGCATCGAGCTCGAACGCGAGGACTCGTATCGCCTCGAGCTCGAGAACGTGAGCGACGCGATTCGCGGCGAAGCAGAGCTGCTGCTCGGCCGTGATGACGCGATGGGGCAAGCCCGCGCGCTCGCGGCGCTGCACGCCTCGACGACGGCAACGTGAAAGAGCGGGCGGCGAGAGCGCTCGAGGCCGCCGGCATCGTCCTGACGCCGGCCGAGCGCGAGTCGATCGAGATCGCGGACTTCGGCCTCGGCGACTTCGAGCGATACGGCCTCGCGATCCTCGTGTACGTCAACACCGACCGCGTCTGCGCGAAGGAGCTCGTCATGCTCCCGCACCAGATCTGCCCGGAGCACCGGCATCCGCCGGTCGGCGACGACCCCGGCAAGGAAGAGACGTTCCGCTGCCGGACAGGTCTCGTGCACTTGCACGTCGACGGCTACGACGAGGTGACGTTGCGCCCCGGCGACCAGTTCACCATCCCGCCCGACACTCTCCACTCGTTTCGAGCGGGAGCCGAGGGAGCGATCATCACCGAGTTCTCGACGCGCAGCCGCGACGAGCTCGACGTCTTCAGCGATCCGCGGATCGTTCGATAGCGGCAAGCGCGAGCCGCTCGTCGACCTCGCCGGGCAGCCCGCTCACGCCGACCGCGCCGATCTTCGTCTCGCCGTCGAAGACGCCGACGCCGCCGAGGAAGAACGTGAAGAACGGGTCGAAGCTCGTCTGCGCCTCGCCTTTCCCGGCGAGCTCGCGCGTCGTGCGCGCGTCGCTGCGCGCGGCTGTGTAGGCCTTGCGCTGCGCGTTCAGGCGCGTGTCGGGAGCGGCGCCGTCCATCGTCGCCGCGGCGACGAGCTCACCGTGCGCGTCGGCGACGAAGACCGACACGGGGCCGGGTGCCGAGGAGATGACGTGGTCGACGATCGCGCGTGCCCGCTCTAGTCTCATAGGCAGATAGTAATTCCCCTGCAGCCGGGCTAGATTGGTGGCCGCATGGCAGCGGTCGCGATCCGGGGAACGTCCTACCCCGTCGTCCTGCCCAAGCTGCGCGATCCGCGCCTGCACCTGGCGGCGACGATCACATCGCTGCAGGTCCTTGGGCAGGTGGCGTTCGACTTCCGCCTGTCGATCTCCCAGATTCTCTTGTGCCTCGGCACGTGCGCGCTGCTCGAGATCGCGATCACGTTCCGGCAGCAGAAGATCATCATGTGGCCGGCGAGCGCGATGCTCACCGGCAACGGCGTCGCGTTCGTGCTGCGGCTCCCGGGCAACCACCACGGCGACTGGTGGAGCCTGAACGGCTGGTGGATCTACGTGCTGACCGCCGGCGGCTCCCTGCTTTCGAAGTACGTCATCAAGTGGCGCGGCGAGCACATCTTCAACCCGTCGAACATCGGGCTCGTCGTCGTCTTCCTGGCGCTCGGGCGGACGCGCGTCGAGCCGCTCGACTTCTGGTGGGGGCCGATGTCGTGGTGGATGGCGCTCGCGCTGGTCATCATCGTCAGCGGCGGCTTCGCGATCCTCCGCCGGTTGAAGCTGTTGCGCGTCGCGCTGTCGTACTGGGCGGCGTTCGCCGTCGGCATCGGCGGGCTCGCCCTGTTCGGTCACGTGATGACCGCACGCTGGCATCTCGGGCCGATCACCGGCCTCTACTTCTGGTGGGTGCTCGTCACCTCGCCCGAGGTTCTCGTCTTCCTGTTCTTCATGATCACCGACCCAAAGACGGCGCCGAAGGGACTGAACGCCCGCATCGTCTACGGCCTCACGCTCGGCTTGTTGTCTGCGGTGCTGATCGCCCCCACGCGCAGTGAGTTCGCCGCGAAGGTCGCTCTGCTCTCGTCGCTCGCGATCGTCTGCGTCGCGCGTGCGGCGTTCGAGACGTTCCCGGTGCGGCTCGACACTCGCCGTGTTGCGATCGCCGGCGCGGTCGGCGTCGCCGCCTACGTCGCCGTCGCGATCGTGGCGTCGAGCTCGGCGCCGACCGTCTCTGCCTCGGCGGCGAGCGGCAAGCTGCCGCCAATCACCATCCTGCCGTCGCCCGGCGTGCAAACCGGCCTGAGCGAGACGACCGCCGAGGTGATCGCGCACGACCTCGTCGCCGTCCAGCCGGTGAGCCGGCCGATCTCCATTCACCTCGAGCCGGGCACCGACCAAGGCCCCCCGATCGCCGTGGCGCAGTCGGGCTCGAGCACCTACAAGCTGACGCTTGGAACGAGCGGCGTCTGGACACTCGCAAACGCACCGCAGTTCGCGACCAAGGCGCCGCTGCCGCTGAGCAACAAACTTGCCGGCGAACGCCTGACGAACGTCGCCGCGGCCGTCGGTCTCGACTTCCACCAGGGCTCGTTCCGCTTCGGCGTCTCGAACGACTACGAGTCGATGATGGGCGGCGGCGTCTGCTGGCTCGACTACAACCGCGACGGCTGGGAAGACCTGTTCGCCGTCAACTCGTACTCGAGCTCCGACGCGCAGCGCTGGAAGCAGCTTCCGACATCGGAACTGTTCGAGAACGTGCACGGCGTCTTCGCGAACGTGAGCGGGAAGACGCACGCGAACATTGCCGCGCAGGGTGACGGGTGCGTCGCCGCAGACCTGAACGACGACGGTTACCCGGACATCGTTGTCACGACGACGCAGGGCGTGCAGATCCTCTGGAACGACCACGGGACGTTCCGCCCGCAGACGCTGAAGGGATCCGGCTGGTACACGGGCGCTGCGGTCGCGGACGTGAACGGCGACGGGCGGCCCGACGTCTTCGTGGCGGGCTACTCGGTGCCGAACGATCCCGTGCCGAACTCGATCGCCGGCTTCCCGACGAACCTGGTCGGCGTGCGCGACCTGCTCTACCTCAACGAGGGCAGCGATTCGTTCCGTGAGGTCGGCGTGCAGGCGGGGATCGAGGCGGCGCACTTCCGGCACGGGCTCGGCGTGCAGTTCGTCGACGTGAACCACGACGGCCGCCCGGATCTCTACGTCGCGAACGACGAGGACCCGAACCAGCTGTACGTGAACGTGCCGTGGCCGGGCGGTGCGGCGGCGGATCCCGCAGGTCTCGGTTTTCGTTTCGAGGAGCGCGCAGCTGCGGCGGGTGTCGCCGACCCGTTCGCGGGCATGGGCATCGCCTCCACGCCGACATCGCTGTTCGTCACGAACTCGCGCGGCGAGCCGTCGGCGGCGTACACGGTCGGCGCACATTCGATCGAGAACGCGCGCTTCATCTTCGATCCCGCGCTCGGCGACGGTTTCGCGGGTTGGGGCACGTCGTGGGTCGATCTCGCGAACTCCGGCACGCCGGATCTCATCCTGACGGCCGGCGCGATTCCGGTGAAGAATCTCGCCAAGGACGCCGAGCCGCTGCGCGTGCTCGCTCCGTCGCGCCAAGGCGAGTACGGCGTCGCCGAGAACGTGCTGCCTGACCTCAAGCTGAACGGGCGCGGGCTCGCCACTGCGGACGTCGACAACAACGGGCGCATGCAGGTCGCCGTGAACACGATCGGCGGCAAGCTCGCGCTGCTGCGGCCGTCCGGTCCGAGCGGCCACTGGCTCGACGTGTCTCTGTCGCGCTTCGTGCCGGGCGCAATCGTGAACGTCGACGGTGCCGTGCGCGAGGTGCAGGCGGGCACGAGCTATCTGTCGTCCGAAGATCCGCGCTTGCACTTCGGGCTCGGGTCGCGCACCGCTGCGGTCTCAGTCGTCGTCACCTATCCATGGGGCGGCGCCACGCGGCTGTCGAACGTCAAGGCCGACCAGGTACTCCAGGTGAACGTGCCGCAGCCGGTCGTCGCGACGAGCCCCGCTGCAGCCTCGCCGCAGATCGCGGGCTGCCGCGCGTCCGGGCTCGGCTCCGCGGCGAGATTGTGGGAGCAGATCGCTGTCGACACGTTGATCGACGGCGACGCCTCGCAACCCGAAGAGGCACGGGATCTCTACGACGTGTCGCTCGCGATGTACGACGCGTGGAAGCAGTCGAAGAGCGGCGAGGCCGTGAGCTACGCGGCGTATCGAGTGCTCCTGTGGCGCGCGTCCTTCGAGTCGAACCTCGCGGTGACGTTCGACCGGCTCACGGGCGCGATGAAGGCCCAGTGCTACTCGCCCTACTACACCGCAACGTCGGGCGACTCGCCGGCGGCAGTCGGCAACCGCGTCGCCGCCGGCGTCATCGCAGCCGGTGGCGGCGACGGGTCGGACGAATCACTGCATTACGCCGACCCGACGTACACGCCGGGCAACGCACCGTTGATCCTCGCGCAGTACGGCTCGACCGTGCACGACCCCACGTTCTGGCAGCCGCTCGCGCTGACGCAGATCGCTCCGAAGGGAGTTCAGGGCCTACCCGGCGACGTTCAGACGTTCGAGGACTCGCAGTGGGGCAACGTGAAGACGTTCGCAGGCAAGGTCGCCGCGCCGAAGCCGCACTTCACCGTCGCCGACGCGCTTGCGGTGATCCGCGCGACGTCGACAACGACCGAGGCAGGCCGCCACGTCTACCGGCCGAGCGACTGGGTCGAGCTCGCAGCGACGCAAGCCCCGAGTACAAACCTCGCGAGCGACGTCCGCCTCTATCTGAAGCTGACCGGCGCGCTCAACGACGCGGCGGTGTCGGTTTGGGGCGCAAAGCGCGAGTACCAGGCACCTCGGCCGATCTCGGTGATCCGCTACCTCGCCTTCAACAACCAGTTGCCGGTCACCCCGGGGCTCGTCGAGAAGAAGGATGGGAAGACCTACGTCCGCAAGCTCGGCAAGTGGGTACTCGGCGGTAGCTGGACACCGCCGGGCGCGACGCCGCCGTCGCCGGGCGGGATCTCCGAGGGCGCCGCGTTCGCGGCCGCCGCCGAGCAAGTGCTCGGCAAGCCGGCCGCGAAGCACGCGACGCTCGCCGAGCGCGCCGGCGTCGCGCTCGGCGTCGAGACGCCCGCGGACGAGGCTGCAGGCTGGACGGTCGGGCTGAAGGTCGGCGTCGCGGCCGAGACTCGCTAGGCATGGACGCGGTGCGGATCGACAAGTGGGTCTGGGCGGCGCGCTTCTTCAAGACGCGCGGTCTCGCCACAGACGCCGTGCTCGCAGGGCACGTCCATGTCAACGGCGCCCGTGTGAAGCCGGCGAAGGACGTGCGCGCCGGCGACGAGGTCGAGATCCGCGTCGGGACGACCGTGTGGACGGTCGCCGTCGCCGCGCTGTCGGAGAAGCGCGGGCCGGCGGCGGTTGCGCGGGCGCTCTACGTCGAGACAGACGAGTCACAGGCCGCGCGCGAGCAACAGCGACTACAGCGCAAGCTCGCACCGCCGCCGCTCGGCGCCGACCTCGGCGCGCGACCGACGAAACAGGATCGCCGCCGCCTGGATGCGCTGCGGCGTTCGCAGCGCCGCAGCTAGATCAGGGTTGGTTCTTTCGCGTTTGCGGATGCACCGTCTCGCCGCGGGCGAGCATCGCGACGAACTCCGCAATCTTGCGGGCACGGGTCTCGGGCCGTTTCACCGCCTCGATGCGATGCAGGATCGAGTAGCGATTCTGGCTGGTGAGCTGCCCGAACATCGCCTCCGCCTTCGGCTCACGGGCAAGCGCGGTCGCCAAGTCGACGGGCACGCGAGCCGTCGCAGGGCCGGCGTAGGCAGCCTCCCAGCGCCCGTCCGCCTTCGCGCGCTCGACCTCGTCGATCCCTGAGGCATGCATCCTGCCTTCGCTGCGCAGCCGCTCGGCGAGCGCGGTGTTCCGCTTCGACCAGCGGCTCCGCGCGCGTCGCGGCGTGAACCGCTGAAGGTACGTCTGCTCGTCGCGGCGGCGAACCTGACCGTCGATCCACCCGAAACAGATCGCCTCCTCGAGCGCCTGGTCGTACGTCAGGCTCGTCGGCGAGGTCGTGCCCTTCTTCGCGAGCACGAGCATGGCGCCCACCGGAATTCCGTGATTGCGCGCGAGCCAGTCACGCCACGCGCGCGCGTCGGAGAGAAGCAGTTCGCCGTTGTCACCGCCGATCCCGAACTTCTAGCACCACCGCCGATCGCGCTCGCCGCGGCGGCTCGTTGGATCTAACGACCCGAGCGGGCCTGCAGGCGGCGGGCGAACGTGTCGAGCGTCACGGCGAAGAGCAGCACTGCGCCGGTGACGACGTAGATCCAGCCGTTCGACACGTTGAGCGTGTTCAGGCCGTTCTGCAGCGTGCTGATCAGGACTGCGCCGAGCAACGCGCCACGCACCTCGCCGCGTCCGCCGAAGAGCGAGACGCCGCCGATCACGGCCGCCGCGATCGCGTTCAGGAGCAGATTGGACGGCGGGAACGTCAGCGCGACCGAGTTGACCTGCGCGGCGAAGATGATCCCGCCAATGCCGGCGGTCGCGCCCGAGATCATGAACACGAGGACGCGGATCCGCGGGACATTGATGCCGGCCCGGCGCGCAGCCTCAGCGTTCCCGCCGACGGCGTAGACGTGCCGGCCGAACGTTGTCCACTTCGCGAGGAACGTGAGCAGAATCAGGAAGAACACCATGATCAGGCCGGCGAGCGGTAGTCCTTCCTTCTCCAGGATCACCCTGCCGTGGTTCGCAATCGCGACGACGCCAAACGCCGCGATCGCAACGCCGAGCGCGCGGGCGATGAAGGCGTAGAGGTTCACCTGCGCGATCTCGGTCCCTCGCGCCGTGACCTTCTTATAGAGGACGCTCAGCGGATAGAGCGCCGAGATCAGCGCCGCGATGATCCAGCCGGCGAAGTGCGAAAAAAGGTAACTGTCGGTGTAGTTGATCCAGCGGTCCTGGATGATGATCGTCCCACGCTGCTGCAGCGTGTTCAGGATGACTCCCTGCCAGATCAGGAATCCGGCGAGCGTCACCACGAACGACGGGACGCCGACGAACGCGACGATCGAGCCCTGGACGAGACCGATGCCGGCGCATGCGGCGATCGCCACCAGCATGGCCACGATCCCCGGAAGCTGATGCCCGCTGCCGGGTAGCTGTAGCTCGGCCACCAGAAGCGCGCCGATCCCGGCGACGTACCCGATCGAAAGGTCGATCTCGCCGAGCAGCAGAACGAACACGACGCCGTACGCGAGCATCGCGGTCCCCGCGGTTTGCCCGATCAGGTCAACGAAGTTCACCGCGGTGAAGAAGTTCGTCGCGGTGAAGGCAAACAGGATCACGACGATGATCTGCCCGAGGATGATCGGCAGCGGGCCCAGATTGCCGGTGCGGACGTTGAACCAGGCGCGATCCCAAAGCCCGGCGAGGCCGGTGCGGAGCTCGTCCTCCGGCAGCTTTGGCGCCGACCGATCCTGTCCGACGATGTCAGCCGTGCTCACGCGCTCGCTCCCACGGTGGACGGAATGCCGGAGACCTTGGTCGGGGTGCCGGCCGTGATTGCCTCGACGACGGCCTGCTGCGTTGTCGTGCGGCGATCGAACACGCCGACGTTGCGGCCGAGGCGCAGGACAGCGATCCGGTCTGCGCTCTCGAAGACGTCGTGCAGGTTGTGCGAAATCAGGATGACCCCGAGGCCCTGCTGCCCCAACCGGCGCACGAGCTCGAGCACCTGCTCCGTTTGCGCCACGCCGAGAGCCGCAGTCGGCTCGTCGAGCACGACGAGCTTCGAGTTCCACATCACCGCGCGCGCCACAGCCACCGACTGGCGCTGGCCTCCGGAGAGGGTCGCGACGGTCTGGCGCACCGAGCGGATCGTGGTGACCGCGAGCGACTTCAACGTCTCACCCGTGTGCTGCTCCATCACCGCTTCGTTGAGGATCTGGAGGCGGTTCGCCTCACGGCCGAGGTACATGTTCTGGACGACGTCGAGGTTGTCGCACAGCGCGAGGTCCTGGTAGACGACCTCGATCCCGAGCTTCGCCGCGTCCTTTGGGTTATGAATCTGGACTTCGGTGCCCTCGAAGACGATGTGCCCGCTGTCAGGCGTGTGCGTCCCCGCGATGCATTTGACGAGCGTCGACTTGCCTGCGCCGTTGTCGCCGACGAGCGCCATGACCTCGCCGGCCCTGACCTCGAAGTCGACCTCGGTCAGCGCTTCGACCGAACCGAACGTCTTCGTGAGGTCACGAATCTGAAGAAGAGGGGCGTCGCTCATCGCAGTGTTCGGATCCTTACATGAAAAAAGGTGGGAGCGCCGCGAGGGCGCCCCCACCGTCGATCGGTCTTACTTGCAGTACTTCGCGTACGCGCCGATGCAGACGTCGCTCTTCTTCAGGAAGTGATCTGTGAAGAGACGCGTGTAGTTCTTCTTCGTGATCCACACGACGGGCAGCGCCAGTGTCGGCTCCTTCTTGGTGCCGTTCAGGCGGAAGCCGTTCGTCTTCGGGGTCTGGCCCTTGACGAGCGCGACAGCGGCAGCCGCTGCAGCGTTGGCCTCGTCAGGCACGTACTTGTAGACCGTGCCGGTCTGCCAGCCGGCGAGGATGTACTGAATCCCCTGCGGGGTCGCATCCTGGCCGCTGATCGGAATCGGCTTCAGGTGCTTCGCCTTCAGGTCGGCGATCACGGCGCCGGCGATGTTGTCGTTCGCCGCGATGATGCCCTGGATGTTGTTGCTCGTCCTGACGAGCATCTGGTTGAAGATGGTCGCCGCGTTGTTCGCATCCCAGTCGGGGACGAACTGCGTCGGGCCCTTCTTCAGTGCCTTGCTCTTGAACAGCGGGTTCAGGACGGCGTCGTTGCCGCTCTTGAACCAGAACGCGTTCTGGTCGGTCTGACCGCCCCACAGCTCGGCGACGGTGGACGAGCTCTTGTAGGTGCCCTTCGCCTTCATGGCCGCGAGGACGCCCTTCGCCTGAGCGGCACCGACAGCCTTGCCGTCGAACGTGACGTAGACGGAGGCGGAGCCACCGCTGACCTGGCGGTCATAGTCGATCGCCTTGCCGCCCTTCGAGGTGAAGAGCTTCTCGATCGACGCGGCCGAGCCGTTGTCAAGCGCGGTCTCGATCACGACGGTCGCGCCGGCTGCGATGCACGCCTGCGCCTGTGCCTTCTGCTTGAGCGGGTCGTTCAAGGCGTTGTTGATCGACGCCTTGACGCCGGCCTTGGCGAAAGCGGCCTTCATCGCGGGAGCGTCGAACTGCACCCAGCGAACGGACGACTTCGTGTCCGGCAGAAGCACGCAGACCTGCACGCTTGCCTTGTGCGTCTTCGTGCTTGCCGTTGCGGTCGTGACGACCACGGCCGAGAGGGCAATGAGGCCCAGGCCGAGAATCGCGACCGACTTCAGTGAAAGCTTCCTCACCTTTCGGTTCCTCCTTCGGGGAAGACAGTCGCTCCTCGACCGCCTTGGTCGTGAAGCGACGCAATCCTACTCTCCTAGGGGAATAGTTCAAGGTCCAGTCTGAACGGGATACGACTGACGGCTGGAGCTCCCCTCGAAGCGGCTCTTCGTGGTCAGGTAGCGGGTGACGGTGGATCGCGTCACGAAGTTCAGACCGGTGTTCGTATTCGCCGGGGCGACCAGGCCACTCGAATACCGGTCGAGGAAGACCTGCAGCACCGGCAAAAAGCCCTGCAAATACGGTTGTTGGTCGATGCTGAAGTCGAGCACCTTGTCGTGGATCGCGCGCAGCGTCGCGGGCAGCAGGTCGTAGCCTCCGGCACGAACTCCGTGCGTGTGCAGCGCGTGCGCACGCATCACGGCGGCGATCCCGGCGGTCGATCCCGCGTCGACGGCGAACAGCCCGCGCAGGTTCTTGTGGGCCAGGTAGGTCGCCTCGATCACCTGGTGCTCCTTGCCGACGTCCACCCCGCTCGCCACCACGTGCACCTTGAGCGGCCGGCCCGAATCGCGAATCGCGTCGAGCGCGCCGTCGATGCGCGGCTGGATGTTCTGCTGGTTCGGCGTCGCGATGAACAGGTAGACGTCGCCGGTCGGGATGAGCGTCGCGACACGCGCGCCGAGCTCGAGACCCGACTGGTAGTTGTCCTGACCGATGTACGCGAGGCGCTTGTTCGCCTTGCCGCCGTCCGCGTTGTACGACACGACGGGAATGCCGTGGCTCAGCGCGAGCGCGGTCGGCTCGTCGAACGCCGTCGGGTCGATGATCGAGACGGCGATTCCCGCCGCGCGCGTAGCGATCGCATGACGCATCGCCTTCACCATCTCGCCGACGTCGCTCGACTTCGAACCGGTCCACTCGACCTGTACGCCGAGCAGCTCGGCGGCGTCGGCACTGCCGTTCTTCGCAGGCACGAAGAACGGGTTCGTCAGCGCATGGTTGACGAACACGATGCGCCAGTCCGGGTGCGGCTGCGGGAACTTCTGCGACGACGCGCCCAGCAGCCGGTGCGACATGGCGGTGCCCGCTGCGAGTCGCAGCAGCTCGCCGCGGTCGAACGGCGAGATCACCTCGGCGTCCTGCGGACGAGGTAGAGCGTCAAGGCGACGACCGCGGCCGCGAGCGCGATGAAGACCCCGGCCTCGATCAGCTGGAACGTCCAGAAGCGGCCCGCAGGCTGATACGAGATCGCGCGCTTCCATCCGAGCGTGACGAAGTACGTGTGCGGGTCGATGCCCGCGTGCTGCGCGTGCAGCACGGCGATGTCCTCGCGCCCGGACGTGATCGTGCGCCCGGCGGCGTCGACGAGCGTGTCGCTCAGCACCCACGCGCCGGACTGCCCGCCGGCGTCGGTGGCGCCGACCGTCTGGTGCAGCGGCGCGAGGAAGTGCGGCCGAACGAACTCGACGACGAGCAGGCGCGTAGCCGCAAACGCGACGAGCGTGACCGTCATCGCCGCGACGGTGCGGCGCAGCAGCAGCCCGGCGAGCACGCCGAGCGCGAGCGCGTACAGCGCGTACGCCGGCACGACGACGCCTTCGATGTCGAACGTGCTCGGCGACATCCGCCCGCCGAGCGTGTCGAACGGGCCACGCCACCACGTGACGAGCACGCTCGCCACCGCGCCCGCGGCGGCAACGGCGAGCGCGAGCCACGCCGTCTTCGAGAGCAGCCACTGCCGCCGCGTGATCGCCTGCGTCCACGCGAAACGGTGCGTGCCGTGCTCGAGCTCGCGCGCGAGGAGCGGTGCGCCGACGAAGAGACCGGCGAGCACCGGCAGGACGGCGAGCCCGCGCACGGTTGCGGTCAGCCCCGAGAACTCGTCCTGAAAGTGGCGGACGAGGATGTCGCAGCCCGAGCGCGACGACGGCGGCAGGCAGCTCGAGAGCGCGTCACGGTGATACGCGCTGCCGATCGGCACGTGCGAGCCGACCAGTGCCGCCGCGAGCGCGACCAACAAACCGCTGACCGCTGCGAGTTGCAGGCGGTGCTGCCGCCACGTCACCCATGCCATTGCAGCTTCAACCTCTCCGGTGGCGTCGGCGCGGGCAGCCGCTCGGGCGCCATGTACGCGAGCAGCAGCTCTTCGAGTGCGACGCGCTCGACCGTCCACGACGAGTCGGCGATGCGCCCGCTGGTGCGCACGAGCAGCGTGAGCTGCCGGCCGCTGTGACGCTCGCGCACGACCTCTTGCACGCCGCGGATCACACCCATCGGGCGGCGCGGCCCCATCAGGATCCGGTGCGTCTCGAGCAGCTCTTCGACGTTGCCCTCGAGCCGCACGCCGCCTTCGGCGAGGAGGACGATGTGGTCGCACACGCGCTCGATGTCGGCGATCACGTGCGACGCGATGACGACCGTCGCGTTCATCGCGGCGACGCCGTCCATCAGCAGCTGCAGGAACTCGCGCCCTGCGAGCGGATCGAGTCCCGCGAAAGGCTCGTCGAGCAAGAGCAGCTTCGGGCGCTTCCCCAGTGCGAGCGCGAGCGCGACGCGCGCTCGGTCGCCCGACGAGAGCGCGCCGATCTTCGCGCGGCTTTCGATGCGCTTCAGCAGCTCGCCGACGATCTCGGCGTCCCAGCGCGGGTTCGTGCGGCGTGCGAACTCGAGGGTGTCGGCGACGCTGAACGAGCGGTAGAGCGGCGCGCCCTGGGCGACGTAGCCGACCTCGGCCAGCACCGACGGGTCGAGGATCGGGTCGCGGCCGAGCACCGCGATCGAGCCTTCGGTCGGGGCGAGCAGGCCGACGGCGAGCGACAGCAGGGTCGACTTCCCCGCAGCGTTCGGGCCGGCGAGGCCGACGATCGCGCCTTCGGGAATTGCCACCGTGCAGTCCCGCAACC
>Ga0157369_10006020_pt1 | contig 14084 bp, 11 predicted proteins | sample C25metaG_FD_113461 | JGI IMG/M metagenome (GOLD analysis project Ga0157369, IMG submission 113461) | Corn rhizosphere microbial communities from Kellogg Biological Station, Michigan, USA - C2-5 metaG | ecosystem: Host-associated > Plants > Roots > Rhizosphere > Soil | place: USA: Michigan...
CCCACGATGACGGCCTTGCCGCGCAGGTCGGGCCGGCGGCGCACCTCGACGGAGGCGTAGAACGCGTCCATGTCGACGTGCAGGATGACGCAGCCGGTGTCGTCCGCGTCCGGCCCGAAGCCGGCCGCGTCGCCCCGCGGCAGCTGCTGACTGCGCCCCACCCGCTGAGAGTAGCGAGTACCCCCGACAGTTACCGCCGCAACACGATCAGCGGTATCGCCGTCTCGACGGGGGTATCGGCGCCGTGGAACGCGACCAGCCGGCCGGTCGTGGCGCCCTCCCCGGAGCCGATCACCACGTACCGGTCCCGGCACACCACCACCACGTCGCCGATGCGGGCCAGGTGCTCCTCGCGTACCGGACCGAACCGGCCCTCCCCGACCGCCTCGCCACGGGACAGCACCCGGGCGGCCGGGCCGAGCGTCTCGCGCCACGCCGCCAGTACGTCGGCCGCGGCGCCGGGCGCCGTGTGCAGGTACCGTACGCGCGGCTCGCCGGCCATCACCGCGACGCCCTCGGACAGCCGGGGATCGGCGTCCACCTCGAAGCGCCAGCCGGGCGGCGCGTCCAGTCCGCCGTGGTCCGCGGTCACCAGCAGCGCGGCGTCGGGCGGCAACCCGTCCAGCAACCGGGCCAGCAGACCGTCCACCGCGGACGCCTCGTCCATCCACTGTGGAGAGTCGATGCCGTGCAGGTGTGCCTTGGTGTCCAGCGTCGGGTGGTACCCGTAGACCAGGCCCGGACCGGTACGCAGCGCTGCCAGCATCCGGTCGGGCAGTTCCCCGTCCGGCGTCGGTACGTACTCGGCTCCCCGGTAGGCGGCCGTGGTCAGTCCGCTGCCGATGAACTCCGGCCGGGCGAGGACCCTGACCGGTACCCCGGCGGCCGCGGCGCGGGCGAACAGGGTCGGTACCGGCTGCCACACCAGCGGATCGGGATCGTCGCCCCATTCCACGTGCTTGAGCACCCGGTCGGTACCGGGGACGTTGAGCGTGAAGCCGAGCACCCCGTGGGCTCCGGACAGCGCGCCGGTACCGAGCGACACCAGGCTGGTCGGCGTGGTCGACGGGAAGCCGCAGGCCAGCTCCTGCAACCGGCCCAGCCGACCGGCCAGCACCTCGGTCAGGGTCGGCGCGGCAGGCGCGGCGAGCGGCAGCAGGTGGTACCCGAGCCCGTCGACGAGCAGCAGCCCGACGCGCCGTACCCCGGCCAGCGACTCCCGCAGGCCCAGCCGGTCCTCGACGCCGGGCATGCCGAGTACGGCCAAGGCGCTGGGCAGCACGTCGACCAGCCCGCCGCGCCCCGCACTCACGGCTTGCGGGCGTACAGGTGCAGCTGGGTCGCGATGTCGCGGTAGGGCGGCAGCTCGGCGGCCAGCATCTCGAAGGCGAGCAGGGCGTCGGGGTCGCCGTCGGCCACCGCGCCCGGTACCAGATCCGCCACCACCCGTACCCCGTGGACCTTTTCGACCGTCAGGCCCGCGGCGGTCAGCAGCGCGGCGGCGCCGGCGGCGTCGAAGCGGCGGCGCAGGTTGTCCCCCGGCCCGGTGCGGCCATCGCGGTCGCGCAGCAGCGCGGCGGCCGCCTCCAGATGTCCGCCCATGGCGCGGGACAGCACCGCGGCGGCCCGGTTGGCGACCACCAGCGACAGCGCGCCGCCGGGGCGCAGGGTGGCCGCGAGCGCCGCGACGACCTCGGCCGGATCGTCCACGACCTCCAGCAGGGAATGGCACAGCACCAGGTCGGCCTGGCCCTGCGGCACCAGGTCCGCGAGCCGGTCACCGTCGCCCTGTACGGCGGCGACCCGGTCGGCGACGCCGGCCTCGGCGGCCCGCCGGGTCAGCGCGGCCAGCGCGTCGGGGCTCGCGTCCACCACGGTGACCCGGTGGCCGGCCTCGGCCAGCGGGACCGCGAACCCGCCGGTGCCGCCGCCCACGTCGACCACGACGAGACCGGGCTCGCGCCGGTCGATCTCCTCGCGCAGCACGGCCCAGACCACGGCGGTACGGGGCCCGGTGGGCCGCGTGTGCGTTCGCTCCACGCACCGCATGTTAGCGCCCGACCGCGCGCGACCGGGTGGTCCGTGCCGAGCCGCAGATGCGCGGCGGCCGCGGTTCGGGGCCGCCGCCTGGACCGAGGAGCGTCGCGAGCGCCGGGAGGCGCGGCGAGGCACGGCGACGAGGGAAGGCGGCGGGCTGAGGCCCCGAACCCGCGCGAGCGGAGCGAGCGCAACGTTTAACGGAAGTCGCGGGAGGTGGGGTGGATCGGCACGGTCAACTGGGTCACCCGGTCGGCGACCAGGTTGATGACCCCCTCGGCGCACTCGATCATCCCGCGGATGAGCAGCGCGTTGCTGGTACGGGCCACCCGGCGGTACCGCTGCCAGAGGCCCGGCGAGCAGACCACGTTGAGCAGGCCGGTCTCGTCCTCCAGGTTGATGAACGTGATGCCGCCCGCGGTGCCGGGGCGTTGCCGGTGGGTGACGATCCCGCCGACCAGCACCCGGCGACCGTGCTCGATCCCGGCCAGCGCCTCGATGGGCAGCGCGCCGATCCGGCGCAGGTGCTCGCGCGCGAACAGCACCGGATGGGTCTCCGGGGACAGGCCGGTGGCCCACACGTCGGCGACCAACCGGTCGACCTCGTCCATGCCGGGCAGCGCGGGTGCGGTGACTCCGCTGGCCGTACCGGGCAGCCGGCCGGCCCGCTCCTGCGCCGCCGCGCCGGCCGCCCACAACGCCTCCCGCCGGCTGAGCCCGAAGCAGGCGAACGCGTCGGCGGTGGCCAGCGCCTCCAGGTGCGCGGTGGACAGCCGGGCGCGGCGGGCCAGGTCGACCATGTCGCGGTACGGACCGTCGGCCCGGCGCTCCTCCTCGATCCGTTCCGCCACGTCGGTACCGAGGGTGCGGACGCTCGCGAGGCCCATCCGTACCGCCGGCCCGCCCTTGCCCCAGTCGCCCGGCGGCTCGCCCCTCTCCGCGCACCTACGGCTGTCCACAGTGGACTCCAGGGTCGCCTTGGCATCGCTCGCGTTGATGTCCGGCCGGCGTACCTCGACCCCGTGCCGGCGGGCGTCGTCGACCAGGGTCTGCGGCGAGTAGAAGCCCATCGGCTGCGCGCTGAGCAGCGCGGCGCAGAACGCGGCCGGGTGGTACCGCTTGAGCCAGGCGCTGGCGAAGACGAGGTACGCGAAGGACATGGCGTGGCTCTCCGGGAAGCCGAAGTTGGCGAACGAGGACAGCTTCAGGTAGATGTCGTCGGCCACCGTCCCGGTGATCCCGTTGCGCGCCATGCCCTGGTACAGCCGGTCGCGCAGTTCGGCCATCCGTTCCATCGAACGCTTGGCGCTCATCGCCCGGCGCAGCAGGTCGGCCTCTGCCGCGGTGAACCCGGCCACGTCGATGGCCAGTTGCATCAGCTGCTCCTGGAACAGCGGTACCCCCAGGGTCTTCTCCAGCGCTTTGCGCATCAGCTTGTGCGGGTAGGTGACCTTTTCCCGGCCGTTCTTGCGGCGGATGTACGGGTGCACCGAGCCGCCCTGGATCGGCCCGGGACGGATCAGCGCCACCTCGACCACCAGGTCGTAGAACACCTTCGGCTTGAGCCGGGGCAGGGTGGCCATCTGCGCCCGGCTCTCCACCTGGAACACGCCGATCGAGTCGGCCCGGCACAGCATGTCGTAGACCTCGGAGTCGTCCAGCGGCATCCGGGGCAGGTCCAGTTCGGACTCGATCATGTCGAACGCGTAGTGCAGGGCGGAGAGCATGCCCAACCCGAGCAGGTCGAACTTGACCAGCCCGACGTCCGCGCAGTCGTCCTTGTCCCACTGCAGCACGGTCCTGTTCTCCATGCGGCCCCACTCGACCGGGCACACCTCGATGACCGGCCGGTCGCAGATCACCATGCCGCCCGAGTGGATGCCCAGGTGCCGCGGGAACCTCTGGAGCTGGTTGGCGTACTCGACGACCTGCGGCGGGATGTCCTCGACGTCGTTGACCGCTGTCGAGCCCCAGCGGTCGATCTGCTTGCTCCACGCGTCCTGCTGACCGGTCGAGAAGCCGAACGCCTTGGCGATGTCCCGTACCGCCGAGCGCGGCCGGTACGAGATGACGTTGGCGACCTGGGCGGTGTGCTCCCGGTCGTACGTCCTGTAGACGTGCTGGATGGCCTCTTCCCGCCGGCCCGACTCGATGTCCAGGTCGATGTCCGGGTACCCGTCGCGCTCGGGGGCCAGGAACCGCTCGAACAGCAGATCCCACTGCACCGCGTCGACGTTGGTGATGCCCAGCGCGTAGCAGACCGCCGAGTTGGCCGCCGACCCCCGACCCTGGCAGTAGATGTCGCTGTCCTGGCAGAACTTCACGATGTCGTGGACGATCAGGAAGTACCCCGGGAAGCCGAGCTGCTCGATCATCGCGAGTTCATGGTCTATCTGCCGGTACGCCTTGTCGTTGCCGCCCCGGGGACCGTAGCGCCGGATCGCACCCCGCTCGGTCAGCTCCCGCAGCCAGCTCATCTCGGTGTGCCCGGCGGGTACCTCGCAGGGCGGCAGGTTCGGCGCGACCAGCCGGAGATCGAAGGCGAGCTCCGCGCCGATGACGGCGGACCGGGCGACCGCGCCGGGCCACGCCGCGAACCGCCGCGCCATCTCGTCGCCGCTGCGCAGGTGGGCCACGCCGGCCGCGGGCAGCCACCCGTCGATCTCGTCCAGCGACCGGCGGGCCCGTACCGCCGCGAGCGCCGTGGCCAGCCGCCGCTGACCGGGCTTGGCATAGTGCACGTTGCCGGTGGCCACACAGGGCAGGCCGGCCGCCCGGGCCAACCCGGCGAGCGCGTCGCCCAGTTCATCGTCCTCGGGGTGGCCGTGGTGGGTCAGCTCCACCGCCACGCCGTCGGCACCGAACAGCGTGACCAGCCGGTCCAGTTCCCGGGCCGCGGCCCGCTCCCCCTCCGCGACGAGTGCCGCCGGTACGTGACCCTTGCGGCAGCCGGTCAGCACCAGCACGTGGTCGCGCAGGTCGGCGGCGACCTCGTCCAGGTCGTAGACGGGCCGGCCCTTCTCGCCGCCGGCCAGCTGGGCCAGCGCGATGGTACGGGACAGCCGGGCGTACCCCTCGGGTCCCCGGGCCAGCGCCAGCAGGTGCCGGCCGGCCGGATCGGGCTCCCCGTTCTGTGGGCCCGGCAGCCCCAGCGACAGCTCGGCACCGAAGACGGTGGGCAGCTTGTGTTCCCGCGCGGCCGCGGAGAACTGCACGACGCCGTAGAAGCCGTCGTGGTCGGTGACGGCCAGCCCGGACAGCCCCAACTGGACCGCCTCCTCGACCAGATCCACCGGTTGGCTGGCGCCGTCGAGGAAGCTGAAGTTGGTATGGCAGTGCAGCTCGACGTAGTCCACAGTGGACTCACCCGGTACCACGTCCGGTGGCGGCTGGTACCGCTCGCGCTTGCGGGTCCAGGCCGGGGCGTCGCCGCCGTCGCCGTACTCGATGGTGACCGGGTCGACCACAATGGGCTCCCGGCCGGACAGCCGCCGCTCGAACTCCGCCCACGGCAGGTTGGAGTTGCTCCAGCCCATCAGTCGTACACCCCGATCACCCACCAGCATCCGGAGGACAGCGACAGCAGCATCGCCCGGCCGTCGGCCAGGCAGACCTGGAACCTGACCCGCCGGTCGGCCTCGTCAGGCGCCCACCAGCGCTCCTCGACCGGCCACGGTCCGGCCCATCCGGTGATCTCCACCGGTTGGCCACGGTCGAGCGCCAGCGAGGACGGTGCCCCGCTCATCGCGAGCCGACCGTTGACCCGCACCGGAGCGCCGTACGGGTCGAAGACGGTGGCGGGCAACGGTTCGGGCGGCACGGTGGCCGGTGACGGCGCGGGCAGCCGCCCCGGCCATGGCGGCGCTGCCCCGGTCGGCCCTACCCCACTCGGCGCTGCCCCGGTCGGGTCGGGTCCGTCGGAGGCCGGCGCGGCGCCGGGGCGGGCGGGCAGCCGCTCGTCTCCCCAGGGCACGAGGCGTACCTGGTCGACCGGGTTACGGCCACCGCCGGGCACCGCGGTGAGCACCGCCTCGGGCCCGAGCATGCCCTGTACCCGGGTCAGCGCCCGGTGCGCCCGCTCCCGCTCCTGACCGGCGTCGCCCCACAGCCCCAACTGGAAACCGGCGTGCGCGAGCAGGCCGTCCGGGACCAGGCGCAGGCGCAGGATGCCCGCGGTCGGTTTCGCCAGCCGACCGGTACCCGACAGCCAGCCGTCCAGTTGCCAGCGCAGCCGTTCGGCGATGGCCGCCGCGTCCAGCAGCCCGTCATGGCGCCAGGTGCGGTGCAGTTCCTCGCCGTGCTCGGTGACCGCCACGATGCCCAGCCGGGTGCAGGCCAGACCGTGCCCGGCCAGCCGGTCGTGCAGCCGCTGGGCCAGTTGACGGGCGGCGAAGGCGGCCGCGTCGACGCGCTCGAGCGGTTCGTCGAAGGTCTGCGACACGTCGAGATCCGGCGGCGGTTGCCGGGCCGCCAGCGGCCGCTCGTCCAGCCCGGCGGCCATCCGCTGGGCCAGCGCGGCGTCCAGGCCGAAGCGGGCCAGCACGTCCGCGGGCGGCAGGGCCGCGAACCTGCCGAGGGTACCGATGCCCAACCGGCGCAGCAGGTCGACCAGGGGCGGTCTGTCCACAGTGGAGATACTCAGGTCGGCGAGGAACCCGGCGGTGCCCCCGGGCGGGATCAGCCGGCCGGCCCGCGCGGCGAGCCCGGCGGCGAAGACCCCGTCGGCCACCCCGACCTGAGCCTCCACGACACATGCCTGGGCGACGTGCTCCACGATCCGCTCGGCGGCCCGCTCCTCCGAACCGAAGTACCGCGACGGTCCCCGCGCGGCCAGCGCGCACGCGCCCGGCCGGACCACCTCGACGCCGGGGGCCAACTCCTCGACCGCGGCCACCACCGGCTCGAAGGCCCGGGCGTCCCGGGCGGGATCGTGCTCCACCACGGTCAGCCGCGGACACCGGCCCTGCGCCTCGCGCTTACGCAGCCCGCGACGGACCCCCTCGCGCCGGGCCGCCTCGGAGCAGGCGATGACCCGGTTGGCGGCGAGCACCGCGACCGGCCCGTGGACGGGGACGCCGTCGACGATCCCCGCGGCGATCACCGGCCAGTCGGGGCACCAGACGAGCATCACCCTGCTCATGGGCTCACACCGCGACCAGAACAGGCGGCTGCGCCGGACGCAGCGGCTCGGTCGGTACCGCGGGGGTCAGGCGGCCGAGGTTGCCGGGCAGCCAGACGGTCACCTCGCGGGACCTCGCCGCCGCGCCCCGGCCGTGCGCGGTGATCGTCAGGAACCGCCGGCGGAGCCGTCCGTGTCCCGAGTCGAGCCCCTCCCAGCCGCCACCCGGCGAGTCGAGGACCACGTCGGCACCGGTCCACCGCGCGTACGGCACGAGGACGCTGCCGCGCTGCCGGGCCCGTGCGGCCAACCGGCCGGACAGCGCGGCGGACACCGGTCCCGGCGGCGCGGCCACCACCAGATCGAGCCCGTCCAGCAGCGCGCCGACCACGGCGGGCCACTCGGGCCCCGGATGCGGCACGAGGGCCAGCCGGTCCAGGGCGATCCCCAGCTCGGCGGCTGCCATCGCGCCCAGTGCGGGCATGCCCACCACCGCGCACCACGAACCAGCCGCGGAGGCCGCGACGAGCAACGCCAGCAGTACCGACGTGTGGCCCGGAGTCACCGCGACCGTCGAACCACGGCGCAGCCCACCGGCCGGCAACAGGTACCGCAGCTCGGGCAGTACCGGCAGGACCCGGTCCCCGCCGGTACCGGCGACCTCGCCGGCGTGTGCGCTGGCCGGCCGTACCAGACCGGACAGCCCCGCGTCGCGGATCAGTGTGGTGGTGCGTCCGACCGGTCCGGCTCCCGTGTCCCCCGCGGACGCGGGAGCCCTCCTCGCCTCGTCCAGTTGCCGACGCAGCGCGACGATGCCGGCCATCCTGGTGTTTGCCTCCCGTGCCGGTCGCGTTCAGGCAACGAGCCCGTCGAGCAGCGACGGGTTCGTCAGACCCAGCGCCAGCTCGACCACGGCGACGAACGACCCGGCCAGGCGGGTCAGGTCGTCGGCCTCCCGCTGGCTGACCACTCGCGGGATGCCGGCCTCGGCGGCGGCACGCTTGCCCGCGCTGGCCGCGAAGAAGGCGGCCCACTCGCTCAGCTCGGGAGCGACCATGGTGAGCAGCACCCAGACGTTGGTCAGCCGGCCGCGCCGGGCGGGCACCGGTCGGGCCCGGGCAGCGAGCACCGCGGCGGCGGCGCGCAGGGCGGCGAGGTGCGCGGTCGCGTAGCGCAGGCCGTCGGCCCGCTGCTGCTCGGCCTCGGCCAGCCCGCGGCGGGCCAGGGCGAGCAGTTCGGCCGGGGTTCGGTGCGGAAGCGCGTGCGCCGGGATGGCGGGCGCGTCCGGCCCGGGCGCGGCGGCCGACCGGACCACGGCCGGAACCGAAGACGGAGCCGGGACCGAGGGAGCCGGAGGCTGGGTCGGAGAGCCCGGGTCGGTCGCGATGAGCGTCGAGGTCGGTCGCATGCTGTCTCCTGTGGAAGAAACGACGGTCGGTCGAATCTCTGCTGCGGAGGAAGACACAGCAGCCTGGGTCCGGCGTGCCGGACCGGGTGGACGTCCCGGGCCATCCGGCTACTCCGGGTAGCCCGGGACGTCCAGCGCCGGACGCGGCGTGGCGCTTCCCCACACCACGCGCGTCCAGCGCCGGGCCCTCGCCCACCGCCAGGGGGTCAGGCGGTGAGCGAGCGCCCTGCTGAGGACCAGACCTGCGATTGCCCGGTCCCGCGACCTGCCATGGGTTGGCCAGCCATGGCGGCGCTCCCGGGAGACGCGCCGCGAATCGCCCCTCCCGGCCGGTTCGAACAACCGTTCGAACCACAACTAGAGTAAACCCCGGGTACGACAAGACCGCAACGGTTTCCGGAAAACAGCCGTTGACCATGGAAACCATCGGCAGGTGTGCGGCGGTGACCGCCCTCCGCGCGACCCACCGGCGGCGCGCCCGGCCCTATCGGTGTCGGGCGTGGCCGGGACGGCACGTACCGTTGGACCCGGCGTCCGGGCCACTCACCGCCGCCACATCGACATCGTCCGGGAACGGACCGCGAACCAGCACAGACGAGCCCACGCACGACAGCCACGGAGGGCGGGACGCCATGCATCCCAACGTGACCCACGTTCAGCAGGCCCTGCAGTCAGCAGGGGCCCGGGCCTCGGGTGACCTACCCAGTCAGGTACGGCTACTGCCCGACGCGGTCACCACCGCGGTGGCCGCCGCCGCCGCGCTGGGCGTCGAGGTCGGCCAGATCGCCAACTCACTGATCTTCGACGCGGACGGCGCGCCTTTGCTGGTACTGACGTCCGGTGCGCACCGCGTCGACACCGCCAAGGTCGCCGGCCTCATCGGCGCCAGCGGGTTGCGCCGAGCCACCCCCGACTTCGTACGGACGCACGCCGGCCAGCCGATCGGTGGGGTCGCACCGCTGGGGCACCCGACGCCCCTGCGCACCCTGGTGGACATGGCGTTGGCGCAGTACGAGGAGGTGTGGGCGGCCGGCGGCATTCCGCACGCGGTCTTCCCCATCACGTACCCGGAACTCGTGCGGGTCACCGCCGGGGCGCCCGCCGAGGTGGCGTAGCCCGCCGGTACGACCTCGTACCGTTCGCGTACCGTCACGCACAGCACCGCCGCGCGGATCGAGTGATCGAGGGGATCGGGTGGGGTACGGCGAAACAGTGAACGAGCGGAGCGACCCGTCGCCCGACGGCATCCGCCTGGTGCCCTGGCAGCCCGAGGACCTGGTTCGTCGACTCGACGACGTCATCGCGGTCTACGGACAGGCCATGGGGTACCCGCCGGATCTGCTGGAGGCTCGGCGCGGGTACATCGCGGGGCATGTCCGCCGGGCCGGGTTCCGGGCGGTCGCCAGCGTCGACGCCACCGGGCACCTGCTCGGCTTCGGGTACGGGTACACCTCGGGGGTCGGCCAGTGGTGGCACGACCAGGTGCGGGCCGCGCTGCGCCGGGAAGCGCGGCGGATCTGGCTGTCCGACTGCTTCGAGGTCGTCGAACTGCACGTGCGGCCGGGCGCGCAGGGGCACGGCCTGGGAGCCGCCCAGCTCAACGCATTGCTCCGTACGGCCATCGCCCGGACCACCCTGCTGTCCACGCCCGAGGCAGACGAGCAGCGCTCCCGGGCCTGGCGGCTGTACCGCCGCTTCGGCTTCGTGGACGTGTTGCGCGACTTCATCTTCCCGGGTGACGACCGGCCCTTCGCGATCCTCGGCCGCGACCTCCCGCTGGACTGACACACCGCCGGACTGACGCACCGCCGGACTGACGCAGCGCCGGACTGACGCAGCGGCGTCAGCGGCGTGGCTTCTGCGGCCTGCTCAGCTCGTGCTGCACCGCGCCGATCAACTGGACCAGGCCGATGACGCCCAACAGCGCGGTGACCGCAGCCACGATGGTCACCACGCCGGACGGCAGGTCCGGCGCGAACAGTCCGGCGGCCCCCGCGACCAACAGGCCGATTATGATCATGATGGCCCTGGCCGACCGCTCGGCCAGCGTCACGACGCCGATCTCGGCCATCCCGGCCGCGGTGGCCCGGGCCCGGATGTACTCGTGCAGCCAGGCCAACCCACCGACCAGTACCGCGAGCCAGCCGGGCACGCCGATCACCCAGAAGGCGACCATCCACGCGGCCTCGCTGATCCGGTCGGCCACCGCGTCGTAGACGTAGCCCAGCCGGGTGACCCGGTTGGTGACCACCGCGATCGCGCCGTCCACGCTGTCGGCGATGCCGGACAGCAACACCAGCCCGGCGCCGACGATCGGCCAGTACCCGTGCTGGACCACCACCACCGGTACCGCGACGCTCGCCAGCATGCCGATCGTGGTGACCAGGGATGCCTTGACCCGCAGCCGCGCCAGCACCCGCCCGGTCGCGTAGGACGCCCGCAGCCAACGCTCCGTGAAAAGGCCGGCCCGCGGGTCGATCCCGCCATGCAGCCCTGCCCACCGTTTCGCGTACTGGTCCCAGCTGAGCAGGGCGCCCGTACTCAGACGCGCGCTCCCATGGGCAAATTCTGCCAGACTTCGCGAGTCGCCGTAGACCGGTTGAGCGTGATGAAATGGATGCCCGGCACCCCTTCGGAGAGCAGCCGCTCGCACATCGCGCTGGCCTGCTCGATGCCCAGCCGGCGTACCGCGGCGGCGTCATCCGAGATCGCCTCGAACTGGCGGGCCAGGTGCGCCGGGAACGGAGCGCCGGACAGCTGGCCGGCCCGCTCGATGGTGCCGATGCTGGTCACCGGCATGACCCCGGCCAGGATCGGGGTGTCGCAACCGGCGGCCACGACCCGGTCGCGCAGCCGCAGGTAGTCGTCTGCGTCGAAGAACATCTGGGTTATGGCGAAGTCCGCGCCGCCCCGGCACTTGGCCACGAAGTACTCCGTGTCGTCCTCGACGGTCGCCGAACGCGGGTGCTTGTACGGAAAGGCCGCCACCCCGACGGAGAAGTCCCCGGCCTCCTTGACCAGCCGCACCAGGTCGCTGGCGTAGTCCACGCCCTTCGGGTGGCGGATCCACTCGCCCTGCGGATTGCCCGGCGGGTCGCCACGCACGGCCAGCACGTTGCGGATGCCCGCCCCGGCGAACCTGCCGATCACCTGGCGCAGTTCGGCGACCGAGTGGTTGACGGCGGTCAGGTGGGCCATCGGCAGCAGCGTCGTCTCGGTGGCCACCCGCTCGGTGACCGCGACCGTGTTGTCCCGGGTCGAGCCGCCGGCACCGTAGGTGATCGACACGAACGACGGGCGCAGCGGCTCCAGCTCCCGGATCGCCCGCCAGAGCTGCCGTTCCATGTCGGCGTCCTTGGGCGGGAAGAACTCGAAGGAGAAGGTCGGCTCACCATCACGAATCAGCCGGCCGATGGATTCCGGCCGGCCGGGCATCACTGAGGGAAGGCCAAGCGCCACCCCAGGACTGTAACAACCGGCCCTCGGGCCCGGCTTGAACGCCGTCCCACCCGGCGCCACGACGTGGCAGGCTAGCGTCGAGGGGTGAACCTCACCCCGGTCGACCGTGCCGACCTGCGGTTACGGGTGGAGAAGGCGCTCGGCGCCTTCCTGGCCCGGCAGCGCGCGCGGTTGGACGCCATCGACCCGGCACTCGACCCGGTGGCCGACGCCATCGAGGACTTCGTGCTGCTCGGCGGCAAGCGGCTGCGGCCGGCGTTCGGCTACTGGGGGTACCGGGCGGCCGGCGGTGTGGACCGGGACGAGCTCATGGCCGCCCTGGCCGCGCTGGAGCTGGTACAGGCCAGCGCGCTCATGCACGACGACGTGATGGACGCCTCGGACTTCCGGCGCGGTGAGCCGGCCGTACACCGGCGGTTCGCGGCGACCCACCGGCGCAACGACTGGGCCGGCGATCCCGAGGGGTTCGGCCGGGCCGCCGCCATCCTGCTCGGTGACCTCTGCCTGGCGTGGTCGGACGAGCTGCTGCACGGCAGCGGGCTGGATCCGCACACGCTGGCCCGGGCCCGGCCGGTCTTCGACGAGATGCGCACCGAGGTCAGCGCCGGCCAGTACCTCGACGTACTCGCGCAGGTGAGCCGGGACACCTCGGTCGACCGGGCCAGCACGATCGCCCGGTACAAGTCGGCCAAGTACACAGTGGAGCGGCCGCTGCTGTTCGGCGCCGCACTGGCCGACGCGCCGGCACCGGTACGGGCGGCGTTCTCCGGGTACGGGCTGCCGCTGGGCGAGGCCTTCCAGCTGCGCGACGACATCCTGGGCGTGTTCGGCGACCCGACCCGTACCGGCAAGCCGGCCGGCGACGACCTGCGCGAGGGCAAGCGGACCTACCTCGTGGCGGCAGCCGTATCGGCGGCGGATCCGCCTGCCCGGGCGGCACTGCTGGCCGGCCTCGGCGACCCGGAGCTGGACGAGGCCAGGGTGGTCGCGCTGCGCGAGATCATCGACGGTACCGGCGCACTGGCCCGTACCGAGCGGCGGATCGCCGAGCTGACCCGGCAGGCGCTGGACGCGCTGGCCGGCGTCGACCTCGACCCGAAGGCGGCCGGCGTACTCATCGAACTGGCCCGGGCGGCGACCCAGCGGGGTGCGTAGCCTGCGTTGGTACGGTGTTGGGCGTGGTTGATCCGGTCGGCTACCGGCCCGCCGTACCGCGGTTTCTCGGGCTGGCCGGTTCGATCGCGCTGACCGTGGCGAGCCGCGCGCCCCGCCCCGTCGCCATCCCGCTGTGGCTGGTCGGCATCCTCGCGCTGTCCGGCGCGTTCCTGGCCGTGAGCGCCCGCCTCGCGCGCCGCGACGAGCCGTCGGCCCGGTGGCTGCTCACCACCGGGCTGCTGTGGGGGCTTCCGCTGCTGGCCAGCGCGCCGCTGGGCAGCCGCGACGCGTACGCCTACGCCTGCCAGGGCCAGCTCGTCGACCACGGGCTGGATCCGTACCGGGTCGGCGTGGCCGCGCTGCCCTGCACCTGGCTGGGCTCGGTGCCCACGCTCTGGTGGCACACCCCGGTGCCGTACGGGCCGCTGTGGCTGGTGCTGTCCGGCGGGGCGGCGAGCGGCTCCGGCGGGCACCTGTGGCTCGCGGTCGGCTGGCTGCGGCTGGTGGCCGTGGCCGGCGTCGCGCTGCTCGGCTGGGCGGGCCGGGGACTCGCCCGCGCCCTGGGCGTCGATCCCCTCCAGGCCGGGTGGCTCGCCCTGGCCAGCCCGCTGGTGCTGGTACACGCCGTCTCCGGGGCGCACAACGACGCGCTGCTGGCCGGGCTGGTGCTCGCGGCGTTGGCGGTCGCGGCCCGTCCGGTGCCGGCCGCCCGGTGGGTGCTGGCCGCGGGTGGACTGCTCGGGCTGGCCGTCGCGGTCAAGGTGACCGCGCTGGTCGCGGCGCCGTTCGTGGTGCTGCTCGTCGCGCGCGACCGGCGTTGGGGACCGGTGCTCCGGACCGCGGCGCTCACCGGGGTCGGGCTGGTGGCCGGCTTCGCCGCCGTCGCGGTTCCCAGCGGGTACGGGC
>Ga0157369_10006021_pt1 | contig 14082 bp, 9 predicted proteins | sample C25metaG_FD_113461 | JGI IMG/M metagenome (GOLD analysis project Ga0157369, IMG submission 113461) | Corn rhizosphere microbial communities from Kellogg Biological Station, Michigan, USA - C2-5 metaG | ecosystem: Host-associated > Plants > Roots > Rhizosphere > Soil | place: USA: Michigan...
CTTGGCGGAGGCGCTGTTGCGGCGTCGTACGCCGAAAGCGCCCGCCGCACCGCCCACGGTCAGCCAACCGCCTCCTGCCGAGGAGCCGGCCCCTGCCGAAGAGGCTGCTGCCGACCCCCTCGCGGACGAGCCGGAGGAACCGCCTGAGCCGATGGCGGCGGCCGAGCCCGCCGCCGAGGTCGACGACACCGGGCGCCGTAGGCGCCCCTGGTGGCGCCCCGGCGACTGACCCACCACAGCGTCGAGTGCGACGTTGATGCCCGTTTAGACCCCGGAAAATGGGCATTTTCGTCGCACTCGACGAGGGGGGTGGTTCGGTGTGCGCGGAACAACCTGCGTGGCCGGGTCGTTTTGTCTCGTGCGAACCTAGAAAGTCGTCCCGCTGCATGAGGAGATGTCGTGTCGCTGCCACCGCTGGTGGAGCCTGCTGCCCAGCTGACTCCTGACGAGATTCGGCGCTATTCGCGGCATCTGATCATCCCGGACGTCGCGATGGACGGGCAGAAGCGGCTCAAGAACGCCAAGGTCTTGGCGGTCGGCGCCGGTGGGCTGGGCTCGCCCGCTCTGATGTACCTCGCCGCCGCCGGCGTCGGGACGCTCGGCATCATCGACTTCGACGTCGTCGACGAGTCCAACCTGCAGCGCCAGGTCATCCATGGCCAGAGCGACGTCGGCCGGTCCAAGGCGGAAAGCGCTCGGGACAGCGTCAAGGAGATCAACCCGCTCGTCACGGTCAACCTGCACCAGGAGCGGCTCGACTCGTCGAACGCGATGCGGATATTCGCCGACTACGACCTGATCGTCGACGGCACCGACAACTTCGCCACCCGTTACCTCGTCAATGACGCCTGCGTGTTGCTCGGCAAGCCCTACGTGTGGGGCTCGATCTACCGCTTCGACGGGCAGGCGTCGGTGTTCTGGGCCGAGCACGGGCCGTGCTACCGCTGCCTCTACCCGGAGCCCCCTCCGCCGGGCATGGTGCCGTCGTGCGCCGAGGGCGGCGTGCTCGGTGTGCTGTGCGCGAGCATCGGCTCGATCCAGGTCAACGAGGCGATCAAGGTGCTCACCGGGATCGGCGACCCACTCGTCGGCCGGCTGATGATTTACGACGCTCTGGAGATGACCTATCGCGCGGTCAAGGTCCGCAAGGACCCCGAGTGCCCGCTGTGCGGCAAGAACCCGACCATCAGCGAGCTGATCGACTACGAGGCTTTCTGCGGGACCGTTTCCGACGAGGCGCAGGCCGCGGCGGCAGGTTCGACCATCACTGCGGCCGAGCTCAAGGAGATGCAGGACCGCGGCGAGAAGTTTTTGCTCGTCGACGTACGGGAACCCGCTGAGTGGGAGATCGTGAAAATTCCCGGCGCCGTGCTGATTCCGAAGGGTGATCTGCCGGGCAAGTTGGCCGAACTTCCGCAGGACAAGCCGATCATCGCCTACTGCAAGACCGGTGTGCGGTCGGCGGAGGCGCTGGCGTTGCTGAAGAACGCAGGCTTTGGTGACGCCAAACACGTGCAGGGTGGCGTGACCGCGTGGGCAACGCAGGTAGACAAGAGCCAGCCGGTCTACTAACCACTTCTTGGGCGGCGGCTCCCGGGGATCGTACGCGTCGCCATCTACTGTCATATAGAGGCCTGCTCGACGAGACACCAGCCCGAGACGACAGGAGCGCAGTGGCGTACGCGCATCGGATGACGAGGTGGCAACGGCTGAGTGTCACCGGCGCGGTCTTGGTGTCGCTGGTCGCTGTCTTCGCGGTCGCCTGCGGTGGCGGAAATGCCGCGCACAACGCGAGACCGGTCGTCAAAATCGACGTGCCGCGGAGCAGCCCGTCGCCGACGCCAACGGCTAAGTCGTCGCCGTCGGCGTTGCCGTCGCACCGCTCGCTCGCTGCATCGGCGCCGCTCGCCGGCATGCCGCCGATCGCCAGCGTCGGCAACATCTACGCCGATGCGGGCAAGAACATGCTCAGCCCGGCCGTGCACGCCGACCCTTATCTGATCTACGTGCCGAACAGCGGTGGCTCATCGGTCGATGTCATCGATCCGAACACGATGCAGATCGTCGACCACTTCACCACCGGCACGAACCCACAGCACGTCGTGCCAGCGTGGGACCTCAAGACGCTTTACGCGACCAACGACATCGGCAACAGCCTCACGCCGATCGACCCCAAGACCGGGCGTCGGGCCGGACCGGACATTCCGGTCGCAGACCCCTACAACATGTACTTCATGCCAAACGGTCGCTACGCGATCGTGGTGGAAGAAGCGCGTCGCATCCTTGCGTTCCGCGACCCGCACACATTCGAGCTGCGCCACACGCTGGCGGTGCCGTGTCCGGGCATCGACCACATGGACTTCAGTGCCAACGGCGGCTACCTGCTGGCGAGCTGCGAGTTCTCGTCGCAACTGGTGAAGATCAACCTGCACACATTGAAGGTCGTGGGCTATCTGCACCTTCCCGGATCCAGTCCCCAAGACGTCAAGCTCGACCCGACCGGCAAAGTCTTCTACGTCGCCGACCGTTTCCGCGGCGGCGTGTGGCGGGTCGACGGTGCGCACATGCGGGCGCTGGGCTTCATCCCGACCGGCTCGGATGCGCACGGCCTCTATCCGAGTCGCGACGGCCGCGATCTCTATGTCACGAACCGACGCGGCGGCAGCATCACCGTGATCGACTTCGCGACGCACAAGAAGATCGCAACGTGGCGGATTCCGGGTGGTGGCAGTCCGGACATGGGCGGCGTTTCGCCCAACGGCAAGGTGATCTGGTTGGCCGGTCGTTACAGCAGCACGGTCTACGCCATCTCGACCGTTGACGGTCATCTCATCGCGAAGATCTCCGTCGGCCTGCAGCCGCACGGCTTGTGCGTATGGCCACAGCCCGGTCGCTACAGCCTCGGGCACACCGGCGTCACGCGGTGAGGCCGGCGCCGCGCGCGCTGGCAGCGCTCGCCGCGACCTTGCTCGCCGCAGCCGGCTGCGGCGGTTCGACGGCGCACAAGGCTCTGTCGTCGTCATCGTCGCCGTCCGCGCATGAGACGACCGCGACGGCGCCGTCGGCACACGTCACGACACCTGTTGCTGCTCGGCTGCGCGTCTCGACGGCGTTGCATCTGCCGGTCGGGGTTTCGCGTGCAGTCGTCGTTTCTCTCGGCGGTCGCCTTCTCGTGCTCGGTGGCCTTGCTCCCGGCGACTCGACGACCGCTCGAGTGTGGTCGGTGGACGTCAGTCGCCGTACGACGACATCCGCCGGTCACCTCGCGACAGCAGTGCACGACGCGAGCGGCGCAGTGCTGGGTGGCCACGTCTTCGTCTTCGGCGGCGGAGCAGCGACCACGGTCGCCACGGTGCAGGAGTATTCAGGCGGCGCTTCGCACGTCGTGGGTGCCCTTCCCCAGCCGCGTTCAGATTCGTCCGCGACCGTCATCGGCGGCACGGCATACGTGGTCGGAGGTTTCGACGGCCGGCGCATGACCCGCGATGTGCTCGCCACAACGGACGGAATGCACTTCCACGCCGTTGCCAAGCTGCTCGTCGGCGTGCGCTATCCAGCCGTTGTCGCCGACGGCGCCGACCTGCTCGTGGTAGGTGGCGCCTTGGCAACGACCGAGGGCACCGTCAACGGCGCGCAGACGACCGACATCCAGCAAGTCGACCCGCGGACCGGGCACGTGACGGTGATCGGCCATGTCGCCGACCCTCTGGCACACGCGTTCGGGCTGACCGTCGATGGAGTGCCGTGCTTCGCCGGTGGCCGCGTTGCCGGCGGTGCGGTTCGAGGCATCTGGGCGTTGCCCCACCTGCGATTGCTCGGCCGGTTGCCACAAGCAGTGTCAGACGCAGCGGCTGCCGTGATCGGGGCGACGACCTACGTCATCGGCGGCGAGGCCGCCGGCCCGGGCGAACCGGTGAGCAGCGTCTCCGCCCTCCGCCTGTCCTAGCCCCACCGTTGAGTGAGACGAAGTTCACCTTCTCAGGCGCTCAGAAGGTGGGCAACGTCGCACTCAACCGAGTAGGTCGGTTTCTTGGTCGGGGGTCGGGCCCACACCCGGTCGTGGTGCGTAGCTGCCTGCCGCGCGCTCGGCGCGCACCCACTCCAACGTGTCGCGCGCGGTCTCGGCGAGCGGACGCCAGGAGAGGCCCGCAGCACGCGCCTTGTCCAGTCCGACGGCGAGGATCGGGTAGTGGCTCGGTGGCACCGTGAGCGGAAGCAGCGGCTTCGGCCCGATCCAACGCACTTCGGCAAGGTCGGCACCGACGCCGCTCGCAATCTCCGTCAACACGCGTTCGAACGTCGGCGCTGGGTCAGGGGCGGTGACATGGAAGGTGTCGACGGCCTGCTTCTCGATTTGCGACACGGTGAAGGCCCCGAGATCGCGCGCGTCGACGCCTTGCAGTGGCTGATCTGCGTTGGGTCCCGCGATCGGTGAACGATCCTCGGCGACCCGCTCGACCCAGTAGGTGAACCGATGCGTCGGGTCGTGCGGACCGAGCACGAAGCCAGGCCGGATGACGAGCAACCGGTCGCCGACGAGCTCGCGTGCCAACTGCTCGCACCCGACCTTCAGCTCGCCGTACTTCTCCATCTTCATCTCGTCGTCGAATGCCGGCGCGAGCAGTGCGCTGTCCTCCCCGAACCCCACTTTGGCGTGCTCGGCGTCATAGACGCTGATCGTCGAGATGAAGGTGTAGTGTCCGGCGCCGGCGCCAAGTGTCTCGAGCAACGAGCGCACCTGCCGTGGCACGTATGCACACACGTCGACTGTCGCGTCCCACTCGCGGCCTTCCAGCCCGGACAGGTCGCAGTCGCGATCACCGATCACGTGCTCGGCTTCAGGAAAAGCCCCCGGGTCGGTCTTGCCGCGGTTGAAGAGCGTGACGTCGTGCCCGTGGTCGATCGCGGCTTGCACGATCGCGCGGCCGACGAACGAGGACCCGCCGATGACGAGGATGCGCATGGGGTGACGTTAGCGCGGCACTAGCGTGCGCACCGTGACGCCGTTCGCCCGCGCCGTGCTCGACGCCGTCGACCGCATCCCCCTGGGCAAGGTCATGTCCTACAGCGACGTTGCGGTCTACGTCGGCGCCGGCTCCGGACGTTCGGTGGGCACGGTCATGTCACGGCACGGTTCCGAGGTGCCCTGGCATCGAGTGCTGCACAACGATGGCACCTGCGCGACGCACAAGAGCGAGCGGCAACTCGACCTGCTGCGCGACGAGGGCGTGCCGATCACCGGCAACCGCGTGGATATGAAAAGGGCGCGCTGGAGCGGCCGCGAATAACCCGACGCGGCGACTTTTCGTCGGGTACTTGCCAGCCCGCTCCTTGCCTGTGACAGTGACTGTAACCACGCCCCGCCCGGCTCAAAGGCCCTGCAGAACGGAAACTGTGATGAACGATCCGTTTCTTGATGTCCGCGGTCTTGTGATCGTTCGGCGTCGACAGAAGTGTCAGACCGGCGTGCTGGCATGAGCCGCATGTCGTCGTCGCCGTACCGCCTGGTCCGGCCGGCGCCTGCGCCGGTGGTCGCGCCGACGCTCGATCCATCGCAACAGCGGGTCGTCGACCACATGTCGGGGCCGCTCCTGGTGCTTGCCGGTCCCGGCACGGGCAAGACGACGACGCTGGTCGAGGCAGTGGTCGAGCGCGTACGGCGTGGGGCGTCGCCCGACTCGGTCTTGGTGCTGACGTTCAGCCGCAAGGCCGCGGACGAGCTGAAGGAGCGGATCGCCGCGCGGCTCGGCCGCACGGTCGCGGAGCCGGCGGCCTATACGTTCCATTCCTGGTGCTACGCCTTGGTGCGCGCGCATGCCGAGCCGGGCGCGCTGCCCCGGTTGCTCTCCCAGGCGGAGCGCGACGTGCGGATTCGCGAACTCCTGCGCGGACACGTCGAGGGCGCGGGCCTCGTCGAGTGGCCGGCTGAGGTGCGTCCGGCGTTGTTGACGCGCGGCTTTGCCCGCGAGGTCGCAGCGCTCTTCGACCGTGCGCGCGAACGCGGGCTCGACGGTCGAGGCCTGCGAGTGCTTGGACAGGAAGAGCGGCGGCCGTTGTGGTGGGCCGCAGGTGCGTTTCTCGACGAATACCTCGACGTGCTCGATGCGCGGGGAGAGCTCGACTACGCGGGTGTCGTCGCTGCCGCAGGATCGCTTCTCGCCCAGCCATCGATCGGTGACGCCGTCCGAGCCCGGTACGCCGCCGTCTTCGTCGACGAATATCAAGACACCGATCCGTCGCAGGAGCGGTTGTTGCAGCTGTTAGCCGCTGGCGGTCGCGATCTCGTCGTTGTCGGCGACCCGGACCAGTCGATCTACGGCTTCCGCGGCGCGGACGTCCGCAACATCCTGGACTTCCGCGATCGCTTTCGCTCCGCGGATGAGGAGCCGGCGCCGGTGGTCACCCTGGCCGTCTCACGCCGCACCGGACCGCGCCTTCTTCAAGCCTCGCGCGCCATCGCTGCGCGGCTCTCGATGCCCGGTCTTCCGGTCGCGGACGTGACGGCGCACCGCGCGCTGGAGGCCGGCGGACCCGACGGTGACGAGCCTGAGGTGCGCGTGTTCCCGTCGCCTGCCGAGGAAGTGGCCGGCATCGCCGACCTGTTGCGACGTGCTCATCTCGAAAGGGAGCTGCCGTGGTCGCAGATGGCGGTGTTGGTGCGGTCAGGCGCACGTTCGCTGCCGGTGCTCCGACGCGCTTTGGTCGCGGCCGGCGTGCCATGCACTGTTGCGACCGACGATCTGCCGGTGGCGCGCGACCCGGCCGTCGCACCGCTGCTCATCGGGCTACGCGTCGCGGACGAGGGCGTCGAGTCACTCACGCCGGACGACGCGCGGGTGTTGCTCGCGTCACCACTCGTCCGTTGCCCGCCGAGTGTGTTGCGTGCGCTCGGACGCAAGCTGCGCGCAGCGGAACGCAGCTCCGGCGTCCCGGTCCCTGCACCGTCAACGACGTTGATTCGCGACGCGGTGGTCGATCCCCGTGAGCTCACCGGGTTCGATGACTGGCTCGCAGCACCCCCGCGTCGTTTGCACGACCTGCTCGTTCGCGCGTCTCAGGCGCTTGCCGACGGTGGCACCCCGGACGAGGCACTGTGGGTGCTCTGGGACGGCAGCGGGTGGAGCCGGCGCCTGCCGGCCGAAGCCGCGGGCAGCGGTGCTGTTGCGAGAAGCGCCAACCGCGATCTCGACGCTGTGGTCGCATTGTTCGAGGCGGCGGCGCGGCTCGAGGAGCGCGAGCCTCGGGCAGGGGTGCAGACGCTGCTCGACGAGCTCGGAATGCAAGAGGTGCCGAGTGCGCCGCAGGAGGAACGCGCCGGCGTGCCCGACGCCGTACGCCTGTTGACCGCGCATCGGTCCAAGGGGCTCGAGTGGGACCTGGTCGTCGTTGCCAACGTGCAGGACGACTCATGGCCCGACACGCGGCGCCGTGGTTCTCTGCTCGACGCCGACCGTGTTGACCGCGACGGAGTGAGGGAAGCGCCGACGACGAAGTCGCTGGTCGCGGACGAGCGCCGGCTGTTCTACGTCGCGATGACACGCGCGCGGCGCCGGCTGGTGCTCACCGCCGTAAGAAGCACGGACGACGCCGGGTCTCTGCCGTCCAGGTTCCTGGAAGAAGTCGCCGGTGGTGAGCTGCCGGCGACGCGCCTGGTCGGCACCGAGCTGCTGGCACCGGCGTCGCTGGTCGCTCGGCTGCGACGGACCTTGCAAGACCCATCGGCCGCGCCGCCGCTTCGCGAGGCGGCGGCGGTCCGGTTGGCGCGGCTCGTCGCGGCTCAGGACGATGCCGGCCTCGCGTTGGTGCCGGCTGCGGATCCCGCGGCGTGGTGGGGATTGCGTGACTGGACTCCCGGCGTGCGGCCGGTGCGCCTCGCTGACCAGCCGATCCGGCTGTCCGGCTCCGCCCTTGCCGCGTATGACACCTGCCCGCTGCGGTGGTTCCTCGACAACGAGGCGCAGGCAAGGTCGGCATCGACGGCAGCGCAAGGTTTCGGCACCGTGATCCATGCGTTGGCGCATTTGGTCGCGCGCGGGGTGCTGCCGGCCGACGTGGACGTGCTCGTCGCGCAGCTCGACGACGTCTGGACGTCGCTCGGGTTCGAGGCAGCGTGGCAACGCGACCGCGAGCGCGAGGAGGCACGTGCCGCTCTCCACCGACTCGTGCGCTGGCTCGGCTCCCGCGACGACCGCACAGCCGTCGGCAGCGAGGTCGAGTTCGAAGTTGCCATCGGCGACGTGATCCTGCGCGGCGCCGCCGACCGGCTCGAGATCGATCAAGACGGTCGGGTGCACGTCGTCGACTTCAAGACCGGCCGCACAGTGCGTTCGGTCGCCGAAGGCGAGTCGGATCCACAGCTCGGCGCCTATCAACTCGCGGCCCGCGAAGGCGGCTTCAGCGAGGTCGTGCCCGACGACACTGCGCTCGGGGGCGCGCAGCTCGTCTACCTGCGTCGCGAGATGAGCACCGGGCTGCCGGCCACTCGCGACCAGCCGCCACTGCCCTGCGACGGTCCCAGCTGGGCCGATGAGCTGGTCGCGCGCACGGGCAAAGGGATCCGGGCCGAGGAGTTCCCGGCTCGCCCCAACGACGGGTGCGACGTCTGCGCATTCCGGGCCGTGTGCCCTGCGCAGGACGCCGGTGACCAGGTGGTCTCGTGAAGACGACAAGTGATGGCGGCTACCTGCGCGAGGCGCTCGGCACGCCGTTCACTGCCGAGCAACTTGCTGTCATCACGGCGCCTATGACGCCGCAGCTCGTCGTGGCCGGTGCGGGCTCCGGCAAGACCACCGTCATGGCAGCGCGCGTCGTGCACGCCGTCGCCCATCACGGCGCGCCGGCCGGCGGCGTGTTGGGTCTGACCTTCACCAACAAGGCCGCCGGCCAGCTGGCACAGTCGGTGCGGGCGGCGCTTCGCCGGCTCGGCACCGGTCGCACTGAGTCGGCCCCGGCGGACGCCGACGACGACTCGCCGACTATCGCGACCTACCACTCCTACGCCGCGGCCGTCGTGCGCGACCACGCATTGCGCATCGGTCGGGAACCGGTCACCACTCTGCTCACCGAAGCGGGTCGTTGGCAGCTCGCGATGCGCGTCGTACGACGGGCCACCGGTCCGTTCAGCTTCCTGACGTGGCAGCCCGCGACCGTCGCGGACTACTTGCTCGCGCTCGACGGCGAGATGTCCGAGCACCTGGTGTCGCCCGATGCAGTGCGGGCGATGGACGCGCGGGTCGTCGCGCAGGTGCAACAAGCACCGAAGCTCACCGAGAAGTTGCAGCAGTGCTTGCAGTCCGCGAGGGCACGCGACGAGCTGGTCGGCCTGGTGGAGGCTTACCGCGCCGAGAAGGCGAGGTTGGACCTCATCGACTACGGCGACCAGGTCGCTCTCGCAGCGCAGATCGCACAGTCATCGGACGAGGTGTGCGCGATCGAGCGCGAGCGCTTTCCGGTCGTGATGCTCGACGAATACCAGGACACCGGGGTCGCCCAACGCGTGTTGCTCTCACGGTTGTTCGGTGCGGGTCATGCCGTCACCGCCGTCGGTGATCCCAACCAAGGCATCTATGGCTGGCGCGGTGCGTCCATCGGCAATCTGCTTCGCTTCCACGAGCACTTCGGCGGCAGTAACGCCCCGCTGCCGCTGATGACGTCGTTCCGTTGCGGCGGACGCATCCTCGCCGCCGCCAATGCGCTTGCCGGTCCGCTGCGTCTGTCACCAGGAGCACGGCGCCGCCCACCGGTCGAGGTGCCGTCGCTGGCAGCGCGCGCCGGGGCAGAGGACGCGGGCGAGGTGGTCGTCGCACTGCACGACCGAGTCGACAGCGAAGCGGCTTGGGTGGCCGACCAAATCGCGACGGCGATCGAGGTCGAGAGGGTGCCGCCGGGCGCGATCGCCGTGTTGTGCCGGCGCCGTACGGACTTTCCGCTGTTGCACCACGCGATGGTGGAGCGCGGCATCCCGGTCGAGGTGGTCGGCCTCGGTGGTCTGCTCGAGATGCCTGAGGTCGCCGACCTGGTTGCGGTGCTGCGCGCGCTGGTCGAACCGACCGCGAACGCCGCGTTGCTGCGGTTGCTCACCGGCCCCCGATGGCGGATCGGCCCGCGAGACCTGGCGGTCCTGGGCCGACGCGCGCGCGGGTTGGCCGCGCTCGGCCCCGATGCTGCAGATCGCGATGACGTCGACGCCGTGTTGCGCAAGGCAACCGAGTCGGTCGATGCGGTCGACGTGGTCTCACTGCTCGACGCTCTCGACGTTGTGCGACCCGGAGGCGAGGACATGTCGCCGGAAGCGATTGAGCGACTATTGGCGGTGCGCGCGGAGTTGCGGGAGCTGCGGGCGGCGCTGGGTCAGCCGATCGTGGAGATTGCTGCGGAGGTGATCCGGCGGATCGGCCTCGACGTCGAGCTGGAGGCGCAACCGGCAGGTGTCGCCGCCGCCCGCGGCGCCAACCTGGCCGCTTTTCTCGACCATGCTGCACAGTTCACCGGTCTCGAAGGCGAGAGCGACCTGTCGTCTTTCCTCGGCTGGCTCGATGCCGCTGTCGCCGCGGAGTCCGGACTCGACGCGGGCACGGTCTCCGACGCGGACACCGTCAAGCTGCTTACGGTGCACAAGGCCAAGGGCCTGGAGTGGGACATCGTCGCCGTGCCCGGCCTCGCTGAAAAGGTGTTCCCGAGCGAGCGCGGTCGTAGCCGGTGGACGCAGTCGGCACCTGTGCTGCCGTTCCCCTGTCGCGGCGACGAGCTCGACCTGCCGAGCGTCGGCGAGTGGTCGACGAAGGGGCTCAATGCGTTCCGCGCGGAGTGCCTCGAGGATGACGCCGATGAGGAACGACGCCTCGGCTACGTCGCGTTCACGCGGGCACGCCACCGGCTGCTGGCGAGCGGCTATTGGTGGGGCGCCACGCGCCGCAAGCCCGTGGGTCCGTCGGTCTTGCTGAGTGAGCTGCAGTCGTTGGCCTCGGCCGGCGGTGTGCAGGTGGTTGCGTGGGTGGACGACGTGGCCGACGAGTCAAACCCCGTCGCCGCCGAGTCGTCCCTCGACACGCCCTGGCCGATGGTCTACGACGCGGCGGCATTGCAACGCCGGCGCGATGCTGCTGCTGCAGTCGCGGCGGCCACCAACGGCAACGCATCCGCTGATGACGACCACCTGGCGCCGGACGACCGCGCTCTCGTCGCACGGTGGGACGAGGAGACGCGCCTCCTGCTGGACGAGCTTCGTCGCGGCCGCACCGGGGTGCGGGAAGTCATGCTGCCGCGCAGGCTGACCGCGAGCCAGGTGGTTGCGCTTGCGCACGACCCGGACGAGCTCGCGCAGATGCTCGCCCGTCCCGTGCCCGTCCGACCGGTGCCGCAGGCGAGGCGGGGCTCACGCTTCCATCGCTGGGTGGAGGAGCTCTACGCCGCGACTCCGCTGCTCGACCCGGACGACTTGCCCGGGGCCGGTGACGCAGACATCACCGACGACGAACTGGCGCAGCTGCAGGCGAAGTTTGTTGCCGACGGCTGGGCCGACCGTCGCCCGGTGGTGGTCGAGCAGCCGTTCGAGCTCGTCGTCGGCGGACGGTTGATCCGGGGCCGGATCGACGCCGTCTATCCCCGATCCGATGGTGGCTACGAGGTCATCGACTTCAAGACCGGTGCAGTGCCGGCCGACTTCGGCGCTGCGTCGATGCAGCTGTCGGTCTATCGGCTCGCGTGGGCCGATCTCGCCGGTGTCGATCCCCGCAACGTCGCCGCCGGATTCCTCTACGTGCGCACCGGCACGGTGAAGCGGCCGGACCGTTTGCTCGACCGTGATGAGCTGGCCGACCTGCTCACGGCCTGACAGCTACGGCACGCACTATCGTCACCGCCATGGGACAGCCGGCGTTGTCGCGTGCCGCTCTCGACCGTGCCGCCGAGCACCGCACGGATGACGACTGGCTCAAGCAAGCGCGCGACACGGGCCGGTTGCTGGTCGTCGACGAAGAGCGCCGCGCCAATGCCGACGAGGACGGGCTGCTGCTTGTCGACGCATCGTCGTACGACGGCGACCCGTTCTTCCTCGGCGTCGATGACGACGGCGTGGCCTATTTCGGGGCGGTCGGCACGCCGCCGCGCAAGCTTGGGTCGAGGCCGGCAACACTGCGCGATGTCGGAGCCATGCTGTCCGACCGGGACGCCGGCCTGCTGGTCGCAACGATCGCGCTCGCCAACTGGCACGCGACACATCAACGCTGCCCGCGCTGCGGGGAGCCGACCGAACCGGTCAACGGCGGATGGGTGCGACGTTGCACCGACGACGGCACCGACCATTTCCCCCGCACCGATCCGGCCGTGATCGTGCTGATCCACGATGGCGGCGACCGCTGCTTGTTGGGACGCCAACCGACCTGGCCGCCGGGGCGCTACTCGACCCTCGCGGGTTTCGTCGAACCGGGGGAGTCGCTCGAGCAAGCGGTCGCCCGAGAGATCGTCGAAGAGTCGGGCGTCGTCGTCGACGACATCACCTATCGCGGCAGCCAACCCTGGCCGTTCCCGGCCTCACTGATGCTCGGCTTCGAAGCTCGTGTGGTCAGTGGTGACCCAGCCGTCGGCGACCACGAGCTCGAGGACGTCCAGTGGTTCACCAAGGACGAGCTGCGCGCCGGTCGACCGATGCTGCCGCCGTCCGCTTCGATCGCTCATTGGCTCATCACCAACTGGCTCAACCGCTAGCCGCCGGTCGGGATCGGGAAGATCAGCCTTTCGTCGCCGGCCTCCATCGCCTGACGTCGCTCGTCCTCACTCATCGGCTGATAGTCGGTCGCGGCTTGCAGGGCGAGCTCGTAGACATGTGCGTCGCCCGGCGTGCAGAAGCCCGTGACGCCTGGCGTTGACAGCGCGAAGCGCACCCCGCGGGTCACGCCCTCGGCATCGGCCTGCGGCTCGTACCACGTGGTCGCGCTTCGACCGTCCGGCCGATCCCAGGGACGTGACGCCGCGGCCTTGATGACCATCACCCCGACATCGCGACCGGCCGCCTCGTCGAGCAGCAACTCTGCGTCTCGGCGATAGTCGTCGTCGGCCCACAGGCGCGGGTAGACCGGGAACATCACCGTGTCGAAGTCATAGCGTCGCAACGCTTCGCGTTGCGCCGCAGGCGTCGAGGTGTTGTGGCCGGTGATGCCCAGCCACTTGCACAAGCCTTCGTCGCGCGCCGCCTGCAGAGCACGCACCGCTCCTTCACGACGGTCGAGCTCGTCGAGATCGGTCACGGCATGCAGCTGGTAGACGTCGACGCTGTCGATCTGCAGTCGCGTCAACGTACGCTCGAGGTGGCGGCGGGCGTCGTCGTACGACGGCTTGGTGGTCTTCTCGCTGATGAACAACCGGTCGCGTACCGCCGGAATGTGCGGGCCGATCGTGTCTTCGGCGGTGCCGTAGCCCGGCGCGATGTCGAGATGGTTGATGCCGGCGTCGAGCGCGCGCGTCAGGAGCTGCCCAGCCGGATCGCCCTCGAGGAAGTGGAAGACGACGCCGCCGAGGATCGCGACCGAGCTCTGATGCTCCGTGCGCCCGAGTCGCCTGGTCTGCATCACGACGCGGCCAGACCGTGGCGCGCGGGATCGGTCGTCGTCGGTCCGCCGGCGAATGCTTGGGCGATCTGCATCCACTCGCGGGCGTTGTCGCCGCTGACCACGAGCTTCGTGTCGTCCACGAGCCGCCGCTGCGTCACGACAAGACAGAAGTCGAGGGCAGTTCCTTCGATCCGATCGATGGAGTTCGCGTCGCCCCACGTCCACGTGTCACCACCGGGTGCAGTGAGTGCGACGAAGACGTCGGCGGCGGGGGCTGCCTGGCCGCGTACGACGTAGGAGAAGCCGCGGGTGCGCACACCGAGATGACAGATGTGCCGCAGCCGATCGGTCGACGTGCGCGTGACGTGCAAGCCGTCAGCGATGTCCTGACCGTGCGCCCAATACTCCATCAGCCGTGCCGTCGCGAACGACGCCGGCGACATCGGCGGGCCGTACCACGGCACCTTTGTTGCCGGGTCGGTCTTGAGCAGCGCTGCCAGCAACTCCGACCGCGCTCGGCGCGCTTCGGTTTGCA
>Ga0157369_10006022_pt1 | contig 14081 bp, 15 predicted proteins | sample C25metaG_FD_113461 | JGI IMG/M metagenome (GOLD analysis project Ga0157369, IMG submission 113461) | Corn rhizosphere microbial communities from Kellogg Biological Station, Michigan, USA - C2-5 metaG | ecosystem: Host-associated > Plants > Roots > Rhizosphere > Soil | place: USA: Michigan...
GCACCGAGGCACCAGCCGTGCACGAGTGCCTCGAGCACCTCATGGAGCGACGCCGACGCGACAGGCCGCTGCGCCGCATCGAGCTCCGCGGGTGTGGGCGACCTGTCGCGCTGACGCCGCTGCATCATGCCGCATCCCCTCCGTATGGCGCGGATTCCACGAGCGGAGTCGCGGGTGTCAGCGCCGCGCCCACCGCGTGCGCGGCGGTAATGGCGACGCCCTCGCTCGCGTACGATGGAAGCACCAGCTCGATGCCGTACGTCAGGTCGTACGCTCGGCGCTGCGGACGAATCAGTCGCGCGATCGGGGCGGTGCCATCGGCAATCCATTCGTACGCGCCGTCGTGCACGAGCTGCAGCTCGTCCAGCGCTGGCGCGTAGCTCGGCCAACCGGGATACTGGCGGCGCAGCACGAGGTCGAGCGCGCGCCAGGCCGCGACGGCGCCTTCCTTGGCGTCGGATTCATTGGCAAAGCCGCGGAAGCCGATCGCGCGGCCGTTGATCCAGCCGATCTGTACGTCGTCGTCGTTCTCGAGGCGATAGCGATTGTCGCCGTCACTCAGGACTCTGAGCATGGTCGTCTCCTGTTGAGATGATGCGCCGGTTCGCGCGTGGCGAGCCGGACGCGTTGCTGCGTGAGGGCTCGCTCGCGCTGCAGGCCACATGAGCTGCAGGAACGCGAAACCGCCCCGTCTGGCGTGAGCGCAGACGGGGCGGAGTCAGCGGCGCGTGATGGCGCCGAGTAGCTCGACCGGCCCGACTAACCGCTGGCGAGCGGAGAGGTCGGGCGTCTGCGAAGGCTGGAGGACGTCGCCGGACCGGAGAGTGCGCGGAAGCTGCGCACGACGCTGGTCCGGGACGCGGAGTCCCGCATTTCGGAAACGCGGGTTCGATGCATGCCGGCGGTAGCGAAGCGCGGCTGCACTCGATTGGTGGCGCTGGTGACGACGGCGCGTCCCGTCCACGAACGCACGCTCGCGCGGACCGCGCGCGCTGCTGCGCTGCGGTTCGGCACGGGGGCGACGATGGACGAGGAATGCGTCATGGGCACACGTCGGGGACAGGAAGCTCCAGAGTTTAACCTACCCCCAAAGCATAGAGAGTCAACCGCGGCGCGCGTGGAACATCGACCGAGGCGTGCTCCACGCGCGCAGGAGGGCGGCCGTCAGGGGACCGTCTGGCGGACGGTGGGATACGTTATACCCAGCTGCTCGAGGTACGTGCCGAACTTCGACGGATCGTAATAGTACTTCCGCATTTCCGGCCGGTACTTGGCCATGATCTCGGCGTTGAGCCAGATGGGTGGTTTGTCCGTGGCAGCGATGAATGGATGGTACTTCACCGTTTTCGTCTGCACGTTGTTGAAGTAATCCCATGCGTCGGCGACGATCCTGGGCGTGAGCAGGATGTCGAGCATCGTCATCGCCTGGACCTTCGCACCGGCCACGACGCCCTTGTGGGCAATCGGCGTGGCCATCGAGATGGCGTTCGCCCAGTTATGCCCAGGCAATCCCGGGATGTTGGACGGATAATTGAGCGTGATCGTCGGGACGTTCCAGCTCACGTCGCCGATGTCGTCGGAGCCGCCACCCATGCGCGTGGCTTCGTTCACCGGCCCGCCGAGCCGGCCCGGACGTGACGAGAGACCGCTGTCCGGTTGTCCAAGTTCACGCTGGATCCCCTTGGCGAGCGCCTGATCCTTCGCATCCCACGTCGGCGTGCCGACAGCCTTGATGTTCTGGTACATCGCTTCCGCAATCGGACGGGAGAAGTGGCCGCTCCAGCCGGAGCCGACCATCATGATCGTGTCGATCTGCGTCCCCGTCATCAGCGTTGCGCCCTCGGCCATCTTCTTCGCGTCGTCGAACATCTTGCGCGTGCGGTCGTAGTCCCGCTCACGGAAGTAGAACCAGATGCTCGCCGTGCTCGGCACGACGTTCGGCTGGTCGCCGCCATCGGGGATCACGTAATGCGAACGCTGTGGCAGCTCCATGTGCTCGCGATGGAACTCCCACGCGTTGGCCATCAGCATCACGGCGTCGAGCGCGCTCTTGCCGCGCCACGGTGCGCCGGCGGCGTGTGCGCTCTGTCCCTTGAACTTGAAGATGGCCGAGATGAGCGCGTTCTGTCCGGACTGTCCCCACGACACGGCGAGCGCGCTGCCGACGTGGGCGAAGAGCGTGACGTCCACGTCCTTGAACACGCCGTCGCGAACGAGAAAGGCCTTTCCGGCCATCTGCTCTTCGGCCACGCCCGGCCAGAGCACGAGCGTGCCCGGGATGTGCTCGCGCTGCATGATGTCCTTGACCACGAGCGCCGCAGCGATGTTCAGCGGCATCCCCGAGTTGTGCCCTTCGCCGTGGCCTGGAGCGCCTTCGATCATGGGATCCTTGTAGCCGACGCCAGGTTTCTGTCCCGCCTGGGGGATATCGTCGATGTCGGACCCGAGCGAGATCACCGGCTTGCCCGAGCCCCACCTCGCGACGAACGCGGTAGGAATTCCGGCCACCCCACGAGTGACGGTGAAACCACTGTCCTCGAGGATCTTCGACAGGTAACGCGACGTCTCGACCTCCTGCATGCCCAGCTCGCCGTACGAGAAGACCTGATCCACCATCACCTGGATCATCTTGGCCTTCTGGTCGATCCGCTGCGCCGCTTCCGCCTTGAGCTTCGTGAGTCGCGGCGAGCCGGCGTAGCTGTACTTGATGGAGTCGGCCCAGTTCACGCCACCGCCACCGCGCTGCGCGCCGGCAGTCAAGGGGAGCATCAGAAGCGCAGCGAATGCTGCGCCCAGGGCTGGACGCAGGACAACGGGACGATCCATGACGGGACTCCGGCGTTGGCGGGGGAAGGGACGTTCGGCCAGAACATGCAGCCTACGCCCGCCGAGCGCGAGGCGTTGAAATTGATTCAACGAATCTTTCGAACGACAGCGCGAAGGACACTGCGGGAGCCATTTGAAACGGCAGGCTCACTCCTCGCTCGAGACGTCTCCATGCGGCGAGTGTCGTCCCGGGGCCGTTCGAATTGTTTCAGGAAGCTTTGGAGATGTAGACGCCAGGCGCGCCGCGTGGGGCCGCGATCGCGATGGGAGCCAGGGCTGCCGTTTCGGATCCTTCAGACGCGTCCTCCGAGGGCGTGCTAGCCCCGGCGCGGACCTCGTGATCGTCGCGGAAGTATCCGACCAGCGCGAGGAACATCTCCGACTGGCTCGCCAGCTCCTCGGCCGTCGCGGCGAGATCCTGGGCGGCAGCGGCGTTCTGCTGGGTGGCGTCGGTCACCTCGGCCATCGCCGCGTTCACGGCACTCAGTCCCTCAGCCTGGGTCCCGGCGGAGGCGACGACCTGCGCGATGAGCGTCGTCGTCTGGCGAATGGATGGTACGAGCTCACCCAGTACCTGCCCCGACGACGCGACGATCGTCTCGCTCGACGCCATCAGCGCGCGGATCTCCTTGGCTGCCGCCTCGCAGCGGCCGGCGAGTGCGCGGATCTCGTCGGCGACGACGCCGAATCCGCGTCCCGCCTCGCCCGCGCGCGCCGCCTCGATAGACGCGTTGAGCGCGAGCAGGTTGGTCTGGCGCGCGATGTCACCGACGATGGCGACCTTTTCGGTGATCGTCTGCATGGTGAGCACCGCATCGTGCATCGTGCGTCCGCTCGACTCGGCGTTGGCCACGCCGCGTTGGGAGAGCTGCTCCATCTCGCGATTGCTGCGCACGCTCGCCGCCACGGCGTCGCTGATCTGCCCGAGCTTCTCCGTGGTGCCGGCGACGGCGGTCGCCTCGATGTTCGTGCTCTCGGAGAGGCGCTGCGCCGAGTCGGTGATCTCGCCGACCGCACCCGACATCGCCTCGGCACCGGAGCGGATCTCGCGAATCACGCGCGTGAGCGTATCGATCATCGCCACGAAGGCGTGGCCGAAACTGTCCTGAGTCGAGCGCGGCGCGACACGGACGGTGAGATTGCCGCTGGAGATCTCCGCCGCCAGCGTACCCATCTCGGCGAGATAGCTCGTCATGCGCACGAACGCGTGGCCGAGCACGTCCTGCTCGGACCTCGGCTGGATGCGGGCGCCGAGGTCGCCGTCGGCAATCGCGCTCGCCACGGCGGCCATCTCGCGGCGATAGTCCACGAGATGCTGCATGGCGATGAGCAGACGCCCCAGCTCGTCGCCGCCGGGCGCAGGAATGCTCACGTTCACGTCGCCGAGTGCGAGCTGGTCAGCGACGCGTACGGCATCCTCCAGCGGGCCAGTGAGCGACTGCGTGATGAAGATGGCGAGCGCGCCGAGCGCGCCGATGCAGACGAGGGTAACGATCGCGGTGAGGAGCCACGCTGCGCGCTGGAGCATGCGCGCGCGGACGAAAGCCGCGTCGACACGCCGGCGTTGCGTGGCGAGATCGACGGCGGGTTTCGCCTTTGGCGGCGTCTCGGTCGAGCCGACTGCCGCGGCGTGATGGGCAGCGACCGAATCGGCGATCAGCGCGCTGAGCGCCGGATAGTCTTCGCGTTCGATGCGCGACAGGCGGCGCTCGTTGGCAAAGCCGAACCCCACGGTGAGCAGCAGGATCAGCGCGAGCGCCAACGCTGCCACGAGCGGGAGCAGCCGGACCTTCTGGTGCACGCTGGCGCCGCGGGTGAGGCGGCGCAGCGTGGTCGATTCAGCGATCAAGCGCGGACGGGCGCGCGCTGTGGCGCGAACCAGAGCGCCCAGAAGCCACAACCGGCAAGCACGAGGGCGAGCGCGAGGTGCAGCACGACGTCATAGCCGCCGATGGGCACCATGCCAAGGAGGCTGTCGGTGAACATGCCGAGCACGCCGAGCACCAGGTACGCCACGCCGCTGCCAAGCGCGTAGGTGACAGACGCCTTTTCACCGCGGCCCGCGATCACGCCCCAGACGCCGAACGCGCCGTGCACGAGATTGTGGAGCATGTTGACCGGAAACAAGCCGAGCAACATCACGGATGCGGCGCCCATCTTCATTCCCGGCATGCCGCCCACCAGGAGACCGAGCACCGCTACGACGATGAACACCACCCCGGAGATGGTCGCCACTCGCTGGATGAAACGCATGATCGCCCCCGCACGCGTCCTCGCGTGCCGTGGAAGTGCGTGAATGCAGATTCGGCCATTCGCCCCTCCGGGCGATGGCTCCAGCATTCAGACTCGTGGCGGGGGGCTCAGGCAACGCACGGGTCAGTCGGCCGAGGCAGGCTGGGACTCGGTGCGATCGCAGTGCGCCGTGAGGCACTGGGAGATCCACTCGTGCGCCGCGTCCACTTCACCCTTGGTGATGCCGTGGCCGCCCGGCGTCCAGTGAAGCGTGACGTCGGCGCCGGCGCGACGCAGCACCTCGGCGAGTCGCTCGGCCTGTTCGGGGGGGGCGATGTTGTCGGCGCGACCTGCCCCCATGAACACCGCCGTCCCCCGAAGGTCGAGCAGCGTTTCGGGTTCGAACGGGAGCATGGGGCTGAGCAGGATCGCGCCGCGCAGCACGCCGGGCGTGCGCAGCAGCAGACTGGCGGCGATGTTGGCGCCATTGGAGAAGCCGACGGCGATGATGCCGTCCGACGCGAGCTCGTACGTGGCAGCGGCGGCGCTGATGAATCGCGCCAGCTCGGCGGTGCGTCGCGCAAGGTCTTCCTGATCGAACACGCCTTCGGCGAGGCGGCGGAAGAATCGCGGCGCGCCGCGCTCCAGGACCTTGCCACGGGGGCTCAACATCCCGGCGCCCGGCAACAGTGCGCGGCCGAGCGGCAGGAGATCCTCCTCGTCGCCACCGGTGCCGTGCAGGAGCAACAACGTGGTTCCTCCGGCGATCTCTCCTTCCGCGGTCGGCGGTACATAGTGATGAATGAAGCCGAGGGCGTCACCACTCACGTCCTCCGGGCCGGTAGCTTCGGCAAATGCCGTCGCGGCGGAGGCGCTCACGGGAATATGAATGCGTGGGAGCACCGACTCGATCTCCGCCCGGTGCGGCTCGTACTGCGGCGGGAGCATCAGCCGCTGGCCGAGCTGTTCGACGGGCTCGTCGATCGTGAAACCGGGCGGCACCGTGGCCAGCTCGAACAGCACGTGCCCCGGCTCGCGGAAGTAGACGGAGTAGAAATAGTTCCGGTCGATCACCGGCGTCGGCGACAATCCCGCGTCGGTGATGCGTTCGCGCATGTCGAGCTCGGCGCGCTGGTCCTCCAACGCGAAGGCGACGTGGTGCACGGTGCCGGCGCCGCCCGTACCGACGCCGAAACCCCCGACGGCACGCACGTCCACGAAGGTACCGGGCAAGCCGTCACCGACGGTGAACCGGTGGGTAGTGCCCTCCTCGCGCAACGGACGGAAGCCGAGAGTATCGACGAGAACGCGCTCGGTCTGCTCGGCGCGATCGATCCAGAGCGTCACGCCGTGGAAACCATGGATCGCCTGCTCGCGGGTGATGCCGGGCGCTCCGCCCCACGCGGCGCGCGCCTCGACACCATCGCTGGCGACGAGCTCCAGCATCAATCCGTCGTGATCGCGAAGGGCGATTACCTGTTCGGCATGCGGACCGCTGCCACGCTTCGCGGGTTGCTGGTACTCCACCCCATGGCGCAGCAGTCGCTCTACCCAGAAGCCCACGGCGCTCGGCAGAATTGCAAAGGAGGTGACGGCCACCTGCCCTGCCCCGGCACGTCCCTGACGCGCGCCCGGCCAGGGAAAGAAGGTCATGATGCTGCCCGGCGTACCGACTTCGTCGCCGTAGTACAGATGGTAGGTCTGCGGATCGTCGAAATTGACGGTGCGCTTCACGAGCCGCAGCCCTAGCACTCCGGCGTAGAAGTCGAGATTGCGCTGCGGATCGCTCGCAATCGCACTCACGTGATGCAGACCGACGACGCCGCTCATGCGTGATCCGCGACGCCGCGAAGAGCGCGGAGGAACTGCTCGGGATCGTTCCAGCCGCCGTCGTAGCGACGACCGTTCACGAAGAACGACGGCGTTCCATTCACCCCGCTGCGTACCCCTCCGCGGAAGTCTTCACGCACCCGCGAGCGGAACGTGCCGTCCTCGAGGTCCTGTGCGATCTGCTCCGCGTTCAGGTCGAGCTTCTCGCCGTAGGAAACCAGGTCGCGGTCGGTGAGCTGCTCCTGATTCTCGTACAGCATGTCGTGCATCTCCCAGAACTTTCCCTGCGCCCCGGCTGATTCGGCCGCTTCGGCCGCGTGCTCGGCGTACTCATGCGACTCGCTCAACGGAAAGTTGCGGAACACGAAGCGCAGCTTGTTGCCCAGGGCGCGCTGCAGGGATTTGACGATGGGATACGCCATGCCGCAGTACGGGCACTGGTAGTCGCCATACTCGACGAGCGTCACCGGCGCCGACTCCGGCCCGGCGATGTGGTCGCGCTCGGCGCTGACCGGAGGGGTGAGTGTCCCGTCGCTCATGCGCGCGCCTCGCCGCCAGCATCCTCCTTCATATCCGAAGGAGCCGGGCGCCGCTCGCTCTGGCTTGCGCCCGCCGAGTCACCCTTCTGCTGGAGCGACTCGAGCGCGCGCAGCACGCCATCGGCTCCGGGGTTCACGCCGATCGGCGAGAGGTAGCTCCACGCGATGCTGCCGTTGGCGTCGATGACGAACAGTGCACGCTCGCTGATGCCGTCTCCGTCGCGGTAAGCGCCGTACTGACGGGAGACCGCCCCCTTGGGCTCGAAGTCGGCGAGCAGCGAGAAGTGGAGGTTGCGCGCTCGAGCGAAGGCGGCATGACACCAGACGCCGTCAACGGAGATGCCAACCATCTCGGCGCCGAGCTCCTGAAGGTCGGGCAGCACCGCGTTGAACAGCGCCATCTCGTCGCCGCATACGGGACTCCAGTCGGCCGGATAGAAGGCGAGCACGACGGGCCGACCGCGGAGCTCGGAGAGCGACAGCGTCTGGTCGGGCGTGCTGTGCAGCGTGAAATCCGGAGCCGGCGTACCGGCCTTCAGGATGCCAGCTTCCTGCTGTGGTTTGGAAGTAGCGGACGCCATGGGGTGCTCCGAAAAGGAAAAGTTGAGATGGTGCGAGAGGAGCGCCGACTACTCGCCACTGCCCGGCTGCACGGGAACGAAATTGATGTATGGAGTAGTTGGCATGGTGCCGGGCGGAAGGCCGCGCGGAGCGGCGTTGCCAGCGGCGCCGAGGCTGTGGATGTAGCGGTACATGGCACGCAGGTCGTGATCGCTCATCTGCGCGGTGTTCATCCATGGCATCGGCGGCCGGCCGTGTCCTCCATCGGCGGTGCTGAGGATCTGCACCCAGCGATCTTCCGTCGCCCGCTGCACGACGGAGCGCAGGTTCGCCGCGTACGTCGTTCCCCACGGACCCCGATAGCCAACCGGGCTGCCGGTCAGCTGCTCGGCGGGGGGCGTCTTGCCGTTCGATTCCGCCCAACCGACGGTGTGGCAGTCGTTGCACCCGCCGACCATCGTGAGGTACTGGCCGGCCGCAGAGTCGTTCGCCGCCAGCACGCGTGGCGTGCCGGTGCTGCTGGAGTAGGTGCTCGAGGACGTTGCGCCCTGGGTCGTGTTCGAGGCGGACGCCATGCACCCGGCGCACAGCACCGCGACAAGGAGCGCGCCGGCGACGCGCGCCGACAGTTCGGCCCGCGGAACGGAGTGCGCGCCCGAACCTTGCGGAACCTCTCGACGGAAGATGCGAAGACGATCTGCTGGACTCATTCTGCGCTCCGATTCGCCGTTCACCGCCAGGTGCAGCCGACCTGCCGCATGGCGATCATGCGAGGGCCGTGCATCTTCTGAACCAGTATTCCCTCACTCTCCCGGCGCGACGAAACGTCATGGTATTCTCGCGCCCTTCTGGAGCACGATCATGACTGAAGCTCGAAAGACGCCGCGCACCGCACGCCCGGGAACGCAGCGCGACCGGATCGACGAAACCTCGGAAGAGAGCTTTCCCGCCAGCGATCCGCCGGGCTGGGAACCTCTGCATCCGGGTGCGCCCTGCGACGATCAATCGCCGGAGCGGGACTCGCCTAGACGACAGTGATGCCGCGCTCGAGCGTCTGCTTCACCGGACACCGATCGGCGATCTCGAGGAGCCGAGCCCGTTGCTCGTCGGTGAGCGGACCCTGGAAGTCGACGCGACGCTCGATGGCGCCCAGCCCGACCGCTTCCGTTGGACACTGTTCGCAGTCGGGCTCGTGCGGCCGCGCCTGGCGCAGCCAGACAACGGCCTCCTCGAGCGGCCATCCTTTCCGGTCGGCATACATGCGCACCGTCATCGCCGTGCAGCCAGCGAGCGCAGCGAGCAGCAACTCGTACGGTGTGGGGCCGGCATCGGTACCCTTGAGGGACCGCGGCTCGTCGGCGACGAGGTGATGGCGGCGCGCGTTAAGCTCGACACGAAATCCAGCGGCGCCAACGCGCGCGCGCACCCACTGGTTGGCATCGGTCGGAGCGTCGAGCGCTGCGGTCATGGCTGAGTTTCCCTGGAATGTAGGATCACGCCTCTCACCCATGATGCAGCGATGCTGCCGCGGCCGCCACGGGCACCGCGCCTTTTCACGGGCATCGGCCCCAGCCTTGCTCATCTGACTCCTTGTCCCAACCAGACTCGAGGAGGACCAATGAGACGAAGCATCATGGGAACCACGGTGTTCGCGTTGCTGCTGGCCACCGGCGCCTGTTCCGTGAAGTCGCATTCGACCGACATCAGCCCCAGCATTTCGCGCAACCCGACGTGTGAGAACGCGGTCGAGGTGTTCAACAGCCGCGCCGACGTGCCAAGCAGCTATTACGAGCTGGCATGGATCACCGCCGAGGGGAACTCGGTGTGGACCACCGATGCGCAGCTGCGGAGCGAAATGCGCAAGCGTGCCGCGCAATCGGGCGCCAACGGCATCATCGTCAACGACGTTTCGCAGAACAAGACAGGCGTGAACGTGCTTGGCGAAGCGATCGGCGCCAAGACGGCCACGGCCCGCGCAAGCGGTCTGGCAATCTGGATTCCGTCGGGCGCGGACCGTACACGCCTCGCCTGCGGCACCGGCGGCTGACGGCCGCTCAGTCCACGATCACGGTGGCCTTCATGAACGGGTGAAGGTCGCAGTGATACGGCGTCGTGCCGGCAGCAGGAAACGCGCGGATGTACACGTCGTTCCGGCTCAGCAGTCCCGAGTTGAACGACGCGTCATCCGCCGTTGCCGTGTGCGGCGTGCCGTCGGTTTCACAGTTCACCCAGGCGACGCGGTCGCCGACGTTGACGTGCAACTGTGCCGGCACGTAGGAGAACTGCTTGATGAAGACGACGGGGAGGCCGGCGGCTGACGGAGGTGTCGTGCAGCCGTCGACCGACGCGGTGCCCGTGCTTCGCTCGGAGACACACGAGCCTGCGGAGACGATCCCGACCAGCAGCGTTGCGATGCCGAGCACACGCGGCGCCGCGCGGGAGAAGCCGTTCGCGATCATTTCACCACCACCGTGGCCTTCATGTTTGGATGCAGCGTGCAGTAGTAGGTGTACGTTCCCGGCTTGGTGAAGGTGTGCCGCCAGGTGGTATCGAGCCCGAACTGCGGTGAGGTGAAGCTGCCGTCGGTGGCGGTCACGGTGTGCATGAGCGGATCGTTGTTCTTCCACTGCACGGTAGTCCCTGCCGGGATCTCGATCCGCGACGGCACGTAGGCCAGCCCGGTAATGCGCGCGTTGACCGGGCGCTGGGCAGGTCTGGCCGCCGGGCGCGCCGAGGTGCTGCGTGTGGCGGGCGTGGCCGGCGGAATTCCCGTGGAGATGCTCGCCGGCGCGCCGGTGGTGGGAGTGGCTGGAGGTGGCGCGATCGAATCCCGCCTCGGCATCGCCACTGGCCGGGCAACCTGACTCGGCGCGACGCTGTCACTCCCTGCAGGCACCGAGCTGGTTGCCGGCGCGACGTTCGGCTGCACCGCCGCCGCGGGCGGTGCAGCGTCGGGATGAAAGAAGCGGCTCAGCGTGACCGGAATCGTGAACTCGAATCCGTAGCGACGCACCCCTCCCCCGCGCGAGAGACCCTGCAGCGTCGCGGTGTTGGCGTTCGACGCATGGATGGACAGCGTGTGCGGCGTGTTGGGCAGCGCGATGTGCACTCCGGCACTCCACACCACCTTGGCCCCATCGCCCGTCATGCGCGCGGCGTCTCCTGCGAGCGCGATGTAGCGGAAGAGGCGGAGCGTCCCGCCTCCGCCGAGCGCGAAACGGGCCGGCCCGCCCTGCAGCGTGTCCGCCAGCACACGACCGACGGCGATGACACGCACGGGTCCCTGGCGCCTGGCCAGCGACAGCTCGCCGTCCACGCCACGGACGGACACATTGTAGTCCACCTGACCGCCCACGTCGAACGGGCGGCCGTCGTACTGCTGCCACAGTGCGTAGCGTGCGAAGAGCTCGTATTCGTTCGGGTAGCGTGGCACCAGCGCCGAGTTGGTGGCGTAGTTCACGCCGAGGAGCGCACGCGAACCCAGGCCGGCGGCGATGAGAAAAGTCGGAAAGTTGGAGACCTTGCGCTCGGGCGGCGGGCTGCTGCTGAAGCGGTGAATGAAGTTGAAATACAGCGTGCCCGTGTTGCCGACCCAGTCAGCCGAGAGGTTGTCGGGTCGGTCGAGCAGCGACTGAGCCAGAGCGGCAGGAGCGACGCTGGAGATCCCGACGAAGAGCAGGCTCGCGAGAAGAGAACGACGAAGTACGCGCACGGAGCGAGGAGGCGAGATGTGCGAAGAGAGTACCCGCCCCCTGCTCGTGGCACGGCACGTACCGGAGAGAGATCGCGTCAAATGAGCCTTGCAGCTGCGTGGCTCGGCCCCGCCCGTATCAGGACGTGACGTCGACTGTCATCTCGTTACGGCAAGGATGCTGCGCGTCGCTCAGCCGCGGGCCAATCGCACCGCCGCGATCACGATCACGACGCCGAGCACTGCGTTCGCCCGTGCCAGCAGCGCGGCTCGGCGACGAAAGGCGAGCGCCGTCGGCGAGCCCGGCTCCATGCGGCCGGCCATCGGTCCCAGCACGAAATCGTGGACCGCGCTCACGAGCACCATCGTCGCCACGGCGACGAGCTTGATGGCGAGGGCGACGCCGGTGCCAGTGCGCCAGAACTCCGCCGTGCCAAGCGCACCACTCCAGTGCAGCCAGCCGCGAAAGTAGAGGTTCAGCGTCCCGGTGATGAGCAGCACGACGATGGCCCACCATCCCAGTCCGCGCGCGCGCATGCCGAGCTGCTGAAAGAGACGCTGCCGCAACGCGGGCGGCTCGACGGCGCGCAACACCGGCGCGCCCACTACCCCGAGAAAGAACATCCCGCCCAGCCAGAGCATCGCGGCCAGGACATGGATGGTGACGTTCATATAGTAGAGCGTGTACATCGCGGCTCCAGGATCAGGACAGCGAAGACGCTGCCACTGCACTGTCGCCACGGATCTCTTCCGGGCGCGTGATGGTTGTCACAGGCGTCCCGTTCCGGGTGGCCAGCCAGACGAGCGCGGTGATCGCGACGTTCACCGCGAGGGCAACGACGCCGACGTTGAGCTCCGTGATCACCGCCGGCCACCCGGGCAGCAGCGTGCCGAGCGTGGCACCCGAGAGCGAGATCGCCGCGACCGTCACCTCGCCGGCGATGATGCCGGCCAGCGCGGCATGCGCGCTGATCCTGGGCGACGGTCCGAGTGCGAGCACGAGCGCGGGAAAAAGCTGCGTCACGACGTTGTAACCCATGAGCAGGAGCGCAACGATGGCCTGGCCACCATTCAGCGTGAGCAGCACCGATATGAGCGTGAGCACCGGGACGGTGGCGCGCGCGATGATCGCCACGCGTCGTTCGCTGGCCGACGGCACGATCTCCTTGTAGACGTTCTTCGCGAGGATGGTTGCCGCGCTGATGAGCAGCATGGATCCCGGCACCAATGCCGTGAGCAATCCCGCCGCGCCGATGATGCCGATGGCCCATGGCGAGAAGCTCATCTTCGCGATGCGAAAGAGCGACAGGTCGCCATCGGCTCCGAGGAGCCCGGGAACCTTGAGCGTGGCAGCGAAGCCGACGAAGAACACGAACAGCACGACGAGCTGGTAGAGCGGCAGGACGACGGCATTCTTCCGGAAGACGTCGTCGCTCCTCGCCGTGTACACGCCACCGAAGAACTGCGGCCAGGTGTAGACGCCGACGCTCGTCAACAACACGGTGGAGATGAACCAGCTGGTACTCCGCCCCGTTCCGCCAAGGGTGAGGAACTGCGGCCGCGCCTTGTCGATGGCGTCGAACATGGGGCCGATCCCGCCATACCAGTGATACGGCAGGTACAGACCCATGGCGACGACGACGACGAGGATGAGCGCGTCCTTCAACGCCGCCGTCCACGCCGAGCCGCGCACGCCGGACACCACCACGTACGCGATCAACGCTGCCGCCCCCGCCCAGATGGCCGTCGACGGAGAGACGCGGCCGTACGAGGCTTCCGACACGATGATGCCGAGCCCCTTGAACTGCAGCACGAGATACGGCACCAATGCCGCCACCCCGACGAGCGCCACCAGCACCCCGAGCGTGCGGCTGCCGTACCGCGCGACGAAGAAGTCCGCCTGCGAAACGAAGCCGCGTCCGCGCGACGCACGCCAGATGGCAGGAAGCAGGATGTACGAGAGACTATATGCGAGTGCGGGATAGCAGAGGATGTACATTGCCGGTGCACCCTTGCCGTACGCCCAGCCGCTCCCGCCGAGGAACGTGAACGTGGTGTACAGCTCGCCCGCCATGAGGAGGAAGACGAGCAGGCTCCCGAAACCGCCGCCCGCCACGCTCCACTGCTCGAGCGTCATCGCGTGCCCGCGCCGCGCCAGCAGGCCGAGCCCGACGGCCCCGAGGAAGACGAGCGCCATGATCCAGAGCGCAATCGTCACCCCGCGCGCTCCTCGTTGGCCGCGAGGCGGCCACGCTGGCGCTCATGCGCGCGGTCGAGCCGCAGGATGATCCACATGACGAGCGACGTGCTGACGACCCACGCCGCGATCCAGAAGAACAGGAATGGCAGGCCGAACACCAGAGGTCGCACGCGATTGGCGAAGAGGATGCCACCCATCATGC
>Ga0157369_10006024_pt1 | contig 14079 bp, 10 predicted proteins | sample C25metaG_FD_113461 | JGI IMG/M metagenome (GOLD analysis project Ga0157369, IMG submission 113461) | Corn rhizosphere microbial communities from Kellogg Biological Station, Michigan, USA - C2-5 metaG | ecosystem: Host-associated > Plants > Roots > Rhizosphere > Soil | place: USA: Michigan...
TACCTCCTGCAGTGGCGCCAGGGCGGCATCGTTCAGCTCGACATCGAGATTGCCCGAGGTGCCCAGGCCGATGACGGGCAGGGCTTCGCCGCTGCGCGGGATCTTGCGGGTCAGCAACGGCTCGGCGGCCTGGGCGCTCTGCCACAGCCAGGGCGCGGCGGTGACCGCGGCGGCCAGGGCGGTGGTGGTCTGCAGGAAATGGCGACGGGTCGGCATGGCGGGCCTCGCGACGATCGAATTCGGAAGGATGACCCTTGAGTTAAGCGGTTCTTCCAGCCGACCGCCCACCGGGCTCATTGCGGCATGTTGCGAATGAAGGCCCGCCCGTAGGTTGGCGCTGAGCGCAGCGAAGCCCAACGGTGCCCAGGGTTGAAACTCTCCGTTGGGCTTCGACGATGAAGCCGTCTCAGCGCCAACCTACGTACCGAATCCCGTAGCGTGGACAACGGCGAAGCCTTGTCCACTGGTTAGCTCTGACTGCCCAGTGGAAAACGCTGCGCGGTTTTCCGCGCTACGGGTTGGCGGCATCCTGGCCCGCAAGAATCCCGTGATCCGCCGGCGGCAGCGTGCCGTCGCCACCCAGGTAGCGGTCGTAGAAATCCCGCACCGTGACGTTCTTGTGCTTGGCCTCGAACATGATGTCGAAGCGGTCGAGAAACTGGCAGGCGTAGCGGTTGCACCAGTCGTTCCACATCATGTCGCTGTGGGCATAGAGCAGCCGCCTGCTGATCTGCTGCAGCAGGAACCTGATGTCGATCCGCTCGCTGGGCGAAACGCCCATTTCCATCAGGGCTTCCGGCGGCTGGGAGTAGTGCATGGCCGGCCGCACGCCGCGCCAGCTGTCGATGATCCTGGCCACCCGTGGCTCCCAGGGATCGATGTAGGCCTCTTCGTGGATCCAGCAGTGGTGGATGTCCAGCACCACCGGGGCGAGATCGGCCAGTTGCAGGCAGTCGTCGACGCCATAGGTCTTTTCATCGTTCTCGAAGGTGATGCAGTTTCGCGCCTCGCTCGACAGACGCGACCAGATCGCGCGGATGCCGGGCACGCCCAGGCGGCCGGCGATGTGCACATTGCACTTGAAGTCCTGGAATTTCTGGCCGTAGCCCATCAGGCGGATCATGTCGGCGTGGTATTCGAATTCCTTCAGGCTGTTCTCCACCACCTCGGGGCGATCCGAGCCCAGCACGCAGAATTGCCCGGGGTGCAGCGACAGCCGCACATCGCGGCGGCGGGCCAGTTCGCCCAGCCGACCGAAGCGATCCTCCAGCAACGCCTGGAGCTCCTGGGAACGATAGAAGTAGGCGAATTCGGCGTGGCTGTAGAAGGGCAGCAGATCGCTGCTCAGGCGCAGCATGCGCAGATTGTCCGGCAGGTCGGCGACGTGCTCGACGAATCTCAGCTGGGCATCCAGGTTGTGGGTGACCACGTCCAGCAACTTGGCCTCGGCGGCGGCGCGTTCGACGCTGCCGAGCCAGCGCAGGGTAGTGGTGCGGGTATTGAAGGCCCGCTCGACCTGCTCCAGCGCCTTGAGCGACAGACTGCGCTCGGGATGACGGTACATGCAGGCAAAGCCGATTCGATACATGGGACGCTCGGGACAGGGACTATGGGCTTTAGTCCGCGCGGCGCCGCCTGGGTGCGGGTGGGGTGATGGGTGGAGGGGGCTTGGCGTCTGGCGTCCGGGTTTGCCCTCACCCCGGCCCTCTCCCAGGGGGAGAGGGGCTGGCCTGGCAGCAGGGCTTAGCTATGGGTGCTCAGGGCTATCGCGGCCATGGCGGTCCGCCGATGCGGTCGATTGGGTTTGGTTTATCGCGGCCATGGGCCGCTCCTACAGGCTCGGGTTTAGTGTAGGAGCGGCCCATGGCCGCGATCGAGCCCCTACCCCGACCCCGACCCCGACCACACTGTCAGAGCATGCAGCGGTAGGGTGGAAAACGGCGTAGCCTTTTCCACGTGTGCTCTGGCTGCCCTACCCCGGCCCCAACCACTGCGTCAGGGCATGCAGCACCAGCCCCACCAGGCCGCCCACGAGGGTGCCGTTGATGCGGATGAACTGCAGGTCCTTGCCGACGCTCTGTTCCAGTTGCTGGACCAGCTCGTCGGTGTCCCAGGCGGCCACGCGGGCGGCGATGTAGTCGCCGATTCGCTGGCGGTTGCGGTCGATGAAGGGCGGCGCCACGGCCATCAGCTGCTCGTTGATCCAGCGTCGCATGGCTTCGTCGCGACTCAGGGTGTCGCCCAGCTCGGCCAGCAGCCGGCCCAGGCGCCGGCGGATGCGCGAATCCGGGGCGGCGAGATCGGCCTGCAGCCAGTTCACCAGTTGGTCCCACAGCTCCTGCAGATAACCCGCCAGCGCCGGGTGCTCCAGCAGCCGGTCGCGCAGTTGTTCGCCGCGCAGGCGAAAGGCCGGGTCCTCCTTGAGGCGCTCGATGAAGCTGACCAGATAGCCATCGAAATGCCGGCGCAACTCGTGCTCGCGGTCATGGCTGATCTCGCCGATCAGGCGCGACACCGCCTGCACCACCTTGATCGCCGACCAGCGCCCGACCCGTTCGTCCAGGCCCAGGTACTTCAGGGTACGCAGCTCGCCGCCGATGGTGCGGGCGATCAGCGCCTGGGTGTCTTCGTCCTGCAGCAGGCGATCGATCTCCTGCAGCACCTCGTCGAGCACCGCCTGATGGCGACCGTCGGCGGTCAGCATGTCGAGCAGTTCGCCGGACAGCGCCGCCACGTCCAGGCGCTGCAGCCGCTCCACCGCTACCCGGCGGATGAAGGCCTGCACCCGCACTTCGCGCAGGGCTTCCAGGGAATAGCGGGCGACGCCGGTGGCCTGGCTGGCCACCGCGGCGGCGTTGTCCGGCTGGCGCAACCAGCCGGCCAGGCGCCCGGCGGCGTCCAGTTCCTCCAGCTTGGCCAGCACCTGGGGCGTGGCGAGGAAGTGCAGGCAGATGAAGTCCGACAGCTTGCGCCCGACTCCGGCCTTGTTGCGCGGGATGATGGCGGTGTGGGGAATCGGCAGGCCCAGCGGATGGCGGAACAGCGCGGTCACCGCGAACCAGTCGGCGATGGCCCCGACCATGGCCGCCTCGGCGAAGGCGGCGGCGTAGCCCCAGGCCGGATGGCTGGCCTCGAGGGCAGTGGCCAGGCAGTAGAGCGCGGCCGCTAGGAACAGCAGCAGCAGCGCGATGAGCTTCATGCGCCGGACCGGGGTGAGGCCGTCGCCGGAGAGTGTGGTCATGGAAGAGGGACAGTCCTCGCGCGGGATGATCCCAGCATCCTACCCCAGACTAGAGCCTGACCCAGCGCTCCTCCTGCGCCGACTGGCGCGCGGCCTGGGCCAGGCGTTCCACTTCCCAAGCTTCCTGGAAGTCGACACCGGTATGCCCGGGGTTGCCGCCCAGGGCCTCCAGCAGCGAGCGGACCTCCAGGGTCTTGAGTTCGTTGTAGCCGAGCTGGTGGCCAGGGGCCGGGCAGAAGGCGGCGTAGTCCGGCAGGTGCGGACCGGCCAGCAGGGTACGGAAACCGGCCAGGCCCGGACGGTCACCGACCTGGTAGAGGCGCAGTTCGTTGAGGCGCTCCTGGTCGAAGCTGAGGGTGCCGCGGGTGCCGCAGACCTCGAAGGCCAGACGATTCTTGCGCCCGTGCTTGAGCCAGCTGGTGGTCAGGGTGCCGCGGGCGCCACTGGCGAAACGCAGCAGCAGATGGGCCTGGTCGTCGATCTCAACCGTCCGGGTGCCGCCCTGGTGGGGCCGCTGGCCATGGGCGGTGTGCAGATCGGCGCAGAGCGCCGCCACCGGGCCGAGCAGGAAGCGCGCCAGCGACAGGATATGGCTGCCCAGATCGGCCAGGGCGCCGCCAGCCTGGCGGGTCTCGCAGCGCCAGGTGAAGGGCCCCTGGGGATCGCCCATGAAGTCTTCGCTGAATTCGCCGCTGAAGCTGACGATCTCGCCCAGTTCGCCGCTGTCGATTAGCTCACGCGCCTGCCTGAGCATGGGATTCTGCAGGTAGTTGTAGCCGACCCGGTTGACCACCCCGGCCTGGCGCGCGGCGTCGCGCATTTGCGTCGCCTCCTCCAGGCTCACCGCCAGGGGCTTTTCGCAGTAGACCGCCTTGCCCGCCGCCAGGGCGGCCAGGGCCATGGGCGCGTGCAGCAGATTGGGCGTGGTGATGGCCACCAGCTCGACCTGGGGATCGGCGATCAGGCTTTCCCAATCGCAGCTGCGGGTGAAGCCCCAGGCGTCGGCGCAGCGAGCGGCGCGCTCCGGATCGGCGTCGGCCAGGGCCACCAGCCGCGGGCGGACCGGGAGCGCGAAGCTGCTCGCCGCGTGATGGAAGGCCTGGGCATGGGCATGACCCATGAAGCCGGTGCCGATCAGACCGATGCCGATGTCGCGCATGTCGTTCTCCGTCAGGGGTGTAGAAAGACCCGGCCGGCCAAGCCAGTAGCCGACCGGGTAAAAGGGAAGACGGGTGCAGGCTTGGCCCTCACCCCGGCCCTCTCCCTGAGGGAGAGGGGGAAGAGCTGTCAGGTGCAGGCGCAGTCCTCACCCTCCCCTCTCCCAGGGAGAGGGGAAGGCGCCAGCCCTAGCGCTTGGCCTTGCGCTTGTTGCGGTACTGGTCGATGACCACGGCGACCACGATGATCAGGCCCTTGATGATGTCCTGGACGTAGGCGTCCACCCCCAGGAAGGTGAAGCCGCTGGCCATGGTGCCGAGGATCAGGGCGCCGATCACGGTGCCGGTGATGCGCCCTACCCCGCCCGCCAGGCTGGTACCGCCGATCACCGCCGCAGCGATGGCGTCCAGTTCGTAGGACATGCCCATGCCCGCCTGGCCGGTGGCGGCGCGGGCCGAGGCCACGACCCCGGCCAGGCCCGCCAGCAGGCCGGCGATGCTGTAGACGATGATCAGGTGCTTCTTGACGTTGATGCCGGAGATGCGCGCGGCCTGCATGTTGCCGCCGATGGCATAGGTGTACTTGCCGTACTTGGTGTAGCGCAGGGCGATGTGGAAGATCACCGCCACCACCAGGAAGATGATCACCGGCATGGCCCCGGCGCCGATGGCGGTGTAGTTGTCGGACAGCATGCTGATCGGCTGGCCTTCGGTGTAGTAGCGCGCCAGGCCGCGGGCCGAGACCATCATGCCGAGGGTGGCGATGAAGGGCGGGATGCCGGTGACGGCGATGATGCTGCCGTTGATGGCGCCGGCCAGCAGCCCCACCCCGAGGCCGGCCATGACCGGCACCCAGACCGGCAGGTCGGTCAGCGAGGGAAACACCGCCCGGCCGAAGTCCGAGCCCTGGGCCAGACTCGCCGCCACCATGGCCGACAGCGCCAGCACCGAGCCGGAGGAGAGGTCGATGCCGGTGGTGATGATCACCTGGGTCACGGCGATGGCCAGCAGGCCGATGATCGAGACCTGCAGGATCATCAGCACAAGGCGCTGGGAATTCATCAGGAAGCTCTGGTCACGCAGGACCCAGCCGAAGGCCTCGAAGGCCAGGCCGATGCCCAGCAGCACCAGCAGGATACCCAGTTCGGTGGGAATGCGGCGCCGCGGGCGCGCGCTGGGTAGCTCGGCGGTTTTCTTGTCCAGGAGGGCACTCATCTTGTTCTACCTCTTGTATGCCGGGAGCGATGGGCGCAGCCCACCGCGCGAAGGGTGCGCTAGTGCAGTACGGGATTGCCCGAGGCCAGGTGCATGACCCGCTCCTGGGTGGCTTCGCCGCGATCGAGAAAGCCGGTGACGGTGCCTTCGTGCATCACCATCACCCGGTCGCTCATGCCCAGGACCTCGGGCAGTTCGGAAGAAATCATGATCACCGCCAGGCCCTCGGCGGCCAGCTTGGCGATCAGCCGGTAGATCTCGGCCTTGGCGCCGACGTCGATGCCGCGGGTGGGCTCGTCGAGGATGAGGATGCGCGGCCGGGTCATCAGCCAGCGGGCGATCAGCGCCTTCTGCTGGTTGCCGCCGGAGAGATTGGCGATGCACTGGTCCAGCGAGGGGGTCTTCACCCGCAGTTGCTGGCGCATCTCCTCGCAGAGCTGGTCGAGGCGCTGCTGCTGCACGAAGCCGCCGCTGGCGAAACCATTCAGCACCGCCACCTCCATGTTTTCCCCCACCGACAGGCAGGAAAAGATGCCGGTGTCCTTGCGGTCTTCGGTGAGCAGCGCCAGGCCTTTCTGGATCGCCAGATGAGGATCGCTCATCCGTACCGGCCGGCCGTCGATGCGGATCTCGCCCGCCGTGGCCGGGGTCACGCCGAACAGCGTCTCGGCGACATTGGTGCGCCCCGAGCCCATCAGTCCGGCGATGCCCAGCACCTCGCCGGCGCGCAGGTCGAAGGAGACGCCGGAGAACACCCCGTCCAGGCCCAGGTCGCGCACCGACAGCAGTACCTCGTCGCGCGGCGCGGTGCGCTCCGGGAACAGCTGGGTCAGTTCGCGCCCCACCATCATGGCGATCAGGCCGTCACCGTTCATGCTGTCGGCGCGCTGCAGGCCGATGTACTGGCCGTCGCGGAACACCGCGACCTCGTCGGCGATCTGGAACACCTCGTCCATCTTGTGGGTGATGTAGACGATGCCCTTACCCTGGGCCTTGAGGTCGGCGATGATGGAAAACAGGTGCGCCACCTCGGTCTCGGTGATGGCCGAGGTGGGTTCGTCCATGATCAGCACATCGCTGTCGTAGGACACCGCCTTGGCGATCTCCACCATCTGCCGCCCGGCGATGGACAGGCTGCCCACGCTGTCTTCCGGGTCCAGGGCGATGCGCAGCCGGTCCAGCAGCGCCTGGGTCTGGCGACGCATCTTGCCGTGGTCCACCAGGTGCAGGGCATTGAGCGGTTCGCGACCCAGCCAGATGTTCTCGGCGATGGTCATGAAGGGCATCAGGTTGAGTTCCTGGTGAATCATGGCGATCCCCGACTGCAGTGCCTGCAGCGGCGTCTCGAAGCGTACCGGCACACCGCGCAGCCGTACCTCGCCGGCATCGGGCTGGTAGATGCCGGCGATGATCTTCATCAGTGTCGACTTGCCCGCGCCGTTCTCGCCCATCAGCGCCAGCACGGTGCCGGGACGCACCCGCAGCTGCACGTGGGACAGCGCCTTGACGCCGGGAAACTCCTTGGTGACGTCGACGATTTCCAGCAGGTATTCGCCGGGCGCGGCCGTGGCCGCGGTGGCGGGAGCGACGGCAGGGGTGGCGGAGCTGAGCATGATCACGATCTCCTCGCGGGCGCCGACCAGGCGGCGCGGGTCGCTGGTCAGTAGAGGGCGCTGGGCGAAGGGCTGGCCATGACGGCGCGGGCCAGGTGCAGGCAGGTATCTGGCGGACAGGCGATCGGAGACCTATGCAGGGACAGGGAGCGGGATGGCATGACGGCACCTTTTATTCTTGTTGAAGGGTGCGTTCGCCGGGGCGAGGCACCGCTGTACGTCTTGGCTTGCCCTCGACTCTATTGGAAAATAAATTCCAGTCAATATCTTTTTGGAATTTTTAGGTGATAATCATCGAGGGTCCGCAACCCGCCCGGCGCCGCTGGCAAGGCCCCAGATAGACAAACGGGCGGTCCGTTGCCGGACTGCCCGTTTGCTCTGGAAAGCCGTTCTGGCGCGGCGCCCCGCCCTCGTACCAGGACGGCGCAGGCGCCTCAGGTCATTTGGTCATGGCCTGGAATTCGGCGACGTTCTCCGGGGTGATCAGGCGGAAGGGAATCAGCACGTTCTGCTCGCCGGGGGTCTTGTTGATCATCTTCAGCGCCGCATCGAGGGCGCCTTCCGCCTGGCCCTTGGCGTCCTGGAACACCGAGACCGTCACCAGGCCACGCTTGATCGCCGCCAGGCCGTCGGGCGTACCGTCGACGCCGGTGACCAGCACGTCCTTCCTGCCGGCCTGGCGCAGGGCCATGGCCGCGCCGATGGCCATCTCGTCGTTGTTGGCGAAGATGGCGTTGAGTTCCTTGCCGGCCAGCAGCCAGTTGCTGGTCAGGTCCATGGACTTGTCGCGCTGCCAGGCCGCGGTCTGCTCCTCGACGATCTTGATGCCCGGATACTTGGCCAGGACTTCCTTCACCCCGGCGGTGCGGTTGTGGGTGGAGTTGTTGGCCAGATCACCCAGCAGGATGGCCACCTGGCCCTTGCCGCCGAGCTTGTCCGCCACGTACTGCGCCTGCAGGCGGCCGGCTTCCTTGTCGTCGGAAGTCACCGCGACCACGCCCGCCGGCAGGGTGGGCTCGTCGGGGCGGCGGTTGATGTAGACGATGGGCACGCCGGCCTTGGTGGCGGCCTCGGTCAGGGTCCGGGTCGCGGCGGTGTCCACCGGATTGACGATGACCGCATCGACCTTCTGGCTGATGAAGCTCTGCACCTGGGTGAGCTGCTTGACCACGTCGTTGCGGGCGTCCTCGAACTGCAGCTGCACGCCGTCGGTCTTGGCCTTCTTGGTCATGTATTCGCGGACATAGGTGAGGTAGTTGTCGTCGAACGACGACATGGTCACCCCGACCTTGAGGTCCGCCAGGGCCGCGCTGCTGCCCAGCAGCAGCGACAGCGCCAGGGTGGCAAAGCGAGTTTTTTTCTGCATGGTTCAGGCTCCATTCGTGGGGTGACGATCAGCAAGGGGATCAGACGGGCGCAACGGCCAGGCGCACCTCGGGCGCCGCGCGGTCTTGAACCGGGCGGAGCCTGAGCGAACGCTGGAAAGACGCGGGAATCAGTGCGGGCGGTAGAACACCGCGGCGCCGGGCGAGGCGCAGAGCACGGCGCCGCTGCGCTCGTGGCAGAACAGCCGGCCGAGCAGGGCGAGCAGTCGGGAGGGACGCTGCACCTTGAGGCGGTGCACGGCGGCGAGGGCGAGACGGAAGGAATGCGTGGAGTGGTTCATGTGACGGCACCTATTATTGTTGTCGGGGCGCACGGCCCTGGTGACTCGTTTCTGCAACTGCTCTCGACTCTATTGGAAATTTAATTCCACAACAAGAGAGAAATAGAAATTTCATTCGACCTGTACGAATGACCGCCGCGCTCGCCCCTGGGCACCTGCCCGCGACCGCTCCGCTGCCTCTTCGAGGCCCTCTACCACCAGGCTTTCCCCCGTACGGGCACTCTGCCGCGCCGCCGCCAGGATCGCCTGGCAGGCCAGTGTTTCCTGCGGCGTGACCGGCAAGGGCGCGCCCTGGGTGAGGGCCGCCAGCCAGCCTTGGTAGAACAGATCCCAGCGGCCCCGTTCGCTCGGTACCCGTGAGCGCTCGTCGCCCACGCTCAGCCAGCCCCAGCGCTGATGCTCCTCGGCGCCCCAGCTGGCCTTTTCGCTGCGCGGGGTCCGCCCCTGGCGCAGGGCCGCGGCCTGGCCATCCAGGCCATCGACGCTATAGGCGCCCCGCTCGCCGACCACCCGCAGCCGCTGGGGACAGTTCTGCAGACCACTGCCCGAGAGGTGCGAGACCACCCCCGAGCGATGGCGCAGGGACAGGAAGAATTCCCGCTCCCGCGCGGGATCGCCACGGCGGAACTGCGCCTCGGCATAGACCCGTTCGACCGGCCCGAACAGCAGCAGCGCCTGGTCCACCAGATGGCTGCCCAGTTCGAGGAGCAGGCCAGCCTCGGCGCCCAGGCCCGCCGCGGCCAGATCGGTCAGTTGCAGGCGCGACTCGAAGAGGCGTACCCGGCCCAGGCGCTTTTCGCGCAGCAGTCGCGCCAGGGTGAGCAGGTCCGAATCCCAGCGGCGCAGCTGCTGGACGCAGAGCGGGACGCCCCGCCGTTCGGCCAGCGCCATCAGGTCCTCGGCCTCTGCCAGGGTGCTCGCCAGCGGCGCCGCGCAGACCACCGGCAAGTCCCGCCGCAACGCTTCCCGCACCTGCGCCGGACGTTCGCCGAGAGGCGTGGCGATCACCAGGCTGTCCACCCCGGCGGCGATCAGCCCGGCCAGGTCGGGATGGCCGGTGACGCCGGGATACGCCTTGGTCAACTCGGCATGCTGCGCCGGCGAGACTGTCACCACACCCACCAGTTGGACGCCCGGGGTGCTGGCGATCAGCGGCGCCTGCAGCAGGCGTCCGAGGCCGTCGTAGCCGACCAGTCCGATTCTCACGGCCGAGGCCTCCCGTGCAGGCAACACATCCCCGCGAGCGACCTAGGCGTAGAAAGCCGGTCGGCTGGGCAGGGTCACCGGCTCGATGGCGCCACTGTCCTGGGCCTTGATGCAGGCGTCGGCGGTGACCGCGGCGATGTAGCCGTCCCAGGACGACGGCCCGGTCAGCTGGCCGGCGGCGAGGTCGTCGATGAAGGCCTGCAGTTCCACGTCGTAGGCAGCGATGAATCTGTCCTTCCAGTCCATGAGGATCTCGTTGGACAGCCGCGCCTCGCTGCGCAGCTGCACCGAGGTCGGCTCCGGCAGGCGGGCGATGCCGCGCTCGCCGACGATCTCGCACTGGATGTCGTAGCCGTACTGGCAATTGACGAAGACCTCGACGTCGATGCGCACGCCCTTGGCTGTTTCCAGCAGCACCACCTGGGGATCGCGCAGGTGCTCGCGCGCCGCCGGCGCCTTGCGCGGAAAGACCACCTGGGCGGACACGTAATGATCGTCCAGCAGCCAGGCCAGCACGTTGATCTCGTGGATCAGGGTGTCGGTGATGGCCATGTCGGTACTGTAGTGCTCGCTCACCGTGGGATTGCGGTGGGCCGCATGGATCATCAGCGGTGCGCCGATGCGATCGGCGTCGACCACCGCCTTGAGCTGGCGATAGCCGGCATCGTAGGGCCGCATGAAGCCCACCTGCACCAGACGCTTGCCGTGGGCCTGTTCGGCTTCGACGATGCGCCGGCAGCCCTCGGCGGTGGTCGCCAGCGGCTTTTCGCAGAACACCGGCTTGCCGGCGGCGATGGCAGCCAGCACGTACTCCTCGTGGGTCGGCCCCCAGGAGGCGACCAGCACCGCCTGGACGTCCGCCGCGGCGATCAGCGCATGGCCGTCGGCATAGACCTCCGCGGTGATGCCCAGCTCCTGGACCACCCGGGCGGCCTGGTCGGCGTTGATGTCGGTCACCGCCACCACGCGACTGCCCAGCAGGGTGTGGCTCAGGCGGCGGATGTGTTCGCGGCCGATGGCGCCGGTCCCGATGACACCGATGTTCAAGGTCATGACTTCATTCTCCGATTTGGACTTGTTATGGAGTGAGCGGCGCTCAGTATTGGCGGGCCTGGGCGGCGTTTTCCCTGAGCAGCCGGGCGACGGCGGCGATCTTTTCGCTGGTGGAGACCTCGGCGCCGCCGACCCGCCACCAGGACAGGTAGCCGTGCAGCATGGTCTTGGGCAGCACCTTGATGTCGATCAGGGTGGAGACCGTCTGCCGACGGGCATCGACCAGGGCCGCTTCCAGCTCCTCCAGGGTGCGCACGCTATAGGTCTTGCAGCCGTAGGCGGCGGCGCTCATGGCGAAGTCCACCGGCACGAAGTCGCCGTCGAGCTTGCCGGTCTCCGGATTGCGATAGCGGAACTCGGTGCCGAAGCTGCCCATGCCGTGGCCGACCTGCAGGTTGTTGATGCAACCGAAGGTCATGTTGTCGAGCAGCACCACGTTGATCTTGCGCCGCTCCTGGATGGAGGTGGCCAGCTCCGAGTGCAGCATCTGGTAGGAACCGTCCCCCACCAGCGCATAGACCTCGCGCTCCGGTTCGGCCAGCTTCACGCCGAGGGCGGCGTTGATCTCGTAGCCCATGCAGGAATAGCCGTATTCCAGGTGGTAGGTGTTGACGCCCTTGCTCTGCCAGGCGCGCTGCAGGTCACCCGGCAGGCTGCCGGCGGCGGCGACGATGATGGCGTCGTCGTCCAGCCGTTCGTTGAGGCGGCCGAGCACCTGGCTCTGGGTCAGGGACGAACCGGTCAGACGGACGAATTCCTCCAGCACCGCGCGCGGCAGGTCGTCGTCGATCTCCGGCACGAAGTCGGCGCCGGTGTAGCCGACCGTGTAGACCCGCTCCACCTCCTGACGATAGCGCTCACGCGCCTCCCCCACCTGGCCGCCCCAGCCGGCGCGGTAGTCGGTAGCCCCTAGCGCCTCGGTCAGGGCGTCGAGGGCTTCGCGGGCATCGGCCACCACGGCTAGGCCATCAAGCTTGCCGGCGTCGAAGGCGGCCACGTTGAGATTGAGGAATTCCACCTCGGGATGCTGGTAGAGCCACTTCGAGGAGGTGGTGAAATCGGTGTAGCGGGTGCCGACGCCGATGATCAGATCCGCTTCCCTGGCCAGCAGGTTGGCGGCCAGGCAGCCGGTCTCGCCGATGCCGCCGACATTGAGTTCGTGGCTGGAGACGATGGCGCTCTTGCCGGCCTGGGTCTCGGCGAAGGGGATCTCGAAGCGCTCGGCGAAGCGCTGCAGGGCCGCGGCGGCGCCGGAATACTTCACCCCGCCGCCACAGATCAGCAGCGGCTTGCGCTTGCGCCTGAGCAGCTGCACCGCCTCCGCGATGGCGGCGACCACCGGCGGCCGGCGATCCAGGCGGTGCACCCGCTTGGCGAAGAAATAGTCGGGATAGTCGTAGGCCTCGCCCTGGACATCCTGGGGCAGCGCCAGGGTCACGGCGCCGGTCTCGGCCGGATCGGTCAGCACACGCATGGCGTTGATCGCCGCGCTCATCAGCTGCTCGGGGCGGTTGATGCGATCCCAGTACTTGCTCACCGCGCGGAAGGCATCGTTGGTGCTGATCGACAGGTCGTGGAATTGCTCGATCTGCTGCAGCACCGGATCGGGCTGGCGACTGGCATAGACGTCGCCGGGCAACAGCAGCAGCGGGATGCGATTGGCGGTGGCGGTGGCCGCGGCGGTCAGCATGTTGGCCGCGCCCGGCCCCACCGAGGAGGTGCAGGCGTAGATCTGCCGACGCAGCTTCTGCTTGGCGAAGCCGGTGGCGGCATGGGCCATGCCCTGCTCGTTGCGCCCCTGGTGCACCACCAGCTCTCCGGCGTCCTGCTCCAGCGCCTGGCCCAGGCCGAGCACGTTGCCGTGGCCGAAGATGGTGAAGACGCCGGCGACGAATCTGGTCTCGACGCCATCGACGCTGAGGTACTGGTTGTCGAGAAATTTCACCAGGGCCTGGGCCATGGTCAGACGTTGGGTGCTCATGGCTTCTCCCCGGTCACTTGGCGGTGGGCATGCTGAATTCGGCGCCCTTGGCGATGCTGTCGGGCCAGCGCTGCATCACGCTCTTGTAGCGGGTGTAGAAGCGCAGGCCTTCCTCGCCATAGGCGTGGTGATCGCCGAACAGGGATCTCTTCCAGCCACCGAAGGAATGCCAGGCCATGGGCACCGGGATGGGCACGTTGATGCCGACCATGCCCACCTTGATGGTGCGGGCGAAGGCGCGGGCGATGCCGCCGTCACGGGTGAAGCAGGAGACGCCGTTGCCGAATTCGTGGGCGTTGATCAGTTCCACCGCGCTGGCGAAGTCCGGCACCCGCACGATGCCCAGCACCGGGCCGAAAATCTCTTCACGGTAGATGGTCATCTCCGGGGTCACGCCATCGAACAGGGTGGCGCCGACGAAGAAGCCGTGTTCGGCGCCGGGCACCTTGAAGTTGCGGCCATCGACCAGCAGCCTGGCGCCCTCCTCCACCCCTTTCGTGATGTAGCCCTCGACCTTGGCCTTGTGCTGGCCGGTCACCAGCGGTCCCATGTCTGCGTCGGCTTCCACGCCGTTGCGCACCCGCAGGGCATCGATGCGCGGCAGCAGTTTCTCGATCAGGGCATCGCCCACATCGCCCACCGCCACGGCGATGGAGATGGCCATGCAGCGCTCGCCGGCCGAGCCGAAACCGGCGCCGATCAGGGCATCGGCGGCCTGATCCAGGTCGGCGTCGGGCATCACGATCATGTGGTTCTTGGCACCGCCCAGGGCCTGGACGCGCTTGCCGCGGCGGGTGCCTTCCTGGTGGATGTAGCGGGCGATCGGCGTCGAGCCGACGAACGACACCGCGGCCACGTCCGGGTGGTCGAGCAGCGCGTCGACCGCGGCCTTGTCGCCGTGCACGACGTTGAAGACGCCCTCGGGCAGCCCGGCGCGCCGCCACAGA
>Ga0157369_10006025_pt1 | contig 14078 bp, 18 predicted proteins | sample C25metaG_FD_113461 | JGI IMG/M metagenome (GOLD analysis project Ga0157369, IMG submission 113461) | Corn rhizosphere microbial communities from Kellogg Biological Station, Michigan, USA - C2-5 metaG | ecosystem: Host-associated > Plants > Roots > Rhizosphere > Soil | place: USA: Michigan...
ATTTTTCCCATTTAAATCATATCGAAAAACAACATGCTGCACCTGCTTTGATCTTTTGTAATTTTTTTTTGCGCTTGATAGCAGAATTGTGGATCCTAAACAGGCACTTCTCCAAAATGTTCAGGTACCTTTTAGGCGCGAATGTGTCTTATTTCAAACAGCAGTATTCATATTACTGTTTATTGTGGCATTGTTAACATTGGAATTTGACTTGAGCCTATAATTTATAATCTGCTTTATCGAGCGGTCTTCTGAAGCATATTTAAAAACCAGTTTTGCTTTTGAGGAGTAGGATTTTTGGTTTGCTGATTAACTTTCGCTTCTGCTATAGCTTGCAATAAAACAGATTTTACCTCTTCTTTATGGAATGAGTGTAATTTCATTTCATCGATCTGTTGCATTATGTAGTTATTATAACAAACCAGCACATTTAATTCATGCTGGTTTTTAAGTTGAGGCAAGGAGAAAATGTCTCCTAACTTTTGTCTTTTCACTTTTTGAGTTTTATTATTTTTTTGCGGAAAAGAGATAAAGAAAGTTATTTTTTTTCTCTAAATCTTGCAGCTATATCTTTTAAACGATCCTGCAGTAAGGATTGCCTGTCTGCGAGTTCTTCCACATAGATTCGTATTGAACCATTCGTTAGTTTAATTGAGTATGTCCCATCATCAGGTAATATCAAATGCTGCTCATAACTTCCTATTGAACTATCAAAATTTCTTATAGTGTTAAGCAGTTGATTTATGTACGCAGCATCAAATTCTGTTATTTTCACTATTGTAAAGTTTAATTAAAGTGTTAGAGTGTAAGGTACGTTTTTGTTTGTTGGGGAAGGGAATTAGTTTTACTCTTTAAATTAAATAATCTTAAACAAAAATTTATTTGCTCCTACTTCAGTTTGCCTCAACCAAGAACTAGAGAGACATGCAACAAAACACAATTGCACTGTAATTATTTTATTCGGAAGTGTACAAAGAAGGTTACCTTCGGTTTGTCAATTGAGCCTCGCATTAGTATCCATTAATTACCTTGCATAAAAAATCTGCATTTTAGTTAGTTTCTTACTTCTTGCCTTCTCAGAAATCATTAATCATTTAATTTAGAGAAAATGAACATTTATGTTTCAAATTTAAGCTTCAACATACAGGATGAAGACTTGAAAGAATTTTTTACTCCTTATGGAGAAGTTACTTCAGCCAAAGTTGTCACAGACAGGGAAACGGGCAGATCACGAGGCTTCGGCTTTGTTGAAATGCCTGATGAAACTGCTTCTAAGAAAGCTATTGCAGAACTTCATGGTGCAACTGTGGAAAACAGAACCATTGGTGTATCTGTTGCAAAACCAAAAGAAGAGAGGTCACCTCGCGGTCGTTACAGATTTTAGTACATTTTCCACAAAATGCAAAAGCTCCTGCGGGAGCTTTTTATTTTTATAAAATGAGGAGGTAAAGCGTTTGGAGCAATCAGATGAATGAATATTGTACGATTTGAGGAATTCAGATTTCCCGCCCAATTGGTGTTATTAACAACGTTGAATTAACTTTTGTAGGGGACGAATTATTTAATCGTCTTCGAAAGTTTGGAGCAACTTAAGAATACAAAAATACTGATTGAACTATGGGTATAAATGTTAATGACAAAACAAAAAATTGCTCAATGGTTCAACAAAGAAATTTATGAATGTTGACTATACACTTTGCGAAAACCGATAGCTTTAAGATTATAAAAATTTTTGGTTATTTAAATCTGCTTATATGAATGCTGAAAATCAAAAACTATTATTGAGTTGCAGGAAGAAGAATAGACCGATCCCTTTGTTTAATCACACTTTATATTATTATTCATTTTCAACAGCACCGCAGGAACTTTTTACAAACAGGGTTTGCAGGATTTTGTACTGCACTTTTTAGCGAACTGCCAAAAATTATTTTTGCTAAACCCAATTCCAATCCTGACAAAGGAGTTGTAGTGCATGAAGAGCAGGAATTAATTAAACGGAAACATTTCCTCCACGCCTTCTGTTTCGGGAAAAAAATTTAAAACAAAAAATGCTGAAACTGATGGACCGAAACATTCAGCCAAGACAGAAGATCTTGTTAGAAAGGGAACAGTAAGATTTTTTGATCAGTCTAAAGGGTATGGTTTTATTGAGGAAGATAAAACACAAAAAAGTTTTTTTGTTCATGTTAATTCGTTGATGCATCAAGTTAAGAAAGAAGATAAGGTAATATTTGAAATTGAAATGACACACAAAGGAGCCAGCGCAGTAAAAGTGAAACTTGAAGATTAATAAGAAAGATCAAAACGATTGTACAGTGGATAATGCAAATTCTTTGTAGATTCCAATTTCTGCGGGATTGTATTTTTTCATCTCTTCCAAAAGTTTGGAAGCATATTTATTTTTTACAAAGAACTCAAGAATATAAGCGTAACTGCAATTCTCATAATATGCTTCATAAATATTTAATTTGGCAGGAACATCAATTTGACGACAAAGATTTAAGTCGATAAGAGGCGATGTAAAGAAAGCAAAAATTTTACTTTCATTTAGCGTCGTTTCGGTAGTTCTTGCTGATTGCAGAATTACGTATCCTCCCGCCTGCTCTGCGGTTATTACTGTGCGGCGTATTCTTGATTTGTTAGTCTCTTTTGAAAAAATAAAGCGTAATCCGCCTTCCCGGCATCTATGCTGAGCAAGGTATTTGATAGCATGATCTTTCTCACACTGTTGTAACGTAACATTCGCATCGCTGTTCGCAGACCTGTGATATTCTCCCCAGCGTTGAATAAATTCATCCTTATCAAGTGTTGTTTCAAAACAAACAAAGTGCACTACATTATTCCCCATTGTTGAAAGGTATGCTTTATAATCTGCCTCAGCTATTTTTATTTTTAATGGAAGTGAATGAATTCCCTAAAAATAAGCACTCATTCGTGATCTCGAAAAAGAAGATAGATTTAAAAAATAGAGAAAACTTTTTAAGAGAATAATGAACAACTTATTTTTCTAATTCAATGTATTTGGTAAGTCGCAAAAAGTAAATTACTTTTTCGACCTTTGGATTATATGAAATAAGAAACACTTCAAAGTTTTTATTCTTCTTATTTTTCATAACAGCTTTTTCATTGTTATTTCCGTTGTGCCACCATGCACTAAAAATTTCCCGGACCTGTTCACGCGGAGACACAAGTAAAGAGGTTATTTTTCTGTCATCAAGAAAAACGAGCTTATTGAGCATTGGTTTTCCAATAATATCTGAATAACTTAAAGAAATATCTTCAGCTTCATTATAGGTCATAATAAGTCATTTAGGAGGGTACATACAAGCCATATTTTATAACGTACTTATTGAATGTAAAACTATTCAGCATGCAAAAAAAAATCGCATGACAAACATAACTGAAATTGCGTCAATCCCATCTCAAAAAAGTTTTATAGCGGAAAGCACTTGTCTATTCTTATAGGCGAGGAGTGCTGAAACAAAACGGATTTAAGCCATTCTTTCTGGTAATCAAGTTATGATATTAATAGGTAATAATCAAAACAGCACTTGTTGAGAACAAAAACTAATCTGCACATCAGTCAAGGCTTAGGGAGATGCGCGAACAAGAATAAGTTTTCAAGAAACAGTCACTTTTTATGCTTTTACAATTAAAGCTATTTGAATCGATTTGGCAGGTGGAAAATTCGGTGTCCTGAGTATTTGAAAAGCTTGAAAGTATTGAAAACACTGCATATTCGAGAGTAGGTTCGAATCCCTCTCTTTCCGCTGAATAGCGTTTCAAACGTACTTAACATGCTGCACCTGCTTTGATCTTTTGTAATATTTTTTACGCTTGATAGCAGAATTACGTGGATCCCACACAGGCACTTCTCCAAAATGTTCAGGCACCATTGCTTTAGTAACCTGGTGACCTAATAATTTTTCTATGCGCAAAAATTTCTTCTGTTCGGTTTCTGTTATGAAAGTATATGCAGTACCCTTGCCGGATGCTCTCGCTGTACGACCGATGCGGTGAATATAATCCTCGCTGTCACGCGGCACATCATAATTAATTACAAGATCAATATCTTCGATATCGATACCTCTTGATAAAATATCAGTCGCTATTAAAATTTTTGTTTTCCTGTTTTTAAAATCAAGCAATACCTGTTCTCTTGTATCCTGCTCAAGATCTGAATGAATTTCTTCCACTGAAAATTTATATCCTTTTAGTCTTCTGCTTAGTTGTTTTACATTTTGCTTTTTTGTGCAGAAGATGAGTACGCTTTCGAATGCTTTCTGATGTAATACGTGTTTTACAAGTTCAATCTTTTGCTGTTCATAAACAACAAATGCATGTTGAATCAGCTTCTCCGGTGGTTTCGAAATTGCAATATCGATCTCTAAGGGTTGGTTTAAAATTCTTCTTGCCATTTCCTTGATCTTTACAGGCATGGTAGCGGAGAATAATAAAGTTTGTCTTTGCTTTGGCACATAAGAAATGATCTTCATGATGTCTTCATTAAAACCCATATCGAGCATACGATCTGCTTCATCAAGCACAAGGTATTTAAGACCATCCAATTTTACATAACCCATATTGAGATGTGCGATCATGCGACCAGGCGTGCAAACAACAACATCAACTCCGGTTGATAATGCTTTTTTTTCAGCAGTAAATAAAGCGCCATCGCCTCCGCCATAAACAGCAATTGAACTTACGGAAGTAAAATAGGAAAGGGCTTCCATAGTTTTTCCAATTTGTATGGCAAGTTCGCGTGTTGGGACAATGATCAGTGCGTTGATATGGTTTGCATCGTGCGACGATGTAATCAGTTTATGAATTAATGGTAACAGGAATGCGGCGGTTTTACCAGTGCCCGTTTGCGCGGAAGCAATTATATCTTTTCCATTAATGATAGCAGGAATAACTTGTTTTTGTACGGGCGTTGCAGTTTGATATCGCATTGCATCAAGGGCTTCCATCAATCGTGGATCGAGGTTAAATTCAGTAAATGTCAAAATGTTTGAGTTTTAATTCCAATAATATAAATATTTTTCTCTCAGCCAATTAAACACCGAGATTTCACTTTTTAATTCCGCAGGTAATTCTTTTATTATAAGCGATTCTATCCTTTGACCATCATTAATAGTTAAATTACCAACGGAGTAACCAAAGAAATTAATTAGATACAATATCTGATTTCCGTTTGAACGATCAAAAAGACGCCTGTCAGGTGAAGCAATTGTCTTATGCCTGGATTCTGTTGTCCAGTCGTAATGATGACTAACCAAATGTTCTTTTAAAAAAAGCATTGAGAAATTTATATACTTCTGCGATTTCTATATAAGGGAAAGAAGAAAAATAACAAGTAGTAATTGAACGTTGCCTTTATATATAAAAGTAGTATTTGATAAAGATAGGCTTTTTATGCGGAGAGAACGCTTCCTCCTGAAACAACTGTATTTATTTACTATTTATTGTGCCCCTGTTAACATTTGTACGCCTTGTTCTTTACTGAACAAATTAAGTCGCTTCTTGTCTTTATATCAATTTAAAATAAGCTGCTTAAGTTTGAAGCCTAAACAATTTTTTAAAAGGATCATGAGTAAAAACATTGCCATCATCGGCGCTGGCATTAGCGGAATGTCAACTGCATTTTTGTTGATGCAAAAAAAATGTCGCATCACTATTTATGCAAAAGCGTTTTCACCAAACATCACATCTAATCGTGCTGCTGCGTTCTGGTTTCCTTATCACATAAGAAATGACAAAAGAGGAATTCGCTGGTGTCAAACAAGCTATAAGTATTATCAGAAATTAGCAGAACAAAAAGAGAGCGGGATCAGTATGCGACAATTGATAAAAGTTTTAAGAAAAGGTGTTGAGGAAGAGGAACCGGTATGGATCGATTTTATGCCTGAAGGAGTTTGCCGCATAATGGATAAAAGTGAATTGTCAGAAAATATTGCAAAAGGATATGAAGTAAAAGTGCCTTTGATGGAAACACAAATTTTTCTTCCTTACCTGCAGCAACAACTTTCAAAAAATGGCGTCAGGTTTATTGAAAAAGAAATAAAAAGCTTTAATGAACTTACAAGTGATTATGATATTGTAATTAACTGCTCTGCTCTTGGTTCAAGGAAATTGTGCAATGATGAAAGCATTATTCCTGTAAGAGGACAAGTCGGTTTATTGTCTCCAAAAAATAATATGCCGATCTATCTTGACAACGAAAAACCTTTGTACATCGTTCCGCGTAAAGATGCGATTATTGTTGGTGGTACTTATGAAGAAAAAGTAAAAACAGAAATAACAGAGCCTTCGACTATTCAAAGAATTTTAAATAATGCGTATGAAGTTTTTCCTGCATTAAAACAACAGCAAGTGATTGGAAGTTGGGCAGGTTTGAGACCTTATCGTCCTGAAGTAAGAGTTGAGCAGGAAAAAGTAACAAATATTATTCACAATTACGGGCACGGAGGGAGTGGTTTTACTTTATCATTTGGTTGCGCGGAAGAAGTTGCGAAGATTGTTGAGAAAATGTAGATGCATAAAAATAGTTGTAATTTTATTTCAAATTTTAGGCTATGAAAGAAAGTGTGTTAGAAGATAAAATAAAACAATTAACCCCTGAAGAAAAAGAACAGGTTATAAAGTTTATTGATGAAATCTTAAGTAAAAAGAGTATTGATTCTTCGAACAGAAAATTAACTTTTGAATGGGCAGGAGGTTTAGCTGATTTAAAAGATCAGTATACTTCCGTTGAATTACAAAAGCAGATCAATGAATGGCGAATAGAAAAATCCTTATAGACACAAATATCTTTTTAGAAATTTTGCTTAACCAGCAAAAAGCTTCAATTTGTATATCTTATCTCCAGACTAACCGACAATTTTCGTGCATTACAGATTTCTCTCTTCATTCCATCGGTTTATTATGTAATAAACGAAAATTGGACTCCGCTTTCATAATGTTTCTAAATGATGTTCTACCATCTTTATCGGTATTATAAATAGAGTCACTAAAATTATTTGAAGTAATAAAACAAACACAATTAACAAATCTTGATTTTGATGACTCTTATCAATATTTGGTTGCCTTACAAAACAATTTAGAGATAGCAACCCTCGATCAGGATTTTAAAAAAGTTCAAAACCAAATAAAAGTTCATTTTTTATAACATGAGCATCATAATTCGAAGGGCAGAAAGAAAAGATTGTAAACGTTTATTGGAACTTGTTCAGGAATTAGCTACGTACGAGAAGGCTCCCAACGAAGTAACTGTTACATTAGAGCATTTTGAAGAAAGCGGCTTTGGTGCAAACCCTGTGTGGTGGGCATTTGTAGCAGAAGAAGAAAATGCGATTCTCGGTTTTGCGTTGTATTACATACGTTATTCAACATGGAAAGGGCAGAGAATGTATCTTGAAGACCTTGTTGTAACGGAGAGTGCGAGAGGAAAAGGAGTGGGTAAAAAATTATTTGATGTATTAATTGAAGAAGCAAAAGAAAAAAAATTTCATGGCATAGTTTGGCAAGTGCTTGAATGGAATGAACCGGCAATAAACTTTTATAAAAAATTCAATGCAAAGTTTGATCCTGAGTGGGTCAATTGCAGTATTGAATTATAGATTTGAGCTTTGAACTACGAGCATGATGATTCATGAAAGTTCAGAAATGTTCAGAAAGTTGAAGTGTCCAAAGGACTCTTTCGGAGAGTGACACAACAGGCGACGAGTAAAGTATCTAAAGTTGGTAACATGAAAATTTATTATCATTAAAATTAAGTCCTAAATTTTTTAAAGCTTCGTTGAATAAAACTATTGTCACTCTTTCCATACGTGGTATGATTTTTTAGTGATCTGTTTTATGAAAACAAAAGATTATACCGGCATCATTCCCCCAAACTATACGGGCAAGGAAATTGAAGCTGAAGCCGCAATTGAATTGAAAGATAACAATGAAGCAAAAAATTTTTATGCAATCGCAAAAGAAAGATTGCTTGATGTGAATCAATGGCATCAGGTAGCGGGAATAATAAGTGCAACTTTTCAGCTTGTTGATAGCAATGGTAAAGAGGTAACGAGAACAGCTGGAAAAGGCGATTATATAAAAGTTGATATTCCGGGACCCGGCAGCAAAGAAGGACATGGATATGATTGGGTGTATATTGAGGAGCTGAAAGAAGTTATGGATGAAAATATTCAAAGCATTGGATTTCGTGTACGCCCAACAGCTCATCCATTTAGTGACGGAAAAAATATCGCTCATTTTTATGACGATTCCTCAACAAGTAATTTTATAGTAACCCGTGAAAATACAAAGGTCAGTGCCACAGTTATTGATCGTAATGTAAAGCCCAATGATGATACAGAATCTTTCGTTGACAAGGTTCGACACTTTGCAGTGGGCATAGGAGCAATAGCAACTTTTTCAAAAATACAGTGGAAAAATCTTGCAGAAGGTTTGGTGAAGCTAAAAAATAATTAGTGTTCTGCTTATAAATAGATATTCAACTTTTTTGTTTCGTTATTATCTTTTCTGTCCACTCTTTTGTTTTGTCGGCAAGTATTTGAATGATGTTTTGTTTTCCCGCTTTAAAAGCATGATCTGCTCCCTCTATCTTTACAAGTTCTGCAAATGACAATGATGAGCAAACGGATTCTATCAAATTCCATGTGGCCAATTCATCCCTCGTTCCCTGCAAAAAAAGCATTGGGATCTTTACATCTTTTAAGTGTTCCGCTCTTTCAACAGAAGGTTTGCCTTGTGGATGTAACGGGAATCCATAAAAAATAATTCCTTTCACTTTCATATCAGCATGAAGTGATAAATATTGTGAACTCATTCTGCCGCCAAAAGATTTTCCAGCAACAAAAAGAGGAAGATTTGGGAATAGTTCCTGTGCTTTTAAAATAGCAGCTTTAATTGTTTGATGTGCCACAGCAGGACTGTCCGGTCTTCCCTTTTTATTCTCTGCAAACGGAAAATTGAAACGAAGTGTCGCAATGTTTGCTTCTGCCAATGCATTGGCAAGTGCTATCATGAAAGAATGATTCATGCCTGCACCTGCACCGTGCGCAAGTGTTATGATGCACTTGCTTTTTTCAGGAACAATATATTCGCCGGAAACATTACCAATCGAATCAGAAACTTTAATAGATAAAGATTCAGCTTTCGTTTTCATTGAAGTTTATTTTTGTTGCAGATATGCAAGTTGCCCCATATGATAACTTTGGAGATTGGTTCTGTTGATCACAATGTTGAGTTTATTTCTATGAGGCTCTTTCGCAAAATCTTCTTCTGAAATTGACATGTGTCTTGTGAACCACTCATTAACAGGCATGTGGTTAAAATATCGACGTAGAGTTTCAGTTACATTTTTCCAACATGTTTTGAGTTCTGCAACAGGAGGAAACTTTTGCCCTGATTTATCGGGCATCACCACAAATATCTCATACAGTTGCGGATAAAGTTGATCACCAAGATTAAGTATCGGTATTATCCTGTCATTCACTGCTGTAAGATGTCCAAATGGTGTTGTCCATAATTCACCGTGATCAGGATCATCAATTCCATCAATGTTTTCAGGAATATCGTTTGGAATCAGTTCATCAATTCCACCATAAAAATTTGAATCATAATCTGCACCGCGCTCCAATTGTTTTAGAGAAAGCTTTTCATTCTTCCAAAGAAATTCTTTTTGAAGTTGTTTGTTGTAAACATTAATGATCTTTCCTCCTAAAGCAGGAGCAACGGAACATTTGAGAAAGTCATTTTCAATATTTATTATTCGAACATTAACCTTTATTTCATCAGTTAATATCATCCTTTATTTCTTTAGGATATAACTACAAAATCATTTAATCGCTAAAGTAAATTGATTTATGAAAGGTTCGTCGAACATTTTTATTCATCACTTAGCATAAGCGGTATTTAAAATGTATGTGCGGTTATAAAACATACGAAACATTTCGTTAATTTGTCTTTAAATATTTCTGCATGATAAAGAACCTTCTGCTCGTTGCTCTGCGCAATTTTATGAGAGACAAATGGTATAGCCTTCTCAATATTCTTGGCTTAACGATTGGTATTACATTCAGCGTATTTCTCATCTTTTATATTCTGGATGAATTGAGTTACGACAAGTACAATGAAAAGGCAGACAGGATCTACCGTATTGCATCGTATGTGAAAGAGCCGGAGAAGGATACAATGAAGTGGGCGATTTGTCCTTTCCCGATGGCGCCGGCGCTTAGTAAAGATTATCCTGAAGTAGAAGAGGCAGTGCGTATATGGGGCAACGGCGGAAAAACAATGTTGAAGAATGGAGATCTGCGCTTTTATGAAGACAAAGTTTTTTTTGCAGACAGCAATTTGTTTCGTGTGTTTACACATAAGTTTATAGAAGGTGATCCACGAACAGCTTTAATGGCACCGAAATCATTAGTGCTTACTCAATCACTCGCAGAAAAATATTTTGGAAGGAATACAAGTTATGTTGGCAAAACACTCGAGAATGCAAGTGGTGATGTGTATAAAGTAACTGCGGTGATCAAAGATGTTCCGAAGAACTCGCACATACTTTTCAATGCACTTATTTCAAGAAGTTCTTTACCCGCAGATTTTGCAAATAACTGGGGAGGTTTTGGTTTTTACACTTATATATTGTTGAAACCAAACGTGAATGCCGCAGCATTTGAAAAAAAGTTGCGACCGATATACGACAAATACCTTGCTTCCATTTTTGCGCAGTTTAATATCAAAATGCGGTTTGGATTGCAACCAATCACTTCCATTCATTTGCATTCCGATATGGCGAATGAACCGGAAGAACTTGGCAGCATGTCGTACATCTACATTTTTTCTGCTGTTGCATTTTTCATGTTGCTGATCGCCTGCATCAATTATATGAATCTTACAACTGCGCGCTCTGCACGAAGAGCAAAGGAAATAGGCATACGAAAAGTAACAGGTTCTTCCAAACTTCAGCTTGTGTTGCAGTTCCTTGTTGAATCCACTTTAACGGCACTGTTTGCATTGCTCTTAAGCATTGGTTTGATCGCCTTGTTTTTGCCTACATTCAATACGCTTTCAGGTAAATTTATTACGTTCGGTACATTGCTGAAACCTGATATCTTGTTTATTTTATTAGCGATCATTTTGTTTGTCGGAATAGTTGGCGGAAGCTATCCTGCTTTTTATCTTTCAAAGTTCAGTCCTGTAAATGTTTTAAAAGGTAATCTCTCCAAAGGTTCAAGCAATGTTACGCTGCGACGTGCATTAGTTGTTATTCAGTTTTCCATTTCAATGATCATGCTGATATGTACATGGATTGTGTATGCGCAGTTGCAATATTTGCGCAACAAAGACCTTGGTTTCAATAAAGAACAGGTGCTTACTGTAAGCGCTAATTCAAACAAAGACTTAACCAGCAATATCCGTTCATTTAAAAATGAAATTCGAACCAATCCGCATGTATTGTCTGCAAGCACTTCGCAGGGAGTACCGGGTGGCGGCATTCCTTTTAATCTTTTTTCCATCCAAACAAAAACAGGTTATACAGAAAAGGGAGTTGATGTTTATTTTGGTGTAGATGAAGATTTCTTTAAAACGCTTGGAATAAAATTAGTGAAAGGCAGAAGTTTTTCAGGATTACCCGATACGCTTCGCAGCATAATTGTAAATGAGAATATGGTGAAAGAATATGGATGGGGCGATAACCCTATTGGTAAAAAAGTAAGATTTGCGGGCGATACATCAAACTTTTATCTTGAAGTGATCGGTGTAGTGCACGATTTTAATCAAAAATCATTATACAATCCCATTGCGCCGTTGATCTTTTTTTACAGACCCACCAATAACATTATAGAGTTGAAACTTGATGCGCAAAATATCAGTACAACAATTGCATCAATCGAAAGTTCATGGAAGAAATATTTTCCTGATCTGCCATTTGCTTACACATTTTTAGACCAGGATTTTAATTCACAGTATGCGGCAGATCAAAAACGCGGTAAAATATTTACAGCATTCTCGATACTTACAATTCTTATTACTTGTCTTGGTTTGTTGGGTCTTATCGCATTCACAACTGAACAAAGACAAAAAGAAATAAGCATTCGCAAAGTGATGGGCGCAAACGTATCGCAGATCGTTCCGCTTGTAACAAGAAATTTTGTTGCACTTGTAGGTTTGTCGTGCTTTATTGCGTTCCCGGTGGCCTGGTACTTCATGAGCAACTGGCTAAAAATATTTCCTTACAATACAGGGCTTAGCGTTACACCGTTCCTGCTTTCTGCATTAGTTGTTCTGATAATAACGTTACTTACTGTTATTTTTCATACAGTGCGTGCTGCCGTTGCAAATCCTGTAAAAGCACTAAGAACAGAATAGAAATAAAAAATAATGCAGTATCATTAGCAAGGTTACTTCGGTAACCTTTTTGTTTTCAAACAAAAAGTGGTTCGCTAAGATGAGATCTATTGTAAATCTAAGTTGGGATGCCTTACAATGATCGTAAGTTTTTTTACACCTGATAAGTTATCTCTTCCGGTTTCAGTTGAAAAACAAATGCTGAAGAGAGAACTTAAGGAAGATGTATAAGAAGCTAACTGCGCTTCAACTACGTGTTTAGGTCCCTGGAAAATTTTTGTTATCATATCATTAAAGTTGAAAGAATACATGAAATTAGATGATGCACTAAAAAAAATTTGGAAACATCGTTGACCATATCAAAGAAATCGTTGGAGCGTTATTTATCGATTTTATTGTTGCTGTTTCTTTTAGTAACTTCTTTCTTGCAAGTTTTTTGTTAACTCTGCACAACCTCAATTGAAGGGGAAGAAATTTCACAGAATCAACGGAAGGTCTCCTCAAAATCCCTTGAAATCCCTACTGGTACGGGCTTTGGTGCGCTTTAAATACTTGTCTTTCACGACAATGATCTATATAGTACATATTAAAAGGTAAGTAATGAGAAAAACAACGATACAACTTCAGGCGCAGCTATTGGAACAACAAATAGAGCTTGAAGAATCTAATTATAAATACGCGATTCAGCTTGGTAGAGATTATACAACACTCAGGCATATAAGAGAAGCTATCCGAGCATTGAAAGAAAGATTATTTATGATAAGAGGAAACCTAAAAAAGAAATGAAATAAACGCTCTACTTAATGAAGCCTTACCCTGCTTTCCGATAGTTTATTTTTTAAAACTGTGGCCAAGCTTAAAAAATATTTATGCTCTAATGATTTTGCCTAATGGTTTTTGAATACACAAATTTCCATAAATAGAATTTTTTATTTTTCCCAGAAAGCGCAGAAATCACGGAAAGTTATTCTGTGTTTTCCGTGTTATCTGCGAGAAATTCTTTAATAAAATATGATATTACGGATTCACACTGATTTTTTGTGTGTGAATCCGTGCATTTGCGAAAAACAATATGTTGAATAAAATTTCAACATTACAAGAGTGCAACGCAACTAAGATGATTTGACTGCAAAAGCCGGTACAAAATATTCCTTCCGTAATTTATCCATACGCTTTGCATACCCTTTGGCTAATAATCTTTGGTTTAAAAAATAACACGTAGCATTGCAACGTTGTAATTGCTTAACGTGTCAAAGCATACTTGATATGCATTGTTTGAAATATTTGTTCATATTGGTCCTGTTGCTTTTTACCGAAATTGTAACTGCACAAAATGGTTGCACTACATTAGGGCAAACGCCTTCAACTGCTTTTCCGGTATGCGGCGTAGATACATTTACTCAAAGTATTGTTCCGCTCTGCGCGGGGAAAGGGATGCCTGTTCCCGGTTGTGATTTAAGTGGCGCATCTTATGCAGATAAAAATCCGTTCTGGTACACATTTACATGTTATGTTTCAGGAACACTTGCCTTTACCATTACACCTGATGATCCTAATGATGATTACGATTGGCAACTCTTTGATATAACAGGACGCGACCCGAATGATGTTTATAATGATACAAGTTTATTTGTAGTGGGAAACTGGGCAGGTACTTATGCACCCACCGGCGCATCTGCAAATGGTGTAGGAACTATTCAGTGTGCTTCCGATCC
>Ga0157369_10006026_pt1 | contig 14076 bp, 7 predicted proteins | sample C25metaG_FD_113461 | JGI IMG/M metagenome (GOLD analysis project Ga0157369, IMG submission 113461) | Corn rhizosphere microbial communities from Kellogg Biological Station, Michigan, USA - C2-5 metaG | ecosystem: Host-associated > Plants > Roots > Rhizosphere > Soil | place: USA: Michigan...
CCGGCTGAAGCGTCAGGCTCACGAGCTGCGTGTCAAGACCCGCCAGCTGCTCCTTGGTTTTCTGCCAGCGCAGCCCCGCGTTGACATTGAGCGTCATGTTCCCAAGCTCGAAATTGTGCTCCGCCGTCACGAACGGTGAGTAGTTGGCGCGGTCGACGTGCTCCACCGAAGACACGTTCAACACCATCGCAGGGTACCCCCCCGAGTATCTCGGGTAAGTCCCGGACGGGCTCCAGTCCGCATTGATCGGCTGCGTGATGAGATAGTTGAGCACCGAATACGGGCTGTATTCCAGCACAGTCGAAGGCAGGTTGCCCGCACCGCTGAAGCCCGGCATCCAGGGACTCACGCTGACGGCCGAGAACAGCGACTGCGGCAGCGGCACGCCGTGCAGCACACCACTCGAGGTGTAATTGTTGGAAGCGGGACCGTACCCGGCCCAGAGCTGCCAATAGTTATTGTCGAATGTCCCGTACGACTTCAAATTCCACGTTTCATCCACGAACTGGGCGCCGAAGGTCACCTTGGTGCTGCCCGCGTGCCAAGCGCCATCCAGCTTCACCTGATTGACCTTGTCGGAGTTCTGCTGGTCGGTGAGGGGGAATACATGCGAACCGATCATGTAGGGATTCAGTCCGTTGTAGTTCGGGGAAATCACCGGGCTCGAGCCCGAGGCGACGGTGTTCGGACCCACCGCGCTCCAGTACGGCAGTACGCTGTTGTTAGAGTTGAGGACCAGGCCACCACTGTAGGCGTTCGTGCCCAACGAGGTGTTCGGCCCGTAGCCGACGTCGGCATCGACACCCGTATAGCCGCCGTTCGGGTTCAGCTTCGAGACAGATTGGTCGGCGTCGAGCTCCGCCGTCCAGTCATCGCTCACATCCCAAGTGACATTGATGCCAGGTGTATTCGTCACGATGTATGTGTCGTCGATGTTCGCATTGAAGTCCGTCGGACCCGCATCCGTGAAGTCGGTGATGGTGCCGTTGCTGTCCAGGACCACGTTCGCGGGGTTGTTTGAGGGAAAGACCCCGAACCAGGTGCTGCGCTGGAAGTTCTCCGTGTGCTCGTTGTCCGACGAGTAATTGTCGTCAAGGGTCACGAGTACGTTGTCCGTCGGGTGCCACTGGAATGCCAGGCGTCCGTCCTTACGCCGCGAATCGGTGCGCTCCAAGTACATGGCCATGTCCTGGGGATACCAGCTGTCCACTGCGGCCGTACCGGTTGCACCGGCGCCGACCGCGGCACAGCCAGTGGAGCCGAAAGCCGTGGTGTAGTTCTGGTTGAAAGCGGAGCACGGGAGCTTGGCCGCCTTCCAGCCCACGATGTCCTGGTGGTGTCCCAGAATGTGTTTATCGGTGTAGTCTGCGTCGACCAGGATCCCGAATTTGCCGTCATCGAAGGTGTCACTGAGCAGGCCACCGAACGCCGGCCGCGCACCGCCATCCATCGCGTAATCGGTCGTCGAGACGAAGCCCTGGGCATGCAAGCCCGGATGGTCGAACGGGTTGGGGAACTTGACATTGATCGTCGCGCCGACTGCACCGGAAGAGATGCTGAAGTCCGGCGTTTTGTGCACATCGATCTCGCCGATGTAGTTCGCGCTCATCGTGCTGAAATCGAAGGTCTGACCATTGCCCGAGGCAACCGGTCTACCCTCCACCAGCAGCTCGTTGAACTGAGCGCCGAATCCGCGGACGGCCACGCCGGTGACCGACCCCGTAGCCGTGCCCGCGCCGGCGCTGTTCGTCCCATTGATCGATCCACGGTTAACGGTAATGCCGGGCATGCGCCCGATGGCCTCGCCGATGGAGGAATCGGGAAACTGCCCGATGTCCTCCGCCGATACCGCATCGACGACCCCCAATGACAGCTTCTTGATCTGCAGGGCGCGCTGCAGGGATCCGCGAATGCCGGTGACGACGATCTCTTCCAGCGTGTTGGCGCTTTGCGCGGGGGCGGTGGTCGGCGCGGCAACGTTGCTCGCGCCAGCCGCCGTGGCAGCCGGCGAAGTCTGCGCCATCAGCCCCGCGCCATCCGCGGGAAGCGCGACGCCGCCGGCGGCAACCTTCACGGCACGCCAGCGATTCGATTTTGCGGCCGCCCGATCCGCATTCGGTTTCGGTGTGTGATCCGTGGGACTGACGGGCTGGGCATTCTGCGCGTGCAGCAGACCGGCCAGGCCGAAGGTGACCGACCCGACTGCGAGGCTCGAAAGGCCAAGCTGTGAGGCGTTCTTGGATGCGCGCTTTGACGCATTGCGTGAAGACTTCCGACTCATCAGGCGACTCCCCTCTGGATAAGACCCCGGAATGTTTGCGAGCGGGCAACGCCGGCAATGACAGCGCTGCCGTTGCGAATGCGGATCTTCTTCATGCGATGCATGCTCGTGAGACTGGCGCGATTGGTAACGCTACCGCAGCGAAGAATACTCAGCGTTTTTCTGTTGTCAATAGTGCGCTCGCACCTGAAAACAACATATAACACGCGCAGCACTCAGACGGCCATAACACGTGCAGCGTATTACTGCTCGTGGCCATAGGGCGCGAGGAGTGTTTTAACCATCGCGATGGCACAAGCGCTTGACTTACTTACACAGCTGCCATTTCCTGGGTGGTCGTACACTGCACGATAATTGCAACGAGAGAGGCGTTTTTTTTGGCCTGCCACGGGACACGACGTCGGCAGAGCTCACCGAGGCGGCGAGGCAGGATCCGATCTCAGGACGGAGAGAAACCTCGATCCGGGGCCGAAGTCGGGCGGCCGGAGCTGGCCGACAGCCGCAGCGCGCGGCACTGCAAATACTGAGCCGTCCTCCCGACCGGCGATCTCCCGGCTGCGGCGGCCCAGTGAATCATTGCCCAATGTCGCCGATGCAACACCCCGAGTGTTGCATGGTTTCAACTGCAAGTTGGATGGGGCGCTTCAGCCGGCGAGGGGCGGTGGCAGCCCGGCTTCGAGTGGCCGTGGGATCGTCGCCACATCGAAGCGCAGCTCCCAACGTCCGTAGTCGATGGAGACGCGCGAGAAGCGCCGCAGGCAATCCATGCCGATGAGCAGCGCCGGCTCGTTGCTGAGGCCCCATAGATCGAACACTTCGAGACCGGCGACGACGAGCTCGGTGTAAGTCAGCTCCAGCCGGTCGAGGCGGATCTCATCGACGTTGGTATCGAGACCGATGACCTTGCGGCCCGTCACGCCGTAGAGTCCCACCTCTCCGTGCAACACCTGGCGATTCGCAGCATGCCGCTGCAGGGCGACGTAGAGCGCCGGATTACTCACCGAGACTTCCGCGCCGGTGTCGACGAACGCGGCTGCGCGGACGCCATTGACCCGGCAGTTCGATGCCCGCAGCCGTCCCGATGTGCCGAGCGTGCGCACCACGGCCTCATTTCCGCGAGCCCAAGGGGACGAGAAGAATCCCTGCGCCTCGGTCACGGTCAGAGTTCCGGCCCTGAAATCGAAGATCACCCGCCGCTGATCGAGGACATCGAGTCCGAGATAGCCGTCCACGATCCTCATGCGCGCGGCAGCACCGTGTCCACCAGGAGTGGTATGGTCCGGCGCCGTTGAGGAAGACCATGGTCGTCAGACGATTATCCGTGTCGCTGGCCGAGCGCACCGCGCCGGAGCCTGCGTCTTGGGCCGGATTCGTGGCCGCATTCCGGGTCGCGGGAGCGGGAGGCTGTCGATGGGACCCACGTAGAGCTTTCCAATGAGCTGCGGCGCGAATAGAGTGAATCGCCGCCGGCCCGCAATCACGCAGGCGAGGTTGTCGAAGGTGTCGTGATGGCAAGAAACGTTCGAGCGCGTGCCGAGCCAGATGCGCGGGCTCACCCCCTGCCCGAGGAGCGTCATGGGATTGCTGGCGGCGAAGCCCGGCAGGGAATCGCCCGTCGGCACCGAGCCGACATAGATGGACGGTGTGTCCGTACGGTGCAGCGACTCCACCATCATCTGCAGAGCATCGAGGAGCTTCATCATCCGACGCTCGAAGTTGAACCCCTTGAAGTCGGCCGCGTAGTAGTACTTGCCGCCGATTGCCGGATTGCCGAGAAAGACCTCCACCCGACAGCCGACATCGAACGCCGACAGATAGTCCTTCAATCGCCCGGCCGACTGCTGTGCGGCGCGAATGACCGGCCAGTCGGCAGTGAGGCCGCGCAGAGCCACGGGCTGACAGCCCGCGACCACCTCGCGTTGAAAGCGCTCCGCGTGGAGGTCCTGGCCGGCGATCTCTTTGAGTGAGAGCGTCATGGGGTCACCAACGAGACCGCCGGGCGGGAGCGAGAGGGTGGGATTTCAGCGGTGTGCCGGTGTGCGCACACCGGCAAGGCCTTCGGTACGTTCCAGGAGCCTTCCGTTCTGAGTCGCCCTCCATCATGACGAGTCACGTCGCAGCCCAGGTTGAGTCCGCCCTGCGTACGGCGCGCTCCTCCTATCAGGCCGGGCGGCTGGACGAAGCCCGCGCCCTGTGCCTGCAGGTGCTGCAGTGGCGACCGCGGCAGCCGCAGGCGCTACACCTGTTGGGCATCGTTGCCGCTCAGACGGGCGACGCCGAGGGTGCCGTCAGGCTCTTTGGCGAGGTCCTGCTGCTCGATCCGCAGAACGCCGCGGCGCACAACAACCGGGGCAATGCACTGCGCGCGCTCGGGCGCCACGAGGCCGCCGTCGCGAGCTACGACAGGGCGATCGCGCTGCGGCCGGACCACGCGGCGGCTCACTTCGAGAGCGGCAGGACGCTGGTCGAGCTGCGGCGCTGCGAGGCGGCGATCGCAAGTCTCGATCGGGCGATCGCGCTCAATTCCGGCCATCCCGGCGCGTGGTACGTGCGCGGCAATGCGTTGTATTCACTCGGCCGGTTCGAGGCGGCGCTCGCGAGCTATGACAGAGCGATCGCGCTCGAGCCCGCTGCCGCAAGCGCGCACCACAACCGCGGCAACGCGCTGGTCATGCTGGAGCAAGCCGAAGCTGCGGTCGCGAGCTACGACGAGGCGATCGCGCTCGACCCCGACATGACATCGACATACGGCGCGCGGCTGCATGCGCGCATGCAGATCGCTGACTGGCGCGACTTCGGGCCGGAAGTGGCGCGGCTGGCGGCGCGAATCGAGCGCGGCGAGCCCGCGTCGAACCCCTTCGCCATGCTTGCCCTCTGCGATTGCCCGCCGCTGCAACTGCGGGCCGCGCAGAACTGGGTGCGCGCGCACTGCTCGCCCGGAGACATGCTGCCCGCATTGGCTGCGCACGGCCGCGGCGAGCGGCTGCGGGTGGGCTATTTTTCCGCGGACTTCCGCTGCCATGCGATCTCCTATCTGACCGCGGAGCTGTTCGAGGCGCACGATCGGTCCAGGCTCGAGTTGACCGCATTCTCACTCGGGGCGGACACGCAGGATGATATGAGAAAACGGCTCGAGGCGAGCTTCGACCGGTTTCTCGACGTGCAGGAGAAGTCCGACCACGACATCGCGCGGCTCGCGCGCAGCCTCCAGATAGACATCGCAGTGGATCTCGGCGGTTTCACGCGCAGCAGCAGACCCGGGATATTCGCCCTGCGGGCTGCGCCGCTGCAGGTGAGCTACCTGGGCTACCTCGGCACGATATCGGCCGGCTACATGGACTATCTGCTCGCCGATGAGACGATCGTTCCCGCGACACATCGGCAGTACTACTCAGAGAAGATCGTCCATCTGCCGAGCTACCAGGTCAATGACTCCCAGCGGCGCATTGCGACCAAGCGATTTACCCGGGAAGAGCTGGGGCTACCCGTCGCCGGGTTCGTGTTCTGCTGCTTCAATGCCACCTACAAGATCACCCCGGGCACTTTCGATGGTTGGATGCGGATCCTGAAGCGCGTACCGGACAGCGCGCTCCTGCTACTTGGCGGGAGCGCAACACTCGAAAGGAATCTGCATGCGGGAGCCCGTGAGCGGGGAGTCGCCCCCGGCCGGATCGTCTTCGGCGCGAGGCTGCCACTTGCCGAGTACCTGGCGCGCTATCGCGCGGCCGATCTTTTTCTCGATACGCTGCCATACAACGCGGGCACGACTGCCAGCGATGCGCTCTGGGCGGGCCTGCCGGTCCTCACCTGCATGGGTGAGGCATTTGCGGGCAGGGTGGGCGCGAGCCTTCTCAAAGCCGTGGGCTTGCCGGAGCTCATCGCCTCGAGTCAGGAGGAGTACGAAAAGTTGGCCATCGAGTTGGCGAGCCAGCCGAAAATGCTGGCAGACATCAGAGCGAAGCTGGCCGGCGATCTGCGGACGACGCCCTTGTTCGACACAGCCACATTCGCCCGGCGCCTCGAGACGGCGTACGCGGCGATGTACGCCCGATATCACGCCGGCCTCGCGCCGGAGCACCTCCACATCACCGTCTGAGCGCGCTGTCGCCGCTATCCTCGACCTGGGATCGCTATCACGATCGTTTGACAGCGCTGTCACCCCATGGGATTCTGCCACCTCACTATGAGAACGGACAAGAACGGGCACTCGGGGGTCGGGGTCGTCACCCGGCTCGCGCTGATGGGGGCACTCGGGGCGGTCCTCAGCGGGTCTTTCGCCGGCATCTGCGCCTACGGCGCGGAGAGCTCCGCGGTCGTTCATCCGGACCTCTGGCCGCAGGCTCGCCCCCCGCTCGCTTCGGATCCGAAGCTCGAGCGCAAAGTCGCTGCCCTGCTTGCCGGCATGACACTCGAGCAAAAGGTCGGCCAGCTCATCCAGGCAGACATCAGCGCCGTCATGCCGGCGGATCTGCGCCACTATCCGCTCGGCTCGGTCTTGAACGGCGGCAACTCCAAGCCCGGCGGCAATACGCTGGCGCCGCCCTCCGCGTGGCTGGCCCTCGCCAATCAGTTCTATCTGGAATCGATGTCTCCTTCGCATGGAGCTCACCCCATTCCGGAGCTCTGGGGCATCGATGCCGTGCACGGCAACAACGATGTCTACGGCGCGACGGTCTTCCCGCAGAACATCGGTCTCGGCGCGGCACACGATCCGGCGCTCATGCGCCTCATCGGCCAGGCGACCGCGGAGGAAGTCCGGGCGATCGGGCTCGACTGGACGTTCGGTCCGACCCTCGCCGTCGTCGGTGACGATCGCTGGGGACGAAGCTACGAAAGCTACTCGCAGCAGCCGGCGATCGTACGCGAGTACGCGCGCGCCATGGTGTTGGGTCTTCAGGGTCGACCCGGCACGCGGGACTTTCTCGATGCCCGACATGTGATCGCCACTCCCAAGCACTACCTCGGTGATGGCGGCACGCACGGCGTGGACCAGGGCGACAACACCGAGAGCGAGACTGAGCTGCGCGACCTGGACGGTGCCGCGTATCCCGTGGCGGTCGCTGCCGGAGCGCAATCGGTGATGGTGTCCTTCTCGAGCTGGCATGGCATCAAGATGACCGCCAATCATGAGCTGCTCACGGATGTCCTCAAGGACCGCTGGCACTTCGACGGTTTCACGGTCGGTGACTGGAACGCACATGGGCAGGTGCCGGGATGCACGGATGCCAGCTGTCCGCAAGCGGTCAACGCCGGCCTCGACATGTTCATGGCCCCGACCGACTGGAAGCAGCTCTACACCAACACCCTGGAGCAGGTGCGCTCGGGAGCGATCCCGCGGTCGCGGCTCGATGATGCGGTGCGGCGCATTCTGCGGGTGAAGCTGCGCGCCCGTCTCTTGGAGGAGGGGCCCCCGGCTTCCCGCCCGCTCGCCGGACACTTCGATCTGCTCGGCTCCCCGGCGCACCGGGCACTCGCCCGCCGCGCCGTGCGCGAGTCGCTGGTGCTCCTTAAGAACGAGGAACATCTGCTGCCCCTGAAGCCGCGCGAGCGGGTGCTCGTCGCCGGCGACGGTGCCGATGACATTGCGCAGCAGTCCGGCGGCTGGACTCTCACCTGGCAGGGCACGGGCACCACCAACGCAGACTTCCCGCACGGCCAGTCGATCTGGCAGGGCATTGCGCACACGGTGCGTGCTGCGGGCGGGGCGGCCGAGCTCAGCCGGGACGGCACGTTCAAACAGAAGCCTGACGTGGCAATCGTCGTCTATGGAGAGCATCCGTATGCCGAGTTCCAGGGCGATCTTCCCAACCTCGCGTTCAGCCCCGGGAACGATCGCGATCTCGCGCTCCTGAAGCGCCTGCGCGCCGCAGGAATCCCGGTCGTGTCGGTGTTCCTCTCCGGCCGCCCGCTCTGGGTGAACGCCGAGCTCAACGCCTCGAATGCTTTCGTCGCCGCATGGCTGCCCGGATCCGAGGGTGGAGGCGTTGCCGATGTGCTCTTTCGCAAGCCCGATGGTGCGATCCGCTACGATTTCCACGGCACGCTCTCCTTCTCGTGGCCTGCGACGCCGCTTCAGTTCGGCAGGGATGCTCCTGGGAAGCCGCTCTTCCCGGTGGGCTACGGCCTGCGGGATGCGAGCAATGGCAACCTGCCGAGGCTGTCGGAAGCTTCCGGATTGCCCTCGGCGGCAGTTGTCGACAAGAACGTCTACTTCAGCGCCGGGCGCACGGGCTCCGGCTGGCACTGGGCGGTTGCCGACGATGCGGGTGCCAGCCCCATAACGCACGGCATAGGCGCTTCGGACAGTGGCCGGCTGACGCTCACCTCGATAGACAAGGCGAAGCAGGAGGATGCCCGGCAGCTGCGCTGGTCGGGCGGGCAGGCGACCGCCGAGATCACGGGCGCGACCCCGATAGACCTCAGCCGGCAAACCAACGGTCAACTCGCGCTCGGCTTCGATTACCGCGTGGAGGAAGCGCCTGGCGCCGAAGTGACGCTCGGTGTGGGTTGCGGCCCTTCCTGCAGCGGCATGCTACCCATTACACCGGCGCTGCGCAGCGCTGCGCGCGGGCAGTGGCAGCACCTCGACATCCCGCTCGCCTGCTTCGCCGCCGCAGGCGCGAGCATGAGCCGCGTGTGGACGCCCTTCGCGCTGCGGACTGCCGGCAAGCTGACCCTCGGCATCGCCAACGTGCGCCTGGAAAGCGGCGTCGCCGGGGCCGCCAACTGCCCGCGCTGAGGCGCCGGGCGGCTCACCGGCCGCGTGCCTCTCCCTAAAACGATCCCCTCGCCCGCTACTGGTTCTATGCCGCAGGCCGCATCGTCTGGCGAACTGCTCTCCTTGCCCGCTCTGCCCATTTGAGCAACAATGATTGCTCATTTGAGCATTGGATGACGAGGTCATGAGCGACTCGGGCTCACGTAACTCCCCCGGCAAAGATCGCCTCCGATGGAACGAGGTTCGCGATTCGGCGGGCGCTTATTACCGCGCGAACCCATTGGACCGCATCGCCATCATCAGGGGGAGAGTGCCGGCTACGTACGTCCTCGCGCTGACTGAGAGCATGCAGATTCCGAAGGAACGGCTCTACGGGACGCTCAACCTGGCCCGTGCGACGGTGGACCGGAAAATCCAGAAGCGCCAGCGTCTCAGTCAAGAGGAGAGCGAGCGGATTCTGGCGGTCGTACGGCTGATCGGCCAGGTAGACAGCATGGTTCAGGAGTCAGGCGATCCCCACGGGTTCGACGCCCCGAGATGGACGGCTGAGTGGTTACAGCGACCCCACCCGGCGCTGGGCGGACGCACCCCCGGCGAGTTGCTCGACACCGCCGATGGCCGATCGTTGGTGGCCGACCTGCTCGCTCAGCAGCAGTCAGGCGCTTACGCGTGAGCGCGACAAGAGAGATCTGGCGCATCGCGCCGGATACCGCGGACTATGGAGCCGATGATCTCTCGGGGAAGGGGGCCCAGAAGACCGGCGGACGCTGGAATCGTAAGGGCGGTGCAGTGCTTTTTTGTTCGTCGACCATTGCGCTCGCCTGTCTCGAGACACTGATGCACCTTTCCGGTAGCGTTCCGCTCCCTTTCAACAGATATCTCGTGAGAATCGCAATCCCTCCATCGGCTTGGCGCGATCGCACGGTGTTCGAGCCGGCGGTCCAGATAGGCTGGGACTGCGAACCACCAGGCCTCATCTCAGTCGGCTGGGGTAATGAGTGGCTGCAATCTGCGCGAAGTCTCGTCGCGGAAGTGCCGTCGGTGGTCGTGCCTGAGGAGACGAACATACTCATCAATCCCCGGCACCGCGACGCCAAACGGTTGCGCGCGAGAAAGGTGCGTCGCTGGACATATGACCCCAGGCTCGCGCGAGCCGCGAACCGTACTCATTGACCCCGCAACTCTGCGCGTCCACGCCTACTCACGCTAAACTCCACCGGTGCCAAGAACGATCGCCCGATTGCGCCGCGCGTCCGGGGAGCGGCCCGTGCTGACCTATGGCCTGCCACGCCGCCCCTGGCAGGATCTCTATCATCTCTTCATGACCGTGAGCTGGCCGACGCTCTTTGCGAGCTACGCCGGCTTCTTCGCGCTGTTCAACCTCATTTTCGCAGCGCTCTATCAGCTGCAGCCGGCGGACATCGCGAATCTGAATCCCGGCGGCTACTGGGGGCGGTTCTTCTTCAGCGTGGAGACGCTGGCCACCGTCGGCTACGGCGACATGCATCCGCAGACGGTGTATGCGCACCTCGTCGCCTCCATCGAGATCTTCACGGGCATGATGAGCCTCGCCCTCATCACCGGGATGATGTTTGCGCGCTTCTCGCGCCCGACCGCCCGCATCCTCTTTGCGCGCCTCGCGGTGATCCGCCCGTTCGACGGCAGACTCACTCTCATGCTGCGCGCCGCCAATGCGCGGCAGAACATCATCCTGGAAGCGACCGCCCAGCTGCGCCTCATTCGGGACGAGCTGACCGCGGAGGGCTATCGCATCAGGCGCATCTATGACCTTCCGCTGCGCCGCCGGGAGCAGCCCATGTTCCTTTACGGCTGGAGCCTGTTGCACGTCATCGACGAGGCGAGCCCCCTGTCGGGCGCGAATTTCGAGTCCCTGAAGACCGAGAAAGCCTTCCTGCTCCTGACGATCGGCGGCATCGATGAGACGACCGGCCAGACGCTGATGTCACGCCATCAGTACCACGCCTCGAGCCTGCGTTGGAATCACACCTTTACCGACATCTTCACGACGGGCGAGGACGGCATCGATCGTTTCGACTACACGAAATTCCACGATGTCGAGCCGCTCGTGGCGCCCGCGCAGGAGAGCTCCGCGGCGTGAGGGCATCCCCCACGAGGAGCGCGCCGCCAGGCGCTCCTCCCGCCGCTACTGCGCTTTGCTCTCGAGGTTGGCTTTTGTCTCGTTGACGAGGAAGTCCACCACCGCCTGTAGCGCCTCCCGCCCGCTGGCACCGGCGGCGCGCGCCTCCTCGTAGATCCTGATCTGGCGGTGCGCGCTCGTGCCGTGCATCAGGATGGTCTCGAGGTGCTCGAGCTCGCGCAGGCAGCCGAGCTCCACGGCGTCATCGCGGACGAGCTCGATCAGCTCCTTGACCAACGCCGGAAAGCCGGCGAGCTCCCCGCGCGCGAGATCGAGCAGCTCCCCATCGACGCTGTAGCGCATGGCGCGCCAGCGGTTCTCGGCGATCAGCATGTTGGGGTAGATGCGCCAGCTGCGATTCTGGAGCCGCAGGCGATAGAGCCGCCGGGCGAGCGACACGATGAGTGCGGCGAGGCATGCCGCATCATCGATGCTGGTGCAGCTGTCCATCACCCGCACCTCGAGCGCCGCATAGTGCGGGTTCGGGCGTACGTCCCACCACATCTTGCTCGTGTCCTCGATCACGCCGTTCCTGATCAGCATGTCGAGATGGCGCCGCAGCTCCGCGAAGCTCGCGAACCGCTCGGGCAGGCCCGTGCGCGGCAGAGAGTTGAACAGTGTCATCCGAAACGACATCAGCCCGGTGCGCTCCCCCTCCCAGAAGGGCGATGAGCAGGAGAGCGCCAGCAGATGGGGCACGAAGTACGACAGCTGGTTCATCAGGTCGATGCGCAGATCATCGTCGTCGATGCCTACGTGGACGTGCATCCCGCACACCATCAGGCGGCGTGCCGCCCCCTGCATCTCATTGGCCAGGGCAAAGTACTGCTCGCTCGTGATCTGACGTGTCGACTTGGCGAAAGGATGAGTGGACGCCGCGATCGGCGCGCGCCCGAACCGGCCGGCCACCTCGGAGATGATGGTGCGCAGGCGCGCAAGATCGGCGCGGGCCTCGGCGATGGAGCGGCAGGGACGGGTGCTCGCCTCGAGCTGGCTGCGCAGGAAGCGCGGATTCACCTGTCCGCCACAGCGGCGCGTGCACTCCTCGAGGAGCGGCGGCGGTGGATTCTCGTCGACGTCGCGCGAGTCGAGGTTGACGAGCAGATATTCTTCTTCGATGCCGACCGAGAATGGCGGCTCAGCGCTGCTCATGACGACGCTCCCGAAGGGCCGAAGCATATTGTACCCCAGCCGTTTCCTCCCCTCGTGCCGGCGGCTCCCGCCGGGACTACAACGTCAGCCGCTCGATCGGCTCCGGCTTGGCGAGGAAGTACCCCTGCGCATAGTCGATACCGATCCGCCTGAGCTCATCGAGCACCGCCTGCGAATCGACGCACTCGGCCACGGTCTCGATGCCTAGCGCCTTGCCGACCTTGCAGATGGCCTCGACCATGCTGCGGTCCACCGCATCATCGGCGACGTGGCTGATGAACTGGCCGTCGATCTTGAGGTAGTCCACCGGCAGGGTCTTCAGGTACATGAACGAGGAGAGGCCGGTGCCGAAGTCATCGAGCGAGAACTTGCAGCCGCGCGCCTTGAGCTCCCGCATCACGAAGGTCGCGTTCGAGAGGTTGGTGACCGCCGCGGTCTCGGTGATCTCGAAGCACAGCGCCTGGGCCAGGGTCGCATCCCCCACCTGCTGCAGCACGAAATCGATGAACGACTGCTCGTTGAGCGAGGTGCCCGACAGATTCACTGCGAGCAGCGGCAGCTCCCCGCGCGCGGCCCAACCCTTGAGGCGCTCCATCGCCCGCTCCACCACCCAGCGGTCGATCACCGACATGACGTTGTAGCGCTCTGCCGCCGGGATGAACTCCCCCGGCGATACCAGCCGCCCGTCGTCATCGCGCAGCCGCACCGTCAGCTCGTGAAATGCCGTCGCCCCCGCACGTCCAATCGGGCGGATGGGTTGGAAGTAGAGCTCCAGGCGATTCTCTTCCGCGGCCCGCGTCACTCGGGCCACCCAATGCATCTCGCGATGGCGGGGATGGGAGATCCCGTCCGACTCATAGAGGTGCACGCGGTTGCGGCCCTCGTCCTTGGCTGCATAGCAGGCGATGTCGGCAGCGCTCATCACGTTGGCGACACTCTCCGTCTCCGCTGTGATCCGGACGACGCCAACACTCGCGCCCACCGAGAGAGTCGTCGCCCCCCAGATGAAACGGTAGTCGCGGATGGCTTGCCGAACGCCCTCGGCGATACGTGTGGACTGCTCGACCGTGCAGCCCTCCAGCAGCACCCCGAACTCATCACCGCCCAGCCGTGCGATCGTATCGGAGGCCCGTACCCGCGACTGCAGCAGCCCGGTGATGTCCCGCAGCAGCCGGTCGCCTGCCTGGTGGCCGCAGGTGTCGTTCACCACTTTGAACTGATCGAGGTCGATATAGAGGAGTGCGTAGGTGCCCTCGCCGCGCTGCGCACTCAGCACGGCCGCGTGCAGCCGGTTGTCGAACTCGCGCCGGTTGATGAGCCCGGTGAGCGCATCGTGACTCGCCTGGTAGGAAAGCGCCCGCTTCAGGCGCCGCTCCTTGGTCACGTCGTGAAAGACGATGACGGCCCCGATCACCCTGCCCTGGCGGTCGCAGATCGGCGCGGCGGATTCCTGGATGGCGACTTCGTGGCCCGCACGGGTGATGAGCACCGAGTGGTCGGCCGGCGCGGTCGTCTCGGCGCCACCCAATACACACAGCAGAGGATTCTCGATCGGCTCGCGGGTGATCTCGTTGACGAGGCTCAGAACCTCGCCGATGGGCCTGCCGCGAGCCTCCTCGAGCGTCCAGGCGGTCAAGGTCTCGGCGACGGGATTGATGTATTCGATGCGGCCGTCGGCATCGGTACTGATGACCGCATCGCCGATCGACTGGAGCGTCACTTGCGCCCGCTCCTTCTCGGCGAATACCGCCTGCTCGGCGCGTTTGC
>Ga0157369_10006027_pt1 | contig 14072 bp, 11 predicted proteins | sample C25metaG_FD_113461 | JGI IMG/M metagenome (GOLD analysis project Ga0157369, IMG submission 113461) | Corn rhizosphere microbial communities from Kellogg Biological Station, Michigan, USA - C2-5 metaG | ecosystem: Host-associated > Plants > Roots > Rhizosphere > Soil | place: USA: Michigan...
ACCATCGCGTCAGTTCCTCCCGCTCCTGCTCGGTCAATTCGATCACTGCCTGCAGCCTCTCATACAGACCCAGGCGCGCGCCATGACTAATTGGTTACGTTATCAGTGAAATATTCCACTAGTTCTTCGCCTGACCGGCGGGCGGAACTCCGCAAATGGCGGACAACTGTTCCGCTCGATTACTGCACCGAAATCCGCAGGAAATGTGATGACGCGGGCATTTTCATCAGCGCCTATAACTATAGCTTTCGCGATGATTTCACCGATGAAGAAATCGAGCGCGAATTCGAAATGGCCAGGGCGTTGGGGGCGAAGGCACTCACGGCGTCTTCCACGGTATCCGTAACACGCCGGGTAGCGCCAATTGCCGCAAAATACAAAATGATGGTCGGCATGCACGGCCATGACAATCTCGCTGACCCGAACGAGTTTGCGCGGCCACAGAGCTTTGAAACCGCCATGAACCAATCGGAATGGATCGGTCTCAATCTGGACATCGGGCACTTTACCGCCGCCGGGTATGATGCGCTACCGTTCCTGGAGAAGTATCACAGCCGAACGGTCACTGTCCATATAAAGGATCGAAAGAGGAACCAGGGGCCGAATGTGCCGTGGGGCGAGGGCGACACGCCGCTGAAGGCAACGTTGGAATTACTCAAAGCGCGTCAGTGGAATATTCCCGCCAATATTGAATACGCTTATAAGGGTGCTGACACTGTAGCCGAAGTGAAACGGTGTTACGCATACTGCAAAACAGTTCTGTCGTCCTGAATGGGCCGACGACGGCGAAGAACACTGGAGTGAACTATTTCAGAGCTGGCGCCCTCTCAACGAACATGATGATTTCGAAGTGTGTTTGTGCGGTGTTTGCATTGGTTCTCGCGCAGGCTACGTTCGGTCAGGCCGGACCTCCGACACGTCCCCAGCGAGGAGTAAGGAACATACCTCCGGCTCCTGATCCTGCGGCGGTCAATCGAGGACAAAAGCTGTTTTCATCTACATGTGGCTTCTGTCATGGAAAGGATGCGAGTGGCGGGGACGGTAGACCAGATCTGATTCGTTCTTCCGTCACAAATCATGACACGGGCGGCGACATGATTGGTCCGGTGATTTTGAATGGCCGTCCGGATAAAGGCATGCCGTCGTTTAAGATGACACCCGACCAGATTTCCGATATCTCCGCGTTCCTGCATGGGCGCGTGAGGGATATCCGTTACCGGCAGTTGTATCACGTGAAGGAATTTAGCGGGGACGTGAGAGCCGGCGAAGCATATTTCACGCAAACAGGGCGTTGCGCGTCATGCCACTCCGTAACCGGCGACCTGAATCACATCGCGGCAAAATATGAGCCGGAGGTGCTTTTGGGAAGAATGCTCTATCCGGCGCCTCGCCGCTCCCAGCCGAGTCCACGGACCGAGGTTACAGTTACTGTGACGCTGGCTTCCGGGCAATCGTTCTCCGGACCTTTAGCCCATCTCGATGAGTTCACCGTATCGATGTATGACGCGTCTGGCGACTATCATACCTGGAACAGGGAAGGGCTCGCGGTCATTGTGCATGACCCATTGACCGCTCATCTGGAGTTTTTACAGCATGTTACTGACGACGAAATGCACAACGTCATGGCTTATCTGGAGACGTTGAAGTGAAGCTGCGCTCTTGCCGGTTTTCCTTACTGATAGGGTTGCAGCTCATTCTCCGCTCTGCTGGCGCACAGGGGCTCGATCCAGCCAAATTGCTGAAACCCGCTACAGATACGTGGCCTTCATACCACGGCGACTACTCCGGCCGACACCACAGTCCGCTCTCTCAAATCAATGCCGGCAACGTAAAGTCTTTATCGCGTGCCTGGGTGTATCGGGCGAACCAGGTGGCCATTAAGTCAGAGCCGCTGGAGGTCAACGGCATTCTTTATTTCACCGTGCCCGATCATGTCTGGGCTGTGGATGCGCGAATAAGCCGGGAACTCTGGCATTACGTCTGGACATCGAAGGGCGGCACGCGCATCGGCAGTAGAGGCGTTGGCATCTATGGCAACTGGCTGTACTTTGAGACGCCGGATGCGTATCTGGTCTCGTTGAATATCCGCGATGGCAAAGAGCGCTGGCATAAGGAGCTTGCTGATGTTGCCCTCGAATATTTCGGCACGCCCGCTCCACTGGTCGTCGGCAATCATATTCTTGTCGGCGTCGGCGGTGATTCCATGGACGTGCCTGGTTTCCTTGAGGCTCGTGATCCGGAAACCGGAGACGTGCAGTGGCGTTGGTATACGACGCCGCGGCCGGGCCAACCGGGTGCTGAGACATGGCCCAATCCGGATGCGATGACTCATGGCGGCGGCATGACCTGGATGCCGGGGACCTTCGACCCCGAATTGAACCTGTTATTGGGCCACGGGCAATCCTAACCCGGTAATAGCGGGGCAGGGCCGGATGGGGGACAATCTCTGGACGTGTTCAATTGTCGCCTTGAATCCCGACACCGGCAAGCTCGTTTGGGCTTTCCAGGCCTCGCCGCACGATACGCACGACTGGGATGCGGTTCAAATTCCAGTGCTGATTGACGGCGTGATCGATGGAAAGCCTCGCAAGCTGCTCGCACAGGCCAGCCGCAATGGTTATTATTTCCTTCTTGATCGAACGAACGGAAAGAACATCACGTCGGTTCCCTATGTCCCGATTAACTGGTCAACGGGCGTGAATGCAAACGGCAACCCCATTCGCGATCTAAAGAAGGATCCGTCCACATCTGGTACGTTGGTCGAGCCGAGCGCGCATGGTGGAACGAACTGGCAAACACCAGCGTTCGACCCGGATCTGGGCCTCTTTTTCCTGCACGCCGAGCGCTCATTCAGCGTATTTTTTCTTACCGACACCGGACCGAAGCCGGAAGGATATGGCGGGCGTGACGACAAGATCTGGGCTGAAGAGTTTATTCAGGCGATGGACTATCGAACGGGCAAAGTGCGTTGGAAGCATGACATCGGGCCGGAGAGCAACTACATGAGCATGCTGAGTACGGCAGGCAAACTTCTATTTTCAGGGGATAACTCAGGAAACGCCCTGGCGCTGAATCCAGTTGACGGGAAAACCCTCTGGCATGTAAATCTCGGCGGGATCATGAACAACGCTCCCATCACGTATGAACTTGATGGCCGGCAGTACCTGCTCTTTGCTGCGAATGACACCTTGTTTGCTTTTACGCTGCCACGTCAATAAAAGGCGTTTTGTCGAAGCTGTCCGTCATCAAAACTCGATCACCGCCGCCGAGTTTTGATGGCCCGCAGCAGGTGCGCTTCGCACAAGATTGTCAGCGCCGCTGCTTCACCCCGGGCCTGAAGATGCCCGCCCAAACTACCAATGTAGGCTTGGCTCGTCTTCGTTCGCGCGTTGGCGCCACTGTTTCCTCAGCCTTCTACCCGCGCCCGCACGAAAACTTCGTTGCGCGACCAGCCTTTACTGTAGTCTCGTCATTCCGCCGAGCGTCTACATTTAAAAGGCCGATCGCGGGCACAGGCTACTAACGTATATCGCAGTACCTTACGGGGCCATCGCAGCGACACGAAAAATCGAAAGACTGCGAAGGACAGCCGACCTCGGTCGCTGCGGTTGTCGACCTCCTGACCGCAACCTTGGAAAGCGGCCGACACACACGCATCCGGGTGGAATCGGACTGAAGAAGGCCGATGGTTCGCGGCGGCCCTGATCTACGGTCGAAGCAACCGGAGATCTCGCACAAGCAGCGGTATACACAGCACGGCGGGAGCTTGACTTGCAGTGCTGTCGACGATAGTATTCTGATCCGAGTTCATTAGGAGAGGTGTGTGCATGAACGGGATTCATCACGGCCGATTTCCAGTAAGTTCATGGCGAATTGCTGCGCGTTCTGTTTGGCTGGCTGCGCTTTTTTCATGTTGCGCAGTCGCGCAGACGACGAACGGATCGATCAACGGAACGGTTACGGACCCCTCAGGCTCGACGGTTACAGGTGTCCGCGTGCAGGTAACAAACAAGGACACTGCGCTGCAGCGCACCGCAACCACCACGGACACGGGGACGTACACGATTCCCCAGTTGCCTCCAGGCACATACGATATGGTGGCCGAAAAGGAGGGTTTCGCGAAGCAGACCCGGCCGGGTGTTCAACTACTGGTGAATCAGGCGGCAACGCTCGATTTCCAACTGAGCCTTGCGAATGTGGCTCAGAACATCGAAGTGACGGCCGCTCCGCCTCCGCTCGACACTACGACTGCCACCTTGGGCGATGTAGTGCAGCACCAGCAGATTGTGGATCTCCCCCTGAATGGCCGCAATTTTACGCAACTTACGTTGCGTACGCCGGGAGCCGCGCCGCAGGAGTCGGGTCAGCAGAATGGGTTCACGGTCAAACTGGGGGCAGGAGCCATTAGCCCGTCAGTGAATGGACAGCGCGGCCAGCAGAACAACTTCACGATGGACGGCGTATTAAACAACGCGATTTTCACGGACGTCTGGGCAGTGAGTCCCCCGCCGGACGCGCTGCAGGAGTTCAACGTTCAGTCTCATATCACCGACGCGCAGTTTTCAATTTCTTCCGGCGCGAACATCAACATTGTTACCAAATCCGGCACGAATGAGTATCATGGCGCGATTTGGGAGTTCTTTCGCAACGATGCCCTGGACGCGCGGAACTTCTTTGACCGTACAAAACCGCCGTACCGCCAGAACCAATATGGCGTGACGTTCGGAGGCCCCGTACGGCTGCCTTATTTCAATGGAAAAGACCACACCTGGTTTGAAGCTTATTGGGAAGGCTTTCGATCCGTTCAGAGCCTCAGCTATTTCGCGAGCGTTCCGACTGCAGCAATGCGCCAGGGCGACTTCTCGGGCATCCTCGGGGCGGCGGTCGGAACAGATGCGTCAGGCAATCCCCTTTACGCGAACGAACTTTTCGACCCAAATACCAGCCGTGGAACCAGCGGCGGCTCCATTATCCGCGATCCTTTCACCGGCAACGCGATTCCAGCGAGCCGGATCAATCCCGTGACCCAACAGATTTTGCAGAAATACTACCCTGCGCCAAACCTGAACGTTGGGCCGGCCGTGCTTCCGAACTACGAATTCGCTGGCGGAAACAACACTGAAAGCGACCAGACCGGAATTCGCGTTGATCATCGTTTTGGAGAAAGTGACTCCGTTTACGGGCGCTATAACCGGTCCAATGCGACATTGTCGCGACCGGAAGCGCTTCCAACTTATAAGCAATCTCTTCTGAACTACGGCCAGACGGTTGCAGTGGGGTATACGCACCTGTTCAGCCCAACCGTCGTTCTGAATCTGCGCTACGGGTTTACGAACACGAATTTCGGACAGTTCGATGGCGCCGCGGGTGACGCCTTTCTTTCGGCCACGAATTTCAGCCAGCTAGCGCCGGCCAAGAACGGGATTGCTTTGGGGCCGCAGGTGGGAATTTCGAACGGCTTTACGGGCGTAAGCCAGTTCGCGATCCCGCTTGGTCCGCAATACAACCATGACGGCCACGCAGATCTCTCTGTCGTACGTGGAAACCACACTATTGGCGTAGGCGCGATGATTTACCGCATTCACAGTTTCGATGATGGTTGGGGGATGTCCGTGAGCTTCGCGCAGAACGCCACGTCCCAGGGAGGCCTAGTGAATGGCACGGGATACGGAGCCGCGAGTTTCATGCTCGGCTTGCCTGACAGCCTGTCCGGTTTTTTGGGAAACACCGGCGCGGACCAGCGGACCTGGTGGTATGGAGGCTACATTCAGGATCAGTGGCAAATATCCAAGAAGCTGACCGTGACGTATGGATTGCGCTACGACCTGGTTCAGCCATCTAACTATGGGACGAAAACCGTTTCTGGTCTCGACGTGCTGACTGGAAACTTTCTGGTTTCACGCCCTGCGCCGCCGCTCTACCCGCAGGCGAACGTTCGCAGTACCTATTACGATCCGCACTACAACGGATTCGAGCCGCGATTTGGCGTTGCCTATCGAGTGACGGAAAAGACTGTATTTCGGAGCGCCTTTGCAATCTTCGACGACCATAACAATACGCTCGTGCAGGAAGCGCAGGATCCCCGAATATCATGGCCAGATGGAGTAGGCATATCTGTAATTGCGCAGAACCGTGAGACGAGCAGTCTATTCTTCAATAACCTGCCGACCTACAACTCGTTCTTCAATCCCCTGCAGCCCTATGTGGATTTCGGAGCGGATCCACGTAACAAGATTCCATACGTAATGGAGTACAACGCGGGAATCGAGCGGCAGCTATCGAACTCGCTGGTTTTGAACGTCGACTACGTAGGCTCAGTGGGCCGTCATCAGTTTATACAGCCATTGGCGAATACCGCGCTTGTACCAGGGCCTGGCCCGGTATCGGCGCGACAACCTTTCCCTGCCTATGGCGGGTCTTTTTCGTTTGATGAAAACGTGGGCAACTCAAGCTACAACGCGCTGCAGGCCAAGTTGCAGAAGTCGCTTAGCTTCGGATTGAACTTCCTTGCGTCCTACACGTGGTCGAAGTCGCTGGATATTCAGTCCGAGGGACAATCAGGGTCGATACAAACAATCTACAACCGCAGTCTCGACTGGGGGCCTTCCGATTTCGATCGCCGGCAGTTGTTTACCTTCAGCGGAATCTACCAACTGCCGTTCGGCAAAGGGAAACGGTATCTCTCGAACGCGAATATGCTGACGCGAGCCCTGCTGGGCAACTGGAACATCGGCTGGGTTGTGACACTGAATTCCGGGCAGCCGTTCCGGATTCTGGCGGGTGGCGACATTGCGAACGTGGGCGGAGGCAGTCAGCGCGCGCGGGTGGTGGGGAATCCGAATACTGGTTTCACGCAGAGCCGCCTCGAGTGGTTCAACACGGCCGCGTTCGCGTTGCCGGCGCCGTTCACGTTCGGCAATGCGGGCAGAAACAACATGACAGGCCCACCCGTAAAGAATTGGGATTTCATTTCGTTCAAGGACTTCCCATTTACCGAACGCATGACGCTGCAGTTCCGGGCGGAATTCTTCAATTTCCTGAACCATCCGAATTTCGGCGTTCCGCACAACAACGTGCAGGATGCAGCATTTGGACAGATTACGGCTACATCGACGGCTCCACGGCAGATTCAATTCGCTCTGAAACTTCTGTTCTAATGGACGGGAGCGAACTGTTCCAATCGCGCATAGCAGCCGTCCAGGCGGCCGCCTGCGCCTCTTGAATTTCGTGGGGATTCGTGCCGCGCGTCGTGCTGAGATTCGTGTTGCTTTCGGGACTGATACCTCTTCTGGCGCTGGCCACAACCCGATGTGAAGATGCTGCGACCTCGGCGGAACGCGCGCTGAAGGCCGGCAACACGGGTGAGGCGAAGCGTGCTCTGGATTCGGCCGGCGAGGATTGTTCCGGCTCCCGTTCGTTCCTGGAGATGAAAGGGATTGCGGCCGAGATGTCCGGCGATCTGTCATCCGCGGAGCAGGCGTTCCGGGCGGCGCTGACCCTGGACGCGAAATCGGCGCGGCTAATGACCTATCTGGGAGCTACATGGCTCGCGGAAGGCAAGGCGCCGGAGGCGGCGAAGATGCTGGAATACGCGATGACGCTCGATCCTTCCAATCCAACCACGGCGAAGTATCTTGCGGCCGCTTATGTGCAGTTGAATGACTGGCAGCGCGCCGGAGTGGCGCTCGACCGATTGGGCGCAGAGAAGAATGAAGCGCTGATTCGCGATCCGGCGGTGTTTCTGTGGCTGGCGCGTGTTTTTATTGAGACGAAACAATCTGCGCGGCTTAAAGATCTCCTGGCTGCAGGACATCGACCAATCGCTTCCGCACTGCTGTTTTCGCTTGGCACACTGCTCGCGCAGCACGGAATGTATGAACAAGCCCGGGAGTATCTCGAGCGGATTCCGGCCGCAGACGCGGATGAGGCGGTTGAGTTCAACCTGGGGCTGGTCTATTCGCATCTGCGCCGGTTCGAAGCCGCCAGAAAGCACTATTTCAGCGCGACCGATAGACATCCAAACTATGTGGAAGCCTACTTTCATGTGGGCTTGGACTACGCGGCGAGCGGCGAGGCGAGGCGCGCGATTCCGTGGTTACTTCGCGCCCGTGAGTCGAGCCCTGAGCGAGCCGCTATATCGTATGCGCTTGCCGAACAATTGATCGGGCTGGAGTATTTTCAGACGGCGGAGCAGGTGGTTACGGCGGCGCTGGAGAGAACTCCAACGGATGCATTGCTTCAAACAGCAGAGGGAGATGTGAAACAGGCGAAAGGCGATGCGGCCGGTTCCATACAAAACTACGAACGCATACTGCTATCGCATCCGGGCTTTGCCCCGGCGATGATCGGTATGGCGCGGGCAAGCGCCTCAGAGGGCGACGACCAGCGGGCGATGGATACTCTGCGCGCTGTTCTTTCGAAAGAGCCGGCCAATGCGGACGCGAACGGCGAACTGGGATCGATCGAAGTTCGAAGAAACGAATGGAAGGCTGCACTGGAGCACCTGAATCGTGCACGGGTAGCGGATCAGGCGAATTCCAAAGTGGCTCTCGAACTGGCTCGCGCCCTGGTTGGCGCGAGCAGGCCCGAGGAGGCGTTGAAGCTGATAATGTCTCTGCCCGCGGATGTGCGGAGTTCCAGGGGTGCACATATCGTGCTCGAGAAGATTTACATGCAGCTTCACCGGGATACAGATGCGGAGGCGGAGCGAGCCGCGCTGCGGCTGCAAGCGCAGCATGCGGATATCCTTCGCTTCACAAATCCGGGGACGTATGTTTACTAGGCCTGGCTTGCTGAAGGCGACCATAATGCTGTTCGCTGGTGTGCATCCATGCCCCGCTCAGAGCCGCTGCGATCCGGACGCCGCATTTCGAAGCGTGCAGATTCTGCTTGCGAACAAACAATTTGAACAGGCGACGAAGACTCTCGACGGGCTTCGGCGCTGTGCGACGCTTTCGAATCTGCAAACGTTCCAAATGGGCTGGCTATATGGGCGCGCGCGGCGCTTCGATGTTGCGCTCGAAATCTTCGCAAAAGTCCCGGAAGACGTGCCGGACCGGCAGAATCACGGCTACGCGGTTGCGCTTGCGCGCTTTGAACAATCTGATTTTCGAGGCGCTATTTCGACGCTCACGGCTTTGCGTGCGGCCGGCTTTTCGGATCCGAATTCGACGAATCTGCTGGCCGTGGCCTATGCCAGGTCGGGATTGTATCGGGAAGCCTACGAAGTTCTCTCGAATGCCGCCGCGGCTGCGCCGGGCGATCTGACGACCTGGATGAATCTGGTGACGGTATGCGCGGAAGGAGGTGATTTCGCAAAGTCCGCCGAAGTCGCGGACAAGGCGGCGCAGTTGTTCCCGAGGGAGTCTGAGGTATTTGTGGTGCGCGGCGCGGCCAGCATGCTCCTGGGGCGCGTGGATAAAGCTGCGGAGGATTTTGCGATTGCAACGCGGCTTGCGCCGGCAAGGGCGGACGCCAGGTTTTTCCTGGCCCTGACGAAATACCAGCGGGGCGATTTCGCGGATGCGGTCCAGATTCTGCGCGCCGCCGCAAAAGAGGGGATTGCGGATTCCGATCTTCGTTATCTCACGGCAGAGTGTCTCTTGAAGATGGACCCGGCGAATACCACACCACCCTTGGAGGAATTAAAGCGCGCCATTGCGCTGAATTCCGCGTCCGCACCGGCCAGGATTCTGCGAGGAAAGTTGCTGCTCGAGGCCGGGCGCGCGGGCGATGCGGTGGAAGATCTGGAAATCGCGAGGAAGACGAGCCCGGATTCGAGAAGCGCAACTTATAACCTCGCCAGGGCTTATCGCGCTTTGGGGCGAACCAGTGATGCGCAGAAATTGTTGAGCGGACTTCAGGCGCAATCGGAGAAGGCGCTGCTCGAAGAGACAAGCCAACAGCGGCTTGGCGACGCAGTAATGGGGCGGGGAGATCCGACGAAATGAGATTCATGTCCCTGCTTGTGGCTTTGGCCGTGGTTTGCGCCGGAGCGGACGAACCACACATCAAAGCGGCCGTCGCTGCCTTTGAGTCGGGACAAACGGCCTTACGCAATAAGCAGTTGCTGAAGGCTGCGGAACTCTTTCGAGGGGCGATCGAAACCGAGCCGACTTTCCGCGAAGCGCACGAGAAGCTGATCCAGACTTATCTGGATTCGAGCAATTCCCTCAAAGCCGCGGAATCGATTACGCGGTTTCTCGAAATCTGGCCGGACGCCCCGAGGTACCGACTCGTGCTCGGGCGCATGCTGCTCGAATCGCAACAGCCGGAACGAGCGCTCGCGCAGTTTTCCATCGCGCTGAACGGTGATCCGGGGAATGCGGAGGCCTTGCTCGGACTTGCCGAGGCGGCAAAGCGTGTGGGCATGGAGGACCGCGCGAGAGAGGCGCTTGATCGGGGCCGGAAACTCTATCCGTCCGACGAACGATTCCGGTCGAAACCCTGAAAGACAGCGATCATGCAGCCAGAAATCCGCCATCCACGGCAAGGACATGGCCCGTCACCATGCCGGAGCAATCGGCGGCAAGGAAGATCGCGGCGCCCACAATCTCCTCCGGCTGCCCTTTCCTTCCGACCGGCGTGCGATTCATAAAGTATCTTTGTGACTCGGGATCGGACCGGGTACCCTGGGTCATTGCCGTTTCGAATAGAGAGGGCGCGATGGCGTTCACCTGTACGTTATAAGGCGCAAGCTCAACCGCGAAACCGCGCGTGAGTTGCACAACGCCACCTTTGCTCGCGAGATAAGCAATGCTGCCGGGATAGGCGATGAAGCCGCCGATAGACGCGATGTTGATGATTTTGCCGCGGCGCCGCTCCGCCATGTGGCGCGCGGCGGCCTGGCAGCAAAGGAAGGTTCCTTTCAGGTTCACGTTGATAATGGAATCCCAGTCGGCTTCTTTGTAGTCGACGGCAGCGCCACGGATTGCACGGCCGGCGCAGTTGACGATGATGTCCAGACCCTGCCGTTCGCTCGCGACCCGAGCTATAAGTTCATCCACCTGCGCCTTGCTGGTGACGTCGAGAGCTTCGGCGATGGCCTCGCCCCCCTCTTCAGCGATCAGACTTGCGGTTTCGTGCGCACGCTCGAACGAGCTATCCGCAGCCGCGACACGTGCGCCGGCGCTTGCGAAACCGCGGCAGATCGCCTGTCCCAATCCGCCACCACCGCCGGTGACGAGCGCCGTTTTTCCGTTCAGTTGAAACAGGTCAAATGCCTTCTGCGGCATTGTTCAGGCCTGGAGGATTTCAAGAACCTCGCGGTCCGGACCGAGAAAATAGCAGAATCGCACGCCTGCGAAATACGGATGCGACGGAGAGATAGTGACCGGCGTTGAGAGGAACCGGATGCCCTTCCCCTCGAGTTCCTTCTTCGTTTTTTCGATGTCATCCACCTGAAAGCAGATATGCTGCCATCCGCCGTCATTGGCCTTGCTGTCGGACGGAACCGGACGGCCAGGCGGGTGGACGTATTGGAAGGTCTCGATCAGGCCATTGTTGTTGGGCAGCTTGAAAAAAGTGGCCAGCACCCTGGTTCCCGGTAAACCTACGCCGCGCGAAAACTCGTCATCGGCGATTTCGGTTTCGAGCGCAATCTCGAGACCGAGAAGCTCATTATAGAAGGCTTTCGTCTTCTCCTTGTCCGAAACGATGAGATTGAAATGATGCAGACCGCTGAACATCCGATGGTCTCCTCCGGCGATGAAGTCAGTTCACTACCCAAACGCACAAGATGAACTATAATCATTTACCAGTCCGGAGGCGGTTTGTCAACGGACGAGACGCATGTACAGACGAGCAGGCGACGCTCCATACTGGCTGCTTTCGGCGCTCATTGTTTGTGCAGGTCTGATGCAGGCCTCATCCACGTTCGTGGAGCGAGCGTCTGAACGAATGCGCGCAGGCGACCTGCCGGCAGCCGAAGCGGAACTGAATGCGGCGATTCAGAGCGGCATTGAGGATGCCGACACCTGGAATCTGTTGGGACTGATCTGCAGCCGAACCGGACGCCTCGACCAGGCAATCGCCTATTACCGGCGCGCGTTGCGCCTCGCACCCTCCCTGGAAGCGGCGCGAAACGGATTGGGCGCGGCCTATATTCAGCGCGGCGATCTGGAGGAGGCATCGAAGCTTTTTCAGGCGGCGCTGGACACCACGCCCAATGACGTGACCGCTCGCTTCAACATCGGTGTGATTCTGGCGGAACAGGGACGTTATGCCAATTCGATCGGAAGCCTGGAAACCGCGCACAAACTGGCGCCAGGAGACGCAGTTGTTTCGATGTGGCTGGCCAGAGTGAACATGGCTGCGGGCGACAGGCAACATGCGCTGGAGTCCCTTGATGCCGCGCTCGGGTCAATGGCGAAGAGTTCGAGAGGACATACGAACGCGGGACTGGTCGCGGAAGCGCTCGAGGTGTCGGCGCGGCTGCGCGCGGCGAGCCCGGACGCGAGAACTCTATTTGTTCTGGCTGAAGCTCAGTTTCTTGCCGGGAAATATGATGCGGCGATTGAAAGTCTGGCTCAGATGCCGCAGCACGAACGCCGTCCGGAATATTACAGGCTCCTGGGAATGTCGTATGTTGGCCGGAAGGAGCTTGCGGCAGCAACAGATACGCTGAAGCGCGGGCTGAAGCTGGCGCCCACGAATGCGGATCTGCTTTTCAGTATTGGCACGGTGTATCAGGGCGCCGGGGACAACGAAAAAGCAATAGGCGTCTTCCGGCGCGCTATTGCAGCGGGCGATCGTTCGGCCGAAGTCCAGTTCGCGCTGGCGCTAAGCTATTTCAATCTCGGCAGCTATCAACAGGCTGTGAATCATAGCAATCTGGCGATCCAGTCCAATACGGAGTTCGACCAGGCCTGGGTGCTTCTTGGCAGGTCCTACTCGAAATTGGCCCAGCCCGAGCGAGCCATTGCCGCACTAAAGAAGTCTCTGGCGATCAATCCGATGTGCGAGCAGTGCCATCTGCAGCTTGGATTGATTCTTTCACAGCGCGACAACCCCGGTGCTGAGGCGGAAAAGGCGTTGCGCGAGGCAATCCGCCTGAATCCGGGTGATGTGACCGCCCATTACGAGCTCGGCAGAATACTTGCTAAACAGAACCACGCGCAGGAAGCCATTACAGAATTGCGCAAAACGATCGAGCTGGATTCGAAGAACGATCGCGCATATTACCAGCTTGGGCGCGTGTATCTGGCCATGGGCGACGAGGCCAATGCGCGGATTTGCCTTGATACGGTCCGTGATCTGAAGGAGAAGCGTCGTGCGGCGAGCGAAGAACACCTCAGCAGATCAAGGTAAGTCAATTCTTCGCTCCGGACGTACAAAGAGCCAGAGCAGGCAGATGCAGATCATGAATCCGGCGGCGAAGTCGATAGCGGCGATCCAGCCGTAATGGGCTGCAAGCCACGGCGTCAGCACAGGCGATAGCGCGCCTCCGAAATTGGTCGTCGTGTTCAGAATTCCCGCAACCGAACCGGAATGGTGCTCGGAAAGGTCGTTCGGAAGCGCCCAACTGGTCACGGCGGCGACGGAGTTGCATCCCGCAGCCACAGCCAAAAATCCGATTGCGGCATAAGGATTCGCGACCCGTGCCCCGATCGCGAGTAGCGCAGCCGAGCCGAGAGCGCTAATGAAAACCGGAATGCGCCGCCCCCATGGATGGCCGAGTCGCTTCACCATCCGATCCGAAACCCAGCCGCCGAGCGGGGCGCCTGCCAGAATTGCCAGAAACGGCGCCGTTGACCAGTAGCTGCCGGAGATCACCGGCAGGTGACGGACATTCACCAGATACAAAAAAAACCACGTATAGAAGATGTAGGTCACATAGCCCAGCATGAAATTGCTGACAAGCAGAGCATAGATACTTCCGCCGCTGAAAATCCTTCGCCACGGCACGGGGCCCGTTCGCGCCGCGGGACGTCCGGACTGGATGAGTTTTAACTCCGCGGCATTCACGCGCGGGTGATTTTCGGGCCGTTCCGTGGAACCGAAATGCCACCATGCTGCGACCAGAAGGCCCAGCGCACCGCAAAGCGCGAAAGAGGGCCGCCATCCCCACCGCA
>Ga0157369_10006030_pt1 | contig 14067 bp, 11 predicted proteins | sample C25metaG_FD_113461 | JGI IMG/M metagenome (GOLD analysis project Ga0157369, IMG submission 113461) | Corn rhizosphere microbial communities from Kellogg Biological Station, Michigan, USA - C2-5 metaG | ecosystem: Host-associated > Plants > Roots > Rhizosphere > Soil | place: USA: Michigan...
CCGCGCGCGATTCGCAAAGTAAAGGCGCTCTCCGGCACATCGGAATTCAGCATGCTGGGCTGGTGCATCGGGGCGATCATCACGACGATCTATGCGGCAATGCGCCCGGACGATGGCTTGCGCAACCTGCTTTTACTCACCGCGCCGCTCGACTTCACCAATCGCGACCGGCTTACATTTGCCAAGTGGACGGATGAGCGGTACTTCGATCTTGAGAAAGTGGTCTCGGCCTACGGCAACATGCCGGCCGAAATGATCGATTACGGCGCGAAGTCTCTCAAGCCCATTGAGAACTGGGTGGGCAATTACTGCAAGCTGTGGGATAACCTGGACAACCCGCGTGTGGTGGCCTCCTGGCAGGCCATGAACACGTGGGTAACAGACAACATTCCCATGGCAGGCGCGGCGTACCGCCAGCTCATTACAGATTTCTATCGCAACAATCTGCTCATCCAGAACCGGCTGCACATGGGAGGCGAACGCGTCGACCTCGGCCGGATCCGCGCCAACCTGCTGACGGTGATCGCAGAGGGCGACCACATTACGCCGCCGTGCCAGTCAGAGGCGATCATGCAAAAGGTCTCGAGCGCGGACAAGCAGCTCTATCGCATTCCCGGCGGACACATCGGCATCATGGCCGGCAGCACAGCACACCGCACTACCTGGCCGCACATCGAGGCATGGCTGGGCACGCGCTCGAAATAATCCGTATGGCTCCATCGTCTTCCGCATTTCGCACGAGACGATGGAGCCACAACGTTCCACCTGGCCCGGGTGCGAGTTACATATAGATTCCGCCATTCACGTTGATCTGCTGGCCCGTAACGTAATCGCCGTCGCAAATCAGGAACGCCGCGGCCCTGGCGATATCTGCCGGCGTGCCGAAACGATGCAAGGGAATGCGGTTCTTGATCTGCTCCAGCACTTCGGGTGGAACGCGCGCCAGCATGTCCGTATCGGTAAAGCCGGGGCAGATCGCGTTTGCCGTGATGTTGAACTTCGCCAGTTCGAGCGCGAGAACCTTTGTGAACGCGATCAGGCCGGCCTTGCTCGCCGCGTAGTTCGCCTGGCCGAAGTTACCGGCCTGGCCAACGAACGATGCGATGTTCACGATGCGTCCGAACTTCTGCTCCATCATGCAGTGCACGGCGGCGCTGGTGCAGTAGAACGCGCTGTTCAGGTTGGTGTCGATGACCGCGGTCCAGTCTTCATCCGCCATGTTGCGGATGGACTTATCGCGCGTAATGCCGGCATTGTTCACCAGGATGTCGATGTGGTGATAGCGATCGATCACCTCGCGTACCAGCGCGCGGGCCTGCAGGTGATCGGCAATGTCGCTTTGAATCATGTCGCATTGTCCCCCGGAGTCGCGAATCTCTTTGCGGATATCCTCCGCCGCATCGGCGTTTACGCGGAAGTTGATCGCAACCGCCGCTCCCCGCTCTGCCAGTTCGTGCGCAATGGCGCGTCCAATTCCGCGCGAGCTGCCGGTGATGAGTGCGACTTTCCCTTCAAGCGCACCAAAATGAGAGATTCTCGGTTCGAGCAGTACTTCAGTTGCCATTGCGCTCCTCCTTTCCTTTGTTCATCGATTCGAAGATGGCGGCGATTCCCTGCCCTCCGCCAATGCACATGCTCACCAGCGCGTAACGGCCGCCGATGCGCTCAAGCTCATACAGCGCTTTGACCGTGATGATGGCGCCGGTTGCACCGATCGGATGGCCGAGCGAGATGCCGCTGCCGTTGGGATTGGTCTTGTCCACAGGAAGCTGCAGCTCGCGCTGTACGGCAAGCGCCTGGGCGGCGAAGGCTTCGTTGAGCTCGATGACATCCATATCGCCGACATCGAGGCCGGTGCGATCCATAAGCTTGCGAATTGCCGGCACAGGGCCCATGCCCATGATGTTCGGCTCCACCCCGATGACGGCATAGTCCACCAGGCGCGCCATTGGCTTGAGTCCCATCGCGCGCGCAGCTCCGGCTTCCATGATGGTCACAGCCGCGGCGCCGTCGTTGATGCTCGACGCGTTGCCGGGCGTGACGGAGCCATCCTCGCGGAACGCGGGTCTCAACTTTCCCAGATTCTCGCGCGTGGCATCGGCGCGCGGCGACTCGTCGCGATCGAAGAGAACCGTTCCCGATTTCGCCTTGAGCTCAATGGGGACGATCTGCGATGTGAATCGGCCCGCCTCGATGGCGGCGATCGCACGACGATGGCTTTCGACGGCGAGGCAGTCCTGCGCCTGCCGCGAAATGTCGAAACGCCGCGCAATGTTTTCCGCCGTGATTCCCATGTGAACGTTGTCGAACGGATCGGTGATGGATGCGACCAGAGCATCCATCGCGGTGGCATCGTTCAGGCGCGCGCCCCAGCGAAGCGTCGGCATCCAGTAGGGAGCGCGGCTCATGCATTCCACGCCGCCGCCTACCGCCGCATCGCAATGGCCGAGCCGGATCGCGTCTGCCGCCGTGAGGATCGCCTGCAGGCCGCTGCCGCACAGCCGGTTCAGCGTGAGCGCCGGCGTCTCCACCGGCAGTCCACCGCGGACCGCAGCCACCCGCGACAGGTACATATCCCTGCCTTCTGTGTGGATCACGTTGCCAAACACCACGTGACCGATCTTGTCCGGAGAGATTCCGGACCGTTGCACCGCTTCGCTGACGACCTTCGCCGCCAGCACGGTGGCGGGAACATCTTTCAACCCGCCACCAAATTTGCCTATAGCCGTGCGCACGGCGCTAAGCACAACAACTTCACGGTCTTGCATAGATATACTTCTCCTTCCGCCTGACCGCACGTGAGGTGCGCGGCACGGCAGACACGTTGTGCCCGCGGGGAAATCGAGCGGATTCGGTTTGCCGGAAGATAAGCGAGAAGAAGCGCACACGGTGCATACGAAACGCATCGAGCGCGTCAGATCAGAAAGGCGCGACACTTCGCCGGCACACGAAGTGCGCGGACCTGGAGGAATCCTGACATGAGTCGGTTCAGGCGTCTGCGGGATTCAACAATGTGCGCCGACAAGGACACCCTGCGGAAAATGATCAGCCAAGCCGGCCGCCGATTCTCCGCAGATCAACGGTGTCAATGTCGTGAGCTACCCTGCCTGTCGACACACCACCGGGGGTCTTCCACACAGGGCTGGAGGGATCCAGTTAGGAATGAGAACGTAAAAAGCTGGCGAGCGGACCAGCCTGTGCAGATGTGGAACGGATGCAACATTAGCCCAAATCGGAATTGGAGTCAACTGGGATTTTCCCTGAATTCTGCTGTTTTCGCAGCGGGTAAAACGTCAGCCAGAACCTTTATCGACGCGAGGTGATTGAGCGTACGGATTCGCGCTTCGCATGTTTCATCCGCGCGATGCGGTCCCCGCATTTCGCAGCACCCGGCGCACTTTCTTTGGAGAAATCGAGAGACGCGCCGCCACGCGCGCGATCTTGCGGCCTTCCCTCAGCCACACCTTGGGAATGACAATCTCCGCAAATTCTTCGCTGACCTGCTGAAACGTCTTGTTTCCCAACATGCCTTCAGACCACGCGCGCAGCATGTCGTTAATACCCGAAGCCTGCACGATGCGCGACTTCAGTTGCGAGAGATCCTCGACCAGGTGGTCGTTCTCACCCGGGCCGACGAGCCCCGTCGCTTCCGTGGCACGCTTGCGCGCTTCTTCCCAATCCTGAAAAAAATCGTTGGCCGCCGTCATGCCGCGGGCAATGCAGGCTCCGGCCAGCAGGCGCAGATTCTGCGTGGCCTGCGCAAGTTTGAGCGCTTCCTCACTGTACTCGCGCGCGCGGTTGGCGTGTACCGCCACGTCGACGTCTTCGCCGGTCTGCTCTTCCACGTGCGCGTTTTCAATCGCGGACTGAAGTATTCGCGCACGCGCCATGAGGATGTGGTCTGCTTGTTCCACGCCGATGCGGTAGGCCTGCCCCGCTTCCGGCGTGGCGCGATCGATATCCCCGCGGTCGAGGTGGAGATATCCGAGATTCAGCGCCACGTTGCCAATGCCGTCGGGATAACGGTGCATGTCATAGATGACGCGGGCGCGGTGCAGGTCGTCCATGGCCTGCTGCGACAATTCCTGGTAGCGCGCGCGTAAGGATTCGCCCATCCCCGGCGTGGTATCCCGCTTCACCGCGCCCGAGCGGCCGCTGTGCGCCTGCCGATCGATGCGCTTGCGGATCTGCAGCGCCAGCAGGCGACGGACATAGGCCGCGTTGACCAGCGTGCGGGCCAGGTTCAGGTGGTTGGCATCGCGGCGGGTGTAGAGCTCGAGCGCGCGAGTAAAGTATTCGAGGGCCCGCGTGTATTCGCCCAGCCGCCGCACAATGCGGCCGCGCGCCGATTCGATGTTACCCAGCGCGACGAAATGGTCTGTGGCACACAGGACAGATTCGGCGCTGGTCAGAACCTGCAGTGCCTCGCGTGTCATGCCTTTCTGGAACAGCAGCCAGCTCTCCTGCACCTGGATAATTGCGGTGAACATGCGGTCATTGCGCGACTCGGCCAAAGACCGAGCGCGGCGAATATGCTCGAGGGCTACTTCGTATTCCCCTTTTTTGCGATGTGCGCGCGCCTTCCAGAAATGCGCCAGCGCGGTCTCGCCGTGTTCGCCAAGGTCTTCCTGCGCCTGCAGCACAAAGCTTAGAGACGCGATCGCGGCATCGCTTTCCCCGCTCGCAAGTTCGCGAAATGCCTCCGCCATTCGCACGTACAGGTAGTCCGTGGTGCAGAGCCGCTTGCGGCACGCCGCCGGAAAGTGCGCCAGCAGTGAATCGAGAAAGCGGTAATCGCGATAGCCCAGGTCCACCCACTGAGCCACCAGAAGAATCAGGCGCGCGGATTCAGGCCGGTCGGACCCGATGGCCTTCAGCTCCGGCTCGGCGGCATCGAGCATCGCGATGCCCTGCTTGATGCGCCTGTGTTGCAGGGCCGTACCAAGTTCTTCAGTAAATCGCTTATTTATAAGCACTGCAGCACACCTCCTCGGATTGGCCCGGAACGGTCGTACTGGATTGATCCCAGCGCGTTCCGGTGGCTCTCCTCGCGATGCCGCACGGAAATTCTATCGACCGATGCCGGTTCGGAGAGATTATGCGTCCGCGAAGGAATTCCTGTCCACTCGTCCGAATCGGACTACACGGGCTTGTCGGTGGCGGGAAAACGGGTGTTTACTCGAAATCGATGCTGCAGTGCGGCAGTAAACGCCTTTCAGGCGAGGAGAGTGTAATGGACAATCACATGAGCATGAGCATGGGCCCCGCCGGATGGAATTCCTCACGTTGGCAGGGCATCTCACGGACCTATTCCCACGAGCAGGTGAACCGCCTGCGGGGTACGGTGCACATTGAACACTCGCTGGCGCGCTCGGGAGCCGAGAAGCTGTGGCGCATGCTGCATCGCGATTCGTACGTGGCGGCGCTGGGCGCCCTCACCGGCAACCAGGCCGTGGAGATGGCCGCCGCCGGACTGCAGGCAATCTACCTCAGCGGCTGGCAGGTGGCGGCCGACGCCAACCTCAGCGGGCACATGTATCCCGATCAGAGCCTCTATCCGGTGAACAGCGTTCCTACCGTGGTGCGCGCCATTAACCAGGCGCTCATGCGCGCCGACCAGATTGCGCACTGCGAAGACCAGGAGCCGATGGACTGGATGCTGCCCATCGTGGCCGACGCAGAGGCCGGCTTCGGCGGAGTGCTCAACGCGTTCGAGTTGATGAAGTCTCTCATCGAAGCGGGAGCCGCCGCGGTTCACTTCGAAGACCAGCTCTCTTCCGCCAAGAAGTGCGGGCATATGGGCGGCAAAGTACTGGTGCCCACGCGCGAAGCCATCCAGAAGCTGACAGCGGCGCGCCTGGCCGCCGATGTGCTCAACGTCCCCACGGTCCTGATTGCGCGCACCGACGCCGACGCCGCGCAGCTCATCACCAGCGATTGCGATCCGGCCGACCATCGCTTTCTCTCCGGGCAGCGCACCGTCGAGGGCTTCTTCTCATACCGCGGCGGTCTCGATGCGGCGATTGCGCGCGGTCTGGCCTATGCGCCTTACGCCGACATGATCTGGTGCGAGACCTCGGAGCCGAATCTCGAGGACGCACGGCGTTTCGCGGCGGCCATCCACGCGGAGTTCCCCGGCAAGCTGCTCGCCTACAATTGCTCGCCTTCGTTCAACTGGCGCTCCAAGCTGAACATGTCCGAGATTGCGTCGTTCCAGCTAAAGCTCGCAGCAATGGGCTATCGCTTCCAGTTCGTCACGCTGGCCGGCTTCCACGCGCTCAACCTTTCCATGTTCGAGCTGGCGCAGGACTACAGCCGCACCGGCATGCTCGCCTACTCGCGCCTGCAGCAGCGGGAGTTCGAGATGGCGAAGAAGCATGGCTACGGCGCGGTCAAGCACCAGCGCTTCGTGGGCACGGGCTACTTCGATCAGGTGGCTACGACCATCGCCTCAGGAAACATCTCGACCTGCGCGCTCCCCGGCTCGACCGAGGAGGAGCAGTTCGAGGATCCTTACGATCACGAACTTCCCCAGCAGCAGGCGACGGCGTAGCTGTCGCGTTGCTTCCCGTTCGATAATCGAAGGAGAAGAGAGGAATCGATGACCACCGTCGCAGCCGTAACCGATGCCGCGCTCTCGCTTACCGAGCGGGAGCGCGAGATTCTCACTCCGGAAGCCGCAACGTTTCTGCGCGAGCTTCACAATCGCTTTGAGAATGTCCGTGTCGATCTGCTGGCCCGCCGGCGCGAGCGCCAGCAGTTTTTCGATAGCGGCGGCTTTCCCTCCTTTCTTCCGGAGACGCAGCACATCCGCGACGCCAAGTGGACGGTGGCGCCGATTCCGGAGGAGTTGCTCGATCGCCGCGTCGAGATCACCGGGCCAACCGAGCGCAAGATGGTGATCAATGCGCTGAACTCGGGCGCCAATGTTTTCATGGCGGACTTTGAAGATGCCAACTCGCCCACCTGGGCCAACTGCATCGAAGGGCAGCGCAGCGTGCGCGACGCGAACCTGCGCGCCATCACGTGGGAGTCGCCCGAGGGCAAGCGCTACGAGCTGAAGGCGAATCCCGCGGTGCTCTTTGTGCGGCCCCGCGGCTGGCACATGGCGGAAAAACACTTCCCGCTCGATGGCGCGCCGATCTCCGCATCCCTGTTCGACTTCGGCCTGTACTTCTTCCATAACCATCGCATCCTGCTCGATCGCGGCTCGGCGCCTTACTTTTATCTGCCGAAACTCGAGAGCCATCTCGAAGCGCGGCTGTGGAACGATGTGTTCGTATTCGCGCAGGAGTACGTGGGCATTCCGGTGGGGACGATCCGTGCAACGGTGCTGATCGAGACCATCTCCGCAGCGTTCGAGATGGACGAAATTCTCTACGAGTTGCGCGATCACTCCGCGGGGCTCAACTGCGGGCGGTGGGATTACATCTTCAGCTTCATCAAAAAATTCCGCAACCACGCGGAATGCGTGCTGCCGCAGCGCGGCGACGTAACCATGACGCAGCCCTTCCTGGCCTCGTACGTGGAACTGCTGATTCACACCTGCCATCGTCGCGGCATTCACGCCATGGGCGGCATGGCGGCGCAAATTCCCATCCGCAACGACGCGCAGGCCAACGAAGACGCGATGCAGCGCGTTCGCGAAGACAAGCTGCGCGAGGTGCGAGCCGGGCACGATGGAACGTGGGTCGCGCATCCCGGGCTCGTGCCCGTGGCGAAGGCCGTCTTCGATGAATACATGCCTGAGAAGAACCAGATCCGGCCGCCCGCCGAGTCGCGTTCGCGCATCACCGCCGAGATGCTGGTGCAGATGCCTACGGGGCAGATCACCGAGGCGGGACTGCGACGCAACATCGATGTGGCACTGCAGTATCTCGAGTCGTGGCTGCGCGGCAACGGATGCGTGCCCATCTACAACCTGATGGAGGATGCGGCTACCGCGGAAATTTCGCGCACGCAAATCTGGCAGTGGATCCGTTATGGGGCGCGGCTGGACGACGGCCGCACGATCACGGCCGAGATGCACGACCAGATCCTCAACGATGTCCTCAAACAGACGCGCCACTCGATGGGAGAAGAGGCATTCGAGGCGAGCAAATTCACGCGCGCCGGAGAACTGCTGCGCGAGCTCAGCACGGGTGAGTTCAGGGAGTTCCTGACTACAACCGCCTACCAGGATTTGATTTAGATATAACTATTTAAAGCGGCTTCCCCTGGGAAGACCGGCGCGGATCGAACGTTTTTTCCGTTCGCTTTGCGCCGGTCTTTTTTCGCGCAGGTCAAAAGTTGCCGGGCGCGCCGGCGCAGAATCTGGAGTGCTATCAAGTGTCCGAAAAAAACGGCGCAACTCATAGGGCAATGGCGGCGTCTTACGAGGTATACTGCACTGCAGCAATGCTTCGCTGCACTGCAAAAAACTTTCCCTGACAGGACTTGTGCGAGCCATGAGCATCACTGAGACCGAAACCGTCCGGGCCCTTGAAGCGCCTTTCACGCTGGAAGGCAAAACCGCGATTGTCACCGGAGCCGGCCGAGGAATCGGCAGAGCGATTGCGCGCCGCCTGGTGAATGCCGGCGCCGCTGTCATGATCTGCGATCTCGACGAAAAGATGCTGCTGCAGTCGGCGCAGGAACTTGGCGATCCGTCGCGCCTCAGTCATTTCCAGGGTGACCTCACCGATCCGCGGATCCCCGGTGAGCTGGTCGAAGCCACGGTCGGCACCTTCGGCTCGCTCGACATCATCGTCAACAACGCGGGTTACAGTTGGGACAACGTCATCCAGAAGACCACCGACGAGCAGTTCCAGGCCATGCTTGACATTCATCTGGTCACGCCCTTCCGCCTGCTCCGCGCGGCATTGCCGCACATTCGCGATGCGGCTAAGAACGAGATGGCCTCCGGCCGGCGCGTCATGCGCAAGGTGGTCAACATCACCTCCATCTCCGGTACCGACGGAAATCCCGGCCAGGCAGGATACTCTTCCGGCAAGGCCGGCGTCATCGGCCTGACCAAAACCGTCGCGAAAGAGTGGGGCCGCTACAACGTGAACGTGAATGCGGTGGGCTTCGGCCTGATCGAAACGCGCCTGGTGCAGCCCCTCGCCGGCGAGGGCGCGTCGATGGAAATGCATGGCCACCAGATACGGCTGGGCGTGCAGCAATCCATGTTGGATTCGGTAAAGAGCGCCTGCCCGCTGGGTCGCCTGGGCACACCCGAAGAGGCCGCGGGAGCCGTACTCTTCTTCTGCTCGCCGCTGTCAGACTACGTCACCGGCGAAGTGTTGATCTGCGGCGGAGGTCTGCACTTCTGAATCTGCTGACAAACCGAACGCGCAAGGGCAGGACTCCAGTCGCGCAGTAAGCAGCCCAAAAACAATCTGGGCAGCCCTTGCGTGTTGCGCTTGGTTTGTCGCGCGATTTCTTCTCGCAGACACCAAGGGGCATCCCCGCACGAGGATGCCCCTTTGCTGCGCTCCGGCCCGACCGGTGCATTCGGGCCAGTTTCAGTTCCAGGCGGCCGGCGCGAGTTCCGCAATCACTTCCGTATCGAGGATTTCGCCGGTCTCATCGTCTTCGTCGACGAGCCGGCAGACCTCGATCCAGTGCTGAAAGCTGCACTCGTCGGCGGAGTCGAACGATTCGAGCACAAGCCGCACATGCGCGTGCTGCCGTGCGAGAGTTGCGGATTCAATAAGTGCGTGCATGAATGCTCCACCACGGCGAGCCGTTCATTTTTGCCCGCCTTAGGATTGGAAGATTAGCACAATCCAAGTTTGCGATTCGGTGACGAGCGGCGAATTTCCAACAATTCTGCGCCACAGCACCCGGTTGGTCCGATCCGGCTCGGACAAGGACCTGGAAGTGATCCCGCACGTCCCAGATATTTGGACCGTACTGGACTAAAATCATTGTTCCTTCCGGCCTCATTTCGGAGTACGCTGATGGATCAGAAAGTTCCTGTAGGGGGAACAGCCATGAGCGTACTCACCTCGGTGACCCTGGCACAGGAAAAGGGAAAGGCCGCGGAACCGGATGGCCGCCGCGAACTGGCTCAGTGGCAGCGCCGCCTGCTGCCATTCATGACGCGCTTCATTGTCTCAATGGCCGCGGCCTTTTTCGTTTTCAGCGGAATTCACATCTACCAGGTCACGCGCTTTATCCAGGCCGACGATGGCAACATCCGCAAGCTGATTCAAGACGAGATTTCCCGTCCGACGGGTCAGGCGACCACACCCGCCGAGATCACTGAGCACTCACTGTTGCTGCTTGAGGCAGACGCTCTCGACCGGCGCTACCACCAGGCGGGTGGGTTGCTCATGTCGCGCATTTGGAGCAGGCAGCTCGCCTTCATCACCGGCATGGTCATGGCCTTCGTCGGCGCCGTATTCATTCTCGGCAAACTGAGCGAGAGCACCACGGAGGCCTCAGGAGGCGCAGGCGAATGGAAGGTTGCCATCAGCAGCGCCTCCCCGGGAATCATCCTCACCTTTTTTGGCACCGTGCTTCTCACCGCTTCTCTCTTTGTCCGCGCAACTCTGGACGTTTCCGATGGACCGGCGTACATCAATGCCGTCCATTTTTCTTCCCAGTCTTCCACGCAACCCGCCGCTGCCGCCGGCAAACTGGACGCACCTCCTCTCGATCTGAATGAGATGGAACGGCTTGATGCCGCCAAAAAGAAGCAGCCTGGCCCCAAGTAGCTCCATGCCTGGAGGTCCGCGAAGATGAAGCTGAAGATGAACCTTGCGCTTGCGGCGGTTCTGCCCCTGGCGCTGTCGAGCCTGTGCCACGCGCAGGACATGGAAACTCTGAACACGCAATGGAAACAGACTGTCTCCGCCGCTCGTCAGGGAAACGATGAAGCCGCGCGCGCCTCCCTCGCGCAATTCACGGCATCGGCCGCATCTTACGTGCAGGCTCATGGACGAAGCTGGCAGATCGAGTACCTCGTCGGTTCCGTGGACTGCTTGTTTTCCGACCGGCGAGCCACGGGCGCACAGTTTCTCCAGGACATTCTCGCCAACAATCGCTCGCTCAACCAGGAAGGCCAAGCGGAGTTGCGGCACCAGATTGCGGAATGCACCGATCGCACGCAACACCCCTCGGCCGCAAATGACACTTCCACTCCTACCGATGTCACTGAAGTCTCCACGCATTATCAGGTGGGCATCACCGGCGACATGAAAGGCGGATTCGACGACCGGCCGCCCCGTGAATCGGCGGGCGCGGTCAGCCCGATTCCTGCATCGGAGCTGGCGGCGCGGCTCGTACCGGTAGACCAGCCCGAGAAGGCGCTTCACGACGCCGCGGCGCGCATCTCGCCAACCGCCCGCGGAGCCACCGAAGCAGGTTTCGCTGTGATCAACGCTAGCGGGTCGGCGGAAGAAGCCGGGCTCACCGCGGCGTGCCTGGAACGATACGCGCAGCCCCTCAAATCGGAGTTCCAAATCGATTCTTCGCGTTACGTGGTCACGGCATACTCCGTCACGTACTCAGATGCCGTATACGAATATGCCCAGAAGCTGCACGGCCTTAAGCTGCCGATCGGCGTCCTCGCATACTCGATTCCCGATGACATGAGCCTGGTCGCACTCGATTCCGGAGCGCAATGCGGCTCCATGGCTCACGAATTGGTTCATCTGCTCATCAAGCAGAAGTTCCCCGGAGCACCGGCGTGGCTGGAAGAAGGACTGGCCTCGGAAGTCGCAATCGCCGAACCAACACCGCAGAGGTTCCGTTTCGCATGGAGCTGGCGCGATGACCGGCTTCGCGATCTGGTCGGCCTTCAAATCTCCGTGAACGATCTCCTGAACATGCCTTGGTCCGCGCTGAACGCCTACGACCGTTCAGAAGCCCGGCGCGCGGAGGCCAACCAGGCCATGGCCGCCGTGTTCATCCGATACCTCGACGCCAAAGGCAAGCTCCCTGACATCTACTTCGCCGTCCGGGATCAGCATGTCAGCCCTGACCTGGCTGGTTTCAAGAGCTACCAGGCCATCGTGGAGCAGAAAATGGGCATGCCGCTCGACACAATTCAGGCCGATTTCAACCGCTGGTTTCAATCGCAGGTATCCATGCATCCCGCCCCCAGGATCGTTCCTCCCATGCAGGGCGCCATAGTGAACGACGTGCCCAATGCGGCGGCTCAAACTGAAGGTTCGCAAATGAACGTCGCCAGCCCCGCACTGAATATTGACCCGTCTGTTGCGCCCATCAACACTTCCACGCCCAATGCAGCGGCTCAACCGAGTTCCCCGAATACTCCCCGAAAGCCGAACTGACACCTCGCGAATCCCGCGGAATCAGAGCCAAGCCAGAAAGGCCCGGAGCAGATGCTCCGGGCCTTTCGCTTAAGTCAGAGGACGCAGTTACTCAGCCGCGGCTTCAGCGGCCTTTGTCTGCGATACTGTCCAGTCAGGCGCGCCTACCTTGAAGCGCGCGAAGCGGCGCACGGTGATGTTCTCGCCGAGCTTGCCCACCTTCTGCGCGATCAGTTCCTTGATGCTGATCGACTGCTCCTTGATGAACGGCTGCTCGAGCAGGCAGACTTCCTCGTAGAACTTGGCCATCTTGCCATCGACGATCTTCTCGATCACCGGCGCGGGCTTGCCGGTTGCGGCCGCCTGCGCGCGATAGATCTCCTTCTCGCGTTCCATGTCCTCGGGAGTCACGTCCTCGGGCTTCACATAGCGCGGATCGCTCGCCGCGATGTGCATCGCGATGTCCTTCATCAGTTCCTGGAAATCCTCGGTCCGCGCCACGAAATCGCTCTCGCAGTTGATTTCGACGAGTACGCCAATCTTCCCGCCGGCGTGGATGTAGGTGCCTATCGCACCCTCATTGGTGGTGCGCGCGGCCTTCTTCTGCGCCGATGCCATGCCGCGCTTGCGCAGGATGACGAAGGCCTGTTCCATGTCGCCCTTCGATTCCTGCAGAGCCTTGAGGCAGTCGCCCATGGGCGCGCCCGACTTCTCGCGCAGCTCTTTTACTTGTTTTGCGTCAATCTTCTCGCTCACCGTCGTCATTCCTTTTCTCGTTTCCCCAATCTTCTGATTGAATCCATGCGCCCGGGCCATGCCCAGCCGAGGCGAGAATTACCCGCACCGCGGGTGCAAACAAAAAGCGTGGCCTGAATACTGCGCGGCCACGCTCTTGATCCTGCACGCGCCGGTGCGCAAATTCGATTAATCGCCGCCTTCGGCTGCTTCGGGCTCGTCAAGCACGCCCACTACCGCCGCGGGCGCCTTGCGGATTCCGCCGCCCAGAACCGCTTCCAGGTCGACATCCTCGCTGGCCGCGGCCTCTACCGGCGCGGCTTCCTCAGCCGCTACCGCCGCAGGCTCCTCGGCAAACATCTTGTCACCCACCAGGTTCACACCCTCAGATGCCGAGTCGGCAATCTTCGAAGTGAAAAGGCGGATGGCGCGCAGCGCGTCGTCGTTACCCGGAATGACGTAATCGACCACCGTCGGATCGCAGTTCGTGTCAACCACCGCAACCACCGGGATGCCCAGTTTGCGGGCTTCCTTCACGGCGATGGCTTCGTTGTTCGAGTCCACGATGAACAGCGCGTCGGGCAGCCGCTTCATGCTCTTGATGCCGGCCAGGTTCGCCTGAAGGTGCTTGCGCTCGCGCTCGAGGCGAATCACTTCCTTCTTGGTCAGCAGTTCGTACCGGCCATCGGTGGCCATCTCATCCAATTCCTGAAGGCGCTTCACCGACTTCTGCACCGTTACCCAGTTCGTCAGCAGGCCGCCCAGCCAGCGGTTGTTGATGTAGGGCATCCCGGCGCGATTGGCTTCTTCCGCCACGGCGTCCTGGGCCTGGCGCTTGGTGCCGACGAAAAGAATCGTCTTGCCTCCCGCGCACAGCTCGGTAACGAACTTCGACGCTTCCTTGAACAGCTTGAGCGTCTTCTGCAGATCGATGATGTAGATCCCGTTGCGCTCGCCGAAGATGTATTCCTTCATCTTGGGATTCCAGCGCTTGGTCTGATGCCCGAAGTGAACACCCGCTTCGAGCAGCTCCTTCATTGTGATCGTGGCCATTGGCCTCCTTCGTGGA
>Ga0157369_10006031_pt1 | contig 14066 bp, 7 predicted proteins | sample C25metaG_FD_113461 | JGI IMG/M metagenome (GOLD analysis project Ga0157369, IMG submission 113461) | Corn rhizosphere microbial communities from Kellogg Biological Station, Michigan, USA - C2-5 metaG | ecosystem: Host-associated > Plants > Roots > Rhizosphere > Soil | place: USA: Michigan...
ATTCGGGAACTGGCTACGCTCCAGCTTCGCTACGACATCAACAACATCTTCAAGAACCCGAATTTTGTGAATCCAACGTCCGTGGTCAATCTCACCAGCCCCGGACTATTCGGAAAACCGACCGCCACCCAAGGCGGATGGTGTTGTCTGGGCGGACAGTTTGTAGCCACCTTCGTGGCAAAGCTGATCTTTTAACGATCACGAGCCCCTGATGTTGCCGGCCTGGCGTTGGTTATATTAGGGGCTTCCATGCCGCTGTTGATTGTTGTGCCGGATGACGCGCCCGCGGTTCTGGGGCGCAGTCCTGCCCTGGACAGGCTCCGCACGCTCGCCGAAGTCCGCTATTTCGATACACTGCCGCAAAGCGCAGCCGAACTGATGGAACGGATTCGCGAGGCGGATGTGGTCGTGAATATCCGCTCCTCCTGCAGGTTCACGAGAGAAGTTTTTGAGGCCTGTCCGAAGCTTCGGCTTTTGAGCATCTGGGGCACCGGCACGGACAATGTCGATCTTCCGGCGGCTCAGGACGGGGGCATTACGGTCACGAACACGCCGGGCGTCGCCGCCTCTTCCGTTGCGGAGCACGCGCTCGCCCTTCTGCTGGCCGTGGCGCACAGAATTGTTCAGCAGGATTCTGCAGTTCGCGTTGGAAGCTGGCCTCGTGGAGACGCGGGCGTCGTGCAGGGCAAAACCGTTGGCGTCATCGGCCTCGGCGCGATTGGCAGGCGGTTCGCTGAATTGGGTCGCGGAATCGGTATGCGGGTTCTCGCGTGGAGTTTCCACCCGAAACCTATAGCCGGCGTCGAGCTGGTCTCGCTCGAAACCCTGCTGAGCATGAGCGATGTCGTCAGTCTTCACGTTCGCCTCTCGGACAAAACTGAACGAATGATCGGGGCGCGTGAATTCGAGCTGATGAAACCCGGAGCCATCCTCATCAACACCGCAAGAGGCGCCATCGTAGACGAAACCGCACTGATTCAGGCGCTTTCAATTGGAAAGCTTTCAGCCGCCGGCCTCGACGTATTCTCCGCCGAGCCGCTGCCGGCCGGCCATCCGATTACGAAGCTGCCCAACGTCGTTCTCACGCCGCACTCCGCCGGCATAACGCCGGAGGCGCTGGAGGCCGGCCTGCAGCTTGCTGTCAGCAACGTCGCGAGTTTTCTCGCAGGTTCGCCGGCCCATGTCGTTGTCGGGCCCCGGGCCGCCATAGCGCCCGGAGGCAGCGCCTCATGAGCCTGATGCAATCCAATCGCACGAAGGCGCTGCTTGAGTCGGGTGGCATCGCGATCGGCTGCGGCATACAACAATTTGCTCTCGCGGATATCCCGGCGATCTATTCAGCCGCCGGATTCGACTATTCGTTCATCGATCTCGAACACGGCTCGCTCGATCTCGAGTCCGCACAGCTCCTTATCCGCGCTTCGCTTGCGAATGACATTACGCCGATCGTCCGCGTCGGAGAGCTTCTGTATTCCCTTATCGCGAGAGTTCTGGACGCGGGCGCGCAAGGCGTGATTCTTCCCCGTATCGAAGATCCGCGCAAAATCGAAGAAGCAGTCAGCTGGACGCGGTTTCCACCCCAGGGCGTGCGTGGTTTCGGTATCGGCGGTCCCCAGCTCGAGTATCGGCGGCACGCTTTCGGTGACATTATCCGCCATATCAACTCGAGCACGCTTGTTGTCATGCAGATCGAATCCGCTGTGGCTGTCGAGCGTATCGATGAGCTTGTATCCGTTCCCGGCGTCGATATCGGCATGGTCGGCCCTGCGGATCTTTCCATCTCGCTCGGCATTCCCGGCGAATACGAGCACCCGCGCTTTCTCGCCGCGGTTGAGCGCTCGATTGATGCGTGCAGGCGTGCCAATGTCGTCCCCGGGATACAGGTGCGCGACGTGAATTCCGCGAAGAACTGGATCCGCCGCGGCATGCGTTTCGTCGGCTGCGGCGCGGAGCATCTTCTGCTGCTTGATCGCGCCACGCAGGTGGCGGGCGAAATGCGGCAAACGTCGATATAGAATTGTCGGCATCATCCCACGAACTGGTGAACCCGTGATACGGACGCAGCATGCCGCCGAAACCGATGTTTCGAGGCAGTCGCATGGTTCCAGCTATCGATGGGCTATCGTGATCCTGCTCAACCTCGGCATGGTGATCGCGTATATCTCGCGCGCGAATCTGCCCGTCGCCCTGGCGCTCCCGGACTTCATCCGATATTTCCACCTTTCCGATATCGATCGGGGAACCCTCAACTCGGCTTTTTTCTGGACCTACGCGCTGCTGCAGATACCGGCCGGCTGGCTGGTTGATCGCCACGGCGTGAAATGGCCGTATGCCATCAGCTTTTTATTCTGGTCGATTGCATCGGCGGGTACCATCGCCGTTCGCTCGGTTTCGGAACTGATTGCCCTCAGAATGGTCCTCGGCGTTGGGGAAGCCGCGGTTGCGCCGGCCAGTTACAAATGGATCAGGGCCCACTTCGACGAGAAAGAGCGCGGACTCGCAGTCGGCGTGTATATGGCAGGAACGAAGATCGGACCCGCCATCGGTCCGCCGCTCGCCGCGTGGTTGATCCTCCGCTACGACTGGCGCCTGATGTTCGTCGTTCTCGGGCTGGGCGGCCTCGTCTGGCTTGTGCCCTGGCTGCTGTTCGTGAAAGACGATCGTGCGCCGGCTGCCGCCCGACCTGATAACGCCCGTTCCAATAAACCCGCGCCCGCGCAAATTCCATTCGGCAAGCTGCTGGCTACGCCGGTGGTCTGGGGAATCGTGATCGCCACGTTCTGCTACATGTACTTCGTCTACTTCTGCATGACGTGGATGCCCGCCTATTTCGTCGAGCAGCGGCATCAATCGCTTTCGAAGATGGGCCTGTTCACCTTCTTCAGTTTCGCCGGGATCGCTATTATGGCGATTCTGGGCGGCTGGCTGGCGGATCTGGCGATTCGGCGCGGCGGAAATCCCGTAACCGTTCGCAAGTGGTTTACCATCGCCGGCTTCGCGATCGCATGTACGGAACTGATCGGCGCTCGCTCTCCGTCGCTCGACGTGGCCGTGGCGTTCGCCATCATCTCTCTTTCAGGCCTGGGTCTCGCGACCGCGAACTACTGGGCTATAACGCAAACGCTGTTCCCGGCCTCCGCTATCGGCAGGATTACCGGCGTCCAGAATTGCGCGGCCAGCATCGCGGGCATTGTGGCTCCCATCCTCAGTGGCTGGCTGAAACAGAAAACGGGAGGCTATGCCGCGCCGATGAATGCCATCTGGATCGTCCTCGTCGTGGGTATTCTGGCGTACCTGATCATGGTTCGCGAAAAATATGCGCCTGAACCCGAAACAGTCACCGCGGCCTGACCATCGGGCGCCGCAACTCACGACGTGTGTATAGCCGCGACTTCGTAATCCAGCACCCGGGGTACCGTGAAGTCAATGCTTCCCCCGCCCGTCCGGAACGGGATCGTGGTCTCGGCTCTCAGCAATTCCACGCGGCTTACTCGCGTGTTCGGCGGAAGAACCATTCGAACCTTCTGCTCACCGATAGGAAAGAAGTCCCGTATCCAGCCCCGGTGCATTGCAGGGTTCGTGTAATTCAGGATGTGAACCGCGAAACCCGGTTCCGTTTCCCAGGCGAAACTTTCAATAACGCCTTCTCCTTCGATCTTCACCGGCTGCGTGGCCCCAGCGACCCACGCAATCGAATTCCGCAACAGACGAGCCAGATCCGTATGGCCCGATTGCCACATGGTTCGCTCAATATCCCCCGGAAAGTAAACCAGTCTGCTCTTTCCGCGCTCCCGAATCACGACAGCCGGTTCATTCGTATGTGGCTGAGTCGGATAAGAGAGTTCGGGAGGATAAGCTACAAATCCGGGCACGACCGTCAGCACCGGCCCACTTACCGGCGAAACCGGTATCCTGTTTTCTGCGCCGGGAATCCAATGCGTATTCGTGAAGCCATCAAGAATGGGATGACGCCTCTCGATCCGCGCCAGATACGCATTGCCATTTGTCCCCACCATTTCGCCCGCCTTGTGGATGTCGAAGATCTCGCCCAGCCCGAAATTCGCGCTCGGCTGATTGCGCTCCGTGTATAAACTCGTCTCGAAGGTCGCAAGCAGAGACCTTCCCGCATCCACATAAGCCTCCAACTGCTTGCATTGCCTGTCGCTCAGCAGCGCCGTATTCGACAGGAGCAGCGCCGAGTACTTCTGCAGCTCCTCGGGCGCAAGCTTGTCCTCGTGCACGAAATCGAAGAGGAATCGCCCTTCGAGCAACGCATAGTAGAGCCCGTCCATGTACTGCGGCATCAGCGAGCCGCGCGGCGGCCGATAGAACAAATTCGTGCGCTGACCCATCACCACGCCAATGTTCGCGATGGATCGCTTGTTCCTGAAATGCGCGTCGTGCTTCGCCATCCACGTGAAATACTCGCGCGCCGGTTCCAGCCGGCGCCGGTCTTCACCGAGTCCGTTCTCGCCGCCGATGATGTGGTGATACGGGGCCATGCCGGAAGCCAGCGTCTCGTTGAACCACATCTGTTCTTCCTGTCGGGATTTATAAACATTGCGCCAGCGTGGGCGTCCCGTAGACCATGCCGCCGTCACATTGGTGGAGAGCTTCCCCTTCTGCACCGCATTGCAGACGCGGCCCTGAAGCGCGCATCCCCAGATCGGGGTGTCGTCTCCGCCGCGGCCCTGGTTGTCGCACTGAAACCACTCGCAAAGCTCTCCCAATTCCACCAGGTTCGCCGTCGAACGTATGCCTCCGCCAAGATTGGCGAAGTAGAAGTTGGACGCCTTCCTTTCCTTCGCAATCCCGTCGTACAACTTCCAGAGGTAGACGACGCGCTCATTGAACTTCTCCCAATATTCGAGCGTCCCCGCCTTCGGCAGCGTCCGGCACTGCTCGCAATGGCACACCGGAAGTCTCCCGAGCGGCGGCCATGCGTTGGTAAACAGACCGTCGATATCGTAGAGCGAGTTCACCTCTCGCATAATCGCCGGCATGTAGTCGGTCATGTAAGTCGTGAACATGCACGTTCGATAGAGCCGCGGGTCCTCCGTATGCCGTACCGGATTCCCCTGCGCATCGCGCTCAAACCATTCCGGATGCGCCTTTACCGCGTCCTCCCAGTTCAGATCGGGACTCATGCGCGCAATCACGCGCAGGCCTCGCTTCTTCGCGGCTGCGCAGCAGTCACCGAAGAAATCCCGGTCTCCCAGATATCGTCCCTTCCTGTGAAAAGGAACTTTCGTCTGGTAGAACGCCAGAATCCCCGTAACGCTGACGAGCGTGGCGTCCACTTTGAGACTTACCCAGTAATCGGCCCATTCCTCGACATTCAGCACCACCGGGTCATGCTCAGTCATATTGAGCTGTCCCAGTCTGCGGACCTTCCGCTGCCACGGAATCTCCTGAGCTTTCATCTCCTGGGCAGGCGCCATCAACGCTCCTGCGAGAACTGCCGGCCCGGCGATAAATTCCCGGCGATTGATCCCCATTCCGCCCTCCTGATTCAACCGAGACCAACTGTATCACCGCCGTATTTCGGTCTTGTTCGGCCGTTGCCCGCCAGATTTCGTCCGAAAGCGTAGATAATCCCGGGGGGTTAAGTGATAGACTGATGCCACTTTCATCAGAGGTGAATCAAATGGTGAATCAAATGCGGCAGCTTCTCCTGTTGTCCACGTGCGCCATGGTCTGCCATGTGGTCCTTTATGCGCAATTCCAGTTCGGCAGCGTGAACGGGCTTGTCAGAGACCCTTCACAGGCGCCCGCGCCGGATTCGACCGTAGAGATTCGGAGTAAGTCGACGAACGTTGTGCAGCGCACGGTAAGTTCGGCGTCAGGCGAATATGCGTTCGTGTCGCTGCCGCCGGATCAGTATGTCCTCACGGTTACGCATCCCGGCTTCAAAACCGTGACGCGCTCCCTCCAGCTTTCCGTTGATCAGCGGCTGCAACTTGATATCACGCTGGAAATCGGTAATGTCGCGGAACAGGTTTCCGTCACATCCCAGGCGCCACTGCTCGAAGCTCAAACTTCGGAGATCGGCAATGTGGAGGAAGAGAAGCAGGTGGTAGATCTTCCGCTGAACACCCGGAATTTCACGCAGCTTGTCGATCTGGCTCCCGGCGTGAACAATCGCGGTACATCGTCGAATTCCGTTTTGCAGGGTTATACCAGTGGCCGCGGCGCGAACGGCGCCGTGATCAACGGCGCTACGCCTGAAGGCATCGCATACCTGTTTGACGGCGTGCAGAGCATGGATAATGATGCGGGCGACATCATCTTCTTTCCACCCGTAGACGCAATTCAGGAATTCAAGGTTCAGACCAGCTCAGCGCCTGCGGCTTTCGGAGGGGGCGCCGGGGTCATTAATGTCGATTTCAAATCGGGTACGAATCAGTTCCATGGCGTAGCCTATGAGTTCCTTCGCAACTCCTGGTTTGATGCGAAGAATTTCTTTGACTCAGCGGCTAAACCTATCCCGCCATTTCGCCTGAACCAGTTCGGGTTTAACATTGGCGGGCCGGTATGGATACCGAAGGTCTTCAATGGCAAAGATAAGCTCTTCTTCTTCGGCGACTATGAGGGAAAGCGCGTCTACCAGGCGCAGACCTTCATCAGCACGGTACCCATTCCCGCCTTTCACACCGGCGATTTCTCATCCTTATTGCCAAAAACCGTCATCTACGATCCACGTGGAAACGGACATACTCCTCTGCCGAACAACATCATCCCCGCTTCAGCTATCGATCCGACCTCTGCCAAACTGATGGCGCTCTATCCCGCCCAGAACCTGCCAGGCGCTACAAGCAACTATCTCTATAACCCGGGGCAGCAGACCAGCGTCGATCAGTTTGATCTGCGTTTCGACTATCGCAGCGGCGCATCAACCTTGTTCGGCCGCATGAGTCACGAGAATCCCGTGACCGTGACGCCGGGTTACCTTCCTGCGCCGGCGATTGGCGGCGGTCCTTCGCGCCCCGGCAATACCCTGGTACCTGCGTGGCAGGGCGTCGTCGGCTTCGGACGGGTCATCTCGCCCACCATTTATTACGAAGCGCGCCTCGGGTTTTCCCGTATGGTGGAATACATCATCGACCAGGATAGCCACCAGCTCACCCTCGCCGAATCGCTCGGCATTCCCAATGCCAACGGCGGTGGCGCCGCGGGTGGTCTCACCAACATCAGCATCAGCGGCGGCACGGTCGGCCTTGGTGACGGATCGGGAAGTCTGGCCAAGGTCAACAATAACTATGAGTACTCGCAGGCGCTCAGCTGGGTACATGGGAAACATGAGTTCAAGTTCGGCGGCTCCATCATGAGCCGGCGCTTCTCTTTCTTCTCACCCACCTGGCCGGTAGGGCAAATGACCTTTTCCGGTGTCTATACCGGAAACGGCCTCGCCGACTTTCTCTTCGGTCACCCGATCAGTACAACTATCGATATCACCAGATTCTTCAGTCTCCATCGCTATATGGCGGACGTTTACATCCAGGACAACTGGCGTATTACGCCGAAGCTCACTTTGAATTATGGTTTGCGCGACGACTTCGTGACGCCCTGGACGGAGCGCCACAACCTGCTCGCGGGTTTCGTACCGAGCAACGGTGGAACTCTCGTTCCTGTCGGAACTGCGCCCTACAGCGGCAATGCAGTTACTGAAAGCAGGTTCACCAACTTCGGTCCCCGCGCCGGCCTTGCGTGGAACATTACGCCGAACACTGTGCTGAGAGCAGGATTCGGCATGTTCTATTCGTACGCCATGCAGACCTCTAATGACTCTCCGGCCAAGAACCCTCCGTTCAGTGGTTCCGTGCAGGTGGCGAACAATTCCACTGATTTTGACGCGGCGTCTCCGATTTCGGCGGGATTCCCGGCAGGCCGTCCCAGTCTGTTCCCGATCAACGGACTAGGCTGGATCTACTATCCCTGGGATTTCAAAACTCAGGGAGCCACAGAGTGGAATCTCAATCTGCAAAGGCAACTCGGGTCGAACAATGTCCTCTCCGTCGCCTATGTCGGCGAGAAGGGGACCCACATTCTCGTGACAGATAACATCAACGAGGCGATCCCCGGCCCCGGAGCAGTGGCCGCCCGCCGCCCGTATCCGAATCTCGGTGACGGAACCGCCGTGGGCCCCTGGGGAGATTCGAATTACAATTCGCTTCAGACCAGCTTCCAGCGTCGCCTGAGCGCCGGCTTCACCTTCCTGGGCGCATGGACCTGGTCACACAGTATCGATGATTCCAGCGGCACCGGATCGGAATCCGTGCAGACGCCATACAACCTGCATCTCAATCGAGGCAATTCGACCTTCGATGTTCGCCATAGCCTGGTCCTGAGCTGGACCTACGAATTGCCCTTCGGCAAAGGCAAACGATTTCTGCGCGACGCCCATGGCGTGCTGGATCTTATTGCTGGCGGATGGCAACTCAACAGCATCGATACTTTCCAGACAGGCTCGCCTTTCACGGCAACCATGTCAACGTCCAACCTGAACGCCGGCAGCGGCGTACAGTGGCCGAATGTAGTCGGCGTCGGCTCGTTGCCCAATCCCACGATTCAACGCTGGTTCAATACCAGCGCCTTTATTGCGCCGCCAATCTATCAGTATGGGAATGAAGGACGAAACACCCTTTACGGGCCCGGCACGAAACAGATCGATCTCTCGCTGTTCAAGAGCTTCCGATTTAGCCCGCGGGAAGGAACCCGCCTGCAACTACGCGCGGAGGCGTTTAATATTCTCAACACGCCTCAGTTCAACAACCCGAATGCCTCTATCGGCTCCGCCACTCAGGGGATGATCACCAGCGCAGGCAATCCGCCCCTGTTCCAGCGCACTTCGAGGCAAATTCAGGTAGCCGTGAAGCTGTATTGGTAAGAGGCGCCCGCCGCCGCTACACCTTGTGCTTCGCAATAAAATCGGGCGCCGGCTCGCTGCTCATTCCGGGCGCTTCCGGCGCCAGCACCTCTCCATTCACCATCTTCTGTTTCCCGCCGCTCTCCATGTAGATCGCATTCGGAATGGCGCACAGAATGTTCATATTCGCGGGGCCTCCGCCATGGCTCGCCAGCTCTACGCCGAAACCGTCCGAAATTGCGCCGATCTCGATCCACTCCGTTGGTCCTCCTGAACGTCTGTTGTCCGGCTGCACCACATCTGCGCCCTTTTTCAGCAGAAGGTCCATGAAAGCATGTTTGTTGTACTCGTTCTCGCCGCCGGCCACACGCATGTCCAGCGCGGCGGCAATCTCGGCATAGCCTTCATGATCGTAAGGAACGACAGGTTCCTCGAGCCAGAAACATCCCGCCTGCTGATAAGCTCGTCCCCGCCGCAAGGCCTCCGGTCTCGTAAAGGCCTGGTTCGCATCCACCATGATGCGGACGCCTTTGCCTGCGGTTTTCAACCCCACTTCGATCCGCTCCAGGTCATCGTCCAGGTCGTAGCGCCCAACCTTAACCTTGAACGCGCGGTAGCCCATCTCGAGCGTCTCGTTGATCGTGCGCTTGTACTGCGAATGGTCTTTATCGTTTTCCCGGTACCACCCGCACATTGCGTATGCAGGCATGCGGTCGCGCACCGCGCCGAGCATCTTGTAAACCGGTAGTCCCGCAGCCTTGCCCAGGATGTCCCATACGGCGATATCCACCAGTGACATGGCAAACTGCGTCACGCTTTGCACGCCCTGATATTCGAGTGCTCGCCAGAGATCCGCGCGAATCTTCTTCGGAAACGCCGGATCCTTCCCGATCAGCACCGGTTTGATTTCCGCTTCCAGAATGGTCTGCACCACGCGCGGCCCGCCAGCGATCATGCCGAAGTTGCTATATCCCCACCCGGTGATACCCGCGTCCGTCTTCAGCCGCAGCACCACGCCGCCGCCATCTCCGCCGAAATCGTGGATCGCATCGCTGTACGGCGCCGCGGGGACCCGCAGCAGATCCGTCTCGAGGCCCGTAATCTTGATTTGCTTCCTGGCTTCCGCCGCGATCGCGAGACCTCGGCTGAGGCTTGCGGAAACCGGCGCTGCCGCCGCCATGGTGAGAAGGTTGCGTCTGTTCAACATAAGTCGCCTTTCAGAATACGCCCTTCAGAATACGAGCCGCGCGGAAAGCTGGAACTCTCGCGGCTCGTTCGTTTGCCCGTTATTAATCAATAGCTGCCCGAAATTCGGCGAGCTGGGCGTTATCACAGGGTTGCCGCCCCACAACGGGTGATTGAGCGCATTCAGCGCGTCAGCCCGAAGTTCCAGACTTAGCCATTCGCGAATCCGGGTGCTCTTCGTCAGGGCCATATCGAGCTGCGGCCCCCATTGATCGCGCAAATTCCCGAAATACAACGACGCCGTCCTTAGCGAAAATGCAGGTTGTATCTGGAAAGCCGGCGGCAGATTGCCCACTGTGTCCACGATTGTGCCATTCGCCTGAATCAGCCCTGTGTTGAACATATGAGCTGGGGTAGGATCCGGAAGAACGGGATTCCCAACGACGAATACGCCGCTCGGCACAGTCATCGGCACGCCGGATTGGTACGTGAAGTTGGCCATCAGTTGCCACCCGCCCACCACTCGGCTCACCAGACCGTGCGAGCCATTCAGCCACCGCCGTCCCGGGCCGAACGGCAGCTCATAAATCGGCGCAACCACCAGAACATGAGTACGGTCAAACGGCACAATCGTTCGCGCGGGAGCCGAGTCCTGCGGATTCAAATAGCTCAGCGCCTGAATGTTCTTTGAGAAGGTATAAGACCCTGTCAGCGCAAAACCGTTGCTGTAACGCTTCTGCAGATTCATCTGCAGCGAGTTGTACCAGACACGCCCTACCGGAATATCCTGCTGGTTGAAGGCCGTGAATTGCGGAAATGGCAGCAGCAATTGCTGTGCGGGGACGGTGGCGGCGTTTAAAGACGTACCGGGTAGCAGCCCCTGAAACGGATTGGGAACCTGCTGCGTCAGGGCGTTTGGATTTCCTCCCTGCGTTATGTCGCCGCGCGCAAGGTTCTGCTTCGATAGCGCATTGTACGTATTCGTCACTCCGGCGTCGTAGGTCCGCGATCCGACGTAAGAGGCCTCGATTCGGATCTGATTTGCGAACTGCTTCTGGATGCCGAACGAATAGCTGTAAACATAACCGATGCGCCCGCTCGCGTCTGCGAAATTTGGCGCCTGACCCAGCAGTGTCGCGAGGCCCCTTGATGATCCGACCGGTGGCAGGACGCCTGAAGGGAACGGATTCGAAACCGAGCCCGCGGGAGTTTGGTTGGAATCGAGAGAAGCCACGTACGGAGTGGTCTGGCTGAATCCATAACTGTCGCCGAACGAAACCTGCGGGATGTAAGAGATCCCGAATCCGCCGCGCAGTACCGTAGTAGGCGTAAGTTGGAAAGCCGCCCCGATTCGCGGCTGGATATTATTCCAGTCGGTGTTGTACGCGCTCCGCGGCAGCCCCCCGACGCCGGTGAACCCGATTCCGCCATTCACCTTGTATCCTGGAAACTTCGTCTGGTCAATCTGCTGCGAGATCGGGTTCACCGGGTTCGGGAAAAAGCCATAATTAAGCCGGTTGTAACGCTCCTGAATGGGCCCAAGGATATCCCAGCGCAAGCCGATGTTCACGGTCAGGCGGCGCGTAACCTTGATATCGTCCTGTACCCATGGGGCCCAATAGCGCCAGCTGTAGTAAGGCCGCGCGATATAGTCCACTTCGCCTGAGGTAGGCGCTCCCAGCAGCATGGAAGCGATCGAATTGCCGCTTGTCGAATCCGCCGTAAGGTAATTGGCGCGGGTAAAAGTCTGGTCGAATGCGAAGGTGCCGCCTGCGAAGGCGGATTGATAATTGGCCAGATGCATCAGCCGCATGTCCACGCCAACTTTGATGTAGTGGCGCCCGCGGATTAGCGAAAATGTGGGCGCGAGGCTCCAGTTCGTGCTCGGCGCGTACCAGATGTTGCTCGATGACTCGCCCATATATTGATAATTCGCCGCCGTAATGTAAGGGAACCTGCCCGGTTCTTCAAACTGGTTCACCAGCGAAGCCGGCAGACCAATCGTTTCAGCGCCCACAGATGAGTTGTAGACTTTGGGCGCATAGTTCTGCGTCCACCGGTTCATGGATGCGCGAATATCGAGCGTTGTATTGGGGTTGAACACCGTTACTGAATCCAGCACCACGGCGTTGTTCACTTTATTGCCGTAGCGATTGTCGGCTCCGAGCCCGGCCAGATAGTTGTTGCTGATATCGTTCAGCAGCTGGTTGTTATATGCGTACCGGCCGTAGACACGCCACTTCTCGCTGAAGTTGTGATCGATACGCGCAACGATGTTCGGGAAAAAGTACTGCGTGTAGAGTGGCGAGAAATAGTTGTTTTGCCAGTTCACCAGCCCGGCGGGCGTCTGGTTCGGTACGGGATAAATATTCGCAATCTTTGAGCCCACTGGATCGATCCGGTTTGCCGGGATCACATTTCCGGGAAACGGATTGCGTACCCACGCGCCATTTACGCTGTGCCCGGTCGCCGGATCGTAAATCGTATTGAGCGCCCCCGCGGTGTTGAACGTCTGAGAGAAATCTCCATTGCGTTGCGCCACGCTCGGTACCGAGGAAACCTGCCCGCGCGCCAGCGTATCCCAGTGGTACTTTTCATACGCTACGAAGAAGAACGTCTTGTCTGTCCCCTTGTACACCTTCGGGATCCACACCGGTCCTCCCAGCGTTCCGCCCCATTCATCCAGCTTGTCGAAATTCTTCGCTCCGCCGGCCGCGTTGTTCGCGAACGTGTTCGCATCCAGAAATGGCCGCTTCATGAACTCGTAGGCCGTACCATGGAATTTATTGGTTCCGCTCTTCAGAGCCACCGAAATCACGCCGCCCCCGTTACGCCCGTACTCCGCATCGTAAGCGCCGGTCACCACTTTGAATTCCGCCACTGCGTCCACCGGAGCGACGTAGGAGACGCTGTGCGTCCCCTGGTAAATCATGTCGTTGGGTGCGCCATCGAGTTGAAAGTCCGCGCTCGGCGAAATACTGCCGTTGATGGAGAAGCTCGAAAACGCGCTGTTCGAAAACGGGGCAAGCGAATTGTAGTTCGGGGCCGTCCACGCTACGCCCGGCACCAGTTGCGCCATCAGGTTCGGCACACGGGCGATCATCGGCAGGCTGCTCAGGTTTTTCTGATCTATCACCGTTCCGCGATCGGCCTTTTCGGCGTCCAGCAGGGGCGCTTCGGCCGCTACTGTTACCGTCTCGGATTGCGAGCCAACCTGCATCGAGACATCGAGAGTAGCCGCCTCTCCGAGGGTCAAAAGAACGTTGTCCCGCACGAATTTGCGAAAGCCCGGCATCTCTACCGTCACCCGGTACGTGCCGGGATTCACGAATAACAGACGGTACTGCCCCAGTTCATTGGAAACCGAGTTGTGTGTGACTCCGGTCTCTGTATTCGTAATTTGAATCTGAGCGTGCATGATGGCCGAGCCGGAGGCGTCCGTCACCGTGCCACTGAGTGTCGACCTGTTCTCCTGCCCGAGCAATGGCCACGCTGCCATCACCAAAATCGCGACTGAATACACCACGCCGGCGCGGAGTGTGCTGATTCGTGTCATGAAACTCCCTCACAAATAACCCGGAATCGAAGGAAAACGTACCCTAAATGACCGCGAAGAACTGGGACAGATATATCACCGCCCCGTAAGTCAGTCAAGCGATCACGGCGCGCGCACGGATTCTGCTACCCCTTAAACTGCCGGCTAAAGCGAATATAAAATGAATCCGGAGATCGCCCCATTGCTGAAAAGAACATCCCAATCGGGCCACCTGCTGCTTCTGACCTGCTGGTGTTGCTTCGCGCAGTCCAGCCCGCCCGAGCATTTCGAAGTCGCCTCTGTAAAGCATTCAGCCCAACAATGGGGGAGATTCTCGGGCGGTCCCGGCAGCAGCGACCCCCAACGGGTCACGTACGAGAGTACAACTCTCGACCTTCTGATCCGCGAAGCTTATCACCTCGAGCCTTACCAGATATCCGGCCCATCGTGGCTGGGCGCCGAGTTCTATACAGTAACAGC
>Ga0157369_10006032_pt1 | contig 14066 bp, 5 predicted proteins | sample C25metaG_FD_113461 | JGI IMG/M metagenome (GOLD analysis project Ga0157369, IMG submission 113461) | Corn rhizosphere microbial communities from Kellogg Biological Station, Michigan, USA - C2-5 metaG | ecosystem: Host-associated > Plants > Roots > Rhizosphere > Soil | place: USA: Michigan...
ACTTTTGCCGATTATGATTTTAATGCAAATGAACAACAACGGAAATTTGAGAAAATACAAATATCTATTTTAATTGTAGGAGTTGTTGGAACGACATTAGCTATCGCTCAACAGGTTTGGGGAACAAAAGAACCTTTAAATGAATTTAATAAAAATGAGTTCAATTGGCAGTGGCTGTTTTGGTCATCTGTCTATTATATCCTGATCCTTATTCCTATTTCACTTACCATCCTGATTACAGCAGTAACACGGTTCAAGCAGGGTAGCAAATGGCTGCTGTTGCGTGCAGGAGCGGAATCTATCAAGAGAGAGATTTATCGTTATCGTGCAAGATCAAATGATTATAACAAAAATCCCGAACCAATATTATCTCAGAGAGTCGAGGATGTTACAAGACGAACTATGCGAACAGAAGTAAATTTATCATCCCTGCGTCCTTATAATAAAGACAATGGATTCCCTCCTAACATGTTTGCTTCACAAGGAAGTGACGACGGGTTCAGTTATCTTACACCTGATCGTTATGTTGAAATAAGATTAAATGATCAGCTTAATTATTTTAAAAAGAAATCTGTAATACTCGAAAGACAATTAAAACGATTTTCCTGGGGAACGTTCATTATTGGAGGAATCGGAACTTTTCTTGCCGCAATAGGTCTGCAGGTTTGGATCGCTTTAACTACTTCAATCGTTGCTGCAATAGGAACTTATCTTGGATATCGACAAACAGAACACACCCTTACTAAATATAATCAGGCTGCGACTGATCTTGCCAATGTTAAAGCATGGTGGAACGCTTTGTCTGCTGAAGAACAGGCACAACAAGCAAACATAGATTCTTTGGTAGATCATACAGAACAAGTACTGCAGTCTGAACTTGACGGATGGGTGCAGCAGATGCAAAATGCATTAGAAGAATTGCGGAAGGAACAGGAAGCGCCAAAGGGCAAGGAAACAGAGGAGATGAATGTAAGAGTAATAACACAAAATGGTTCTGCTGTAGCAAGTCAAAGTATTAGTCTTAAAGACAATGCGAAAGCAAATGGACAGGAAATTAAAACAAGTGCTAACACTAATAAATTGAATGAAAATAATGATAGCAAATCTCCTGAAGATAAACAGGAATCTCGTGAAGCTAAAGATGAATTAAATAAAAATAATGCGACTGATGAAAGTGGTGCGCCTCCAAAAAAAGATGATATATCTTAAATAAAATAAAGTAAGAAGTTAAACTTTAAATCTTATAGCCGGACGTCTGACAGTTGAAGAATCACATGGAAAATTTTTCAGACATTTTTAGGACAACAAGGCTTGAATAGTTACTTATTGTAAATAAAAATTTCAATTCAGATTAATTGTAACTAAATCATTTGCCTGATATTGCCGATTTGCATTTGCTACTAATTGCGCTTCTTTTTCACGACGGGTAACAAGCCCCTGCATTCCATTTTGACCTACCCACCACCTTTTGCTTGCGCTGATCTGCGCTGCAATGTCCTGATAATTTTTACTTGAAACTAAAGGCACTATGTTTCTCATTTCAATTCTTCTGTCTCCGCCTAAACCATTGCCCCGATTATAAATCATACTCATGATTGCGCCAACAGCATCAGGCTGCAGTTGCTCTAATCCGGGATAAATCGCAAGAGATTGCAAAGCCGTTTGTCTTAATGTTTTTGACACAAATACTTTATAAGCGGCACTATAGGGAATGGTTACTGCCTTTACAGAAGCAGTTAAAGCATTTCTTGCAGCTTCTCCTTTTAAACCTGAAACTGATAAAAGAACGTTTAAAGCTCCGTTATCAATTTCATCAGCCCAATCGTTTGTAATTTGAGATCTGCTGTTATATCCCAGATCATACCCGATTGCAATAGTAATACCGCTATCGCCCTGAGGCCATGTAGGATGAGTATAAGCTTTATTATAAAAAGATTCGGAAGTAACCTCCTCTTCAATAATGAAATTTATACTTGCAGTGCTAAGAGTTATTTTGTCAGCCATATTTAAAATTTTTAGAAATTAATAAAGTAAATAGAATATCAAATTATATTTTGTTTATGACAAACTAAAAGCCATCAAGGGTTCAAGATAAGTATAGGCAATTTCAGAGGTTATATATTATACAAGGAATGTTTAGTTTATAAGGCAGCTTTATTTACTGAAAAATAAAAAAGATTTTTTAAAACTGCAACAAAAAAAAATTTATACTATTTTGAAACTTTAAAATCCGACTTTATTGAAAAGAAATTTTCAATTCAATTACGTTGTTCAAAAACATTTTGGAAAATGCGTAACAATAATTCTCAAAATTTTAAAAGTTCTTTCTTTAATTAAATCATGTTATCTCATCAGATTTTAAAATTTTAAACCCAATTAAACACACGAATTTTTATTGCTTTGGATGATAAGGTACATTTTTAAGTTCTCGTACAAGTCTTCTGTTAAGATATACTCCGATATCCACTTCTTTTGTAGTACTTATCAATTCCGGAACACGTACTTGCATTCCGGTTGCGCTTTGATGAGCAACCGGTGTTCCTTTTACAAAATTGAACTGAACCCATAATGTTTCTGCATTCTGAAGGTTTCTGCCGGTAATAGTAATAACTTCTCCTGCGGTAACTTTCTGAATATTTAATGGATCCACGAATGGAATTGTTGGTTTTTTATAAAGAACATTTTTAGTTCTTAAAACTTTTCCGTTTACATAAACTGTTATATTAACCATACTGCCTGCATCTGCATCAATGTCACTTAATTCAGGAACCTCCACATAAACGCTGTTTCTGTTTTGTTCAATAATTATTCCTTCAACGTTATTAAAAGTGACTTTTATAGTACCTGCACCCCTCGGAAGATTTCTGCCGGAAATAAAAATATCTGTCTTTGGTACTATTTGAGTTTGCGTAATACTATAAACAGAAGGTGAAGTTGAAGAAGATGGTTTATAAATTACATTGGCAACAGTATCATTTCTTTTGTCGGTATGAATTATTATAGCAGCGTTTTTGTTTTCATCTGATAATATTGGAACCTGTACTGTAATACTGTCTTTCGTTCGTGAAATAATTTCTCCTTTTACATTATTGAATGAAACTCTCAAAGAACTATCATTAACCGGAATATTTTTTCCATGAATTGTAATGATAGTACTGCCGATAATTTCTGTTTGATAAAAAGTATAAACCGTAGGTTTATCTGTTGCTGTAATTTCATCGCCTCCGCTAATCGAGGTAGTTGTAGAATCATGGAGTTGATTAGAAGGAGTAGGCTTACTATTCCAAGAGGAATGATACGCTATATAAATAAAGCTGAACGATAAAACCAACAAAGCTGCAATAATTGCAATCACTTTCCAATTTAACGGCGGTTTTAGTGAAATGATCAAAGGGCCACTTTTTACTATTTCATCTTCATTTGAAATACTTAATTCGTATTTTATTTTTTCCTCCTTACCCTTATAATTTTCTCTAAGAGATATATTTGTTTGTGTTGTTGTAAACGACTTAAAGAGGTCACCATTTCTATACAGTCTTATATCGGATGCATTTTTTATATTCCATTTTAAAATAAAAGATCCCCCGTTTCTTAATACATGTTTATTTGCCATAAACTGATTGATCACAGGACGTGCAGCCGAAAATTTCTTTATGATAATGTTTAAAGATTTACTCTTTTTTTGTTCTTTATCGGATGATATAACTAATGTATAATTCATTCTTTTTTCAGGGCGATCATAAATGGTTTCTGTAAGTTCTATACTGTTTTCGTTATTTGTAAAGATTTTTAAGAGCTGTTCATTTTTTTGAATTTCTACATTCTTCGCATTTTCTGTTTCCCAAATTAATGTAAATGGTTTTCCACTTTCTATAATATAATTGTCGTCATTTTTATTAATGTAATCAACTGCTTCAAACCGTTTTATAACGGGTTCCCGCTCCACACTTTCCTTTACAATTACAGTAATGACTCTGCTTTTTATTGACTCAAAATCGTTCGATACCATTAACGTGTATTCTATTTTCTTTTCCTTACCATCATAAGCTACTTCAATAAGCTCAATACTTTCTTCTTCTGTATTGAGAGTTTTATACAAAACGCCGTTTTTATGAAGTTCGATGTTTGAAACATTTTCCACTTTCCAGCTTACTATAAAAGTTTTACCGCTCTCAACAGTATAATTATTTCCATCTTGCGCGATATGATTGGTAACAACAAACCGATTAATAACCGGTCTTGATGAAACTTTATTCTTTGAATGCTTTTCCGGAACTTCAATTGATTCATCAATACCCGTATCTTCATAACTACCGGAGTAATTGATAATGTTTTCGTCAACCAATTTTTTAATTTCCCTTATATCATTCTCTGTAAGAGGCTTGGTATCATTTTGAAATACCCTATTAAAAATTTTACTGAATGAAGATGATATGTTATGGAGAGTAGCAGGAAGCTGATGAAAGAATCTTGTAGAATCATACTCATCAATTTTATTAAAATAAAACATTCTGAGTCTTAATAATAAAAATATTACCTGAAGATAATTAAGAGATATTCCGTTTATATCTGAAGACTTAAAATTTTTCTGACCTAAAATATTGTGATAGAAATCAAAAACAAGCGACCAGTATTCTTTATTGCCAGCCATATCATTGGTTGGTGATTCTTCAATCGGTTGTGCGCTGTCGAGATCTACCAACAAAAACTTTCCTTTTTTTTCACAGAAAATATTTTTTTCACAAAAGTCAGCAAACCAATAATCTCTATTGTATAAGGATTGCAACGCACTGAACAAATCATTGCATAGTATTCGAAGATCGATCTTAAAGCCTTTTGAAATAAGCTTATCCAAAGTTTCTCCTTCCAGGTATTCATAAAAAAGGTAGTGAACATATTTATTATCTTCCTGAATACTTACTATATCATTTACCCTTGGAAGATTTGCTTCATACTTACCTTTTAAATCAAGTAATAAGTTCCACCCGGAAACCTTAACCGGATTTTTTTTCTCAAACCGCTTAACAAAACATTTATAGTTACCGATTTCAACAGGGCATTTGAAATAATCATTCGAAAAGCGATTCCATCCGTGCGGATAGTCGGAAACATATTGATGTGTTCTTTCCTTTATTGTTACTTCCATGGTATGTGTTTAAAGTTGAAGGAATAAAAAATCTCTGCCTCTTGCAGGTGTATTATAGATCAGTGGGAGATTTTTTGAGTTTAAGCGGCTGATATAACAATAAATTCCTGAGTAGTCTACTCCTGATTTCACATATTTTTTATGATCTAAAAATCAGGAGGAAAATTAATACCTCTTATAACAATTCGGTTAACATTCATATTATTTCCACTATTAACAATTTTAGTATCTACCTGGGGACTTGTTAAACTCACTTTATGATGATCGATGTAGAAATTTTTTAACTGGAAGAGATTTTCCGAAACTATTTCTTTATCATCTTCATTTTCCCAATATCCGTAAAGTGTAATTTTTGAATCACGATTAGTTACAAGGTAATCTACTATGCGGTTAAGTTTTTGAATGCTTTGATTATCCAGGTAATGATGTGAATCAAATTCAATATAACCCAAATCAGTGCCCCCGGATTGAGATGGCTCTCCGACGTGAGGAGGATTTTCTGTAGGCTTCTCAGTAATGGTACCCGTATGATCTCTGGGAGTAATACGGAAAGATACTGTAAGATAATTTCTTTGAAATGGATTTTGAGATGAATTATTAGTTGCACTCTTTGCGTAAGGAGGAATTGAAATATCGGAAAGATATTTAGAAATGTCTGACAGCTTTACCTCGTCTAAAAAAGTTTTATTACTAACTAACTTTAAAGAATAACCAAGAATATAGGATCGCCTCATGCTATCACTAATGAAACTCAATTTAGATTTTTCGCTGCTTGCAAGGTTAAAACCTGAAACAGGTAAATAAATAATCTTTGAATTGTTCTCATAATAGGGCTCCATTACACTAAAGTTATTGCAACAAGTTTCATCTATATTTTTTGTTTCTTCTATAGTTTTATAATCGCTATTGCATTTACAAAACTCAAATGATTGTGGCGAAATATTTCTTATAAAAAGTACATTGTATTTGTTGTTTGTACCTACAATTATCTTATTAACACCCGCACTATTTTGATAAGTCTGACGAATGCTGTCGCGTACATAATTATTCTGATTGTTTAATGAATAATAAACAATATTCTTTGATAAATTGATATTAAGATATTGGTTGTTTTTTTTGTCATACCATATTTCATTTAAAAATGGTGAAGGAGTACGCGGTTCAAAAACAGTGGGTGGTGTTTTAGGTACATACAAAACCTTTTTAAAGACTTCGGATAAATTTCCATTAATGTACACAGAAATATCAACATACTCTTTTCTGTCAGCAACAGGAGGAACTCTCACATATACTTCATTCTTTGTTTGCCTGATAATATCTCCTTTACCACTCTCTGTATTCGTGCCAACAAATACAACTTGCATAGCTCCGTCGTTAACAGGAAGATTTTTACCTGCTATAGTAATAGTATCCTCCTCGTTCACTTGTTTTCCGGTAAAGTAAACAGAAGTTTTATTAAGATAATAATATAAAGCAAGTAATAAGACAATGGCAAATAATGGAATTACTAAAAAAAGAGCAATGCGTCGTGGAGGAATGCCAGGTGGTCTTAAGGTAACGATGACAGGCTCACTTTGTATTTCTTCAAATTGATTTGAAACCCAAAGTGTATATTCCTTCTCGGTTTTTTTCCCATCATATAATGTTTCTCTTAGCTCTATATTTTTTTCATTCGGACTAATTTCTCTATAAAACTCTCCGTTCTGATAAAGCTTTATTACAGACGCGTTTTGTACATCCCACATCAGTTTAAAAGACTTTCCTTGTTTTACAAGATGTTTGTTTGTATTGAATTGATTGATGACAGGTGCGGGATAAATAATTTTTACACTAATTAATTTTCTTTCTATCAGGTTTTGATTAGATGCAACCAAAGTATATTCTATCTTTTTAGAGTTGGCATCAAAAACTTCCTCAGTCAGTTCTATATTTTTTTCGTTTTCATTAATTTTTTTGCAGAGCTCATCGTTTTTGTATAGTTCTATCTGCGATGCGTTCAGCACCTCCCATTTCAAAATAAAAGACTTTCCGTTTTCTATGATATAATCATCCTTGTTCTTTTCAAAAAAATTCTGAATAGTAAATTCGTTAATAACAGGTTTAAGAAATACAACTTTTATAAGTAAAGACTTTGTCACCGATTCTTCGTTATTAGATCCCACCAACGTGTACTCGATCGACTTTGTTCTGCTATCATGCACTTCTTCTTTTAATTCTATATTTTTTTGATCATTATCTAAAGTTTTATAAGGCTCCCCGTTTTTATAAAGTTCTACTCTTTTTATATTTTGCGTGTCCCACTTTAGCCTAAAAGTTTTTCCACTTTGAATTGTATATTCGTTTCCATTCTTTTCAATATAACTACTTACATTAAATTCTTTAATAGCTAATTCGGGTAAGTCGGGAACAATATCAACTATTATAGTTTTATGCGTTTGAACTGATCCGTTTGACGCAAACAGTTTATATTCTATCTTTTTTTCTTCATCTTCAAACGCTTCTTCTGTAAGTTGAATATTTTTTTGACCGCTATTAAATCTTTTGAAAGGTGCTCCGTTACGGTATAATTCTATATGCGACGCATTCTGCACATCCCATGTCAACGTAAAGGATTTACCGCTTTTGATTATATAATCATCTTCTCTTTTTTTACTAAAATTATTTACTGCAAAATCATTAATTAACGGCTCATCAGGAGCTTGCTCCTCGCGATTAACAATAGCATCAATTTCTTCATTAGATAGATTAATTATTTTTTCTTTTATTAAATTTTTGATCTCTTTAACTTCTTCCTCATTCAATACATAATTTTTGTTTTGAATTATTTTATCAAATAAATTTTTAAATGAAGAAGAAGCTCTGTTTAAGTAAACCGGAAGATGATTGAAGAATTCTGAAGAATAGTATTCACGCTCTACATCAAAGGAAAAAATTTTCAATCGCAAAATTAAAAAGATAGCATGCAAATAATTGAACGATATACCATTGAAATGAGAAGGTTTTATTGCGGTGGAATGTAAAACATCCGTGCAGTATTTGAAGACAAGCCCCCAATACTCTTTGCTTCCCCACATGTCTGTGTCCGGTACCGAAGATTCCGGTTGAGTGCTATCCAGATCTATTAAAAAAAAACGACCGGATTTATCGCAGAAAATATTTTTCTCGATAAAGTCCGCATACCAAAAACCTCTTTTATGAATTGCCTGGAGCGCATTAAATAAATCATCCGTGAGTTCCGTCAGTTTAACTTCAAATTTTTTGGAGATAAGGGAATCTAAGGTTTGTCCTTCTATAAATTCATGAAAAACATACAAGACATTTTTATCATCTTCGTTTTCTGTAATTACATCATATATGCGCGGAAGATTGCGTTCGTATCTTCCTTTAAGCTCTTTCAATAATTCCCATCCGGGAATATCTTTTGTTGGTCTGTCGAATCGTTTAATAAAGCATTTATATGAGTTTATTTCTACCGGAAATTTAAAATAATCCCCTCTTGAATATTTCCATCCTTCAGGAAAATCTGATTCATAGTGATATTCTCTTTCCCTTATTTCTACTTTCATTATCGGAGATTTAAAAGTGACAATTGAATGGAAAGACCTTATACAAAATACAAATCTGCATTTGTATTATCAATAGTATATCAATCTTTTTGTTTCTATTTTTTAAAGCAGGAGCGTTAAAGCCTTTTACAAGAGAACCTGTTTTTCCTTTCTTTCTATAAAGCAAATCGATTTATCATCGCCCGTTCCCTGTAAATGATACGAAATATCTTTTTTCACTTTGTCAGGTTCATTCTTATATTCTTCTTTTAATAGTTGCTCGGTGTTTGCTCCTATGCCATCTGAAAATGAAATGATAGTTTTTATGTTATCGTCAGTAATAGTTTGAAATCTTAAATGATTTGTTCTTATAAAAAATTCTCCATTGTCATTTACATCAAGATTAAAAAAGACTCTGTCATCACTTTCATCATTCTTGTCTAAAAATGATTTTTCACTAAAGCTGATTTCATTCGTGGGAGAAACCTTGAATAGTAACATTTTTGAATCGCCGGATCTATAGCCAATAAAATCTCCGTTCAGATTTAAATGTCCTATTAAAACTGTTGTTGAGCATTGAGGAAAATTTTTATTCTTAATGTTGTTCTTCAAATTTTCTCTCTCTTTCGGCGGCAATTGATTAATTGACTGTTGCCAGTTCAATCTTACTTCCTGCACAGCTTTATCTACCTGTTTCTCTAAAGGCATATCTGGTTTTTCTATAAAATTTTTTCTAAGATTATCTGCTAAAGATTGAGCCAATAAACGACTTGAAAAATATTCCTGTTTATTTTCGGGATTTCTTAAGGAATGCGAATCGGAGGTGCCATCCAGTAACCAAATTAAAATTTCTTTTGAGCTGGAAATAAAGCCGCAAATATCTTCACCAAGATCCTTATCAGATACAGGATCATTTTTAGTCGGTTTTTTTCTCGGCCCCGCAGTCATCATTATTTCACTCATGAAATACGAATCGGTTTTAGTATTATCCGCAACCATTTCTTTTTTTTCTTCGCTTTGCGAATTCAACTGCTCTGAATTTTGTGTTGGAGTTAATTCGGCAACTTCAGGATTTTTATTAATTTCTTCCATGATCGGTAATTGTGGATTTTGTAATTGCGCTGCCAAATCTTTTGTTATTTTAATAACCGATCTGTAATTCTTGTAATTAACAAAGCTCAATATAACAAGCATTAAAGTTAAAGAAAATAAGACAGGCATTCCTATTAGTATTAGCTTATTTTGAACTGATGATTTATTAGAATCTTCTGATTTACTTGTAGAAATCCGAGTAGTATCCAATGGAGGATTTTGAATTAGGGAAGTAGAATCAATTATATGCATTTGAATTGGTATTGATTCGTTCTTCACTTTTTTTGTAGTGAATGTAGTATCGAATAAAGCGTAGGAATTTGATTTTACTTTTAATGAATACAATGCACCTTGAAAGAGTGTCGCGCGAAAATTACCCGTACTATCTTTTACAGCAATAGTTGCGATTCCGGAAGAATCTTCAATAGTCAACTCAGAATTCAAACTTTTATTAGTACTATCAATAACTTTTATTTTTACCATTACCGTATCACGATTTAATTTTTCTAATTCCATTATTAGTTGTTGTGAAGAACTAAGGAGATTTTTTATTCTGGTATCATTGCACGGTGGCTTATTAGTATTTATAGAACCGGTAATTTTTTTTGTATCTTTTAAAAGTTTATCCATAGCAGCACGCTTCAGACTTCCACTATTCGCCGGAGGCAAAATATTTTTTAACTGCTTAATTTTTTGAATACAGGTATCAGATAAAGTAGGACTATCCTTTAAGATATTATCAATACTTCCGCGAATACTATTTAATGTATTACTCACATTTTGCTGAGCATAGATGTTTACAAACAAGATGAGGCAAATAATTATGTAAATGATTTTTTTAAACATAAAATTTTTCCTCTTTAATTATTGCAGGTGGAAGTACAGTTTCTTGTAATCGCCAGGAAATATTCTTAGACTTATTCAAATAAAGGCAGTTATATTGATGTTTACTTCAGTCAACCAATCATCGAATCAAAAATATTTTATGTGATGTCTACTATTTTAAAAATTAATTATTGCATTACCAATTATATAATTCCTTTTCCAAACATTTCGGGCAGAAACCGGAAGCCCCCGAAGCCATCCTAAAAAGGTATTTGAGATCCCCGATCTTGGCCGGGTTATCAAATAAAAAAAACTGAAGTTCGTCATGAATAGGACATCTGCTTAATATCCCCCGGAGGTCTTTACAACCATCATCAGTTTCTTTTCCAAAAAAAGCACCGATCAGAATATCATGATTCAGTCCTTCAAGTGGGCTTTGTTTAAACGGGTTTGGGCGCAACACTTTATCACGGTCTGTATATTGCATTCCGTCAGTATAAATTAAAACACGAACATTTGGAATCGCAACGGATTCCGAAGAATCATGTTTCAGCACCCGTTGGGTCATACTTCTATATTTTTTTAAAAGGAAATTCGGCAGTTGTTTTTTTAAAAATTTATCGACAAATAAATGTGCTTCTCTTAATGCCTGGTTAATATCCGTTCCCTGCTGAAATTTCATCAATTCATCGTAGATATAATCTTCAAATTTTTTCACATTCCTGTCAAACCGATTGATGAGATTTGCAACAGTATCTACAAACATTAACTCAACGCGGTCATCAAATTTAAATGCTGCAACAAAGGCATACGGGTTATTCATCATACGCTCAAGATCGAAAATGCCTGAAGCAGCCGTGCCTGCAACCAATCGCATTTTTGTAAGCGGGCTGCGGGGAAAAACAGGGTCAGTCATAGAAGAAGATGCATCCATAAGCATTACGCAGAGTCCCACTTCCGGTACAGGATTACTTCTTACTTTAATAAGCACATCTTTTGAACGAGCGGTTTCACCTCTGTTGTCCCATACTTTAGCGTAAATAGTGTGTTCGCCTCTGCTTGCAGAAAAGGGATATGAATAAGGTCCGGCCAGATCTTCTCCAATTTTTTTGTCATCAACAAAAAATTCAACCTTATTAATTGTATTACCGGCAGAAACAAAAGCTTCAGCAGAAATGGTAATGCTGCCTTCTTCAAACTCCTGTCCATTTTCAGGAATAGCGATTGAAACATATAGCTCGTCAATAGGTGGTGGAACTTCCTCCTGCAAAATACCGTGATAACGAGGTTCCACAGGACAATAACCATCACCGGGATCATCAAAAATGTGTTTTGTTTTGAAACGTTCCGGATGTTCTTTCCACGTTTGGCAAACCCAAACCTTCCTTGCTTTGGCCATAAAGAATCTTTTATAATTGTAGCAATAGCATGTATCAGGCTTAAATTTTAGCTCCTGCTTTTTTTACCAAGAAATAAATACACCTTGCATGTGCTTAAATTTAATTATTATCACATCATTCAATTCGATTTTTTGTTTTTGCTTTATTGCTTAATAATTTTTCACCATTCTACCTGTATATATTTTTTCATCCATGCTAATTTAATTGTACTAAAGCCCCACGGGATTGTATTTAGTAATAAATCAAAACCTTTCCGTTCAACTTGCAACGTCCAATGCTGCTCTGTTTCAAAAAGAATTCCCTTTCTCTGCAAAAAAGATTCACGAAAACCCTGAACAGAAGTATTTTTTAAAGCTTTCCAATTTTCAATAACAGATTGAATAAGATTTGTCGCTTCTAACGCTTCTCTTTTTGTGAGGCGCACACTTGCATTAATATAATCTTCTACCTGAAAGCCACACAACAACTTATTAAACTGCAACAGGTATTCCGGGCTTTTGTTTTTGCCTGTAACAATATATTGAAGAACATATAAAGCTCTTGCAGCAATTGCTTTGGTCTTAAATGATCTATTTTCGAGATAGCCAAGCCTGCTGAAAAAACCCGATAAGTAAATAGCAATAACACAAAGACCTGCGTTTTCGATATAAATCTTTTCCGGTTGTTGATGAGTAAAAAAAACATCAGCCTTATTTTCTGTTTCGATAGTTTTTTTCAAACTAAAAGATAAAAAATGCTTCATCTCTTCTTCAGGTAAATCAGTTAAAAATTTTAAAAAATGAATACTTTCATTAGAAAGTTTAAAAAGTAATTTTCTTGTGATCTTTTTTTCATCTTCCGTCTCAAATTTTCTCTTTTGAAAAATGTCTTCTAATATGATCAACTCCTCTGCGGACAATTTTTTAATAATAGAAAAAAACATAGATTGAGAAGATTGAATTTTTTTTGAGAGAGCACGTACAATCTTTTCTTTTTTAATTGTAATTTTTTTATCTGATGCAGTTGCCGCTATGTTTTCGCTTACATTTTCAAAGGAAAGATTTGCATATATTTTTAAGAGATTGAATCGAAGGAAGTAAGGATGTTCCAATATTTCATTGACAAGTTTCTTATACTCAACTTTGTAACTTATATGTTGTTTAAATCTTTCATATAGATCATGCAGATCTTCTTTGGTCAATTGTTTCAGGTATTGAATGAAAAAAGTATCTGAAGTTTTAAGTTTCTTTATAATAAATTCTATTTTTTTGTCTGCTTTAGGTCCTGTGGATTCCGATGCTTCAGAGTCTTTTCTGATTCCGGGGAATTGAGCATTAATGGATTCACCTTTTCTCACTTCCTGAATTGCATCTTTTGTTTTCCCAATGAAATCAGTATTCGTGACCGTGTTGCTTTTATTTATATCAACATCGAATAAAAATGATCTCTTTTGTTGGTCTGAATATAGTTTAGTAACTGTTACATTAGTTTGTTCATTCTCGCTTTCCCGAAGAATATTCTCAACTTTTTTTGAATCGGGAGAAAACTGTTGATGTATGTCATCTTTTCCAATGAGAGTATCTTTTTTATCGGGGATCTTTAAATCTGCATTTTCAAAAGAGCTTTCATCATTTTTAGAAGTGGATAATTGTTTCTCTTCATTCTCTTTTCGATCTTCTTTATTAAAATCATCTTTTTTATTGGTAACTATTGAATCGCTTTTGTTGCCAATAAACTTTTCAGCATCTTGCTGATCAGAAAAAAATATTTGTTCGTCTGCCACTTTTTGAAAATTAGCAGTGCTATCGTTTGCTTTTGCGACATCACTCTCATCAATAATTTTTTTAGCATTTCGCTGATCAGAAAAAAATATTTGTTCGTCTGCTTCTTTTTGAAAATCAACATTGCTTTCGGTATTTTTTGTTACATCATCCGTAAAGTTTAAATTATTAGAAGGTATAATGGTTGTAGCAGAATTAATATTGAAACTTTTTTCAGTCCTCTCCTGCTGAGGAATCGTACCAGCTTCGATTTTATCTGTCTCTCTAACTTCGTTGTCGTGGAAAAAGATATCGTCCT
>Ga0157369_10006037_pt1 | contig 14058 bp, 12 predicted proteins | sample C25metaG_FD_113461 | JGI IMG/M metagenome (GOLD analysis project Ga0157369, IMG submission 113461) | Corn rhizosphere microbial communities from Kellogg Biological Station, Michigan, USA - C2-5 metaG | ecosystem: Host-associated > Plants > Roots > Rhizosphere > Soil | place: USA: Michigan...
CCCCTGACGCCGAGGACCGGCTGATGCGGGCCGGCTACATCCTGGGGCCGCTGCAGCGGATCCTCTTCTACGAGCCCGGCGTCAAGGAGACGAACTGGAGCGCCACCGCTCCCGCACGCGGTCCTGACGGGGTCGAGCGGCGCTGGGTCTACCTGCACTACTTCAAGGACGGCCAGCCGTCCATCAACTGGCTCGATCCCACCTTCGCCGGCATGCGCCTCGTCGTCGGAGACGCCCTGCACTCGCTCGGCCACCTCGGCACCACCGGGCTCCGCCTCGACGCGAACGGCTTCCTCGGACTGGAGCCCGTACCGGAGGACGGCGCCCCGGCCTGGTCCGAAGGGCACCCGCTCTCGGACGCCGTGAACCAGGTCATCGCCAGCCTCGTCCGCAAACTGGGGGGATTCACCTTCCAGGAGCTGAACCTCGCCGTCGACGACATCCGGACCACCTCCCGGCGGGGAGCGGACCTCTCCTACGACTTCCTCAACCGCCCCGCATACCACCACGCCCTCGCCACGGGAGACACGGAGTTCCTCCGCCTCACCTTGAACATCGGGCTGCAGTCGGGCCTTCAACCGGTCTCGCTCGTGCATGCCCTGCAGAATCACGACGAGCTGACCTACGAACTCGTGCACTTCGACGGCGCGCACGCCGACGACCTCTTTCCCTTCCGGGACGCGCAGCTGACCGGCGCAACGCTGGCCCGGCTCATCCGCGCGGAACTCACCCAGCGGCTCACCGGCCCCGCCGCGCCGTACAACGCCGTCTTCACCACCAACGGCATTTCCTCCACGACCGCCACCGTCGTCACCGCGTCACTGGGCTACCGGGACATCCGGAACCTGACCGGGGAGCAGATCGAGAACGTCACGAGGGCCCACCTCCTGCTCGCCATGTTCAACGCGTGGCAGCCCGGCGTGTTCGCCCTGTCCGGATGGGACCTGTGCGGCGCGCTCACCCTGGACCCCGCGGCGCTCGGCGACCTGGTGGCCGACGGGGACACCCGGTGGATACACCGCGGCGCGTACGACCTCATGAACTACCGTCCCGAGGGCGGCGAGCAGGCGTCGGCACTGCCGCGCGCCGCGTGTCTCTACGGGCCGCTGCCGGCACAACTGGCCGATCCGGCCTCGTTCGCTTCGCGGCTGCGGACGATCCTCGAGATCCGCAAGGAGTGCCGGATCTCGACCGGGATCCAACTCGACGTCGCCGACACCTCCGACCACGGCCTCCTCGCGATGATCCACGAACTGGAAGGCGGGCGACTCCAGGCCACCGTTCTCAACTTCTCAACCCGGCCCGTCGTCGCCCACGTCACCTCGCAGTCCCTGCCGCCAGGCGCGGTCGTCAGTGAGGTACGCGGACGCGGAGCCGTCGGGCAGGTCGACGGGGAGCACTCGTTCCGATTGACGATGCACCCCCACGAGGGCCGCTGCGTCCTTTTCGAGACATAGCCCGCGCGAGGTGTTCTCACGCTCCGGAAGACCTGATAGGACGGATCTCTGGAGAAGGAGGAGCCATGGCGGAACAGCTCAGTCCTTGGCCGCTGGTTCAGCGAGGCGCCGAGGGGCATCCCGTCCCCACGCTTCAGTACTTGCTGCGCGCCCGGGGGCACACCGTTGCCGTCGACGGCATCTTCGGTTCGGCGACCGAGGCCGCCGTCCGCGCGTTCCAGCAGGAGAAGCACCTGGCGGTGGACGGCGTCGTGGGCCCGAACACGTGGTCCGCGCTCGTCATCACCGTGAAGGAGGGGAGTCAGGGCGACGCCGTCCGCGGGGTGCAGGAGGAGTTCCAGTTCCGCAACCTCTCGGGCGACCCGAGCAAGGGCCTGGCGGTGGACGGGATCTTCGGACCCAAGACGGAGGCGGCTGTACGTGGCTTCCAGCAGGCCCTGCACACGGACATTCCGTCAGTGACGGTCGACGGCATCGTCGGCCCCGTCACCTGGCAGGCGCTCGTCAGCGGAATGCTGTCCGGCTGATCACGATCTGTCCTCTTTACCTACTTACGGGTGTACCGGGTCCCCCGACCTCGACGGACGCTGAGTTCGTGGTCCCGCGTCAGCGCCCTTTGCAGAACCTCGACCCCGACCAGCATCCGGCTGTGCTCGTCACGATCCACGGCCGGGTCTGGCCGGGCGTCCTGCGCGGACGTTCGTGGTCGGACGAGCGCCAGGACTGGCGCTACAGCGTGGAGATCTGGGTCGACGACCGCGGCGTGATCATCTCCGTCGCGCCCGACCAGGTCGAGTTCGTCGTCGGGCCGGCCGCGCAGGGGTACTAGTACTGAGGTTCAGGCCGGCGGGGGCGACGACCGGTAGCGGCCCACCCTGAAGGGATCGCGCATGGGATCGTGCGGGGCATGGACCGCGCGACGCTCAGCCGCATCGCCCACCGCGACCACGCCATCGCCGCACCCGTCTCCGAGGCGCAGGCCCGCGTCCTGCTGTCGCGCCTCTCACCCCCGCCGAACGGCGGGGTGCTGGACCTCGGCTGCGGCGCGGGCGTCTGGCTCGCCGAGCTGCTCGACTCCAGGCCGGACCTCACCGGGGTCGGCGTCGACATCGCCCTCCCGCCGGACGTCGCCGACGGCCGCAGCGAGCGGATCACCTGGGTCGAGGCGGACGCCGCGCGGTACGAGGCCGAGCCTGTCGACACCGTGATCTGCATCGGCGCGAGCCACGCGTTCGGCGGTCTCGCCCCGACGCTGGACGCCGTCCGGCGGCACCTCCGCCCGGGCGGGCAGGTGCTGCTCGGTGACGGCCTCTGGGAGCGACCTCCCTCGGTCGCTGCGCAGGAGGCACTGCAGGCGGGCCCGGACGAGTTCCCCGACCTCCCCGGGCTGCTCTCCCAGGCCCGCGCTGCCGGCTTCGAGCCGGGGTACGGGCACGTCAGCACGCTTGGCGAGTGGGACGACTACGAGTGGTCATGGACTGGTGCGCTCACCGAGTGGGCGCTGCGCGATGCGCCGACCCCGGCGGAGCGGGCGGAGGCGCTCGCCGTCGCCCGGCAGCACCGGGACGAGTGGCTACTCGGCTACCGGGGCGAACTCGGCTTCGCGTTCGTCGTCCTCAACGACGCCCGGGCCTGACGAGACGTCGCAGCCGCACGGCGAAGAAGATCGGGATCCGGGCGTACACCGGCTGCTCCCGGGCGTGCTCGCCGTCGGCCGCCGGCTCCAGCGACTGCTCCAGGCCGAACCCGTGGCGGACGAAGGCGTTGAGGTATGTCGAGAGCGTCCGGTGGTACGCGCCCGCGCGCCGGACGCCCTCCGGGTTCGGCGAGCGCCAGAACTCCTCGTCGAGGTAGCGGGCCACCAGCCGGCCGGGGAGCCCGTCGGGACCGTCGACGGTGGACGCGAACGGTGCCAGGAAGCACGGGTGGGACAGCACCGCGACGAAGGAGCCGTCGGGCCGCAGGACCCGGTGGACGGCGGCCAGCGTGGCGTCGAGGTCCGGGATGTCCATGAGCGCCAGCTGGCAGGTGACGAGGTCGAACGTCCCGTCGGGCAGTTCGGCGAGCTGCTGCGCGTCCGATTCCAGATAGGTGATGCCGATCGGCTGCTCCGCCTCGTGCCGGCGGGCGGCTACCACCATCTCGGGGGTCAGGTCGGCTCCGGTCACCTCGGCGCCGGCCGCTGCGAGGGCGCGGGTGGCGGCACCCTGGCCGCAGCCGACGTCGAGCACGCGCAGCCCGGCGATGTCACCGGCGAGGGCGAGGGTGGTGGCGACCGCGAGGTCGTGCGGGCTGCGTCCCGACCGGACGAGCGCGTCGTACCAGTCCGCGATGTCCGACCAGTCCTCGGGCATGGGTGCCATCCCCCCAGGGTCGGCACGGTACCTTCGGGCCGCAACCGATCTGGAGGCATGGATGCCGAACGAGGTGCTGGGCGACCAGCTGCAGCGGCTGCGCGCCGGCTCCGTCGAAGTCCTCGTCCAGATCCCCGCCGTGGGACTGCCCAGGGTCCTCCACTGGGGAGCCGACCTGGGCGAGGTTCCCGACCGCGAGCTGGAGCAGCTGGCACTGGCCGCCGTCCCGGAGGTCACCTCCTACGTGCTGGACGATCCGGTGCCGGTGGCGGTGCTGCCGGAGCATGCGCTCGGGTGGTCGGGGCTGCCCGGCGTGTGCGGCCATCGCGACGACGGCAGCGACTGGTCTGCGCTGTTCACCCCGGTCGCTGTACGCCGCGAGGACGACACCGGGACAGCGCGGGTGGTCGTCGACGCCCTGGACGCGGCCGCGTCGCTCGGAGTGCAGGTGGAGCTGGAGGTGCTGCCCTCCGGTCTGGTGCGAACGCGCGCGAGGCTGCGGAACACCAGCGCCGACGAGGCGTACTGGGTGGAGTCGCTGAGCGTGACACTGCCCGTGCCACCGGTCGCCGACGAGCTGCTGGACCTGACCGGCCGGCACACCCGCGAGCGTTCCCCTCAGCGGCAGCCGTTCAACGTCGGGACGCGGCTGCGGGACAGCCGTCGCGGTCACGGCGGCCACGACGCCTCACTGCTGCTGATCGCGGGGAGTGCCGGTTTCGGCTTCCGCAGCGGCGAGGTGTGGGGCGTCCACGTCGCCTGGAGCGGGAACTACCGGGTGTACGGGGAGCGGCTGCCGACGGGCGCGGCGTGCGTGCTCGGCGGCGGGGAGCTCCTCCTGCCGGGCGAGGTCCGGCTGAAGGCCGGTGAGAGCTACTCCACGCCCTGGCTCTACGGCTCCTACGCCCGCTCCGGGATGGACGAGATGTCCGAGCGGTTCCACCGCTACCTGCGGGCTCGCCCGAGCCACCCCTCACCGGCCCGGCCGCGCCCGGCTCTGATCAACACCTGGGAGGCCGTGTACTTCGACGCCGACCCGGGCAAGCTCCGCGCGCTCGCCGACGAGGCCGCGGCGCTGGGGATCGAGCGGTTCGTCCTGGACGACGGCTGGTTCCAGGGACGGCGCTCGGAGCGGTCCGGCCTGGGCGACTGGTACGTGGACCGGCAGGTGTGGCCCGAGGGCCTGCGCCCGCTCGTGGACCACGTGCGGAGCCTCGGGATGGAGTTCGGCCTGTGGTTCGAACCCGAGTCGATCAGCCCCGACTCGGACCTCGTGCGGAACCACCCCGACTGGCTCCTGGCCACGGGCGGCCGCGTGCCGCCGCTGTCGCGGCTGCAGCAGGTGCTCGACCTCGGCCATCCCGAGGCCTGGGAGTACCTGCTCGAGCGCCTCGACGCGCTGCTGACCGAGTACGACATCGGGTTCGTCAAGTGGGACATGAACCGCGACATCGTGGACGGCGGCCACTCGCCGAGAGGCGAGCCCGGGGTCCATCGGCAGACCGAGGCCCTGTACGCGCTGCTCGACGAGCTGCGGCGCCGGCACCCCGGTGTCGAGATCGAGTCGTGCGCCGGCGGCGGCGGACGCGTCGACCTGGGGATCCTCGAGCGGACCGACCGTGTCTGGGCCAGTGACACGAACGACCCGCTGGAACGCCAGGCCATCCAGCGATGGACAGGCCTGCTGCTGCCTCCCGAACTCCTCGGTGCCCACGTCGGAGCCGAGCACGCCCACACGACCGGCCGTGCGCACCGCCTCGCCTTCCGTGCCGGGACGGCGCTCTTCGGCCACTTCGGCGTCGAGCTCGACCTGACGACGACGGACCCGGCCGAGCGGGCCGAGCTCGCCGGCTGGGTGACGCTCTACAAGCAGGTCCGCTCGCTGGTCCATACCGGGCGCGTGGTGCGCAGTGACCATCCGGACCCGTCCCTCGGCCTGCACGGCGTGGTGGCGGACGACGGCAGCGAGGCGCTCTTCGCGCTCGTCGGCCTGCAGACGTCGGTGACCCAGCCGCCCGGCCGGATCCGCCTGCCGGGGCTCGACGACGCCGGAACCTACCGGCTGCGGCTGCTCGACCCCGCACTCGTCCCCGCGGCCTCGAGGAAGCCGGCGCCGTGGCTCGCCGCCGCCGATCCCGAGGGCCCCGGACTGGAGCTGTCGGGAAGGACCCTCGCCACCGCCGGCATCCAGGCGCCCTTCCTGCGGCCGGAGTCCCTGCTGCTCCTCCACCTCACGAGGAGCGCGGCCGGATGACCAGGGACGACGAGCGACCCGCGACGCACCCCCGGCCCGCCCTGCATTTCACCGCCGACCGTGGGTGGATCAATGATCCGCACGGGGTGACGTTCCGCAACGGCCGGTACCACCTCTTCCACCAGGCCGTTCCCGACTCCCCCGCGTGGGCACCCGCGATCAGCTGGGGCCACGCCACGAGTCCGGACCTCTTCACCTGGCAGCAGCAGCCGCGGGTGCTCGTTCCCGGGGACGGGGACGACGGCTGCTGGTCAGGCAGCGTGTGCACCACGCCGCCGGACGCGACCCCGGCCATGTACTACACGTCCGTCAGCCTCGCCAATGTGGATCACGGCGCCGTCCGCATCGCCAGGCCGATCGACGACGGCTGGCTGGCGTGGCGCAAAGGTCCCGTCGTCCTACCCACCACCGAGCAGCCGCCGGTGCGCATCTTCCGTGACCCGAACGTCTTCTGGGACGGCGACTGCTGGCGCATGCTCGTCGGCGCCGGCTACACCGACGGACGGCCGGCGATCCTCTGCTACCGCTCGACGGATCAGGAGCAGTGGACCGCCGAAGGACCCCTCGTGGAGGGCGAGCGGTCCAGCTCGCCCGGCGCCGGGCCCACGGCCTGGGAATGCCCCCAACTCCTGCGCGTCGGCGACCGCCACGTCCTGATCGTCTCCGTCCTTGCTGACGGAACGGGACGGGACGTGCTCGTGGCGGCCGGCAGCTACGTCGCCGGCAGGATGCACGTCGACCACTGGTCACAGCTCACCCACGGCCCGGGCCACTACGCCCCCACGACCTTCCTCGACGCCGACGGGCTGCCCTGCGTGATGTTCTGGATCCCAGGGGTAGGCGACGCGGGCGCCGGCTGGAACGGTGCGCTCAGCATCCCTTACCGCCTCTCCATTGTCCGCGGCCGCCTCGCCATGACGCCGCACCCGATCCTGGCGACGGCACGGCCCGACCCGAGGCGAACAGTGGGCTTCACGTGGCGCCCCGAGGGGGTGCACAGCGAACGTCTGAGCCTCGATGCGGACGACGGCCGGCGCGCATTGGATCTCGTGCGCGAGGGGAACACGCTGACGATCACGACGGCCGCCGGGTCGGTCACGGCACCCGTCGACGGGGACCGCGTGGACGTTCTGGCTGACGGCTGCGTCCTCGAGGTAGTCAGCGGGGGCGCCGTGGCGGGCCTCCCTCTATCCGTGGTCCCCCACCTCGGCGCGACTCCTCCGGGCATCACCCCCTGGTGGGGGTGAGATGTCCGGTCGGCCCGGCGGGGGATTCGGGCCGCCACATCCCAACGTCACGATCGAGCAACTTCGGGTTGACGAGGGCCTCACGCGGGAACACGCTGCACAGTGCCTGCCCACGATCTCCGTCGCGGGCCCGCCACAGCAGGTCCCCCGGCGGGCGCTCGACCGGCCCGGATCCCTCCGAGAGTGAGGAGCACCATGCGAGGCCCCAGCTTGTTCAAGACGTTCGCCGTGGTCGGAGTGACCATGGCCATGACCACCGCGTGTCTGGCTGGTGGCGGCAACTCCGGTTCGGGCGGCGGCGGGGGCGGTAGCCCGACCGGCCAAGCGAGCGGGTCGACCGTCACGATCTGGACGAGCATGGACCAGCCCGTCATCGACGGCCTCAAGGCCGGGCTCGCGCCGCTGGCGCAGCAGCAGGGCATCACGGTGAACTGGCAGAAGGTTGACAACATCAACCAGGTCATCATGACGAAGATCCAGGCCAATGACGTGCCGGACATCGCCATGATCCCGCAGCCCGGCGTCGTGGCCGACATCGTCAAGCGGAACAAGGCGACAGCGCTCGACAACATCCTCGACATGAACTCGCTGAAGTCGAGCATGCTCCCCGGGACGCTCGAGGCGGGCACGGTCAACGGGAAGCTCTACGGCCTGCTCGTCAGCGCCAACACCAAGAGCTTCGTCTGGTACCCGAAGAAGGCGTGGGACGCAGCCGGGTACAAGGTCCCCACGACGCTCGACGAGCTCGACGCCCTCACGCAGAAGATCAAGTCCGACGGCAAGGCCCAGGCACCGTGGTGCATGGGCATCGAGTCGTCCGCCGCCACCGGCTGGCCGGCGACCGACTGGTTCGAGGACCTGGTCATGCGCTACGGCGGCTCCGACCAGTACAACCAGTGGGTGACGAACAAGATCAAGTTCGACTCCCCGCTGGTGCGGCAGGCCGCGGCCGAGTTCGACAAGATCCTCTTCACGCAGGGGAACGTGCTCGGCGGGCGCAAGGCGATCCCGAGCACCAACTTCGGCACCGCCGGGAACCCGATGTTCGACCCCAAGCCCGGCTGCATGTTGTACAAGCAGGGCTCCTTCATCACGACGTTCTTCCCGAAGAACGTGCAGGCCAACCTCGACTCCGAAGCCGGCGTCTTCTACTTCCCGACCGCGAAGGCCGGCGGCGAGAAGCCGATCCTGGGTGGCGGGGACATGGCCGTCCTGCTCAAGAACAACGCCGGCGCCAGCGCCGTCATGAAGCTGCTCAGCGACAAGAGCATCGGCGAGAAGGCCATGGGGACGAGCTTCCTGTCACCCCACAAGGACTTCGACGTGAGCCTGTACAAGGGCGCGATCGCGCAGCAGATCGCAAAGATCAGCTACGCGGCGTCGATCTTCCTCTTCGACGGCTCCGACCAGATGCCGGGCGCCGTCGGCGCGGGCACCTTCTGGAAGGACATGACGGCCTGGATCAGCGGCCAGGAGTCCCTGGACCAGGCACTCAAGAACATCGACGCCAGCTGGCCGGCCAGTAGCTGAGGCCCGCCGAGGCCGCCGGGGTGGGCGACGCGTCCGTCGCCCACCCCGGCGTGCGTCGCGCCCGTCGCTCGGTCAGCTCACACAAGGCGGGAGCGCTAGGCAAGACCAAGGTCGTCCTACAGACTGGGCGGAGCGGCCCCCGAGGACCGCTCGGCAGCCGAGTCGCCGGCCGCAAGGAGGCGGTGCCTGATGATGATCAAGCTCGTCAACACGCTCTTGACCGTGGTGGCCGGTGTCGGCGCCGCCCTGGTCCTCTACTGGATCCTCAACAAGCTCGCCGAACTCCTGCCCGGGCGGTGGGAGGAGCGACTCAAGCCGTATTTCTACATCCTCCCAGCGGTGGCGGCGATCTGCCTGTACGTGCTCTACCCAGGGATCCAGACCATCGTCTACAGCTTCGCGAACGACACGAGCACTCAGTTCGTCGGAACCAAGAACTACACCGGCCTGCTGACCTCGAGCGGCTTCCAGCAGACCCTCATCACCACCGTGGTGTGGATCATCATCGCCCCCTTGGCGGCGGTCCTCATCGGCCTCCTCGTGGCCACGCTGGTCGATCGGTTGAGCCCCCGCGGCGAGAAGACGGCGAAGACGATCATCTTCTTCCCGCTGGCGATCAGCGCCGTCGGAGCCGGCACGGTATGGCGGCTCGTGTACGCCTACGCCCCGCCCGGACAGCCCCAGATCGGCATCCAGAACGCGATCGTCACCGCGCTCGGCTTCGACCCAGTGGCGTGGCTGACCATCCGTACGTTCTACCTCAACACGCTCCTGCTCATCGTCATGTTCCTCTGGCTCCAGGTCGGCTTCTCCATGGTCCTGCTCTCCTCCGCCATCAAGGGTGTTCCCACGGACACCATGGAGGCGGGTCGCGTGGACGGCGCGAGCGAGCGTCAGATCTTCCGCCGCATCGTCGTCCCGCAGATCATGCCGACGGTCGTGACGGTGTACGTGACCGTGCTCATCGGCGTCATGAAGCTGTTCGACGTCGTCTACGTCATGACCAACGGGAACTTCAGCACCAACGTGCTGGCGACGGAGTTCTTCAACCAGCTGTTCACCAACTTCAACAACGGTTATGCAGCAGCCATCGTCGTCATCCTGATGATCGCGATCATCCCGGTCATGATCTTCCAGGTGCGGCAGTTCCGGCTCCAGGAGGCCAGCCGATGACCAGCACCGTCCAGCCCGCCGGAACCACCGCCACCGAGCCCCGGCTCGGCCGGGCGGCCCGCAGGGCATCCGTAACGGGCGAGGGCAAGCCGGCGCACTGGTCGGTCAGGCTCGTGGTCGTGATCATCTGCTTCCTCTGGGTCGTCCCCGCGTTCGGCTCGCTGCTCACGTCCTTCCGCACCGAGAGCGACGCGAACTCGACCGGCTGGTGGACCGCCCTCAACCCCGCCAACTGGGGCAGCTTCACGCTGGGCAACTACCGCGACGCGATCACCAACGCCGGGCTGGGCACGGCATTCATCAACAGCCTCGCCATCGCGCTGCCGGCGACGTTCATCCCGATCCTCATCGCCGCGTTCGCCGCGTACGCCTTCACGTTCATGCAGTTCCCGTTCCGCGACACGATGTTCGTCATCATCGTCGCGCTGCTGATCGTCCCGAACTTCGTCGCGATGGTGCCGTTGCTGCAGATCTACGGGAGCCTCGGAATCGGCGGCACCTTCTTGTCGGTGTGGCTGTTCCACATCGGGTTCGGCATGTCGCTGGCCATCTACCTCTTCCGCAACTACATGGCCACCCTGCCCCGCGAGGTCATCGAGTCGGCGAAGATCGACGGGGCCAGTCACTACGCGACCTTCTACCGGCTGATCCTGCCCATGTCGACGCCGGTCCTCGCATCGTTCGCGATCTTCCAGTTCCTCTGGACATGGAACGACCTGCTGGTCGCCCTCGTGTTCATCGGGCCCGGCGAGAACGCCCCGATGACCGTCGCGGTCAAGAACAACCTCATCGGCCAGCAGGGCCAGGGCTGGAACATCGTCGCCGCGGGCGGCATCCTGACGATGATCCTTCCGATCATCATCTTCCTCGCCCTGCAGCGGTTCTTCGTGCGCGGCCTGACCGCAGGTTCGGTCAAGGGGTGAGAGATCCCGAGGGGACGCCGGCGATGCCGGGGCAGTGGCCGGACGACGAGTCCGGCCCTGCCACGCCAGCGGGGTTGCCGCAGAAGCGGCAACCCCGCTGGGGCCTGCGTACGCTCGGTTTCCTCGGGCTGGCCCTGCTCGCCATGGTCACCGCGATCAGCCTCGGCGGGTACACCTTCGGCACCTTCGGCTCGTTGCTCTTCGGATTGATCGGGGCCGGCTACTGCAGCATCAAGGGGCTGCGGGTCGCTCTGGACCACGAGGCCCTGCACATGGTTCTCGACCGCTACCGTCGCCGCTGACTCCGTTCAGGCCCCGGTTCTCGCGTCTAGCGCACCCCGGCCAGACTCAGCACGACGTCGAGGCCTTGCGGCGTGCCCGGCCAGTGCCGGCGCAGGGCCTCGACGCCTGCCCGGCGCACCACCGACCGCAGCACGAGCGCGACGACGACGGCGTCGTCCGCATACCCGATCACGGGGACGATGTCGGGCACCAGGTCGAACGGCATCGCCAGGTAGGCCACGAGCAGGGCGACCCGGATGCGCACGCCGGCCGGAAGGGTGCGGTCGCCCAGCAGCCGGCGCAGCAGCCGGAGCAGGTCGGGCAGCAGCCTCAGGGCGTCCCGCAGTCCCACCGTGTCCGGGTGCGCACGTGCGTAGCGCCAGAGCAGAGCCAGCAGCACGGCGTAGACGAGGACGAGGCCCGCAAGCACGCCGAGCAGAACGCCCCACCCCGTCACCGTGCCTCCCCTCGTCCGCGTGTTCAACCCTGCGGGCACGGTACGTGGGAGCTGAAGCGCGGACGGGCCGGGGGCTGTATCAGCGCCGGCCCGTCCGTGTCGAACAGCCGCTACTTCTTGTTGACGGTCGCCGTCGTCGTCGCGCTGATCTTGCCGGACGCGTCCGTCGCGGTCACCGCGAAGGTGATCGTTCCGCTGGCGAGGCTGCTCAGGTTCAGGTTGGTGAACGACCATGCCCCGCCCGCGGAGGCGGTCGTCGAGAAGGTCAGCCGCCTCGAGGCCGAGTCGCTGACGACCAGATTGATCGAGGTGTTCGCAGGAGCGGTGCCGCCGACATCGATCTTCGTGTCGGTGCCGCTGGTGATCTGGTTCGGCAGGCTCGTGAACACCGGCGCTGCCGGCCTGGTGTCCTTGGTCGCCGTCTTCGACGCCGTGCCGCTGGTGTTGCCGACAGCGTCCGTCGCGGTTGCGGTGAACGTCAGGGTGCCGTCGGCGAGGCCGCTCACGTCGATCCCTGTCAGCGACCAGGCGCCGCCCGACGCCGTCGCTGTCCGGGTCACCCCGGTTCCTCCGCCGCTGCTGGTGACGACCAGCATGACAGTGCTGTTAGTCGTCGCCGTGCCGCTCACCGGAAGCACGCTCGCGTTGGCCGACGTGACAGCAGGGATGTTCCCGATCGTGGGGGTGGCGACGGCGGCGGTCCCCTTCGCGGCCGTCACCGTCGTCGTCGTCCTGCTGGCGCCGAGGGCATTCGTCGCCGTGGCCGCGTAGCTGACGGTCCCGTCGCCGAGGGAGCTCACGCTGATCCCGCTCAGCGACCATGCGCCGGCGCTCGTCGCCGTCGCCGTCCGTGTGATCGTCCCTCCCCCGCCGCTGCTCGTCAGGACGAGGGTCACCGTCGTGTTCGCCGGCGCCGTCCCGGCGGCCGCCACCGCCGTGACGTTCGAGCTGTTGATCGGGCTCGTGTAGGAGGAGAACGTCGGGGCGGTGAGCGGCGCGGCCGCCTTCGTCGCGGTCTTGGTGGCGGTCGCGCTGGTGTTGCCCGCGGCGTCCTCGGCGGTGGCCGCGTAGGTGAGCGTGCCGTCGCCCAGGGACGTCACGTCGATGCCGGTGGCGGACCAGGCGCCCGCCCCGGACACGGACGTCGTCCGCGTCACCGAGCCCCCACCACTGCTGCTGATGACCAGCGTGAGCGTGCTGTTCGCCGGCGCGGTGCCGCTCGCGGCCACGCTCGTGACGTTCGTCGGTGTGACGGGGGCGGTCCACGTGCTGATCACCGGGCTCGCGACGGCCGCGGTCCCCTTCGTCGCCGTCACGGACGCCGTGCCGCTGCTGTTGCCGAGCCCGTCCGTCGCAGTGGCCGAATAGGTCACGGTGCCGTCGCCGAGGGCGCTGGCGTCGATGCCGCCGACGGACCACGCGCCGCCGCCCGATGCCGTGGCGGTGCGCGTGAGCGACCCGCCGCCGGTGCTGCTGAGGACCAGTGTGATCGTGCTGCCGGCCGGCGCGCTGCCCCCGGCCGCTACGGCGGTGACGTTGCCGCTGTTGATCGGGCTGGTGTAGGCGGTGATGGACGGTGCCGTCACGGCAGCGGTCCCCTTGGTGGCGTGTACGGCCGTCGCGGCGCTGACGTTCCCGACGCTGTCGGTCGCCGTCGCGGCGTAGGTCACCGTGCCGTCGCCGAGCGACGTCGCGTCCACGCCGCTGATGGACCAGGCACCCGCCCCGGACGCGGTCGCCGTCCCGGTGACCGACCCGCCGCCGCTGCTGCTGACCGTCAGCGTCACCGTGCTGCCTGCCGGCGCCGTGCCGCTGGCGCCGACCGCGGCGGCGTTGGCCGCGTTGATCGGGTCGGTCCAGCTGGTGATCGTGGGCGTCGGGACCGTCACGGCGACCGCCGACGAGTGCGCGCCCTCGGTGCCGGTCCACGTGGGCGAGGCTTCGAGCAGGGGCGTCACCGTGTAGGTGACGGGACCGGCCGGCGTGGTGGGGTCGCCGCAGGCCAGGGCCGAGCCGACCGGCCAGCTGCAGACGAACGTGCTGGTGGCCACCGTCGAGCCGGCGGCGTAGCGCATGATCCGGTACGACGTGAGCGGCACCTGGCGCGTCACGAGGACGGAGCGCGCGAAGGTCAGGCTCACCGGACCCGTCCCGGCCGTGGCCGTCGGCGTCGCGCCCGTGGGCATCGTGTCGGTGCTCGCGGTCCCCTGCCCGCTGGCGGTCGCCGTCCAGACGGCCTGCGCCGGGCCGGCGAGGCCGATGCCCGTCGCGGTGGTGACCGCGAGCCCGAGCGCGAGCCCGCTGGTGGTGCGGCCGATGCTCTTCGTCATGGTCAGCTCCCGCCGGCGGTGCCGGAGTAGGCGAGGAAGACGGTCACGCCC
>Ga0157369_10006040_pt1 | contig 14058 bp, 16 predicted proteins | sample C25metaG_FD_113461 | JGI IMG/M metagenome (GOLD analysis project Ga0157369, IMG submission 113461) | Corn rhizosphere microbial communities from Kellogg Biological Station, Michigan, USA - C2-5 metaG | ecosystem: Host-associated > Plants > Roots > Rhizosphere > Soil | place: USA: Michigan...
AGTCGCCTGCAAGGCGAGCGGGCGCAGCCGCTTCTTCACTTCGGCTTCGACGTCACGCGCGCGGTCGACTTGCACGTTGACGCGCGCGAGCTTCAGCTCGGCGCGATGGCGCCGGCGCTTGAAGCGCCCGAGACCTGCGGCTTCTTCGACGAGCTCGCGGCGCTCGAGCGGCTTCGAGTTGAGCACTGTCTCGACGCGGCCCTGCGAGATGACGGAGCGCAGACCGCCACCGAGCCCGACGTCCGACAACAGCTCGACGAGATCAATCCGCCGCACGCCTGCGCGGTTGACGAGGTACTGGCCTTCACCGCCGCGATGCAGGCGCCGCGAGATCGCCACCTCGGCGAACGGCAGGTCCGGCCACGCGCCGTCGGCGTTGTCGAAGAGGAGCTCGACTTCACAGTGGTCGACCGCCTCGCGGCCGCCGGCACCGCCGGAGCCTGCAAACAACACGTCGTCCGGCTTCTCGGCCCGCAACTCGCCCGGGCTCATCGAACCGGTCGCCCAGAGGATCGAGTCGGAGACGTTCGACTTGCCGGAGCCGTTCGGCCCGACGACCACCGCCACGCCCGGCTCCAGCCGGATCTCCACGGGGTCGACGAAGGACTTGAACCCGCGAAGCTTGATGCTCTTTAGATGCACCCGGCGAGGCTATCTAGCCGAACGGACGCTACTGGGCGTCCAACTGAACGAGCGCCTCGGAGGCCGCAATTTGCTCGGCATCCTTCTTCGAGCGGCCCTCGCCGACCCCCAGCACCTCGCCGTCGACGATCACGGCGCAGCGGAAACGGCGGTCGTGTGGCGGCCCCATCGTCTCGATCAGCGCGTAGGTCGCGGTCATCCCGCGGCGGGCGAGCAACTCCTGCAGCTGCGTCTTCGGGTCGGGCCCGGTCGCGAGCGAATGCTCGGCGATCGGCCAGAACGCCTCCGCCACCGACTCGACGATCGCCTCCACCCCGTGCTCGATATAGAGGACGCCGAGCGCCGCCTCGAGCACGGCGGCAAGCACGTTCGTGCTCGATACGAGCGAGCCGCCTTCCGGCAGCCGTTCCGCGAGCATCTCGTCGAGGCCGAGCTGCTTCGCCACCACCGCGCAGCTGCGCCGCGAGACGACGTCCGCGCGCACCCGGCTGAGCAGACCTTCGTCCACATCCGGGTAGCGCTCGTAGAGGGTCGTCGCTACAGCAAAGCCGAGCACTGCGTCGCCGAGAAACTCCAGCCGCTCGTACGACGACGCGCGGTCGGCCGTCGACGACGGGTGCGCGAACGCCTGCGCGAGCCGCTCGGGGTCGAGGTCGTCGATCAGCCGCCGCAGCGCAGCGGTCTTGTGTTCGTCTTGCGCCGCGCTGTTACTGGTGCGACGTGACGTAGTCGACGGCCTGGCCGACGGTCGTGATCTTCTGGGCGTCCTCGTCCGAGATCTTGATCCCGAACTGGTCTTCGAGCTCCATGATCAACTCGACGAGGTCGAGCGAGTCGGCGTCCAGGTCTTCCTGGAACGACGCCTCCTCGGTGATCTGGTCTTCCTCAACTCCGAGCTGCTCCGTCAGAACTTCCTTGACGCGCTCGAACACCTCTTCACGCGACGCTGCCATAACTCCTCAATGTTCGGTTTAGGGGGGCCTGAAAAATCCGCGCGATCATACACGGACGCGCTCTGGGAGCCGGTCGGCGAGGCGTTCGACGACGTTGTGCTCGACTCCCCGGGCGGCCAGCCGGATCGCATTGGCGATTGCCGTCCGCCCGGAGTTGCCATGCGCGATCACGGCGAGACCGCGCAACCCGAGCAGGTACGCGCCGCCGTAGGTGTCGGGATCGAGCTTTGTCCGTAGACGCCTGGCCGCGGGACGGATCAGGAGACCACCGAGCTTTCCGGTCGGTGTCGCGGTGATTTCCTCGCGCAGCGCGTCGAGCAGCTCGCGGATCGTGCCCTCGAGGAGCTTCAGCGCGATGTTGCCGGTGAACCCGTCCGCGACCACGACATCGGCCGCGCCGCGCAGCAGGTCGCGACTCTCGGCGTTGCCCTTGAAGTTGAGGTCGCTCGCGCGCAGTAGCGCCGCGGCGTCGAGCACGAGTCCGTTGCCTTTCTCATCCTCTTCACCGATTGACAGCAGCCGCACCTCGGGGTTCGCGACCCCGATGATCTCCTGGCTGAAGATCGCCCCCATCGTCGCGAACTGCAGCAGGTGCTCCGCGCGAGCGTCGGCGTTTGCTCCCGCGTCCAGCAGCACGGACGGGCCGTTGCGCGACGGAATCGGCACTGCGATCGCCGGCCGCATCACGCCCGGCAAACGGCGAACGTGCAAGAGCCCCGCCGCGAGCATCGCGCCCGTGTTCCCGGCGGAGACGACTGCGTCAGCGTTGCCGTCGCCCACTGCACGCACTGCGGCGACGAGGCTCGAGTCCGGCTTCGCGCGCACCGCTTCGGCCGGCTTGTCGGCCATCTCGATCGCGCCGTCGGTCTCGACGAGCTCGAGGCCACCAGCGTCGAGCCCGGCCGGCCCGTACAGCACGACGTCGATGCCGCTGTCCGCGGCCTCGCGCGCGCCGAGGATCACCTCGTCAGGCGCCTTGTCTCCGCCCAGCGCGTCGACGGCGACGCGGGGCACGCTACGGGGCGTTCAGGTCGAGCGGTTCGACGTCGCGGCCCTTGTAGGTGCCACAGGTCGGGCAGACGCGGTGCGGACGCTTGGGCGAGCCGCACTGCGGGCACGTGTTGACGCGCGGCGCCTCGATCTTGTGCTGAGCGCGGCGCTGGTCGCGGCGTGCCTTCGACGTTTTCCTCTTGGGGACAGCCATAGCGGCCGGGAAGTGTAGCGGGGATCCCGCCTCGGCCTAGGATCGCAGGATGGAGATCGACGAGCTGCGTCCGGCGGATTGGCCTGCCGTCGCCCGGATCTACGAGGAAGGGCTCGACCTCGGCACGTTCGAGGAAACCGTCCCGTCGTGGGAGGAGTGGGACGCGTCGCATCTGGCTGTCGGGCGCCTGGTGGCGCGCGACCCCGAGGTTGTCGGCTGGGCAGCGCTCGGGCCGGTGTCGCGGCGCGCGTGCTACCGCGGCGTCGTCGAGAACTCCGTCTACGTGTCGGCCAGTGCGCGCGGCCGCGGCGTGGGACGCGCGCTGCTCGAAGAGCTGTGCCGGCAGGCGGACGCGGCCGGACTGTGGACGATCCAGGCGGTGATGTTCGCCGACAACGAGGCGTCGCGCGCGTTGCACGAAGCGTGCGGCTTCAAGCTCGTCGGCCGGCGCGAGCGCATCGCCCAGAAACGCGGCGAGTGGCGCGACACGCTGATGCTCGACCGGCGCGCGCCCTAGCTACTTCTGATCGCGCAACGCTTCGAGCGCGGCCCAGCGCGGGTCGGGCTCGTGCTCGTCGTGCACGTGCGGCTCGTCGTTCAGGTTCTTGCCGCACACCGGGCAGAGGCCGGCGCAATCGGGGCGGCAGAGGATCTGTTCTGGCAACGCGAGCGCAACCGCGTCACGCGCCCACTGCGAGACGTCGAGCTCGTTGCCCGTGACGTACTGCGTCGTCAGCTCTTCGTCCTGCGGGTCCTCGGCCTGATACTCGCGCGCGTTGATCGGCAGCTCGAGCACCGCGTCGCCGAGACACCGGTAACACGGGCCGTAGAGCCTCGCGGCGAGCGCGAGCGTGAACACCGTGCCGGTGTTGGCACGCGTGATCTCCAGCTCCGCCGGGACCTTCTCCGGGATCGGCACGTAGCGCTGCCCGCCGAACTCGAAGGCCGGCAGCTCCACCTCCAGCTCGTCGCGGTGCTGCTCGCCCGGACGCAGCTTCAACGTACGCAGACTGAAGCTCGTCATACGACGAGGGTACCGCGCCGATGCGACGCGACGCTTAGTAGTCGCCGTTGTCGGAGAGGTCGATCGGGCCGATGCCCGCGACGACCGACTCCTGCGAGCGCTCGTGCAACCGCTCGCGACCGCGACGCACCGCGACGAGGAACTTGTCGAGATTCGTCTCGAGCGTCGCAAGCATCCCGTCGGCCCAGTCCTCCATCTCGAGCCGCATCTCGCGCGCCTGCCGGCGAGCCTCGTCGATGATCTCCTGCGCCTGCCGCTCGGCAAGCTTGACGATCTCGGTCTGCGACGCCTCGCGCACGGCCTGCTCACGCGCTTCCTGAAGCAGCCGGTCCTGCTCGCGCTTCGCCTCCGCGAGCATCTCCTGGCGCTCCTTGACGATCCAGCGAGCCTGCTTGATCTCCTCGGGGATCGTGGCCCGCATCTGGTCGAGGATGTCGTAGATCTCCTCGCGGTCGATGCGAACCTGGTCGGTGAGGGGGACGGCCTTGGCGTTGTGCACCAGGTCGTCGAGCTTGTCGATCAGTACGAGGACGTCCATTCCGGGGCAGTCTACTCCTGGTCGGAGACGGGAGCGCCGCCGCGACCGTTCGGGAACATCTCCTTCAGCCGCTTGGCCACGGCTCTCGGCACCAGCTCAGCGACAGTTCCGCCGAACGATGCAATCTCCTTCACCCCGCTCGAAGATACGAAGCTGACCTGCGGGCTCGCCATGACGTAGACCGTCTCGATCTCCGGGGCGAGCGTGCGGTTCAGCTGGTTCATCTGGAATTCGTACTCGAAGTCACTAAGCACGCGCAGGCCCTTGACGATCGCCTTCGCGTCCCAGCGGCGGGCGAACTCCACCACGAGCTCGGAGAAGACGTCGACCTCGACGTTCTGCATGTGCGTCAGCGCTTCCTTGAGGAATGCGACGCGCTCGTCGACGGTGAACATCGGCGTCTTGTGATGCGGATTGTCGACGACGCCGACGACAACGCGGTCGAAGATCCGCGAGGCGCGTTCGATCACGTCGACGTGCCCGTTCGTGACGGGGTCGTATGTTCCGGGGTAGATCGCGGTGATCATCGAATGGCTGAGTATTTGAAGTACAGAGTAAGCCGCGCGGAACCGTACTTGCGCGACGTCCGTTCCGCGAGGCCTTCGATTTCAGGCGCCTCCTCGCGGCCGCTCGACTCGTAGACGAGCACGCCGTCCTCGGTGAGGAGCCGCGCGAAGGGCAGCCTGGTGGCGTCGAAGTCGTAGGGCGGGTCACAGAGGATCAAGTCGAACTGTTTTCGTTCTTGGGCGAGGGCGCGCGCCGCGTCCTGGCAGAGCACCGTCGCGCGAAGCTTCAGCTTGTCGAGGTTCGCGTTGATCACGCGGCACGCCTCACGGTCGTTCTCGACGAAGGTGCACGTCGCTGCTCCGCGCGACAGCGCCTCCATCCCCATCGCGCCCGAGCCGGCGAACAGGTCGAGCACGTTCGCGTCGTCGACGGGGCCGATCAGGTTGAACGCGTTCTCGCGCACGCGGTCGGACGTCGGCCGCGTGTCGCGGCCCTTCGGCGCGGCGATGCGGTGGCCTCTATGCGAGCCCGCGATGATCCGCATCGGCACCCAGTCGATCTGCCTCGTCCTGCCACGGGCCGGCGTCGTCCCGCAGTTCAGTCGCGATCGCGCGCGCCTGCTCGACCAGGTCGCGATCCTGGCGAAGCTTCGTGAAGCGCAGATCGCTCCAGCCCGACTGGCGCGTGCCGAGCAGCGCGCCCTCGCGGCGGAGGTCGAGATCGGCCTCCGCGAGCTCGAAGCCGTCGGTCGTGTCGACGAGCGCCTGCAGTCGCGCCTCCGCCGTCTCCGTCAGCTCGTCCTTCTGCCGCGACACGAGCAGGCAGTAGCTCTGCTCAGCCCCACGCCCGACGCGGCCGCGCAGCTGATGCAGCTGCGCGAGGCCGAACCGGTCGGCCTCCTGCACGATCATGATCGTCGCATTCGGCACGTCGACGCCGACCTCGATCACCGTCGTCGCGACGAGCACGTCGAGCTCGCGATCCTTGAACTGCCGCATCACCGCGCGGCGCTCCGCCGGCTTCAGCCGCCCGTGCAGCAGGCCGACGCGATACCCGCGCAACTCCGCGCGGCGCAGTCGTTCTGCCTCCGCTTCCGCCGCGCGCGCGATTCGCGTCTCCGACTGCTCGATCAGCGGGCACACGACGTACGCCTGCCGGCCCGCATCGAGATGGACCTTCAGTCGCGAATACGCATCGGACGAGCGCTCCGCGCCGACCCACGCCGTGATGATCGGCTTGCGGTCGGCGGGCGGCTTCGCGATCTCGCTTACCGCGAGGTCGCCGTAGATCGTCAGCGCGAGCGTGCGCGGGATCGGTGTCGCCGTCATGTGCAGAACATGCGGCGTGCGCTGGTCGACGAGCGCTTGCCGCTGCGCGACGCCGAAGCGATGCTGCTCGTCGACGACCGCGACCGCGAGATCCCGGAACTCGACCTCGGTTTGGATCAGCGCGTGCGTGCCGACGACGATCGGCGCGTCGACACTGCCTCTGATCGAACCGGTGAGCAGCGCGACGTCGACGCCGAGCGGCGTGCACAGCGCTTCGAGCGTGAGGAAGTGCTGCTCGGCGAGCGTCGCCGTCGGCGCCATCAGTGCGCCCTGCTTGCCGTTCTCGACCGCGCGCAGCAGCGCGTACAGGGCGACGACCGTCTTGCCACTGCCGACATCGCCCTGCAGGAGCCGCTGCATCGGGATCTTCTGGGCAAGATCGAGGTCGATCTCCGTGATCGCACGCTCCTGGTGCTCGGTGAGCGTGAACGGCAGCGTCTCGCGGTAGCGCGTGATCAGCTCGCCGGGCCGGCCGAGCGGCGCCGCCACCGCATCCGTCGTGCGCAGCCGCGCGACGACGAGCTGCAGCGCCACCAGCTCGTCGAGCGCGAGGCGGCGCCGCGCCGTCTCGGCTTCGGCCAGATCAGAGGGAAAGTGCAGCGCGGCAACCGCATCGCGGCGCAATGCGAGCACCGGCTCGTCGGGCAGCGCGTCCTGAAGCGCATCGACGTGCTGCGCGAGCGCAGCGCGCACCAACTCGCGCAGTCGCGTGGCCGGCACCTCTTCGCTCGCGGGATACACCGGCGCGAAGTCCGCGGTGCGCTTCGCCTCGCCGATGTCGTAGGTCTTCGGCTCGAAGCCGTAGCGGCCGAGCTTGCCGCGTAGCCGCACGTGGGTGCCGGGCGTCAGCTTCTCGACAAGCCACGGCTGGTTGAAGAACGAGGCGGTGATCGACCCGCCGCTCTCGTCGGTGACGAGGGCGCTGACGAGCGTGCGCCGCCCGCGCAGGGGGCGCGACTTGACGCCGGCTATTCGACCTTCGATCGCGACTTCGCCCTCGGACGTACGGAGCTGCGAGATCGAGATCGTGTCGACGGCGCTCTCATACCGTCGCGGCGCATGGGAGAGCAGGTCGCGGACGCTGCCGATGCCGAAGCCACGCAGGCGCCTGGCCATCGTCGACCCCACGCCGGGCAGCGTCTGCACGTCAAGCGCGTCGAGCTGCTGCGGCGGGCGCCAGCCGCGCGGGCGCGGCCATTCGTGCTGGACCACACCTGTGAAACCCGGATGCATGCGGGTCATTGTCGCCACCGGGACCGACCTTAGATCCCGGTCCGGACGGCATCCCGCCGGTCAGGCGCGTTAGGTCAGTCCTCCCACCAGAAGAAGCCGATGGTGCCGGGCCCGGCGTGCGTGCCGATGACCGCACCGAGCTCGGTCGCGATCTCGATCTCCGCGTTCGGGCGAGCCTCGCGAACCATCGTCTCGAGCGCGCGCATCCGCTCCGGCGCGGCTGCGTGCGCGATGCCGACTTTGAGCCGCGGCGAGTCGGTCGTCGTCGCCCGGAACGTCTCCGCGAACTCCGCGAACGCCTTCGCATTGCCCCGCACGCGCTTCAGCGGCACGACCTCGCCGTCGGTGATCGTGAGGATCGGCTTGACGTTCAGCAGGTTGCCGGCGAGCGCCGCGGCACGACCGATGCGGCCGCCCTTGGCCAGGTACTCGAGCGTGTTCACGGTAAAGAGCAGGTGGTGCTCGCGCCCGTAGCGCTCGACGACCTCGTCGATCTCTTCGTCCGTCGTGCCGTGTTCGAGCCGCCTCAGCACCGCAAGCGCAAGCAGCGCGAGCGACGCCGAGACCGTGCGCGTGTCGATCACCCGCACGCGCCCGCCGAGCTCCTCCGCCGCCGTCTGCGCGCTTGCGAACGTGCCGGAGAGCGTCGACGAGATCTGCAGCGACAGGACGTGCTCGTAGCGGCCGGCGAGCTCGGTGTACGCGGCGAGGAAGTCCGCGGGCGTCGGCTGTGATGTCGTCGGCAACTCGGGCGCGGTTTGCAGCCGCTCATAGAAGGCGGACGGCGTCATGTCGACGTAGTCGCGAAAGCTCTCGTCGCCGAAGCGCACGTACAGCGGCACTGTTCTTACGTTGGGGTACCGCTGAGGGGCGTCGGGAAAATCTGCGGTCGAGTCGAGCACGACCGCGGTGTTCTCGAGCGTCAGCGTCACAGGCGGCCCGCTGCGACGCGCACCGCTTCGACGATCTCGTCGAAGCCCTCCTCCTTCGTCAAGCAGCGCGACACACCGGCGCGTGCGAGCTGGTCGACTTCGTCCTGCGTGACCGACGCGGTGAGGCACACGACGTTCGTCTCGGGACGGGCGCGGCGCACGGCGCGCGTCGCCTCGGCGCCGTTCATGCCGGGCATGCGGTAGTCCATGAGGACGACGTCCGGCTCGTGCTCGAGGCACGCGCCGACCGCTTCGTTTCCGCTCGCGACGCTGCCGACCACCCTGATCTCCGGGCGCAGTTCGAAGAGGAGGTGCAACGTCTCGCGGAACGTCGCGTTGTCCTCCACGATCAGCACGCGAATCGGGAGCCGCTGCGCCATGTCCGGAGACTATTCGGCGGAGAGGAGAAGGGCGTAATGCGGCTGGCCGCCCTCGTGCACCTCGAGCTCGACCTCGGGGTGGTTCGCGGCCAGGTCGGCGAGCAGGGACTCGACGGGCTGCGGGTCGTCGCCGAGCAGCAGCGTGAGGATCGCCCGCGGCTCCTGCAGCAGCCTGTCCGCAACCGCGCGCGCCACCTCGTCGAACGAGTCGCCGCCGGCGACCGGCTCGCCGTCCTCGAGACCCAGCCACTTGCCCTTCTCGACGGCGACGCCGTTCAGCTGCACGTCGCGCGAGGCGAGCGTGACGGCGGCCGTCGCGACCGCGCCGCGCGCCTCGTTCATCGCCTCGGCATTGTCCTCGCAGCTCGATCCCGGATCGAAGGCGACAAGCGCCGCGAGCCCGGCCTGGAGCGAGTGCGACGGCACGACATGCACCTGCTTCGCCGAGTTCTCGGCCGCGTGCTCGGCGGCCATGATCACGTTGCCGTTGTTCGGCAGCAGCACCACCTCGTCTGCGTTGACCGAGTCGAGCGCGGCGACGAGATCAGCCGTCGACGGGTTCATCGTCGTGCCGCCGTCGACGACGGTCGCGCCGAGGCTCTCGAACAGGTTGCGGTTCCCGTGGCCGATCGACACCGCAACGGCCGCGCAACGGGTATGCGCCGGCACGGCGTGCAACAACCGCTCTTCGCGGCGATGCGTCTGCGCGTGCATGTTGGCGATCTCGACGCCCCCGACGACGCCCTGCGCGGTGCCCAGCGAGAGCGCGCGGCCGGGATCGTCGGTGTGAACGTGAACCTTCAGCGCGCCGCGATCGCCGACGACGAGCAGGGAGTCGCCGATCTCCTCGAGCTCAGCTGCCAGCGCATCCGCGTCGAGGTCGTCACCCTCCACGACGAACACGGTGCAATACCGGTAGCGCGAAAGCTCCTGGTGGATCGCGTCGAGTGAGAGCGACTCGGTGTGCTCGGGCGCCGCAGCGAGCGGCTCGCCTTCGACGACCGCGACGATGCCGCGCACGATCGCGACGAGACCCGCGGCGCCCGCGTCGACGACGCCTGCCTCGCGCAGCACCGGCAGCATTTCGCGCGTCTGCTCGACGCACGCGTCGCCGGCGACCACGATGGCCGGCAGGTCGGCGCCGGATTCCGCAGCTTCCGCCATCGCGCGGATTGCCGTGAGCATCGTCCCCTCGACCGGCTTCTTCACCGCGCGATAGGCGGCGTCGCTGGCCGATCGAAACGCCCGCGGCAGGTCGAGCGAGACGGCGAGCGCGTCGGTCGCGCCGCGCAGGATCTGCGACAGGATCACGCCCGAGTTGCCACGCGCGCCCATCAACGCGGCGCGCGAAAGCTCGTGAGCGAGACCGGGCCGATCGTCGGGGCCGTCCTTCGCGAGCGCCTCGGCAACCGCGCGCACGGTGAGCGTGAGGTTCGTGCCGGTGTCGCCGTCCGGCACCGGGTACACGTTCAGCTCGTCGATGCGGCGGCGCTCCGCTTCGATCGCGGCGACAGCCCCGCCGACGAGCTCGCGCACGCGCGCTCTCATCCGCCCGTCCTCACGCCCTGGATGACGACTTCGACGGCGGCGACGGTGAGCCCCGTCAGCCGCTCGACCTCGTACGAGACCTGCGAGCGGATCGTCGCAGCCACCTCCGCCAGGTTCAGGCCATGCTCGACGACGACGTGCAACTCGATGCGCAGCGCATCCGCGCCGCCGTCGACGGTGACGCCTTCGCGTCGCAGCATCCGCTTCATGCGCGTGCCGGCGCTGAGCGCGACCACGCCGTAACAGCCGAGCGCCGACTCGGCGACGATCTCCGCCACCGCCTCGCGCGCGATCGTCAGCCGCCCGCGTTCGAGCATAAGAGTCAGGTCATCCGCCACGCCCGGATTAGACCGCAACCGTGGCCCGGCGGGTTACCCGGCGCGGGCCAGGAAAGCGAGCAGAGCCGGCCAGACGCGTTCGCGACCGCGCTCATCGGCGCTGGTGTCCCATAGCGCACCTCCAGGTTGATTCGGGAGGAGACCGCCGACGGGGTGGCCGCCGAGCGGTACCTCGAGCAGCTCATGCGCGTACGGACGACCCTTGAGGTGCCGGAGCGCGTCGTGCGCATAGAGGCAAGACGGCCATTCGGCGTCGACGCCGCCGCACACGAGGAAGACCGGGCCTCGGATGCGTTCGTCCGGGATCCGGTCGCGTGAGAATTCGGCGATCGCCGGATACGTGACGGGCGCGCTCGGAATCGCACGGCCATCGAACGTCCAAGCGGCACCCGAACATCGCGCGGGGTGAGGTACGAAGCAGCCGTTCGAGTAATCGCTCGGAACGCTGGCAATGACACCGCCGACAAGTCCGGGAAAGTGGACGCCGAGTAGTTGCGCCGCCTCGCTGCCGCGCGAGATGCCGAGCACGAAGACGTGGTGTGGCGAAACCTGCGGCTGCCGCTCGAGCCAGCGGAGCGCTTGCACGAAGTACTCGAGCGGGATCTTCTCGAGCTTCGACGGGAGGCCCGGCTCCTTGAAGTACGCAACCGCAAGCGCCGGGTAGCCGCGGGCGGCCAAACTCGCCGCGAGGGTGTCAGTCGTGAGCCCGCCCTCGGAGCCGCCGAGGACGAGCAACGCCGATCGTTTCGCGTCATGTCGCGGCGCTGCATAGAACCCGAAGAATCCGTCCCGCGCCACTGTCAACGACTTGTTCGTGGTCGCAGCCGGCTCCAACTCGCGCATGAATGTCGCGGTCAACCGCGTTCGTCCCTGCTTCGCGACGACCCGGAATTTCATCGGCGACCGCGCCCACGCGTAGAACGCGGTGAGCTGCGATCGCGGAGGCGCCATCGCCGCAATCGAGGTGGCCGATGTTTCGACGGCGCCCCGGCCGTCGGCGACGAACACATCGCGCGACGTGAACACGCGTCCGGTGGCGTCCCTCGACGTAACGGTGATCGTCGTCGCGGATCGCGGCTTCAACCCCGTCACGCGGATGTCGACGGGCGCCGTGCTCAGCGAGACACGCGGCGTGACGGAGATCGTGGGGTGTGCGTGTCCGCCACAGCCTGCGGCGAGCAGCGCAAGCGCGAGAAGACTTAGACGGCCTTGGTGACTTTGCCGGCCTTGAGGCACCGGGTGCACACGTAGGCACGGGTCGGCGAGCCGTTCAGGAGGATGCGAACGCGCTGCAGATTCGGGTCAAACCGGCGCTTGGTCGCCACCATCGAGTGGGACCGGTTGTTGCCGAACGACGGCTTCTTCCCGCAGATTGCGCAGACCTTGGACATGCCGCGCGGCAGTGTAGCGAAGCCCCAACGTCAGTAGGGCTGCCCCGGCCGGGACGAAGAGGTACCAGGTCGAGAAGCCGCCGACCACGACCATGCTGACCGTCGCCACGGCCGCGCAGACGCGGACGACGCCGTCGGTGAAGCGGAAGGCCGACGCGAGCGAGAGCACGTAGACGAGCACGAAACACGCGGACGTAGCCCGCACGAAGACGCTCGTCGAGCCTATGCCGGCGGCGAGGCCGACGAGCATCGCGACGTACGCGACGTAGAACGCGAGGAGCGGGCGGCGCGGCACGCTTCGCTCGGCGCCTCCGCCGAACCACGCGGGCAGGCTGCCCGCCCTCGCCAGCGTCGCCGCAAGCTTCGACATGCCGCCGATGTAGACGTTCATCGTCCCGGCAGTCAGCGCCACAGCGAGCACCGCGGTCGCATCGCGACCGCCGCGGCCGAAGCCCACCGAGATCAGGTCGGCGAGCGGCACGCGCGAGCCGCTGCCGGCCGTGACCGCGATCGTCGCGACGCCGAGGCCAACATAGAGAACGGTGACGATGACGAACGCGAGGCCGATGGCTCTGGGGAGATCGCGTGAAGGGTCGCGGAAGTCCCCTGCGAGCTGTGCCATCGCCTCCCACCCCACAAACAGCCAGACGAGGATGCTCGCCGAGGTGCCGATCGCCCACCAGCCGTGCGGCGCGAACGGCGTCCAGTTGTGCGTCGCGCGCGACGGCAGCGCGACCGCGATCGCAACGGCGATCACGCCGACGAGGATCGCAGACAACGCGAGCTGGAAGCCCGACGACACACGCAGGCCGAGCGCATTCGCGCCGAGAACGACGGTGATCGTGATGATCGCAACGGAGACTGCGACCGTCTTGCCGCCGCCGGCGAGCGTCGAGACGTAGTAGCCGCCGATCAGCGCGACGGCGGGCGCGCCGAAGAGGCCCGCGGTCAGGAACGTGCTGCCGGTGACGGCCGCGGCGCTGTCGCCGAAACCTTCCTGCACGTACGCGGTCACGCCACCCGCGACCGGATGGCGCACGCCGAGCACACCGAAGGTGACGACGAGCGGCACCGACAATACGAGCAGCGCCGCCCACGCCACGATCGACGCCGGCCCGGCTGACTGCGCCGCGAGCGACGGCACGAGCAGCACGCCCGGCCCGATCAAAGCGCCGACGTACAGCGCCGCGCCGCGCGTCACCCCAAGCATGGGGTGAAACTAGCTGCGCGAAGAGGCTCTGAGTCGGGCGAAAAGGTCAGCCATCTCGAGCGCGGAGCGAACCGCCTCGGCCGCCTTGTGGATGCGGGCTTCTGCCTGCTCGACGTCGTCGACAGTCAACACGCCGAAGGCGACCGGCACGCCGGTCTCGATGCCTGCGAGTTGCAGGCCCGACGCGCATTCCGACGCGACGTAGTCGAAGTGCGGCGTCTCGCCGCGCACGACGGCGCCGAGCGCGACGATGCACGCGTAGCGACGCGTCTTGGCGAGCGCCATCGCAGCGAGCGGCAGCTCGAACGCGCCGGGAACGGGAACGACGGTGATCGAGTCCTGCGGCACGCCCGCGTCGGAGAGAGCCTCGAGCGCGGCGCCGAGCATCTGATTCGTCACGCCGCCGTTGAAGCGCGACACGACGATGCCGACGGAGCGCTGTTTGCCGAGCGGCGTCCCCTCGAGCACGGCGTAGCCGTCCGGCACGTCGACCTCGCCGCGCACGTGCTCGACGGACTCGGTCTCGGCGGCGACTTCGATCACGGCAGACGACTCGGATTCGGGCCAGCCGGCGAACGGGTCGTACGGTGCCGGCTCTTCCTCGGCGGGCGCAGGCGCCGTTTCCGGCTCGGCCTCTGCCCTCGGCTCGTCGCCGCTCAGGGGCCAGTCGTCTTGCTCGTCGTAGTCGCTCACTCGTCCTCCGGGGCGTCGAACTTCAGGTCTTGGTGATGCAGGCGATGACCGAGCTTATCCCGCTTGGCGGCGAGATAGCGGGCGTTTTCCGAATTCGGCGGCACCTCGATCGGCACCTGCTCGACGACGCTCAGGCC
>Ga0157369_10006042_pt1 | contig 14056 bp, 17 predicted proteins | sample C25metaG_FD_113461 | JGI IMG/M metagenome (GOLD analysis project Ga0157369, IMG submission 113461) | Corn rhizosphere microbial communities from Kellogg Biological Station, Michigan, USA - C2-5 metaG | ecosystem: Host-associated > Plants > Roots > Rhizosphere > Soil | place: USA: Michigan...
CATCAACAATACCGGCACGATTGTCGGCGCGTTCGAGGCCAGCGATCTGACCTTTCACGGCTTTATCCGCACAGCCGACGGCACGTTCACGCCTTTCGATCCAGAGGGTTCGGTCAGCAGCTCTATAGCCGCGATCAACGACGAGGGCGTGATCGTGGGATGGTATCAAGACCAGAATCACGTCTACCACGCCTTCACCGGAACGCCGTGACCGCATGAATGGAGACCAGCACATGAAACGCACAATCCGCACCGCCGCCATCTTCGCTCTTGCATCGCTCTGCCTTTGCCCGAGCGCGGGCGCGGCGGTTGTCTCCATCGAAATTCATGGCGCACAATCCGTCGTGCCAACCGCCATAAACGACAGCGGCCAGGTCGCCGGCATGTACTTCACCAAGGCCAACACCTGGCGCGGATTTCTTCGGCAACCTGACGGCACACTCACGACGTTCGCCATTCCCGGTGCGTTCAGAACTGTCCCTCGCGGAATAAGCGCGACCGGTGTGATTACCGGCGTTTATGCCATAAATGTGTATCCTGGAGGGTTTGTCCGTGCCGTGGACGGCACGCTCACAATCTTCCAAGTCCCCCATGGCCCTTACGTCGAGCCATTTGGCGTGAACCCGAACGGCTGGAGCGTGGGAGACTTTATCCGCAATACGCACAGCCGGCGCCGGCCGTTTCTCAGAGACCCGTCCGGCGCGGTGACGGAATTCACGATACCGCATGCGTCTGGGGGCACCGTCGCCAAAGCGGTAAACAGTTCGCAGACGATTGCGGGCGAGACTTTATTGAAAGGTGAGTCATATCCCCGAGGGTTTGTCCGCGCGGCGGACGGCGCTATCACGCTGTTCGGGGACCCGGATATCTATGTTTCGGGGATGAACGACGATGGGACCATCGCAGGCGCGTTGCTCTTAGAAAAGAAAGCTTTTGTCAGGACAAGTGACGGGACCATCACGGCCTTCGTCGGTCCGAACGGTCCGGTTTCCACAAATCCGTTTGCCATCAACAATTCCGGTACGATTGCCGGCCAGTTCGACGCCGGCGATCAGACTTTTCACGGCTTCATTCGCTCTGCCGATGGAACGATCGCGCCTTTCGATGTCGCGGGTTCCGTCGACACAGTGATAACCGCGATCAACAACAACGGTGTGATCGCGGGACACTATTACACGGAGAAAGGCACCGATATCGGTTTCGTCGGGACGCCCTGAACGCATAGAGACGAGAAGCACATGAAACGTACAATCCGCACCGCCGCCGTCTTCGCACTCGCGTCGCTGTGTCTTTGCGCGGGTGCCGGCGCGAAGATTGTCGCGTTCCAGATTCCGGGCGCAAAAAAGGTTTGGCCTGTCAGCATAAACGACAAAGACCAGGTCGCGGGCTACTTCAGCGACGCGGCCGGCGAACACGGTTTTCTCCGGCAGCCGGATGGCACGCTTGCGACCTTCGATGTCCCTGGTGCGCAGAACACTGTTCCCGCCGGAATAAGTGCCGCGGGCGTTATTACAGGCAGTTATTATCCGCCGAAGCATGGAGCCGGAGGCTTCGTGCGTGCGGCCGACGGCACGATCACGACTTTCACCGTTCCCGGGGGCCCCTTCACGGAAGACCTGGGCGCGAACAGCAAGGGCTGGAGCGTCGGAGACTACGCCAGGAACGTGCATGCCGAGCTCCAGGCCTTTTTCAGAAGCCCGTCTGGCGCAACGACGGAATTCTCGGTGCCGGAAGCGATGGGCACCAGGGCCGTGGCGATCAACCGTTCGCGGACCATTGCGGGTGTCGCCATCATCAACGGTCAGCAGGACGTCAAGGGATTCGTCCGCTCCCCGCATGGCGACATCACCCTGTTCGGGGACCCCTACGGTTACGTGCAGGTTGCCGGGATAAACGACGACGGCACCGTTACAGGATGGGCTTCCATCGAGGAACCCGAAGCCGCTTTTGTGAGAACGAGCGATGGGACCTTCACGGCATTCACCGGCCCGAACGGCACGATCGCAACCGAACCCTGGGCCATCAACAATGCCGGCACGGTTGTCGGCGAGTATTTGGACACCAACGGCGTCTTTCACGGCTTCCTGCGCACGGCCGGCGGAACGCTCGCGCCCTTCGATCCCGAAGGCTCCATCCACACGGAAATCTTCGCCATCAACAACAAGGGCGCCATCGCAGGAACCTACACGAACCAGGACAATCTCAACCTCGGTTTTGTGGGGAAGCCGTGAATGCTCACTGTGAGGGCTCGCTGTGGTTGGCCAGGTCGGGTTCCCTTCCGCCTTCGCTTTCAGCTACGGCGGACGAGTGAGAATACCGCTCGACCGGCGAAGCCAAAGGCGTAGACGGTCCCCTCGCGACACTATCGTGCCGCTCGGCCGGGAATGACAACAATGCTTGAAGAGAGGAACAGATGAAACACGCAATCCGCACCGCCGCCGCCTTCGCACTCGCATCGCTCTGCTTTAGTGCGAGCGCGGGCGCGGAGATTGTCACGTTCCAAATTCCCCATGCCTACGTTACCTATGCTGCCGGCCTGAACGACAAAGGTGATGTCACCGGCTTCTACGATGCCGGGCATGGCGGCTTCGACGGATTCATCTGGCGGCCGGGTGGCAAGGTCGTGTCGTTCGACGTTCCTGGTGCCGAGGAAACCGAACCTGCCGCGATCAACGCAACCGGCGTTGTGACCGGCAGCTATTTCGTCGGCCGTGTCCCGATGGGGTTTGTGCGCGCCGCCGATGGCACGATCACGACCTTCCGCGCACCCGACGGGCGTGCGACGGGAGGCGCTGCGGTGAACAGGAAGGACTGGATCGTCGGATACTATCTCGACAACCGGGACGCCCCGTTGCAACCCCTCTTCCGGGATCCGTCCGGTGCCATCACGGAATTCACGGTGCCGGGCGCGACATCGGCCAACGCCGTGGCGATCAACCGTTCGCGAAGGATTGCGGGCATGAGCGACATCGGGGCGTTCGTTCGAGCGAAGAACGGCGCCATCACAGTGTTCGGAAATAGATACACCACGGTTGCGGGAATCAACGACGCGGGCACCGTCGCGGGGGTGGGCTACAGTGATGGCGGTGGCGGCTATCTCAGGACCCGCGACGGGACCACCACGACCTTCTCATTCCCGGCCGGCGCAACGGGAGCGCACGCGCTCGGCATCAACAATTCCGCCACGGTTGTGGGCTATTTCGACGATAGCAGCAAGGTCAGGCACGGCTTCATCCGCACAGCCGACGGCACGTTCACGCCATTCGATCCCGCGGGTTCTACCCGCACGGAGATCCTCGCCATCAACAACAACGGTGCGATCATGGGCAACTATGCGGACCAGAACGGCGTCAGCTACCTCTTCGAAGGGACGCCGTGAATGCATGAAGCCGGGACGCACATGAAACACGCAGTTCGCACAGCCACCGCCGTCACGCTCGCATCGTTTTGTCTTTGCTCCGCCGCCGGCGCGAAGGTCGTCACCTTCAACGTCGCCGGCGCACAAGCAGTCTCTCCGGGCCCCATGAACGACAAGGGCCAACTCGCTGGCTCCTATCTGGACGCTGCGGGAACCCACGGGTTTCTACGGCAACCGGATGGCACCATCACCACATTCGATGTTCCAGGTGGGCACGATGTTGCTCCCGTCGCCATAAGCCGGAACGGCGTGATTACGGGACATGTTGCAATTGGGGATCTCGGCAGAGGGTTTGTCCGTGGGGTGAATGGCGCGATCACGACCTTCAAGGTACCCGGGGGGCGTATCACCACACCCGCGGCGGGGAACGCAGATGACTGGAGCGTTGGGTTCTACACCCGCGTTCCGAATAACCTCGCCGACCAGGCTTTTCTCAGAGGCCCGCACCATCAAACGCTGGAATTCGCGGTTCCGGGTGCGACCGAGACGGTTGCCGAGGCGGTGAACGCTTCGCTGACGATCGCGGGTGAAGCCATCGGCCAGGGTGGGGGCACGTCTCAAGGCTTCATCCGCACGCCGGACGGTGCCATCGCGCAGTTCGGGCAAGATACCGGATACACGCTTATCGAGGGGATCAACGACGACGGCACCATCGTCGGACAATTCACCGACCCACAATCCCTGGCATTTGTCAGGACTATCGATGGGACCTTAACAACCTTTACGGGGCCGGACGGCGCGACGCCGGCCTTTCCGACGTCCATCAACAATTCCGGTACGATCGTCGGCGGCTTTCGGGATAGCAACGGCAACCTTCACGGCTTTTTCCGTACCGCCGATGGCACAGCCACGCCGTTCGACATCGAGGGTGCCACTGGCACGATCATAGGTGCCATCAACAACAAAGGTGCGATCGCGGGACAATATACGGACCAGGATGGCACACTGCTCGGTTTCGCGGGGAAGCCCTGAAGACGAGGCACACATGAAACGCGCAATCCACCTCGCAACCGCCTTCGCGCTCGCCACGCTTTGTCTTTGTGCGAATGCAGGCGCCAAGGTCGCCACCATCGAAATTCCGGGGGCAATTTTCGTCGCGCCCCTCAGCATAAACGACAAGGGCCAGGTCACCGGCGTTTACGAGGACGCTTCCAAGCGGCGGCACGGATTTCTCTGGCAACCGCATGCTGCGCTCGCGACGTTCGACGTCGCCGGCGCAGATGACACCTATCCTGCCGCGATAAGCGCTGCGGGTGTGATTACCGGCCGCTGTTATGTATCGGGTCTGGACGCGGGGTTTGTGCGTGCGGCGGATGGGTCGACCACGATCTTCAACGTTCCTCGGGGCACCATCACCAGACCTGCGGGAATAAACAGGAACGGCTGGATTGCCGGGTACCTCTTGCATGGCGTGAGGGACCGCCATCCCATTCCCTTTCTGATGAGCCCATCCGGCGATGCGACGGAATTCACGGTGCCGGGTGCGACGGGAGGCGCCTCCGGCGTTGTGGTGAACAATTCGCAGATGGTCGCGGGCCAGGCCCTGGTTGAGACCGACGACGGCCGAAGGGGATTCATCCGCACGCCGGACGGCACCGCCACGATGTTCGGGGCCCCGAATGTCGACTTTATCGTTGCCGGGATGAACGACGCCGGCACCATCGCGGGAACGCTTGCCGCAGACAATCTGGCCCAGGGTTTTATCAGGACCATCGACGGGACGCTTACGTACTTCATCGCCCCGAACGGTTCGCTTTCGACCGTCATCGCGGCAATCAACAATGCCGGCACGATCGCCGGCGGCTTTGTCGATAGCGAAGGCCGTACTTGGCACGGTTTCATCAGGACCGCCGATGAAACGTTTACGCCTTTCGATGTCAGGGGTTCTACCTACACACAGATACTCGCCATGAACAACAAGGGCGCGATCGCGGGTGTCTATACGAACAAGGATGGGGTCACACTTGCCTTCGCGGGGAAGCCCTGAACGCATGAAAACGAGGCCCAGATGAAACACGCAATCCGCACCGCAGCCGCCTTCGCACTCGCGTCGCTTCTTTGCTCCGGCGCCAGCGCGGAGATTGTCACGTTCGAGATTCCCGCATTCGGTATCGAGCCCGCGAGCATCAACAACAAGGGCGAGTTGACCGGCTATTATCTCGACGAATACGGAGAACACGGATTTCTCTGGCAACCAGACGGCACACTGACGTCGTTCGACGTCACCGATGCGGAGAGAACCGATCCTGCCGGAATCAGCCCGGAGGGTGTGATTACCGGCCAATATTATACGCCGAATTCCACCGGAGGGTTCGTGCGTGCGGCGGATGGGTCGATCACGACGTTCAACGTCCGCCACGTCAGCGTGACGGAAGTCAACGGCGTGAACGCGAAGGGCTGGAGCGTGGGGGAATATCTCCACCGGCCTCATGGCCCGCCCGGCCCCTTTCTCAGAAGCCCGTTCGGGGCCACAACGAAATTCACGGTACCGGGTGCAACCGGCGGCGCCATCGCTGTGGCGGTAAACCGTTCGCGCATGATCGCGGGCGAGGCGCTTATTCATCACAAGTATGAAAACCGGGGATTCATCCGCACGCCGGACGGCACCGCCACGCTGTTCGGGGATCCTGCCTTCTTCACCTCCGTCAGGGCGATGAACGATACCGGCACGGTCACCGGATGGATGAATCAACAGCAATTCTACGAAGGTTTTGTCAGGACCGTTGATGGCACCATGACGACGTTCGCAGGACCGAACGGCGCGATGGCCACGCTGGCCCTGGCCATCAACAAATCCGGCACCGTTGCGGGCGGATATGCGGATAGTCATGAAGGCACCTATCACGGCTTTCTGCGTACCGCTGATGGCACCTTCACGCCGTTCAATGTTGCGGGGTCTTACAGCACGACGATAACCGCCATCAACGACAAAGGCGCGATCGCGGGGATCTATCAGGAAACGGACGGTTTCAGCCGCTACCGTGTTTTCGTCGGAAAGCCCTGAGCGCATGAAACCGAGGCCCACGTGAAACACACACTCCGCACCGCAGCCGCCGTCGCACTCGCGTCGCTTCTTTGCGCGAACGCCAGCGCGAAGATCGTCACCATCGCGATTCCAGGTGCACAATTTGTCATTCCTGCCGGCATAAACGACAAAGGCGCGGTCGCCGGCACCTTCGGCGACGCTTCCAACGGATACCATGGCTTTCTCTGGCAACCGGATGGCACGCTCGCGACGTTCGACGTTCCCGGTGCGGTGATCATGTACGCGATCGGAATAAGCGAAACCGGTGTGATCGCCGGCCGGTACTACCTGGACCACGACGAAAAAACGTGCGCGGGGTTTGTGCGTGCGGCGGACGGCACGATCACGACCTTCACCGTGCCGAACGGCGCATACACGGCGGTTTATGGCGAGAACCGCGCGGGCTGGAGCGTGGGATCATACGCCCGTAGCTGGCGCGGCGGCGTCAATGCCTTTCTCAGATCGCGCTCCGGCGCGACGATAGAATTTTCCGTGCCGGGTTGGGCCGATGATACCGGCGCCACAACAGTGAACCATTCGCGGATGATTGCGGGTTCCTTCGGTAAGCCGACCCAAAGTTACATCCGCACGCCGGACGGCACCATCACGGTGTTCGGGGACCCCAATGTCTACACCTATGTGAGCGCGATGAACGACGCGGGCACGATCACGGGATTCACCGCATACCTGCAAACCGGATCGGCCTATGTCCGGACCATCGATGGGACCTTCACGACCTTCAACGGCTCTGGAACGACTCCGACGGGCATCAACAATTCCGGCACGATTGTCGGCAACTATCATGATGGTCACGACAAATCCGACCACGGTTTCATCCGCATCGCCGATGGCACCTTCACGGTTTTCGATCCACCCGGCGCCGTCAGCTCAGGGATAAACGCCATCAACAACAAAGGCGCGATCACTGGGACCTATACAAACCAGGACGGCGCCCGCCTCGCATTCGCCGGAAAGCCGTGACGCAGGGAGACAGGGCGCAAATGAAACGTTCGATCCGCATGGCAGCCGTCTTCGCGCTCGTGTCGCTCTGTCCTTACACCGGCGCGCGCGCGGAGATTGTCACCATTGAGATTCCAGGTGCAAAGAGAGTCATTCCGACTGCCATAAACGACAAGGGCCAGGTCACCGGCTATTGCGATTGCAAGGGCTCCGGCTATCTCGGATTTATCTGGCGGCCGAACGGCGACGTCGTGACGTTCGGCGTGTCCGGCGCGACTATCCCGGCGGCGATCAGCGCGGCCGGCGTGGTGACGGGCTACTATTACGCAGGGCGTACCCCCTTAGGTTTCGTGCGCGCGGCGGATGGGACGATCACGACCTTCACTGCACCCCATGGTCATCTGACGCAGCCCGTTGCCGGGAACAGAAAGGGCTGGAGCGTGGGAAATTATCGTAATGGCAAGATTCCCGGAAAGCTGCTTTTTCTCAGGGCACCGTCCGGTGAGATGACGGAATTTGCGGTGCCGGGTGCGAATGGAGACGAGTACGTCGCGGCTGTGAATCGGTCACGGACGGTTGCGGGCGTCGGCCGTATTCGCGGCGGGACCGGGGGGTTCATCCGGTCTGCGGATGGCACCCTTACAATGTTCGGAGATACCAGTATCGATGTTGCGGGAATGAACGACGCAGGGACCATCACGGGACCGGTGTGGGTGGGCGAAGTGCGCGACAGTTATGTCAGGACCAGCGATGGGACCATCACAACCTTTTCTGCCCCGAACTCAACGAACACGCAGGCACTCGCCATCAACAATTCCGGCACGATCGTCGGCACCTTTTTTTTGGAGAGTGAAACCTCCTGGCAAGGCTTTATCCGCACAGACGACGGAACGTTCACACCCATTGATCCAGATGGTTCCGGCGACGTTTGGGTAGCCGCGATCAACAACAAGGGCGTATTCGCGGGAGCCTATTTAGGCTCGGATGGCCTCCAGCACGGGTTCATCGGAACGCCGTGAACGCATGGAGTGGAGACGCACATGAAAACGCGCAATCCGTACCGCCGCCACCTTCTGGACCGAGATCCTCACCGCCCGTGCCCTAATTCGCAGGAGCGGGTGTCCTCAATCGCGCTCCGGCTCTCTGATCGTACATCGTGTAGGTAATCGCCCAGCTTGCTAACGGGCTGGCGTTGTACGGCCAGAGCTTGGTTCGGACTTTGTGGTCTCCCGCCGTGACAAGCGCATCGGTGAAATCGACTGGTTCTAGGGGGGCTACCTCCCAGCGCTGATCGAGTGCCTTGCCGTCTACAAACGTGCAAAGGAAAAAGCCACCGGCGTTTGGTGCGTTCGCCGTCGCGTGTGCGATCAGAAGGCAACCTCCCGCGGACTCGCAGTGAATCGACGCAGGTTTGTCTATCGGATTGAAGACATATTGGGCCATGGTGCCACCGTTTACGCCGCGATGGACGACCACCTCTATGTCGTTCGCCGAGTATTCGAGATTCTTGCCCGAATGTTCAGCGCTGGTGGCTGCATGTCCTCCAACCCTGCACTTGTTGGAACCGTGGGCGACACCATGAAAAGCAATTGTTGCCACCAGCGCTGCGGCGGACATCAATCGCGGCATGACAATACCTCCCTGGCCGTTGCCAGTCTTGGCTTTAGGACACTACCGGGTAGTGACGCAGTTTGAATTTTAGCCCCTATTCGTGCTCGTAGAGGGTGTAGACGATCTGAAATTGGGAGATCGTCGCGGGGTTCGCCGCGTTAATTTGCGTTTGTACGACATGACGGCCCATCGGTAGCGACGGGCGACCTTGAAACGACGTTACCGTACCCGACGAGCCAGACGTCATGGGCTGACAGCCGGGGTCAGCGGGAACGCCATCGACCAAAGTACAAAGCGTGCTGTTGTAGGTCAGATAGTTTACTCCCTCAAAATTCACCTGCGTTTGTATCACCAGCGAGCAACCAGCGGCGCTTTTGCACGTCATCCGGTTTGATTTGTCCAGGTTAAGTAGCCCCGTAGTGACAGCCACATTCGATCCACGGTGGGTAACGACTCTGCCGCTTGAGAAATTGAAGTTGTCGGCGAAAGCGGGGCCGCACAAGAGAGCGGCAGCTACCGTAGCAACCAGATAGCGCATGAACGCCTCCCAAGGTTGAAGGCCCAGCTTAGGCCTGCGCACTACCTGAGTCAGCACCTAGCCCGCGCGCCAGGCGTGGTTGCGGGCGGCGGCGTGGTGCCAGCTGGCGCGGTCGGATTCGTCTTCGGCGTCCACGGGCCATCTGATCTCGCGTGCCCACAGCGCCTTCTTGGCGATCGCGCGCGAAACGTAGCCGCTATTGGTTTCGCAGAACGCGTCGAACGCGGCATCGCTGAGGCCCGCGAATCCGCCGTCATCGGCGCGGACGTCCCAGAGCAGGTTCGACAGGAATTTGATGCCGATGGCGCGGTCGGAATCGTTGATGTCGTCGCCGCGGCCGTTCAGGCGGGCATTGGCGAACACCGCGTCGCGGGCGATCCTGCGCGCGTTCTCGAAATTGCGCGCGCTCATGCGGCCTCTGCCTCTGCCGTGGTGTCGATGAGGCGGTAGCCCCTGGTGCGCGCGATTTCGATGCCGAGCCCGAGCGGGGCGATGGCGCGGCGCAGGTCCGACACTTTCTTCGAGATCAGCCGCGGGCATGCAGCACCCCCCGCGCGATAGGCGGCGAGCAGCACTGCTTCGCTGACCGCCTCGCCGTGGTCCGCGGCAAGAGCCTCCAAAATCATCATCAGCGAGTGGGGCAGGCGCCGCGCGCCTTGTTGCGATCCGGCGCGCGACACCAGCCGCGCTTTCCAGTCGAAGCCGAGGCCGAGATAACGGACCGGTAAAGGTTGCCCGCAAGTCCGGCATCCCGTCTCGAAGCCCTGCCCGGCCATGCTCGATCCTTCCTCCGGTTTCGCGAAAAGGAATATACGCATAGTGCGTAAACACGTCAACGCATAATGCGTAAGACATCTACGCGGGGCGCGAGATCGGTCCTGCTGGGCGCATGCCGGACACCCGGCACTAACCTTTGTTAGTCATTCGCTCTGTAATCCAGCCGGCATTCCTCTAGAATTTGCCGGATCGCGTGGCTGGGGGGCCAACCGGTCTGCCGGCCGGTTGGGACGCCGCGCAGGCGAACGGGGGAGCGCATTGCGTGGCGTGGTTTCAGCTGTTTTTGATGGACCGCGACGGGCGCATCATTGGGCGCTCCGATTACCGCGCGGAGGATAAAGTCTCCGGCTTCAGGATCGCGTGGCGCATCGCGGAAGCGTGCTCAGATGCGTGCGCCGGATATGATCTGCTGCAGGATGGAAAGCTGGTCGCCTCCGTCTCGGCCACGGTTGGAAAGCCCGATACCGATCTCACCGAATTCGAGCAGAAGGTCGCCATGGATATGGAGATCGCGCTCAGCGACAGCCTCTGAGCGGTGAACGACAGCCGCCGCCTGCTCGCCACGCTGCGCGGTTCCTGAATCGAGACGCGGTTCCACCCGGCATCCGAAGCGAACCCTGCCGGTGCCGCCAGGCGCCATTTATGTCTTGTTATTAATCTCCCCCTAAAGTTGTTCCCGGCACACCCTGCACGTTCGAACGGGCGACGATGATAGACATAGTGGCGCGCGCCGCGCATTACCGCCGCAAGGCGGAAGAAGTGCGCGCCATCGCCGAAGCGATGGCCGACACATCCTCGCGCCGGATCCTCATGACCGTCGCGACCGACTACGACATGCTCGCCCGCTCGGTGGAGAACACCCACATGCCCGACCCGATCCCGGCGAGCGAGTAGGGCTCTTCTCTCGCCCCACAAAGCGGGAGAGGGGCGTCCCGTTCGATTCCTATTATAGTCCGCCCGAATATCGAAAGCGCGAAGACGATGAAACCCCTGCGATATGCAGTCTGCGTTTCGGTAGCTCTGTTCTGCCTGCCGCTGCAGGCGGGCGCGAAGTTCATCACGTTCCAGCCGCCGGGAGCGACAGATACTGTTTCATTCCACATCACCAACAGAGGCGAAGTCATAGGCCAGTTTAGCGATCCATCCGGAACGCATGGCTTCATCCGCGCGGCCGATGGAACGTTCACGATCATCGATGCGCACGGCGACGCGGCCACTATTTCTGCTGCGCTGGCGAAAGACGGTACGATCGTTGGCTATTACGCCAGCTACATTGGTCGTTGGGCAGGATTTATCCGGACGCCAGATGGCCAATTCTCGGATCTCGTGGCGCCGCACGGAAAAATCGCAACCTATCCGATTTCGCTGAGCAAAGCGGGATGGATCGCCGGATGGGGCGAGTCCGGCACAAGAAAGCGCCCCGTACCCTTCGGCTTCCTGAGGGATCCACAGGGCCACTACGCCGAGTTCGCCGGCGAGTTGAGGGTATCGTGCGCGAATTCCGGCAATACAATCGCCGGGGTGCTGGACGGAAATGGCTTTGTGCGGACGCCGGATGGGACGATAACGCAATTTGCTCCTGCCGGCGCGGTTTATACCTATGCCAGCGCCATCAATGACGCCGGGACTGTGACCGGATCTTCCGATTTTTCCTCCAACACCTACTCCGAAGGATTCATACGCGCGAGCGACGGGACGATATCGACCTTTGCCGTTCCCGGGGAAAACGTGCAGTACACCTATGCCGAGAGTATCAACAAAAGCGGTGTTGTCGCCGGATGGTTCCAGAACAGGGACCTCAGTGCGCATGGGTTCATCCGCGCATCCGACGGCACCATAACACCGATCGATGTTCCCGGCGGTGGGGGGACAGAGATCAACGGCATCAACGACAAGGGCGAGGCCGCCGGCGATTTCTTTAAGGACGGCACCCGGACCGGATTCATCTGGAAGCCTTGAGCCGCATCTCTCCCTCGCACCCACGAAGTGGCGGAGTTCCGTTCGATTCCGGTTATAGTCCGCCCGAACATCGAAAGAGCGAGGACGGTGAAACCCCTACGCTATGCTGCCTGCGTGTCGGTGGCGCTCTTCGGCCTGCCGCTGCAGGCGAGCGCGAAGTTCATCACGTTCCAGCCGCCGGGAGCGACCGCGACGGGTGTGGTCAAACTCGACAACAAGGGCGAGGTGATCGGCTTCTTCAACGATTCATCCGGCCAGCACGGCTACATCCGCGCGGCCGATGGAACGTTCACGATCATCAACGTGCCCGGAGCGACCGCCACCGTTCCCATTGCGCGGCAAGAGGACGGTACGATCGTCGGCAACTATGACAGCACGACAGGCGACATTCCCTGGAGAGGATTCGTGCGCGCGCCGGATGGCCAGTTCTCGGATATCGTGCCGCCCCACGACAGGCGATACACGTACCTGAGTTCGCTCAGCAAAGCGGGATGGATTGCCGGAACGGGCGAGAGGGGCGGTCCAAAACGCGGCGACAGCTTCGGCTTCTTTAGAGACCCGAAGGGCCACTACACCGAGTTTGGCGTTGGGCTGATGGTGACGTGCGCGAATTCCGGCAATACGACGGCCGGAGTTCTATACGAGGGATTCGTGAGCCACGGCTTTGTGCGCACGCCGGATGGAACGACAACCCAATTCGATCCTCCCGATGCGATCTATACCTATGTCAGCGCCATCAACGATGCCGGGACCGTCATAGGATATTCCGATCTTTCTTCCGGCAACGGCGTGGGCTTCATACGCGCGAGCGACGGGACCACATCCACGTTTGTCGTTCCCGGCGACAACGTGCAGTACACCTTCCCTATAACCATCAACAAAAGCGGCGTCATCGCCGGCGCATACCAGAACGGCGCATATCAGACCGTGGACGGCAGCTCTGGGGGCGGGTTCGTCCGCGCACTCGACGGCACCATAACGATCGTCAATGTCCCCGGCAGTACGGACACGCAGATCACGAGCCTCAACGACAAGGGACAGGGCGCGGGCGTGTTCGTGGCGAATGGCGTCTTCACCGGATTCATCTGGAAGCCTTGAAGCGGGTCCGCGGCTTGCCCTTGAGAGCAGGTCCAGCGCGTCATTGACGCTGATAGAGCGTGTAGACGAGCTGATAGCTCAATACATGATATTGGTGCTGATTGCTGGGGACGAAAAAGGTTGTGTACACGGTATGTGTCCCTTTTGAGAGGGACGGCTTGCCCTGAAAACTCATGACCATACGCGTGGTTCCACCCTGTAGCGCACATCCGGGATCGGCCGCCACGCCGTCGACATAGGTACAGATGATCCCCGTGATGTCGTAACTGTCGCGCCCCTGATCGTTGATGAACTGCGTTTCGATAACGAGCGAGCAGCCGGCGTCGCTCGTGCAGGTCATCCGGTTTTTGCGGTCAATCGTGTTGGTTCCGAGATTGAGAACCAGTCCGCTCCCGCGATGGGTGACGACCTGACCGCTCGAGAAATTGAAGCTCTCCGCAAAGGCGTGACCGGACAAAAGAACGGCGGCGGCCGCAACGATCAGATGGCGCATGAAACCCTCCGGATTGGGGATCAGTCTAATCCGCTCCCAACCGCCGGGCCAGTTGCCATAAATGCTTCGGTGTCCTTACGGCACAACCTTGTAGATCGTGCCGCCGTCTCCGGTCCCACCGTACAGCGTCGTGCCGTACATATTGCCGGACGAGTCCTGATAAAGATCGGTGACCGG
>Ga0157369_10006043_pt1 | contig 14056 bp, 9 predicted proteins | sample C25metaG_FD_113461 | JGI IMG/M metagenome (GOLD analysis project Ga0157369, IMG submission 113461) | Corn rhizosphere microbial communities from Kellogg Biological Station, Michigan, USA - C2-5 metaG | ecosystem: Host-associated > Plants > Roots > Rhizosphere > Soil | place: USA: Michigan...
ATTCCCAGCGGCGCCGAGCCCGCGAGCACCAGCTAACCAGAAGAATACGAGCAAACGAAAACGGATGAGCCGAAGCTCATCCGTTTTGCTTTTGCAACTTTGCGTACCGCTAATCGCGAACGCCGTCCATGAACGCGCGCAGCTTGCGCGACCGCGAAGGATGGCGCAGTTTGCGCAGCGCCTTGGCCTCGATCTGGCGGATGCGCTCGCGCGTGACCGCGAACGACTGGCCCACTTCTTCGAGAGTGTGCTCGGAGCCGTCTTCCAGCCCGAAGCGCATCTTGATCACCTTCTCTTCGCGCGGCGTGAGCGTGCGTAGAACCTGGGCTGTCTGCTCCTTCAGGTTCACGTTGATCACGGCTTCGGCCGGCGAAATGACGGCGCGGTCTTCGATGAAGTCGCCGAGGTGCGAATCTTCTTCTTCGCCGATCGGCGTTTCCAGCGAGATCGGCTCCTGCGCGATCTTCAGTACCTTGCGAACCTTCGCCACCGGAATGTCCATCCGCTTGGCGATTTCTTCCGACGTTGGCTCGCGTCCCATCTCCTGCACAAGCTGGCGCGACGTGCGGATCAGCTTGTTGATGGTTTCGATCATGTGGACCGGGATGCGAATCGTACGCGCCTGATCAGCGATAGCACGAGTAATCGCCTGCCGAATCCACCACGTGGCGTACGTGGAGAACTTGTATCCGCGGCGGTACTCGAACTTGTCAACCGCCTTCATCAGGCCGATGTTGCCTTCCTGGATCAGGTCTAGGAACTGCAGTCCGCGGTTGGTGTACTTCTTGGCAATCGAGACGACCAGGCGGAGGTTGGCTTCGATGAGCTCCCGCTTGGCCTTCTCGGCATCCATCTCGCCCTGGATGATGTCGCGCTGGGTGCGGCGCAGCTCCTGGAAGTTGACGCCTGCCTCCGACTCCATCTTCTCGACGTCGGCGCGGATCTGGCGGACCTGCTTCTTGAGTTCTTTCTTCTGTTCCTCGTTGCGCGTCAGGTCGGCGCGGCGATCGAGGTTCTGCACCTGGTGCTCGAGGCCGCGGATAGTGTCGACCGTCTTGGCGACGCGCTCGGTCAGCCGCTTGCGCTCGGGATTGGTGTAGCTGATCTTGCGGATCGACTTGGAGATGGAAACCACTTCGCGCCCAAGGTTCCAGCGGCAGCGGCGGTACTCCTTCGGCTTCTTCGTCTTCGGGATGTCGCGCAGCTTCTCTGTCAGCGCCATCGCCTTCTTGTAGTGCTTGGCGAGGGTGTCGATCTGCGTGGTGACTTCCTTCAGGCGGTTCTGCAGGACCTCTTCCGTGATCTCCTCTTCGTCGCCGAGCGTGACCACTTCCTTGATGGAGCGCACGCCGCGCTTGAGGTCGTCGCCGGTGGAGAGGATCTCGCGGATCACGATGGGCGAACGGGAAACCGCTTTCAGGACCTTGAGCTGGCCGCGCTCGATGCGCTTGGCGATCTCGACTTCGCCTTCGCGAGTGAGCAGCGGAACCGTGCCCATCTCGCGCAGGTACATGCGAACGGGATCGTTGGTCTTTTCCAGCGCGCCCGGCGTGAGGTCGAGTTCCACCTCTTCGCCGGCCTCGGCCTGGACTTGTTCTTCGAATTTCTGCGACGGGAGCTTCGCCGGACCTTCCAGAACGTCGATGCCCTGCGTGCCAATGGTGGTGAGCAGGTCTTCCAGGTCCTCGGGCGAGTGCACGTCGTGGGGAATGAGGTCGTTGACCTCGTTGTAGGTCAGGTAGCCTTTTTCTTTACCGGTATCAATCAGCTTTTTGATGTCGTCGAACTTGTCGTTCAGTGCCAAATCAGTACTCCAAGGCCCGTCCTGGCCTGGCGGCAGGACGCGCGGACACCCTCTCGGGATGGCGAATTTTCCAGATTAAAAAGAAGTGCGAAGCCGAAGTCTTTAGTTTAGCAGAACTTAGCTGCTTGGGCTATTCGGGCCGCATGTGCCCACACTCCTAGCCCACACTTGTCAATTAGACACAAAAAATCCGCAGAAGTTTCCGGAAATTTCGGAAAACGCGGACTTTTCTCCCACGAGCGCTCTTTCCTGTCGAAACGGTCCATCTCTGCTTCGTCTTGAGTCAGCGACCCCACCTATGTGTGCCCCACCTACGTGCGCCCCACAAAAGGCGCAGAGGAATTGAGCCGTAATGGGCCATTGTTACCAAGGAACAATGACCTATACGGTGTACTGCACCGTCCAATCGGGCGGTGCAGATTTGGTTACGGGTCAGCGCTCTTCCCTCCCCTACTTCGAAATTTAGAACGGAGAACTATGAAGAAGATCCTCATGGTATCGGCATTTGTCATCGTGGCAGTAACGGCTCTACTGGCGACGGTCACTTTCGACCAAACAACCGGCATAGGCTTCATCGGCCGCGGCGACGTGATCAGCAACGCGGGCAAGGCAAATCTCGTGGACTCGCCCAAGATCACCTTCACCGACTTTCTGCATTTGAGCCAGGACTGCGAAAAGGACGGCAAGCACAGCCCGATCTACAACACCTTTACCCGCGTGCGGAACATCAACGCGCATGTCCAGTACGACACGCGGACCGCGAAGGGCAACGGCAATATCACCGGTTACATTCTCGACGGATTCAATGGCGATCAGAACCCGCTTCCTGACACGCTCTGCCCAACGTCATGGATCGCCGACTCGCCCGTTCAGGTCGTGAGCGACAGCGGAGCTACCCTGGCGTTTAACGGCTATACAATCCCGTACTAGATTCGAGTTGGGACCGAGACCGGGGCTGCGGCCCCGGTTTTTTCTTTTGGCTGAAATCGGAGTTTGCCGAGCCGATCAGTCCGCGCCCTTGGCGAGGCCCAAGTCGCCCAGGCGCCGGTCAACATCGGCTTTCTCTTTCAGGAGTTGCAGCAGCCGGGCGCTGTCGCCTTTGCGCTCGGCATCGCCGATCTGAGCACGGAGTTCGCGCTGACGATGCTCGAGGCGGCGACGGCGAAGCGCCCCGAAGGCGCCCTGGATGAGCTCGACCGTCAGATCCTCGGATTCGCTCATCAGAACGGAAGCCAGCAGGCGATGGTCGGACGCCGAGAGCGGCAGCGACGTCGGATCGGGGGTCGCGTCGGCCGCGGCCAGGGCGTCGAGCAAAGCCGTGGTGGCAAGACCGTCGTGCAAGCGCTCGGCAGCAAGAACCTCGGCCGCCTGCGCCCGTAACTGCGACAGATTGGAATCGCCCGGCGCGAGGATGCGAATCAGCACGCGTTCGGCGTCGGTCACTTGCGCTTCCGGCGCGGCCTTGACGGTGTTGATGGAGCGCGACGTCGCGGCTTTGTGCAGCTCCTGCCGCAGGACCGCGTCATCGATGCCCAGCTTTTGCGCGATGTCGCCAGCCAGTTCGTCGCGCACGATGCGGCTGGGCACACGCTGCACGTGCGGCAGCAGGAAGTTGAGCGCCTTGACCTTCATGTCGGCGCTGCGGGGCGGGAACTGCTTCTGAGCGCGCGCGATCAGGTAGTCGAAGTAGCGTTGCGAAGTCTTGAGCGCCGCCGCGTAGGCTTCCTTGCCGCGCTGGCGGATGTAGAGGTCGGGATCGAGCCCGGGCTCGAGCGTCAGGACCTGGATGGTGAAATCTTCTTCGACGAGCAGCGCGAGGGTACGCTCGGTAGCAGTCGCGCCGGCGGTGTCAGGATCGAAGTTGATGACAACTCGCCGGCTGTAGCGTGCCAGCAGCTTGGCGTGCAGCTCGGTGAATGCCGTGCCGGAGCTGGCGATCACGTTCTGAAAGCCGGCGGCATAGACCGAGATGCAGTCCATCTGGCCCTCGACGACGATGGCGTAGTCGAACTTGCGGATCCACTCTTTCGCCTTGTCGAGGTTAAAGAGCACCTTCGACTTGGAGTAGATCGGAGTCTCGGGCGAGTTCAGGTACTTCGGCCCGGCCTTCTCGTCGCCGGAGAGCCGCCGCCCGGTGAAGGCGATGACGCGGCCTGCATCGTTGCAGATGGGGAACATGATGCGGTCGCGGAACTTGGAGTAAATCGTCGCTGGTCGTTGGTCGGTGGTCGTTGGCTTATCGGCGTCGGCGGGTTGCGATTCTTTCCATGAGAACAGACCGCTGGCGCGCAGCGTTTCTTCGTCGTACTCGTTCTTGAAACGATCGCGCAGGATGAAGCCGGAGTCGGGCGCGTATCCGATGCGGAAGTCGCGAATGACGGCCTCGTTCAGGCCGCGTCCGGCGAGATACTCTCGCGCCTTGGCCGCCTCGGGACGGCGGAGTTGCTCCTGGAAGAACGCGCAGGCTTTCTCCTGGATCTCGGTCAGAACGCCGCGCTGCTTGGCTTCGCGCGCCTCGGCGGGCGAGTCGTACTGCTGCTTGGGCGCGGCGATGCCGAGTTTCTGCGCCAGCAATCGTACCGATTCGGGGAAGGTGATGTTTTCGATCTTCTGGATGAAGCTGAAGACGTCGCCCGACACGCCGCATCCGAAGCAGTGGTAGAACTGCCGCGTGGCGTGGACGGAGAACGACCCCGTCTTCTCCTTGTGGAAGGGACAGATGCCGGAGAAGTTCTGCGCGCCGGACTTCTTCAGCTTGACGTATTCGCCGATGACACGAACGATGTCAGCCTGCTGCTTGACCGTGTCGGCGAATGATCCGGGCGTAGGCATCCAGCCGATTCTATGTCGCCGGACGAACGGAAGGGGCTGTGCGTTTTGACGTTTGTCTGTGGAAAAGCAGGAATGCCGCCGGAATTGCCGTAATCGTCAAACGAAATTCCGGCGTTCGCGGCGGTTTCGGCGATTACGGCGATTTACTTGCGGGATTTCTTCTTGCGCGTTTTGCCGGTGCCGTTGCGGGCGGTTTCGGCGGCGGCGACGGCGGCTAATGCGTTGGTCACGGCCGATTGCATTTCGATGATCGGCGCGGGCTTGCCGGTCCAGATTTCGAACTGGCGGGCCGCCTGGTTGGTGAACATCTCCAGGCCGCTGATGGTGTGCGCGCCGCGCTCTTTCGCGAGTTTGAGCAGGCGCGTCTCGACCGGGTCATAGACCATGTCCATGACGTAGCGGGCGTTGATCTCGGGTTCGGCGAGCAGCGACTGCTTGCCGTTGCCCATGCCGACGGGCGTGGCGTTGATGATCAGGTCGAAGCTCGCCTTCTTGAGTTCCTTGCGCTTGAGCAGGCGCGCATGCGCGCGACGGGCGAGTTTCTGTCCCTTCGCGGTCGTGCGGTTCATTACGTAGACTTCCGCGCCGCGCTCCTTCAGCCCGAAGACCGCGGCTTTCGCCGCTCCGCCCGCACCCAGCACCAGGACCTTTGCGCCCGGTAGCGACAACCGTTGTTCGAGCGGGCGCAGCACGCCGGCGATATCGGTGTTGAATCCGAACAGTTTGCCGTCCTGCGAGCGAACGACGGTGTTGCAGGCCCCGACCTTGGCGGTGAGCGGGTCCGTGTTTTCCAGGTATTTCAGGATCTCCTGCTTGTACGGCATGGTCACGGCGAGGCCGTGGATCGGGATATCTTCGACGCACGTCATCAGGTCGTCGACCTTCCTGGCATGCAGCGCGATGCACACCGCGTTCACGCTCTCGCGACGGAAGGCGGTGTTCATGATCAGGGGCGACATGGAGTGCGAGATCGGGTCGCCGGCGACGCCGTAGACGCGCGTGGCCTGGTCGATCTGCTCGATGCGATAGATATCGCGCAATGAACGCGCGGTCACCTGGCCAGGCGCGGTTTCGTCGCCGGGATTCGCCGCGCCAAAGGTGAACACGCTGCCGGCGCGCACGCCGAGGACGCGGCTGATGATCCCCTGTTCGCCCATGCAAAGGCCGATGAGGGAGTGCCGCTGGCTCTGGTTCTGGAGGAACTTCATCATCTCGACGTTGTCGGCGAGGGTGTTGGCCGTGCTTACCAGCTTGTAGTAATCGGCCGGGAAGGCGAGCATGCGGCGGAACGTACCGTCGAGATTGCGGGTCGCCTTGAAATCGTGAAACGAAAGGACAATGCCCACGCGGGAACGCAGCTTCTCGAAATCCGCCGTTTTGAGCTGTTCCGCGCTCTGGATGTCGAGGTCGACGAACTGGCATCCAGCGTCGGCCGCCTTCATCAGCAGGTCGATCTGGGCCTTGAGTTTCCCGCGGAATTTGCCGCCGTTGGCAGCGCGCCGGCAGGTGCCGATCAGGATCGCTTCGGGATGAATCTCGGCAAAGCGTCGGATCCGCATGATCCCGCTGGCCGGCTGCTTGAGGTAGTCTAACCTGAACTCCAGCAAGGGGTTATCGCGCACCACGGCCTCCGCCTTGTCGAACATTTCGGCGGCGTCGGTGCCCCAGATAGCGACACAGACTCGGGGCAGACGTAGTGGGAGAATGCGGCCTGGACCTAAGCTATTCATTTGGCGGATATTATGGTCGCCCGCGCGACGAGGTCCTGCTGGGCCCAAATCCTGCAGCGCTGATTTGGCATATCTTAAATGCTGCACCAAACTGGATGCAACATTGAAACCACGGGGATGGGCTCATTTTGAGCCTGGGCGTATCTTCCTGGTAACTAGCGCCGCCTTGATTCCACCCCCGGCCTTTGCTAGCGTGCAGCCACACCCCTGCCTCAGAGCAGGGGAGGTGCGCGTCCGCGCGTGGCGGCGGTTTATGGCCGTGTCATGCGACGTGACATTTGCGACGCGTGGGGCCCCGTAGTCAGGTCCTCGGCAACCGAGGCCGCGAGGCAAAAGGTTGCGACGGGACCGGAGGATACCTATGAAGCACCGCCTCGCTGTCGTCTTACTGGTGATGTTCGCGATCTCCGCGATTGCGCAAACTGCCGCGCCCGCCGCGCCTGCCGCTCCGCAGACGGTCGAGTTCAAGAGCAACTACGTGGCGCCTGTGCCCGGGCCGTCGGATTCCGACGTCTACTGTTCGGGCTTCATCACCAACGCGGCCATTCCTCGCGCCAACTACATAGTGGGCGGCTGGAATTCGCCGGACGCGGTGCGCTTTTCCGAGCGCGACTTCGTGTACATCAGCGGCCCCGACATGCAAGAGGGGCAGGAGTACATCGTGGTCCGCGCGCTGCGCGACCCGAACCACTACGAAGCCTTTCCGGGTCAGTACGCGACGATTCGGTCCCTGGGCCAGCCCTATGCCGACATCGCCCGCATAAAAGTCATCAACCACCGCAACAAGGTGGCCGTGGCGACGGTGGAAATGAGCTGCGAGCCCATCGCTCCGGGCGACACAGTGGTGACCCTGGTCGAACGGCCGAAGGTTCTGTTCCGGCCGACGTATCCTTTTGACCGCTTCACGCCGCCCAGCGGAACCATGATGGGACGCGTCGTGATGGCGCACGATTTCGACACCATCTTTGGCACCGGCCAGACGGTCTACCTCAACATCGGCGCCGACAAAGGCGTGAAACCCGGCGACTATTTCCGCGTCGTCAGGACGGGCGAAGCGATTTCGCGCACCGCGATCGATTCGGTCTCGGCGAAAGCCACGCTTGCCGAAGACACGCAGGCAAACCCGATACGCTACAATGGGAAGGCCCTGCTCACCGACTTCCCGCGGCGCAACCTCGGCGAAATGATCATCCTCAACGTGTATCCACGTAGCGCGGTCGCCATGGCCACCTACGCGTTCGAAGACATGCAGGTCGGCGACCAGGTCGAACTGGAGGACATGCCTCCGGTCGTTCCGCCGCCACCGCCGCCGGCTCCGATGGCGCCAACGATTTCCTGCTCGGCGCAGCCCACCAGCGTGCAGTCGGGCGATACTTCAAACATCACTTGCAACGCGGCGAGTCCGGACAATCGTCCCGTCAGCCTTGCCTTCAGCACCGACCGCGGCCAGATTGCGCCGAACGGAAACTTTGCGACGCTCGATACGCGTAACGTTGGTCCCGGCCCCATCCGCGTCACCGCAACCGCGACCGACGATCGCAACATGTCGGCTTCCATGAATACCATGGTGACCGTCATGGCGCCGCCTGCGCCGCCGTCCGCCAGCAAGGCTTCGGAGCTGGTGTTCAAGCCGAAGTCTTCCTACGTGGACAACAAGGCCAAGGCGCTGCTCGATGACCTTGCGCTGCGCATGCAGAGAGAAGCCGATGCGAAAGTCGTGATCATGGGACACGCCGACACCAGCACGCCGGCCGGCAATCGTCTCGCTTCCGCCCGCAGCAACAACGTGAAGACGTACCTCACCAAGGACAAGGGCGTGGACGCGCAACGGGTGACCACGCGCAGTTCCAACGGCAGCGACACCGCCGAAATCTGGTGGGTGCCCGCCGGTGCTCAAACCCCGCAGTAGGAATCGATACAGAGACCGCAACCCGGCCGGCATGGCCGGGTTTTTTATTGGCGGAATGCGGTCGAAAGCAGCACTACTGTTAACAATTTCATCTTCGACCCGGCGAGCCGTGAGGTATGCTGCTCCGCCGTGTCCACAGGTACAACCATCGCCAAAATGAATGGTCTCGATCGCGAGGTCGAGATCTACAAGCGCGCACTGGATCCCGCGTCGGCGCGTCCCATCATCTCGTTGGAGCGTCTCGAGGCCGAGGCGCAACAGGTGCTGGATGCGCGCGTGTATGACTACGTAGCCGGTGGCGCAGGCGGCGAGCGCACCGTGCGCGCCAACCTGGACGCCTTCGACCATTGGCGCATTGTGCCGCGCATGCTGCGTGACGTGGCGGAGCGCGACCTTTCGGTCAATCTGCTCGGCGAGGAATTGCCAGCGCCGATCATCCTTGCGCCGCTCGGCGTGCAGGGAATCATTCACCGCGACGGAGAACTCGCCAGCGCGCGCGCAGCCGCTTCGCTCGGCCTGCCGTTCTGCCTGAGCACGCTGGCGTCGAACTCGATCGAATCCGTGGGCAGCGCCATGGGCGGCGCGCCACGGTGGTTCCAGCTGTACTGGGGCAAGAACTCCGAAATCACCGCCAGCATGGTTCGGCGCGCGGAAAGAGCGGGATACGGCGCCATCGTCGTCACCCTCGACACCCACATGCTGGCGTGGCGTGAACGCGACCTCGAAAACCGCTACCTGCCATTTCTTCTTGGCGAGGGCCTTGCGAATTACTTCACCGACCCGGTATTCGACGCCATCCTCTCGCGCGTTCCCGAGTCGCAGCGCAAGGCGGCGGCCGTTCGCGCGTGGTCGGAGCTGTTCACGAATTCGCAGCTCACCTGGAACGACTTGCCCTTCCTGCGCGAGCACACGAAGTTACCGATCGTGCTCAAGGGCATCCTGCATCCGGACGACGCCCGGCGCGCCCTCGATGCGGGCGCAAACGCAATCATCGTCTCGAATCATGGCGGACGGCAGATCGATGGCTCCATTGCGGCGCTCGACGCACTGCCCAACATCGCGGATGCGGTCGGAGAGCGCGTGCCGGTCCTGTTCGACAGCGGCATCCGCCGCGGCAGTGACGTGCTGAAGGCGCTCGCGCTCGGCGCTAAGGCAGTGCTCGTTGGTCGGCCATACGCCTACGGCCTGGCGGTCGGCGGCGAGGATGGCGTCAGGGACGTGCTCATGAACCTGATCGCGGATTTCGATCTGACGCTGGGCCTGAGCGGATTTACACGCTGTGACGAGTTGACAACGGAGGCGCTGACGCGCACGTAACACCAGTTGCCAGTTGCCAGTTGCCAGTTGCCAGAAAAGCTAAAGCCCATCGGATCGATGGGCTTTTCGTTTGCACTGGGATCTGACAACCGGCAACTGCTTTACGCTGCCGGCGCCAAGCTCCGGTTCGCGGCCTGCTGGATGAAGCGTTTCATCACCGTAGCCCACATGACTTTCTTGCGCACGGCGTTTTCCTTGACGGTGCGGCCCTGGGCGAACATGCCGAGCAGGATCTTCATCTTGAGCACGCGCAGGATCGCCTGGTCCGCCGCGGTCACACCGTAGCCTTCGCAGAATTCCTGCTGCACTTCAGTGGTGATGCCGCGGTTGCAGAACGGATATTTTTCCAGCGCCTCGATGCACGCCAGGAAGTGAGCGACGTCGTGCGCGGACATGGCGTGCTGCGACATGTGCGCGTAGTCGCTGACGCCGATTCCTTTTTCGCCGATGATGACGTTCAGCGGAGTGAAGTCGTTCAGCACCGCCGATGCGGGCATGGTCTTGCGGCTGCGCGCGAGGATGCCGCGCGTGCCGTTCAGGATGACGCGAATCGCGTTTTCGTCCAGACCCTCACCGCGACAGTTCTGGCAGATCTTCTCCAAGTCGGTGAGCACCTGCGCGGGATCGAATGCCACCGGCGTTTCCGCGGTCGCTTTGTGGAAGTTGCGCAGCCATTCGCCGGCCTTGCGAGCTGCCACGCCGATGCTACCGTTGGCGCCGTAGCCGGGCAGCAGCGCCGCCTTCATGATGATCGACTGCAGGGGCACGCCGGAGAACTTCTCCGCCACCACGGCTCCCAGTTCGGTGAAATTGCCGAGCGGCCGGGGCACGCCGACGAGGCCTTTCTTTTCGAAGATCCGGTGGACGCGATCCAGGTTCTCCGTTTCCGTGCGGGCCTGTGCGCGAGCCTGGTTGCCGCCGTTGCGCGCGCGATAAACCTTTGCCGCCACGCGCTCCGACCCGTCGGCAAAATCCATGACGATGTCGTAGATGTAGTGGTCCGTCTTGGGTGTGTGGCCTACCACGCGAACATTGCGCAGTTCTGCATGAGAAGGATAATTGCCGGACGCAGACTCGCGCAGTTGCGCAACAATCTGGTCGATTACATTTTCTGCCATCAGGTCTCCCGGGGTTTGGCGCGATCGATGCCGTCGGCCTGGTGGGGCCGCCACTTCTGCTGGTGCAGTTTGCCTGCCAGCCAGAGCCGCAGCGGGACTTTGTAACCTATTGAAAACACTAGCCGGAAAGGACCGGGCGAAGAGACCTTAGGAGCTTACTGGAGAATCAATAGGAACATGAGTACTCACCGTTGGCATGAAATTCGTTCCTGCGCAGCATAAGGGGAAGATTCGAAACGAGCAGCTTCGCAGCCCTCCAGGCAGTTTTGATTCCCACTCAACCGTCGTCCGCGATCAATAGAACAGATACTTTCTCCACTTGGCGTCGGAGCGGCCCATCATCCGCATGATGTGGCGACTGGTGTGGAGAGTGAAGGCGCGGGGCTCGCGCAGGAGCTTCATACCGGCTTCCTGGGCGTACTGATTACCCTTCTTGCGGTTGCAGTAGTGGCACGCCGCGACCAGGTTCTCCCACGTCGATAGGCCGCCTCGAGAGCGCGGGATCACGTGATCGAGTGTAAGTTCGGCCGAAGGCAGCACTTGGGCGCAATACTGGCAGGTATTGCGGTCGCGCAGCAGGATGTTCTTGCGCGACAGGGCGCGCGTCTGGTGCGGGATGCGGCGATATTCGAGCAGCCGGATGACGGACGGGATCCTCAACGCCAGCCGGGCCGCGTGCAGCGTGTGCCCGTTGACCTCCTCGGTCATGGCGATGCCCTTGAGCACCAGCACGATGGCGCGACGCGCCGCGCACACGTTGATGGGTTCATACGAGGCGTTCAACACCAGCACCGGCTGGTGCATGACGTTGGTGGTCCGCATGGGCGGGATGAGTGCGTGCATCGAGCCCGATCCGTTCGACTTGGCCGTGTGTCCCGACATAAACCTCTATGCGTGCGCCGCCATCGCGAGCGGCCGCTCCTGTTCCGCATCTTCCAGTTGCGCGAACGTAACTTCCGGCTTGAGCGCACGGGCGACGGTCGCCACGAAAACCCGCGATGCGCCGGCGCGGCGCAACACGCGCGCGCACTCGCGCACCGTGGTTCCGGTGGTGAACACGTCGTCGATCAATAAGATGTCTTTGCCTGCGACCGCGGCACGTTCGGTGACACGAAACGCACCGCGAACGTTCGCGCGACGCTGGTCGGCGGACAACCCAGTCTGCGATTGCGTTTCCCGCGCGCGCTCCAGCAGTCCCGTCTCCAGCGACAACCGTTCGCTGCCGCGCATGCGGAAATTCTTCACCGCTGCCCGCGCGATCAACTCGGACTGGTTGAACCCGCGCTGCCGCAGCTTCGACCGGTGCAACGGAACCGGCACAGTGATCGGCGGCGTCTCGCCAAAATTCTCGGACAATTCCAGGATCGCTTCCGCCAGCATGCGTCCCAACACGTTGGCCGCCGGACGCACGCCGTGGTACTTGAGAAGCAGGATCAACTCCCTCAAACCGTCCGAATAGCCGCCATAGGCGAGCGCTCGCTCAAAAGGTGGCTGCTCCGTCCGGCACGACCCGCAGAGGCGCTCTTCGGATAGGCGTTCCTGTGCCTCAAGCCGCTCCCCGCACGCCGCACACACCGGCACACGCAGCCGTTCCATGGATTCGAGACATGCAGGGCAAACGGGAAGGCGCGAAACGTTCTGAAGGAGGGCGCCGCAAATGCGGCAATCGGAGGGGAACAGGACCGTGAACAACCCTTGGGCAGCGACATTCAGCAGCGACGCCACGCTACTTCGTGGGTGCTCACGCAACGAGCGGGTTAGGTCTCCCGTACTGCTGAAGACGACCCTCCTGACCGCGGCCGGGGCAAAACGCAGCTTTGGGGCGCGATCCGTGAATTCAGTATAGCCGGATTCGCTTTGCCCCTGCAACGCTCGCGGTGCATCCGACTGATGGCATCCGACGTGACCCGCGCACTTGTCACGCCCTCTACCGCGTGCTACCGTGCAGCGATTTCTAGCACTTACCTCGATCTAGCGCGAGGACCTGTAAATGAGCACTCAAACCGCTCCTCCTCCCAAAAAATTTCAACCGTTCGTTCCACCGACCATGGCGATGCCCGAATTCACGGTGCGCGCCATCATCCTCGGACTGATCATGACCGTGGTCCTCGGCGCAGCCAATATGTACCTGGGTCTGCGCGCGGGCATGACGATTGCCGCCACGTATCCGGCGGCCGTCATCGGCATGGCGATCCTGCGGCTGATGAAAGGGTCGGTACTCGAAGAAAACATCGCTCGTACCATCGGCTCGATCGGCGAGTCTGTGGCCGCGGGCGCCGTGTTCACCATTCCCGCGTTTGTACTGGCGGGCGTATGGCCGGAGTTCGATCTTCAGCATGGCTACTGGAAGAGTGTCGCCCTGATGGCAGTCGGCGGAACGCTCGGCATCCTGTTCGTCACGCTGCTGCGGCGCGTGATGGTCGAAGATCCCGAACTTCCCTTCCCTGAATCGGTGGCGGCTGCTGAAATCCACAAAGCCGGACAACAAGGCGCGAAGGCGGCCAAGATCCTGTTCGCCAACATGGGCATCGGCGCCTTCACCTACTTTCTGGGAGCGCTGAACGTCTTCGCGGCCAGCAAGGATTTCCTCATTCACGTAGGCGAGCTCGGCCGCAGCGCGGTGAAACTGGCGCGCGCTCCCGGATCGCCCACAATTCCCGCGGGCGCTGCCACCACGTTCTCCGCACCCGCGATCAGCCCGGCATATCTCGGCGTCGGATACATCATCGGACCGCGCCTCGGCGCGCTGAACTTCGCGGGCGGCGTCTTCGCCTGGGGCTTGCTGGTCCCGCTCCTGGCATTCTTCCTGGGACCCCAACTCGCACCCGGCATCACGACCGGCGAAGCGGGATGGGCCGCAGCGGCCGGCGCGATCTGGTATCACATCGTGCGTCCGATCGCCGTTGGCGGCATGCTGGTAGGCGCGTCGTTCACGCTCTTCCGCATGCGCAAGAGCCTTGGCCTCGGCATGAAGCGCGCGGTCGCGGACCTGAAGAAATCCGCCGCCGGACACGAAGCCACCGACCGTACCGAACGCGACCTGAGCAGCAAGGTGGTGTTCAGCGCGCTGGGTGCGGTGTTCCTTTGCATGATCGCGCTCTATTACTTCTTCGCGGGCGTTATCGGTGCTGCCGCGGTCGCCGCGATCGTCATGCTCATCCTCGGATTTTTCTTCGCGGCGGTCTCCGGCAATCTGGTCGGCATGATCGGCTCGTCGAACAATCCGGTCTCCGGGCTGACGCTCTGCACGCTCGTCGTGGCCGCGCTGCTCATGGTCGCCATGGGGCTGCGTGGCGGTGCCGGCGTATCGGCGGTACTGGGCGTGGCGGCGGTCGTCTGCGTTTCG
>Ga0157369_10006044_pt1 | contig 14055 bp, 9 predicted proteins | sample C25metaG_FD_113461 | JGI IMG/M metagenome (GOLD analysis project Ga0157369, IMG submission 113461) | Corn rhizosphere microbial communities from Kellogg Biological Station, Michigan, USA - C2-5 metaG | ecosystem: Host-associated > Plants > Roots > Rhizosphere > Soil | place: USA: Michigan...
CGCTTATTCTCCCTCCCGCAGATCCTTCCTGAAGGGCGTATCCACCGCGGCCATCGCGGCCTGCGTCGTGCCGGCGCGTGCCTGGGCCGACCGGGTCGAGGCAGGCGATCCCTTCATCGAGAAGATCCTGGCGGGGATGACGATCGAGGAGAAAGCGGGCCAGCTCACAATCTACAGCGATCCGGTGCGCACCGATGGCCCGCCGGTCAATCCGACCGCCAACGCGCAGAGCATGGATCAGCTCAAGGCGGATATCGCCGCGGGCAAGCTGGTGGGTGTGTTCAACGGTATCGGCGTAGCGGGCGGGCGCGAATTGCAGCGCATCGCCATCACCCAGTCGCGCAGCAAGATCCCGCTGATTTTCGCCGCGGATACGATCCACGGTATGAAGACGACCTTCCCGGTGCCCCTGGCCGAGGCGTCGAGCTTCGATCCCGATCTATGTCGCCGCACGGCGCGTGCGGCGGCGGTCGAGGCTTCGGCCAAGGGCATACATTGGGTGTTCGCACCGATGGTCGACGTCGCCCGCGACGAACGCTGGGGCCGCGTGGTCGAGGGGTCGGGCGAGGATACCTATCTCGGCAAGACGCTGGCGGCGGCGCGGGTCGAGGGCTTCCAGGGCGGCGACCTTAGGAACAATGACAGCGTGCTCGCCTGTCCCAAGCATTTCGCAGCCTACGGTGCGGTTCAGGGCGGGCAGGATTACAACACCGCCGACATTCCCGAGACGACCTTGCGCGAAGTGCATCTGCCCGCGTTCAAGGCCTGTTTCGATCAGGGTGCGCTCTCGACCATGTCGAGCTTCAACGACATTGCCGGCGTGCCCTCGACCGGCAACCACCATCTGCTGACCGACATCCTGCGCGGCGAATGGGGCTTCAAGGGGCTCGTCGTGTCCGATTATACGTCGGATGAGGAGATGATCCTGCACGGCTATGCCAAGGACGGCCCCGATGCGGCGGCCAAGGCGATCAATGCCGGCTGCGACATCTCGATGCAGAGCGGGCTCTACATCAAATATCTGCCCGACCTGGTGAAGAGCGGGCAGGTGAGCATCGAGACGGTCGACACTGCGGTGCGCCGCGTGCTCGGGGTCAAGAAGGCGCTCGGCCTGTTCGAGAATCCGTATCGCTCGCTCGACCTCGTGCGCGAGAAGCGCGATGTACGCCGCAAGGACGCGATCGAGCTGGCGCGCGAATGCGCACGCAAGTCGATGGTGTTGTTGAAGAACGAGGGCAATTTGTTGCCCTTGTCCAAGAGCAAGTCGATCGCGCTGATCGGGCCCTGCATCTCCGACAAGAACGACTATCCCGGCCCGTGGGCCAATTTCCCCGACGTGCAGAGCTGCGTGACGATGGAAGAGGGTTTCCGCGCCGCGCTCGGTCCGAAGGGCGTGCTGCATGTTGCGCGCGGATCGGATTACGAGAAGCCTTTGGAAGGCGGCATCCCCGCTGCCATCTCTGCCGCGCAGGCCTCCGACGTTATCGTGCTTGTCATCGGCGAGAGCAGCAACATGTCGGGCGAGGCGCAATCGCGTGTCGAGATCGTGGTGCCGCCGCCGCAGATGGCGCTGGCCGAGGCCCTGGCTGCGACCGGCAAGCCGATGGTGGTCTTGTTGCGTCACGGCCGTGCACTCGCACTGGAAGGGGCGGTCAAGAATGCGCCTGCGATCATGGCGACCTGGTTCCTGGGCTCGGAGACGGGCAACGCGGTCGCCGATGTCGTCTTCGGCGATCATGCGCCGCGGGGGCGCCTGCCGGTCAGCTTCCCGCAGGCGTCGGGCCAGGAGCCATGGTATTACAACCACCGCCGCACCGGGCGCCCGCAACTCACCGACGATGCGATGTGGAAATCGCGCTATCGCGAGGTGACCAACGAAGCGCTCTATCCGTTCGGCTTCGGCCTGACCTATTCGAGCTGCACATATTCGCCGACGCAGGTGAGCGCGCCGACATTGTCGGGCAGCGGCTCGATCACGGTCACCGCGACCGTCACCAACACCGGCGACAAGCCGATGCATGAGGTGGCGCAGCTCTACGTCTATGATCGGGTTGCAAGCCTCACCCAGCCGGTGCGGCTGCTCAAGGGATTCAAGCATCTCGATCTGAAGCCGGGCAAGAGCGAAACGGTCGAATTCACCTTGTCGGCGGACGATCTCGCTTTCATCCACCCGCTCGATTTCAAGCGGTTCGCCGAACCCGGCGAGTTCGACGTCTGGATCGCGCCATCCTCGGTCGGCGGCACCCCCGCCAGCTTCGCCCTGACCGCCTGAGCCGGAAGGGCTTGCGTTCAAGCGGGCAGGGTTTGAAGAGGCGATTGACGGCCAGTCTGTTCGTGCAGGGACGCTAGATGGAGCAGGGGGCGGCAAAGCTGGGTTGGGGGCGCAGCCTGCTCTTCGCGAGTGGCGACTTCGCCTGCAACCTCTATTGGCAGAGCATCACCTTCTATCTGCTGTTCTTCTACACCGACACGCTCGGTCTGTCGGCGGCAATGGCAGGGGTGATCACGATGATCGCCTCGGTGTGGGATGGGATTGCCGGCCTCGCGATCGGGATCGCCGCCGATCGGCGCAGCGCGCGAACCTTCGTGCGGCTGAACGCGGTGCCGCTCGCGCTCTCCTTCGTGCTGATCTACCTCCCGGTGCCGCTGGCGGGCGCCTGGCTCGCGGGCTTCGCGCTTATTGGCCATATGCTGTTCCGTACGCTCTACGTCGCGGTCAACGTGCCTTATGCCGCGCTGACGGTGCGGATCGCGCCAGATAGCGCCAGCCGCTCGCGCATCGCCGGGCTGCGCATGATCCTCGGTGCGAGCGCGGCCCTGATCGTGGCGATGGGAACGCAGGCCTGTATCGGCCAGGCTCCACGCATCGGTTATACGATCGCCGCGGTCGCGTTCGGCATGGTCGGAACACTGCTGCTGATCATCGTCGGAGGGATGGGTGGCGGTGCGTCCGCACCGGGCGAGCCGACGAAATTCAGCCTGAAAGGAGTGCTCGCGGTGATGGCGGGGAATCGCGCCTTCGCCTGCGTCAACCTCGGCATTTGCGGCGCGGTCGCCTCGATGGCGGTGCTGACGCGCGCAATCCCCTATTATTTCAAATATGAAGTGGGCGATGCTGCGGCCGGATCACATGCGCTTGCGATGATGAGCGTGGCGGGCGTGGTCGCGATCCCCGTCTGGATGGCGTGCGCCGCGCGCTTTGGCCATCGCGCGCAGTGGCAGATCAGCGCGGCGATGGCGGGCATCGCGCTGATCGGACTGCTTGCGTTGCGGCCGACCGCGGCCCTGCCCGCCCAGATACTCTTCATCCTCTATCAGGGTGGCGGGCAGGGGCTTTTCTTCGGCTTCTGGGCTTTGATCCCCGACGTGGTGGAACATGGTGGCAAGCCGGAAGCGCCGCGCATGGACGTCCTCCTTTTCGCTGTCGCAGCGCTTTTGCAGAAGGTGACGATGGGGGTGGCGGTCGCAATCTTCGGCGCCTTGCTGTCGGCGGCGGGCTATGTCGCGCGCGACGTCCAGCCGCCGCAGGTGCTGCATGCGCTGGCCCTGCTTGCCGCCGGGCTACCGCTGCTGGCTCTGATCGTCGCCTCGGCTGCGATGCTGTTCTTCCCCGCCAGGCTGGGACGTGCGCATTAATCTTATGAGAGAGAGGTTGCGCTTGGTGCATGAAACCGGTTACGCGAACGATGGTTCGGCTTAGTCGTTAGGCGGTTCGAAGCAAGGAAAGCGAGGCGGCACAGCCTTATCGTGATGACCCAGTATCGCACCCGCTTCGATCGCCGTTCGCTTCTGCTCGGCTCGGCTGCCCTGCTTGCGGGCTGTGCCGGGCCAAGGCCGGTATTGCGCGCGATCGGCGTGGTGCGGCAGGAGCCGCCCTCGGCGAGCGACGAGGCGATGTTGCTCGACATCGCCAGACGCACCTTCAATTATTTCCGCGACACGACCCAGACCGACAACGGCCTGGCGCCGGACCGCTGGCCGACCGTCGCCTTTGCCAGCATCGCCGCGACCGGCTTCGCGCTGACCGCCTGGGGGATCGGCGTTTCGCGCGGCTGGATGTCGCGCGAGGAGGCGCGCAAGCGCACGCTCGCGTGCCTGCGCTTCTTCGCCAACGGCAAGCAGGGCCCCGACAAGTCCGGCACGACGGGCTACAAGGGCTTCTATTACCATTTCCTCGGCCTCAAGACCGGGACGCGCCTGGGGCAGAACGAGCTTTCGACGGTCGACACGGCTTTGCTGCTGGGCGGCGCCCTGTTCGCGCAGAGCTTCTACGATAAGGGCCATGACGAGGAGCGTGAAATCCGCGAACTCGCGCAGATGCTCTACGACCGGGTCGAATGGACCTGGCCGCGTCCGCGCAAGAATTTCCTTTCGATGGGCTGGCATCCCGAGAGCGGCTTCATCGCGGACGACTGGGACAGTTTCAACGAAAGCCTGCTGCTCTACGTGCTGGCGATGGGGTCCACCACGCATCCGATCGAGCCCGAGACCTGGAATCGCTGGACCGGAAATTTCGATCGTGCCTGGAATGCGCGCGACAAGGATCCCTTCATCTCTTTCCCCTCGCTGTTCGCGTTCCAGTTCAGCCACATGTGGGTCGATTTTCGCGGGATCCGCGATGATTATAATCGCGAGCGCGACCTCGATTATTTCGAGAACAGCCGGCGCGCGACCTACGTCCAGCGCGAATATGCGATCCGCAATCCCGGCGGCTGGGAAGGCTATGGCGAGAATGTCTGGGGGCTGAGTGCCTGCGACGGGCCGGGCGATTTCACCATCATCCAGGACGGTATTCGCCGCCAATATTTTTCCTATTCCGCGCGCGGGCCCAACGATCGCGACGACGGCACGCTCGCGCCAGCCGCGTCCGCAGGCTCTATCGCCTTTGCGCCCGAGATCGTGATCCCAGCGCTCAAGGAGATGAAGGCGCGCTATGGCCGTGCGATCTACAGCGAATATGGCTTCTGGGATTCGTTCAACCCGTCACTCGCGGACGGCCAGCGCGTTCAATATGGTCGCGTGGTCGAGGGCGTATGCTGGGTCGACGGCGATTATATCGGCATCGACCAGGGCCCGATCCTGGGCATGATCGAGAACCACCTGACTGGCCTGGTCTGGAATGTGATGCGCCGCAATCCCAACATCGTGCGCGGGCTGCAACGCGCGGGTTTCACCGGGGGATGGCTCGACAAGGCCGAGCCCAAGAAGATCACCCGCCGCGAAGGGTCAGAAAAGACCGGCGCCTGACATCAACGTGCGCGCGCTGCCCGCGACCCAGACCTGACCCGTATCGTCCTGACGAAGGTGCACGCGCCCGCGGCGGCCGAGTTTTGTGCCTTGCGCCGCGATATAGGAGCCGGTGGCACGATTGCTTTCGAACAGCCATTGCGCGATCGAGGCGTTGAGGCTGCCCGTCACCGGATCCTCTATCAGCGCGCCGCCTCCGGCGCTGAAAAAGCCGCGGATTTCGAAGTCCGTGTCGCCGCCGACATGCGGGCCGACCACGCCCACGTCGATGAGGCGGTCGTGCGTGGATACCGGCTTCACCGCGAGCACGGCCTCCGCCGATTCCAGCAATACCGCGACCCAGACGGGGCCGTTCGATACCCATTGCGCATCGACGATTTCGCCGCGCCCGATCCGCAGCACGCCCAGCACTTCGTCCAGCTCATCCTCGGAAAGCGGGCCGGTCCGGGTGCGCGGCGGTGCCGCGAAGGCGAGGCGTTCGCCGTCGTGGCGCAAGCTCACCAGTCCGGCGCCGCATTCCTGCACGACCACGCCATCGGTCTTGGGCCGCCCGCCCAGCTCCAGCCAGGTGTGCGCGCTGCCAATCGTGGGATGGCCGGCGAAGGGCAGCTCGCGGTCGACCGTGAAGATCCGCACGCGATAATCGGCCTGGGGGTCGGTCGGCGGCAGCAGGAAGGTCGTCTCCGACAGGTTCAGCCAATGTGCGATGCGCTGCATCTCGTCGGTATCGAGGCCGGCGCCGTCGCCGATCACCGCCAGTGGATTGCCGGCAAAAAGGCCGTCGCCGAACACGTCGACCATCGAAAAAGGACGCTGGGTCATGCCGCTGACCTTAGCGCGCGGCGGGCGCGATGCGAGCGAAAGCCGCCGCAAGCCGCGGATCACGCGCCTGGCGCACCACATCGCCCACAGCCTCGCGCCAGCAATCGCCCTTGCGCGTCGCGGCCTGCACTTCGCGCAGCGCACTGTCCGACACGCCGCAGGCCTGAAGCGCAGCACTGTCGATCCGGCGGATCGTGCGCCGTGCCGCCGCCTCGCTCGCCGGATGGAGGTCGATATGACGCAGGACGACCTTCTCGGGTTCTGCCTGTGCTGCGACCGCGCACAGCAGCGCCGCGGGAAGCAAAAAGCGGGGATTGGTCCGGATCATCTGCGCCTCCTTGGTTGCGGTTGCGGGGTGCGCGGATCGGACTCGCTTTCACAGGCACAGTTGAGTACAGTTTATCGGAACTGTACTGGCAAAAAGGGTAATACAGTTGGCGACGATCGAAATAGCGCCGACGCGGACCGAGGCAGTCATGGACAGCATCCGCCAGCGGATCGAGCGGCGCTTGCTCACGCCCGGCGCCAAGCTGCCTTCAGTGCGCGCCTTGGCCGACAGCATGGGTTTCTCCAAGTCGACCGTGGTCGAGGCTTATGACCGGCTGGTCGCGGAAGGCGTGATCCGGTCGCGGCCGGGATCCGGCTTCTTCGTCGCGGCGCCGCTGGCGCCGCTGGCGCTTGCGGAGATCGGCCCCGCGCTCGATCGGGCGATCGATCCCTTATGGATGCTGCGCCAGTCGCTGACGACGCGACGGGGCGCGCTGATGCCGGGCTGCGGCTGGCTGCCCGAAAGCTGGATGCCGCTCGATACGCTGCGCAAGGCGCTGCGCCGCTACGCACGCGCCACTTCGGAAGACGGGCTGGTCGGCTATGCGGCACCCGGCGGGCCCGAGCCCTTGCGCCGCCTGATCGCGCACCGGCTGGCCGAGCAGGGGGTGGAAGCGGCCCCCGATCAAGTGCTGCTGACCGATAGCGGCACGCATGCGATCGATCTCGTGCTGCGTTTCCTGATCGAGCCGGGCGACGCGGTGCTGATCGACGATCCCTGCTATTTCAACTTCCACGCCTTGCTGCGCGCGCATCGCGCCAAGCTGGTGAGCGTTCCGTTCACGCCCAATGGCCCGGACCTGGAGGCGTTCTCGGCCGCGCTGGTCGCGCACCGGCCGCGCCTCTACATCACCAATTCGGGCGTCCATAATCCGACCGGCGCGGCACTATCGGCACCGACCGCGCATCGGATTCTCAAGCTCGCCGAGGAGCATCGGCTGGTGATCGTCGAGGACGATATCTTCGCCGATTTCGAGCTCGAACCTTCGCCGCGCTACGCAGCCTTCGATGGACTTGACCGCGTGATCCGCGTCGGCAGCTTCTCCAAATCGCTCTCGAGCGGGGTGCGCTGCGGCTATATCGCCGCGCGGCCGGATTGGGTCGAGGCGGTCACCGATCTGCGCATCGCCACGGGCATGTCGGGAAGCGCACTTTCCGCGCAACTGCTCCACGTCGCGCTTACCGACGGCGGCTATCGTCGGCATATGGACCGTGTCCACGCCCGCCTCGCCAAGGCACGCGCCGATGTGACGAGAAGGCTGCGGGCGATCGGGATCGAGCCTTGGATCGAACCGCGCGCGGGCCTGTTCCTGTGGTGCCGTCTGCCCGACGGGGTCGATGCAGTTGCGGTCGCGCAGCGCGGGGTGGAAGAGAATATCGTCTTCGCGCCGGGCAACGTGTTCAGCCTGAACCAGTCCGCGTCCAATTATCTGCGTTTCAACGCGGCGATGAGCGACGATCCGCGCATCTATCGCTGTCTGGAGCAAGCGATCCGCGAGCGAATGGGAAGCGCTTAGCATCCCGACTGGCCGGTTGATGGCAAGGCGGCGCCGACGCGTGTCCGGGGCTTCATCGACCGCCTCGTGCGGCTGCCTGGTCAGGCTTCCTCGCCGCCGATCCAGCTGCGCAACACGTTGAGATCGTCGTCGACCAGCACAAGATCGGCGCGCAAACCCGCCGCGATCGTGCCGGTCTTGTCGCTCAGGCCGAGGAAGCGCGCGGGGACGGCGGACGCCATCGCCACCGCATTGCGCAACGGCGCGCCGGTCTGCGCCATCAGGTTGCGCACGGCGCTCGCCATGTCGAGCGACGAGCCGGCAAGCACGCCCTGATCGTCGCGCAACAATCCGTCTTCCTCGTGGATATAGCGGCCCTGCAGCATGAAATTGGGTTCGGTCGCGCCCACGCTCGGCATCGCGTCGGTCACCAGCATCAGCCGCTCGGGGCCCTTGGCCTTGAGCGCGATCCGAACGGTCGCGGGATGGAGATGATGGCCGTCGACGATGATACCGGCGATGGTGCGATCGTCTTCCAAAGCCGCGCCGACCACGCCGGGCGCACGGTTCAACAGCGGCGACATCGCATTGAAGATATGCGTGAAGCCGCGGAGGCCCTGATCGATGGCCTCATGGACGGTATCATAATCTGCGTCGGTATGACCCGCGGCAACGATCACGCCCGCGGCAGCAAGCCGTCCGATATCCTTCGCCCCTACGATTTCGGGCGCGACCGTGGTTAGCACGCGGCCATGCCTGAGCGCGGTGAGCAGGCCGAAGGCGCGCTCGCTGAATTTCCGCAGCCGCGCCACGTCGTGGATGCCGTGGCGTTTCTCGCTCAAGAACGGCCCCTCGACGTGGATGCCGAGCACGCCCGGCACGCCCGCTTCGATCGCTGCATCCACCGCCGCGATCGCCCGCTCGACCACGTCGAGATCGTCGCTGATCAATGTGGGCAGAAAGCCGGTGGTGCCGAAGCGCCGATGCGCGGCGCCGATCGCCGCGATCGCTTCGACCGTGGGGCTGTCGTTGAACAGCACGCCGCCGCCGCCATTGACCTGGGTGTCGATGAAGCCGGGCAGCAATATCTTCCCACCCAGATCGATCTGCGCCGCGTCGGGCATGGGTTCGGACGAGATGGCGCGGATACGACCGCCATCGATCAGCACGCACACGCCTTCGCGCAAGCCCGCGGGCAACAGGACACGCCCATTGATAAGCGCCAGCGCCATCAGACGGTTTCCGTGACCTTGTTGAGCGTCGGCGGGCGATCGGGATCGCGGCCGCGCAGGACGGAGAGCTGGTTCACCATGCGATAGAAGCTTTGCACGAGCAGGATCGGCTGGACCAGAGCGTCCGCGTCGATTGTCGGAAGCAGCGTGCCTAGCGCGTCCTTCAGCCCCGCAACCAGCAGAGGCGCCGAACGGCCGGCAAACTCTTCGGCCAGCGCGCGCACGCTGGCCTGGGATTCGTCGTCCTGCGCAGTCAGCAGCACCGGGAAATCCGGGCCGACCAAGGCCATCGGGCCGTGCCGCACTTCGGCCGCGCTGAATGCCTCGGCATGGAAGCCGCAGGTCTCCTTGACCTTGAGCGCCATTTCCTGCGCCACACCGAAGCCATGCCCGCGGCCGACCGTGTAGAGGTTGGCTGCACGCTCCAGCACGGGCAGGGCAGCCGACCAATCCTGCACCCAGGCGCTCTCAAGCAGATCGGGAAGGGCGGTCACGGCTTTCGCGATGCGCGGATCGCGTGTCCATTCCGCGACGAGATGCAACGCCGCGGCCAAAGTCGCGATGAAGCTCTTCGTTGCGGCCACGCTCTTTTCCGGACCGGCGCACAAGGGCAAAGCAAGGTCCGCGAGTGCGAACAAGGGCGATTGCTCGTCATTGACCAGCGAGACCAGCAACGCGCCGCGTTCCTTGGCCGCACGCGCCGCGGCGACCAGGTCGGGGCTGCGGCCCGATTGCGAGATGGCAAGCATCACGGCGCCATCCATTGCGGGCACAGCGTCGTAGACGGAGGCGATAGAGGGCGAGGCCGAGCTGGTCAGCACGCCTGCATGCGTTTCGATCAGATAGCGCGCGAAGGTCGCGGCATTGTCCGAGCTGCCGCGGGCCAGCGTGACGAAAGTATGCGGCTTCTTCTCACGCAGCACGGCGCCGAGTTTGGCCATCGCATCGGCGTTGCGCGCCTGTTGCCGGCGAACCGCCGCCGCGGATTCCGCCGCCTCGGCGAACATCAATGTGGATTCGGGGGAAAGCATCCGGCTCAAGGCGCACCCACCCCGAATTCGGCGACATAATCGTAGCTGTCGCCGCGATAGAGCGAGCGCGTGAACTCGACCGTGCGCCCATCCTGCGCATAACCGCGCCGTTCGATTTCGAGCGCGGGCGCGCCGACCTCGATCCCCAATTCCTCGGCCTGCTCGGCGGTGAACTGCACCGCGCGCAACCGCTGTAGCACGCGCACCGGGCGCGCGTCGCCAAGCGCTGCGTAAAGCGATTCATCGACCGCATCGAGGCCGCGCAGGCAGCTTGCGGGGATGGTCGAATATTCCAGCGCCATCGATTGCTCGTCCGCATAACGAATGCGCGTGAAACGATAGACACGCGTTCCCGGGCTCAGCCCCAGCGCCATCGCTTCCTCGGGCGTGACCAGGCCTTCGGTGCGCGCCAGCCATTCGCTGTGCGGATGACGGCCGCGCGCCTGCATGTCTTCGGTAAAGGAGGTGATGGTCGCGAAATTCTTCTCGACGCGCGTGGCGACGAACGTGCCGGCGCCGTGGCGCCGGGTGAGCAGGCCCGCATCGACCAGGCCGTCGAGGGCCTTGCGCACCGTGACGCGCGAGACGGAAAAAGCATCGGCGAGTTCGCGCTCGGCAGGCAACGCCTCGTCCGCAGCCAGCACATGCGATTCGATCGCGGTGCGCAGCACGCGCTGCAACTGCAGATAGAGCGGCGCACTATCCCCCGCCGACAGCCGTCCGACTCGTTCAACGAACATTCGCTAACCCCTCCGTTGCCCTCGTCTTTGCCCTACGAATGATACCACTACAATACCAAAAATTACGTGTGGTTTCATTTTTGGTATTGCAATCTTGTTACCAATCCGTCCTAATTAGAACCATCGAAGACGGAATCGACGATGAATCGGTTTCGCGCGTTCGCAGGGTTGGTTCGTATTGGTCATAGATTGGCCTCGTCCACGGATGATCGACAGGGGAGTCTTTAGCATGGTCAAGGAGCATAAGGGGGTTTTTGCACTTGGTGTCAGCATGATCGCACTTGCGGTCGCGACACCGGTCCGCGCGGCGGATGCGGCGGCTGCGACGCCAGCCGCTGCGCCGGCATCTGCATCGGATACGGATGCGAGCCCCGAGGTCGTCGTCACCGGCATTCGTGCCTCCATCCAGGCGTCGCTCGACCAGAAGCGCAAGTCGGACATGGTCAGCGAAGTGATCACCGCGCAGGATATCGGCAAGTTCCCCGACAAGAATGTCGCCGATTCGCTCGGCCGTCTCACCGGTGTGAACGTGGTGACCGGTTCGGCTGCGGCCGGCGGCTTTGGCGAGAACCAGAACGTATCGATCCGCGGCACCGATCCCAGCCTCAACCTTACCTTGCTCGACGGCCACTCGGTCGCGACCGGCGACTGGTTCGTACTCGACCAGACGAGCGGTGGCCGCAGCTTCGACTTCAGCCTGCTTCCGTCCGAAATCGTCGGCAGCCTCGAAGTCTACAAATCGAGCCAGGCCGATTTGCAAGAAGGCGGCATCGGCGGCACGATCAACCTGCACAGCCGCAAGCCGCTCGATCTTCCTTCGGGAACAGTCTCGCTCACCGCGCAGGCGAACTATAATGACGAGGCGAGGAAATGGACGCCGCAGGCATCGGGCCTGGTAAGCTGGAAGAATAGCGAGGGTACGTTCGGCGTGCTCGCGGCGGGCTTCTATCAGAAGCGCGATTTTCGCCGCGATGGCCAGGAATTCTTAGGTTATACACCGTATGCCAATTTCGCCGGCACGAGCCAGACGGTGTTGGCTCCGACGCTGATCGGTGCGGCCTATTTCACGCAACAGCGCATCCGCAAGGGTGGCCTCGTCGCGATCCAGTATAAGGGCGACCGGTTCGAGCTGAACCTTAACGGCATCTACACACGCATGGATGCCAACAACATCAACGTTAATTCGATGGCTTGGATCAGCCGCGTGGCAGGCGCCAATTCGACGCCCGGCCCGAACGACGCACTAACAAGCTATACCGTCACCAACGGCTATCTGACATCGGCCAGCTTCAGTCCGACCACGACCAGTGGAGCCCCGATCCAAGGCCGTGTGCAGGACGACATCTTCCGGCGTGCCTTTTCATCGACTTGGGTCGGCAACGCCGATGCTACCTTCCACGCAACTGACAACCTCACGGTCTCGGGCGAGGTTGGCTATACCAAGGGCATGGGCGAGACGAAGGATACTTTCGCCTGGGAAACCTATTGGGATACGGGAGTCGACTACACGATCAAGGGTAAAACCGCGGACGTGAGCTTCCCGGGCCTGCCGACTGATCCGACCTCGCAGGCCTATCTGAACAATTATTATAGCTGGTCATGGGGCGGTAAGATCAAATCGCCTGACAGCGAATTATATGGCCGTGCGGATATTGAATGGCAGGCGCCGGACAACGGCTTCCTGAAGTCCATTAAGGTCGGCGGCCGCCTGACCCACCACAAGCGATCGCTCGATTACGAAGCCTATTCCTGGGCAGGCAATAGCCTATATTCCGGCACAAAAACGGTCGGGCTGGGCACTGTGTTCGGCGGCGGCATGACACCGGGCAATTTCGAAGATGGCGTGATGAATTTCCCGCCTTATTCGGTCGCTGACGCGCAGAAAGTGGTCGATGAGCTGTCGACCAATGGCGGCCGCAAATTCGCTTTTTACCCGCAGGCGAGCTTCTCCGTAAAGGAGCGCACCGAGGCCGTTTATGCGATGGCGAAGCTGGGCAATGACAGCGACTGGCGTGGCAATGTCGGCGTGCGCGCGGTCCATACCGGCCAGACGTCGATTCAATATGTCCCCGGCCTGCCCAAGGATCAGCAGAATGCCGTCACGGCGTTTTGCGATAGCTGTGGCACGGTCGCGACGAAGAACAATTATTGGGACATCCTGCCGAGCGCCAACCTGACCTACGACATCCAGCCCAACCTCTTGCTTCGCGCGGCCGTGGCAAAGACTATGACCCGGCCAGGTTATGCTCAGTTGGCTGGCGCAGTCACGTTAAGTGATCTTGCGCTGACCGGGTCAGCTGGCGGCAACCCCAATCTCAAACCGACCCGGGCTTGGCAGTATAACGTTGGCGCCGAATGGTATTACGGCAAGCAGGCGCTTCTTTCGGTCAATCTGTTCTATCTGGACATCCAGTCCTACATCACGTCCAACAGCTTCACGCGCTTTTATGTAACACAACAGCACCCCCAGGGCGCCAACTTCCTGCTGACCGGACCGGTCAATGGTGCTGGCGGCCATAACCAGGGCTTCGAAATCAATTGGCAGCAGCCCCTATGGTGGGGCTTTGGCGTACTTGCCAACTACACCTACGCGGATGCCAAGGCCAAGGGCGGTGGCACGATCGACGGCAACAGCAAGAACACGTACAACCTGACGGGTTATTTCGAAAACGACCTGCTTAGTGCACGCTTTGCGTACACCTTCCGGTCGAAGTTCCGCTCCGGAATCGATCGAGCCACGCCTATGTGGCAGGACAATTACGGCCAGCTCGATGCTTCGGTTACCGTGCACCTGACGCATAATATCGCGCTGACCGCGGATGCGCAGAACCTGCTCAACCACAAGCTCTATTACTTTGTGGGCGATCCCAGCATCCCGCGCGCTTACTACAATAACGGCCGCACCTTCTGGCTTGGCGGCAAGGTTAGCTTCTGAAACAAGTCCGGGCGTACCGGCTGAAAGGTAGTTGATGCGCCCGTTTCTGATGATTGCCGCCGTCGCCCTCCTTCCGGGCGCGGCGGCCGCGGAAGCTCCGGATCCCTTCCCGGCGACCGCGTCTCTGCTGCCGCTGCCAGCGTCGATCGCACCCCGGAAGGGCGCTTTCGCGCTGGCGGGCAGCTCTTTGTCCTTCGATCCTCGCAACAAGGCCGAGGCCGAGGC
>Ga0157369_10006048_pt1 | contig 14050 bp, 10 predicted proteins | sample C25metaG_FD_113461 | JGI IMG/M metagenome (GOLD analysis project Ga0157369, IMG submission 113461) | Corn rhizosphere microbial communities from Kellogg Biological Station, Michigan, USA - C2-5 metaG | ecosystem: Host-associated > Plants > Roots > Rhizosphere > Soil | place: USA: Michigan...
CCATCTCGTGTGCGCAGATGGGGGCGCAGCTTGTTGTCAGCGGCCGTAATGTAGAACGTTTGGCGGCGACGTTCGCGGAACTGGAAGGCGAGGGCCACATTCAATTCGGGGCGGATTTGTCTCGGCAGGAAGATATCGATCGCCTTGCCGCCGGAGCCGGCGTTCTCGACGGTCTGGTGCATGCGGCAGGTATTTCCAAACTGGCGCCGTTCCGGCTGATCTCGCGCATGCAACTGGATGAAATGTTCTCCAGCAATGTCTACGCGCCGATGCTGTTGACCAAAGGTCTGCTGGCAAAAAAGCGGATCGCGAACGGCGGTTCCATCCTGTTCATTTCGGCATTGGCATCGCATGTCGGGCCACTGGCGACCGGCGCGTACTCCGCCAGTAAGGCTGCGCTGCTCGGCGCCATGCGGACGCTCGCGCTGGAAGTCGTCAAGCAAGGCCTTCGCGCCAATTGCATCGCGCCGGGTTACGTGCGCACGCCGATGCTGGACAGCCTGAACCAGAGTGGCGGCAGCATCGACGAGCACGCGAAACTGACCCCGCTTGGTTTGGGAGAGCCGGAAGACATCGCCTACGCTGCCGTGTTCTACCTATCTGACGCGAGCCGCTGGATCACACGCAATTACTTCATCGTGGATGGCGGCTTGACTGTGCCGATGGATATCTACGCATGAACAACGCGGCGCAAAAGGCGTTTTCACTGAACGGCAAAACCATTCTGGTGACCGGCGCTTCGTCCGGTCTGGGCCGGCAGATCGCGATCGCCTGCGCGCAGCGCGGCGCGCGGCTCGTGATCACCGGCCGCAATGCGGCGCGCCTGCAGGAAACGCACGATCAGCTCGCCGGCACTGGCCATATTCAAGTGACGGCTGACCTGACTATCGCGGAAGACCGCGAGCGCCTGGGGCAAGCCAGCACGGCTATTGACGGCGTGGTGCTGTGTTTCGGAGGGCAGATGCTTTCGCCGATCCGCCAGCTCAAGGAAGATTTGATGACGGCGATGTACCGCACCCATTTCCTAGCCCCCGTGATGTTGACCCAACGGTTGTTACAAGCCAACGTCATAAACAAGCAAGGTTCCATCGTCTTCATGTTGTCTACGTCGGCACACATCGGCACGCGTGGCGTCGGCCCGTATTCGGCGATGAAATCCGGCTTGCTCGGCATCATTCGCTGTCTTGCTATTGAACTGGCCCCACGCAGGGTGCGCGTCAATGGTATTTCGCCGTCCGTCGTTCCTACGCCCCAACTCTGGGGAGAGGACAATGAGCAGAACGAGCCGCTAAATAAAGAGCGCCAACGCCATCCGCTGGGATTGGGCACGCCGCAGGATGTGGCCAACGGCGCGATCTACCTGCTATCCGATGCGAGCCGCTGGGTAACGGGTACCAGCCTGGTTATGGACGGCGGAGCGGTGCTCTGATGCAGCGCGTGCTGATCATTGGCGCAGGCGGGTGGGGCAGGGAAGTATTCCACCAGATGACGCACGACGATGCCGGACACGGCATTGACTGGTATGTCGACGGCTTTCTCGACAGCCGCGAGCACATCCTCGACGGTTACGATGTCGGCGTCTCCATCATTGGCGATCCGATGACCTACGCGCCGAAGGCGGGCGATGCTTTTGTGTGTGCGTTGGGCGATCCGCGCGAGCGCCACAAATACGTCCAACCGATCCTGCAAAAAGGCGGCACATTCATCCCCATCTGCACGCAATCGTTTCTGAGTGCGCGCGTGCATCTGGGCAAAGGCTGTTTTCTGGGGCATTGGGTGCACTCCGGCCCGGACGTATACATCGGAGACTTCGCGAACATCCAGGCGCTGACGATGATGGGGCACGATGTGCACGTCGGCGATTACGCGCATATCGGCGCGCAGGTATTCCTGGGCGGTGGCGTCCGCATCGGCAAGTTCGCCGTCGTGCACCCGCGCGCAACGATCCTTCCTGGCGTGTCCGTTGGGGACGGCGCGGTAGTCGGCGCGGGTGCAGTCGTGGTCAAGGACGTGTCTGCTGGCGTCACGGTATTCGGCAATCCCGCCAAGGTCATTTTCCAGAAAGCGGAGTAAGGTGCGCGTTCATGCGTTCGAGAATGCACCCCAGGTACTACTTGTCGCAGGAAATCTTCGAGCGCGAGCAGAAAAAGATTTTCCGCAAGGTCTGGTTGTTTGCCGGATTGAAGACCCTGCTGCCGAAGCACAATTCCTTTATCACTCGGAAGATTTGTGGAATTCCTATCGTCATCCAGAATTTCGACGGCCATATCCGTGCGTTCGAGAACGTCTGTCTGCACCGCAATTCACTGATTCAAACCGAAGCAATAGGCTGTCGTCCACTTGCCTGTCCATACCATGCCTGGCTTTACGGAGAGAATGGCGAGGTAAAGAACATCCCCGATTGCCGGTCGGCTTACCTGATCAGCAAGGCCGAGCAGCAGAAGATGAAGCTGCGCGAGTTCGCGTTGCACGCGATTGGCAATGTGCTCTTCATCAACCTGAGCGAAAACCCGTTTCCGATCGAGGAGCAATTGCAGCCGCACGTCATCGAGATGCTCGAAAGCAGTTCGAACATGTATGACAGCGAGGTGATGCTCACGACGTTCCATTGCAAGTTCAATTGGAAACTGGCCTACGAAAATCTGCGCGATGCGAATCATCCACGCTATGTGCATCGCAGCAGCCTGGCGAAAGACGTGACGTTTCTTCCTTTTGTGAACACCGAATGCGCTGCAGAAGGGTTGCAGCCGTTGTCGGCCACCAGCCCTTCCGGGCTGCGCGCGGAAATGAAACGATTCAGCATGGCCGCCGCGGAAGCGAAGCTCCTGAATCCGAAGCGACTGCCCTTCCATGACTTTGTCGAGCGCTGGGGCACAGATGACTCCTACTACAATTGGCTGTCGTACCCCAACATGCACATCGCATGTTCGAACGGCGGCTATTCGTTCACGCTCGAACATCACATTCCGCTAGCACCGGATCGAACGGATCTGGAAATCTACTGGTTCACCACGCGCAAGAAGAAACAGTACGCATTTTCCAGTTGGAACCTGCTGTCGCACATGCACGGCAGCCGTCTGGTAACGGGAGAAGACATCGAGATCATGGAGAAAGTGCAAGCGGCTTTGCACGCGGATGCGCCCATGCCGACGCAAGGCGCGTACGAATTCCAGAATCGCCTGGTGGAGCGTTGGTACACGACGCTGATGGACACCGAACATGAAATCTAGATGGGTTGTCGGTGGCGGCGTCTGCCTGGACCAGGTGTACGACACCTGGGGGCGCACGTATCCACAAGATAGCGTCCAACGTATCGAACTGGTGCCAGGAGACGATTACACATTCGATCTCGGTGCACTCGATGCCCTCGATCCGGCGCAGGGTGCGATGTTCGTTGCACTCGACGAACGTTTTGGCAATTTCAAGCGCATGGAATTGATGCAAGCCGTCATGGAACGCGGCTTCAGGCTGGAGTCATTCGTCAGCCCATCTGCCATCGTGCCAACTAATACGATCATCGGCCCGAACGCCTTCATTGGCGAAGGCACGGTGCTAGGTACTGGTTGCCGCGTGGATTTCAATGCGGTTGTGCGCGATGGCGTGAGGCTCGGCGCGGGCGCGCACCTGCGCTCCTCGTGCTGGCTGGAAACCGGCGTGCTGGTCGGCGACGGCGCGGACATCGGCGCACATTGCATCCTGCGCATGGGCGCGATCGTCGCGCCGCGCGTCAAGATCGGCAAGCACTGTGAATTGGGATGGGCACGGCTGTACGACCGCGATGTCGCCGCGCGCACGATTTTCGACACGCGTTACCCCGAACCTATTTGTGTTTATGGCGATTGATCCTGGCACCAATGTTTACCAACCTATAAAAAATCTCATGAACTCGTATCCACATCTTTCCGAAGAAGCGTTGGTCCAGCAACTTATGAGCGTGCGTAAGTTGCACAGCACCGAGGCCGGAAGGTGGCCATTGTGGATGCAAACATCCCCTCAGGACATTCTCAAAGAAAAGAAATTCATAGTCTGCGGTTCTCAGTGCCGTTCCGAGATTCGGGTGCTGGCAAAACACGCCAAGATCGTTGCTGTAGTAGACGATCTGGTAGTGAAGCGAGGAGGAGGTAACGTTTTTGGAATCGACATCATCGATTCCGACGCGTGGGTGGAATTGGCACGCGATGACCCAAACGTGGTTTCAGTAATGTTGGTGTCGGGAGCGGCTGGTTACCAACATTTTCAGAAATTGGCGATGCAGTGGCAGTTGCAGACGCTCAACTCCCTGCAATACCTGCACTTGCTCACTGCGTGTGACATCAATCGGAAAAATGAAGCGGGGCGTTTTTTCTGGTACGGCGAGGAATTCTTCGCTCGCACTCTCGCCAATCTGGACAAGCTGATGGATTCGCGGAGTCATTTGAGCGACCCATGGTCCCGGATATCATGGCTATGTATTTTGCTCTATCGCATGACGCTGAATCCGTTTTATTTGACGGCTTGTGCTGTCGGATACAACAGCGAAAAGTTTTCTTTTGATTCGTATAGCACGAACAGGCGTTTTTTTTCCTTTTCGGAAAAGGAAGTCTATGTCGACGGCGGAGCATTCACCGGAGACACCATAGCTCAATTTGTACGAGTGGTCGGCGCGAAATTCAAGCACATCCATTCATATGAGCCATCTGGGGAAAACAATCGAACCATAAGAAGTATGTTGTCCGGATTGGAGAACAGCTATCTATGGCCACTACGCCCAAGAATCACTTTGCACGAAAAAGGGCTATGGGACTCTGATACAACGCTCTTGTTCAATCCAAGTCAAGTTATAGATGTGGGAGGGAACGGGGCGGCCATCAATCCGGCCTCCGCGCACATCGTGGAGGCAGGCGTCGTTGGTCACATCTACGACAAGCAGCAGGAATCCGAGATCTCTGTGCGGGTGCCAGTGACAACGATCGACGCGACGACAGACCGAGACGCTACTTTTATCAAGCTTGAAATCGAGGGATCGGAACTGCAAGCGTTAAACGGCGCAAGAGAAACAATTGCCAAAACCCGCCCAAAAATGGCAATTTCCATTTACCACAAACCGGAAGATCTGGAAACGCTGCTCGATTTTGTTGTTGAAACCGGCCAAGACTACAAGCTCGGATTTCGCCAGCACAACCCATTAGTGCCTGATGCCATGGTGTTGTATTGCTGGTGAGAAAATGCCAATAAACTTGCATGCACGATAGGAGCGCCTAATTCGATCTCGCTTCGAAACCTAAGTATTTTTCCAAATAGTCTCGATAGGCGTGTTGAAACGCCCACACAATGCGTTCGCCCTCGCCGAATACACCTTGATGATTTGTCAGGTTTGCTACGCCGCGCTGAACGGATTCGCAGATGCTGCGATCCTCGTCTCCAAGCTTTTGCGCGAACTCCAGCATGCCCCTAGCATGAGCCTTGAGCAGCGCGGATTCCGCGTCGGTCAAGTCATCGACCCGCGGCAGGAACAGCCGCGGGTCGACAACAGTCAGCCCGACGCTAGTCGGCACGTAGCGCAGGATGGAAATGCTCTCGCGGCGAAAAACGCCGATTGCCGTGAGAGGAAACAGGGAGATGTGCTCGTGTTCATCGAGGTTGCCGAGACTGCATTTTTCGAACAACGCTGCTAGACGCTTGTGTATCGAACGGGAGGACGCCGGCATGGATAGCGCCGCTCGATATCCGACGTGGGGCTCCGGCATATCTATTTCCACGAGATTCGGCTTAGAGTGCACTACTGAACCGAACGTCTCAGGGTGCACTGAGTAGACGTGATCGAATTCGAGCGTGTTCTGCACGACGAGCTTCCAGTTCGCGCGAACGTCGAGCCGAAACCGCCCGTATTCTGTGCCCATGCCCGCGCTGATCGCCAAAAGGCGCGGCATGAGTGCACCGAGCCACTCGTTTAACGCGATGCCGTTCTCCACGTGTGGTCGGACGAATACGAACTCTCCGCACGTGTCGACATTCCACATATCGAGCCGTAAGCTTTCTAGATCCAGTTCCTCGAATGTGCTGCGGAAAGGAATCCCGGCGGGTTTGCCGCAACGATCAAAGCTCCAGCGATGATATGGACAAACGAGCGGGCCGTTACCACATTCACCCGAGCGAATCGCGTTGAAGCGATGCGGACACGTGTTCGTGAATGCACTCAAGTGCCCCTCGAAGTTCTGCACGATGACGTCGCGGTCGGCGATCCGCACAAGCACCCAATCTCGATTCGTCGAGAGTTCGCGTTGCAGCGCGGCGTAGTGCCATGCGCCGCGGATCGCGGCGACTTCGCGCGTATGGTGCGCCTCATCCAAGTACGCTCTCATGGGTATCAGGTTATGCACTTGAAGACTCCGAGGACGGATTTCGGAAAGGGACCTTTTGGCGGAAGTGAGGTAGGGACAAAAAGCCGGTGCTAGAGCGCCTACTCGTTCGCCAGGACTGACAGAATTTTACAAACGGTATTGATGGCAGCTTCGCTCAGCGCCACCCCATTGGGCAACACGATGATCTTCGCGGCCACCGTTTCCGTACTCCGCAGCATCAGGCCAGCATGAGGAAACAAGTCGCGATACGGTTTCATCATGTGGCATCCAGGCCAGAAATACCTGCGCGCGAGAATGTTCTCGGCGTGCAGCGCGGCGATGATTTCATCGCGCGTCGCAGCACTGCGTTCATCCACCTCGACGGCGATGTAATGATGGCTGTTGCGCTCGTGCTCGTCGTAGTCGAGAACGCGGATGGCCGGCACATCGCGTAACGCCGTTTTATAAGCGGCGTGGTTGCGACGATTGCTGGCGAACACCTCGTCCAGCATATCGAGATTCGTCAGCCCCATTGCTGCGCAAACTTCTACCATCTTGCCGTTCGTGCCGGGATGGATGACATTGTCGTAGCCTTGGAAACCGAAGTTGCGCATCAGCCGCATTGCTTCGGCAAGTTCGTCGTCGTTGGTAACGACGGCGCCGCCTTCCATCGTGTTGAAGGCCTTGGTGGCGTGAAAACTTAATACCTCGCAGGCACCGAACTGGCCGATGGATTTTCCGTTGTAGGTGCTGCCGAATGCATGCGCGGCATCAAACATCAACTTCAGACCATGCTCGTCGGCGACTGCCTGCAGTTCGTCGATCGGTGCCGCGCGACCCCACAGGTGTACGCCGATGATGCCGGTCGTGCGCGGCGTGATCATGCGGCGCACGGATGCCGGATCGAGGTTGTGGGTGAGTGGATCGATATCGGCGAATACCGGCGTGATGTCCTGCCAATAAAGTGCGTGCGCCGTGGCGATGAACGTCCACGACGGCACGATGACCTCGCCATGCAGACCCAGGGCGCGGATGGCGATTTCGAGGGCAATCGTGCCGTTGCACATGGCGACGCAGTGCTTGACGCCGAGATAGCTGGAGATGCGGCGCTCGAATTCCTGCACCATCGGCCCATTATTGGTGAGCCACTGGTTGTCGAGTATCTGCTCGACGCGGCGCATGAATGCGGCGCGGTCGCCAATGTTGGGGCGGCCTACATGTATCGGCTCGGCAAAGGCCGGCGGAGCGCCATTGATGGCCAGGTCTTTGGCGGTGCGGATTGTTTTCATGGGGTCAGTGATACCGAGTCGTTTTCGCGGGCCGCAGTGCTCGATGCCGATTCGATGGAAATGACGCGTTGGCAGTAGCGCAGTGAGGTTTCGCGATGTGCGATGACGACAATGGTCTTGCTGCCGGCCAGAGTGCGGATCGCTTCGTTCAATGCTTCTTCGGTTTGTGCATCGAGCGCACTGGTTGCCTCGTCCATCAACAGCACCGGCGGATCCCGGTACAGCGCTCGTGCGATACCGACGCGCTGTCGCTGGCCGCCGGAAAGGCGAATGCCGCGGTCACCGACCAGGGTTTCGTAGCCCTGCGGCAGTTCGCCGACCACGAAGTCGTGGATCTGCGCGGCGCGCGCGGCACGTTCCACTGCGCGCATGTCCACGGCATCGCGCGGCACGCCGAACGCGATGTTTTCGGTCACGCTGGCGTCGGCCAAGTAGATGAATTGCGGCACGTAGCCTATGCTGAGCTGCCAGGAGCTGATGTTCGCCGTGGTGATTGGCGTGCCATCGATGGTGAAGGTGCCAGCCTGCGGCCGCAGCAGGCCGAGCAGAATGTCCATCAGCGTGCTCTTGCCGCTGCCGCTCTTGCCGGCGATGCCGATGCTGCTATTGGCAGGTATCGTCAGGTCGAAGCCATCGAACACCGGCTTGTCTGGCGTGGAAGGGTAAGCGTAGCGGATGCCCTGCAGGCGGATTTCGTCGAGCAAAGGCAGCGCGGCGCTGGATGTCTCTGGTACTTCCTGCGGAAGGCTGAGGTCATGCGCGATGCCTTCCAGCGCGGCTGCGGAAAGTTTGAGTTTGGCGAAGCCGCGATACATGATTTGCGCGGCGGGAAGCATTCGATACGCGGCGAAACCGTACAAACCCAGAGCTGGCAGCACGTGCGCGATGTCGTTGGTCTTGAGCAGCAGCGCCAACGCGATAAGGATGAGTCCGCTGTAGCCGGCGGCTTCGACCAGGTATAGCGGCGATTGGCTCAACGTGTCGTTTGCGGCGAGATGTCGCGAGAATAGCCGCGATGCTTGCTGGTATTTCTGCAGATAGGCGTCGGCGGAGCGGGTGACCTGCACGTCCTTGATGCCGCCCAGGGCCTCGCTGCAGGCCTGATAGCGTTGCGCGTCGGCCATCTGCCGCTCGCGGCCGATTCGTTCCAGGCGCCGTCGCACAAGGCCATAGATCGTGCCGTACAGCAGCCCGAGCGCGAACACGATACCGATGGCCATGCGCGGGTCATAGCAGAAAATCAGCAGCGCCATGGCCAATACCACCGCTCCCTGCGCCAGTAGTTGGGAGATCGGCTGAAGCAAGTCGAAGATCAGCTGGTCCACTTCCGACAGCACGTTTTTCCCGAGGACGGCGGGGTTGCGCATCAGGAAAAATTCATATGGCTGGCGCAGGTAGCAGGACAACAGTCGCGAACTGAGCGAATGGCGCTCGAAGTGCACGAAGCGGTTCAGCACGTGCAGCGTGATCGTTTTGAATGCCGCGGAAGCGACGACGACCATGATCGAAATCAGCCCCAGCGCGATGATGAAGCGGCGCGTGTCGATGAAGCCAAGGCTGTCGTAAGCGGCACGCAAGAACATATTTTCGCGGATGATCGCGGGACGCCCCAGTGCCGACAGAAACGGCATGATCGAAATGACACCAAGCGTTTCGGTGAATGCCATGAGGATGACCAGTACGAGCGTCCACCGCGCGCGACGCTTCTCCGCGGGAGTGAAGACAATCCAGATTTTCCTGAGGTCGCCGATCATCTTCTCGGAAGGTCCTGCACGCGATTCGTGCGAAGTGACATGACGGGCACCGCGTAGATCTGGATCTTCACGGCGAGGATTGTGGCACGGCGGTTACGGACTTGGCGGTGCCGCTTCCGCCCTGGATCAGGCGGTCCCACAATTTACCGGCGATGGATTGCACGAATGCCGAAGTCAAATGCTGCGAATCGCGGAATACGATCGCGCCGTCACGCTCGGCGCTGCACTGTTCGTGCGGGCAGACGACATCGTTCATGTCGATTCGACTGACATTGTCGAAACGTGCGATCGCGTCGCCGAGCCATTGATAGATTTCATCGCTATGCATGTCTTTCGCGGGGGCGGTGCACCCGCTGTGTCCGGCAAGGGCGGCATAGAGTGCAGTTCTGGGTTCCAGGCAAGAAGGACCGTCGAAGGGCAGGACGGGCGTGGAGCGAATCAGGTAAACGTGCGTGCTGGAAGCTGCAAGCTGCTTGATGACGCGCGCCGTACCCTCGGTCCATTGCGCTTGCGAGAACGGTGTGGTGTGCGTGGAGCCCACGAGCACGACATCCGCGTGCAGTGCTGCGATTTCACGCAGCACCGTACGCCGCCATTGCGAGCATTCGGTGTACTCTCGGCCGATGCGCGCATAGAACAGAGATTCGTCGACCATCGGGCAAGAAGACTTCGTCGCCACGAGCAGCCGCCAGCCGGGCCTCACAAACATTTCCCGATATGCGGGAAACCACTGTAAGCCGACACTATCGCCGACGGCTACCACTGTGTGCTCGGCGTCGGGCGCGCCGAAGTGGCAAAAGTTCACCTGCGCACTGTAGTACCATTGGTCGCAACCCATGGCGTAAATCGCCAGCTTCTCCGTGCGTACGTGTTCGTAGCGAGCCAGTTCGGGGCTGTCCATACGCGCCTGCGCATTCTTGCGCCATTGCACCGCCAGCGCGCCCGAACTGATCATCAGTGCAAGGGCGCAACCAATGGCAATGGCATGCCGGCCAAGCGGACGCGGTGGTCTGCGCCGGATGGGTTTTTCGACGAAATGATAAGAAGCCGCGCCGATCGCCAGGGACAACACGGCAAGTTCCAGGCGGTTCGACAAACTCAGATCCGCCACTGCCGCGCCCAGCAACAAGACCGGCCAATGCCATAGGTACCAGGCATACGAAACGCGGCCGATCGCCTGCATCGGCCGCAACGCCAGCACGCGCGCCACGCCATCATTGCCCCGAACACCTGCTGCGAGCACGGCTGCGGCACCCAGCGAAGGCAGCAGCGCGCGAAGTCCTGGGTAAGGCACCCGCTCGTTATAGCAAATGGCCGCTGCGATGATCATCGCAAGACCGCTCCAGCCCAGGGCGTATTTCCAGCGCTCCTGCCCGGTCGCTGTGTAGCGCGCGTTGGCAGCGAGAAATGTCAAGGCGCCCAATGCGAACTGCCACGCGCGCGTCGGCATCATGTAAAACGCAAGCAGCGGCTTAGTACGTGTCCAAGCAACGCAGAAGGCGAGGCTGACGGCGAACACACCGCACAAGACCAAGACCAAGCGCCGTCGGTCGCGCGATTGCGCGTTTGCGGCAAGGACCAGCAGCAACGGCCAAACGAGATAAAACTGCTCCTCCACGCCAAGCGACCAGGTGTGCAGGAAGAGGCTGTTGCTGGCGTCGGGGCCGAAGTAGTCGAGGTCGCCAAAGGCGAACACGAAATTGCTGAGCCACAGCGCCGCTCCGGTCGCGCCTTGTGCCTGTCCGACATGCTGATCGGGCGCAAGCAGCAGATAACCGAAGATACAGCTCACGCCGAGCATCACCAGAAGGCCCGGCAACAACCTTCGCAGCCGCCGCGCATAGAAATCGGCAAGATCGAACGTGCACATGTTCATCTGCTGTAACAGCAGGCCGGTGATCAGGTATCCCGAGAGCACAAAAAAAACATCAACACCGATGAAACCGCCGTCTAGACCGGGGATGCGTGCATGCGCGCCTACGACCAGCAGAATCGCGACGGCGCGCAAACCCTCGATATCGGCGCGGTAGCCCAGTTGCCAATCGCCGGCGCGGTTCATGGATTCTCAACCGGACTTGTCGACAATAACTCGCGAAAGCCCTGGTCATTGCCCGCCTGGGGCAGGTCGCGCACCGTTTCACGATAGAAATTCTGGGCGGCATCACGCTGCCCGCTTGCGCTCAGCAGCAGCAGCAGGTTCTTGCGGGGCTGCAGTTCCCGCGGCGATTGCACCACTGCCTGGCGCGCCAGTTCGACTGCGAGCGTGAGGTCGTGCAATACGTTGATGGCGTAATTCGAGTAGATGGAGAGCACGCGCGTGTCCGGCGGCGTACGCTCGAGCGCCGCAGTGAAACACCCGATCATCTCTGCCGGGGGAAGCCGGCAATCACCGCTGATGGCACAGTCGGACAGCGAGTACAACGCCACGATGTTCTGCGCTGAAAACGGTTGCGTACGCAGCTTTTCCTGCAAGCGCGCCCACACGGCGCGCGGGATATCGCGATGCAGCCGCGCCGACAGCAAAGCCAGACCCTGGTCCGGCAAAATATCCGCGCCGGGCATCGCCGCTGCGTGTTCAAGAGCGGCGTAAGCTTGGGGAACGAAGGGCGAGTCTTCGCGATATCCGGAAACAATCACGTACATGCGGCCGAGCTCGTAGGCCGTGCGTGGCGACGTAGGGTTTTTTTGCGCCTCACTGATCGCCAAGGACAGGGGGTCTGCCCAATCCAGTGCGCGGATCCAAGTTACGCTCGCGAACAGCGTCGCTATCGCCGCGCAGGCGGTGGCACGGGCTACTGCAAGGGTAGCGTTTCGGTCGGGAAGCAAGACCGAGAACAGCGCAAGATAGAGTCCGGCACTGGCGAAATAATTGCGATGTTCGAAGACGAGTTCTAGCGGAATGACGGTGCCGGTGATCAGGTGTCCGGCAAGGAACCACAGCAAGCCGACGGCGACGAGCGGCCGGCGACGTCGCAGCAGGATGGCAGCCGCTAGTGCGGCCGCGATTGCGATCAGGCTGCCGATTGTGCCGATCGGATCGAACAGGCCGTGCGAAACACGAATCTGGTCGTGGTACAGCGCGAGATCATTGGGCCTTGGCAGCAGTGACCAGCGCACGTAGTCGAGCACGATGCGAGGCTCTGTCAACAGCCGCTGCACCAGCGTGAACGGGCGGTTCGCCCAAGCCGTCTCCGGCAGCATGTGCTGCCAGATCCAAAACGCGGCCAGGCAAGCGGGCACGACAAGTACGACGAAATACAGCGCGTGCAGCCGACGATCGGTTTTGCCATCGGCGCCCTGGAAACCGAAGACGATCCACTCGACGATGAATGCATACAACGGCAGAAGTGCGGCAGACTCCTTGGCCGATCCGCCCAGCGCCGTGCCGAGCACGATACCTGTGCAGGCGGTGACTAGCCCACCGCGGCCGGTGCGCATGCGTCCGCGTGCGGTGACGTACATCCACAATCCGCTGAACACGAATACGTGACAAAGGCTTTCCATGCGCTGGACGATGTAGGCCACGCCGGTGAAGTTAATAGGCGCGAGCAACCACGCGCCGCTGACCACGGCGGCGAGCAGATCGCCGCGCGTGCGCTGCTCGGGTGGTAGTTGCCACGTCATCGCGCGCAGCAGGCCGAATAGCAGCAGACCGTTGAGGAGATGAATCGCCAGGTTGACCACTTTCATCGAGTGCGGATCCCCGGCGCTGACATACCAGTTCAGCGCGAAGCTCAACATTGCTAGCGGTCGCAGCAGCACCTCCGAGGGCGACGACCATAGTGCCGCGCGCGCCGAAGGCCAATCCAGCGAAGTCAAGTGCACTTCGCGGTTGTCCACGATGTTGGGGAAATCATCGAACACGTAACCGCCGCGGAGGCTCGGTACGTAGACGCATGCGGCGAGGAGTAACGCGAGGCCGAGCAATACATAGGCGGCCGCACGCGAGTGTGATCGAAAGAAGTTATCCGTCATGTCGAAATGGAAAGAATCGCGGCAGCTGCGCATTGTCGGCTGTGCCATTTTTCTCGGCAAGCAGCTGCCGCACGCGCGTGAACTCGGCGCGCCAGTAATTCTCGTGATCGAGTAGCCAGGCATGCAACGCAGTGGGCCCCAGGCCGAAGGCAGCAGGATGCAGTGGATGCGCTACAAGGTAGCCATCCAGATGGCGCAGCCCCAATGCTGGATGTCCGGCGGAGCCGAGCAGCGCCGCTTGTTCCAGGACGATCTGGGGTTTGGGCAGGTCGTCCGCGGCGCGGTCGAAAGCTGCCAGCGCACCGTTCGAGTCGCCGCGGGCCAGTGCGATCAAACCCTGCAAGTGATCGAAATCCTGCACTCGTCCCGGTGCGCCGGAAAAAAACGGGTTTTCGCGTCCCGCTTGCACGAGCGATTCAACCCTAGTCAGATCCAGGCCTTTGCAAGTTCCGGATTGAGCACGCGCGACCGCATCACGAAGCCAGGCGAAGTCCAGTTGCGCCGCTGCGGCGTCGCGCTTGATGGCGTCGCGCATCGCGAGGAAGGTTTCATCACGTAGGCCGCCGCGTGCACATTCAGCAGTGGCAAGATTGAATGCGAGTTGCGTCTGCTGTGGGTACGCAGTCAAGGATTTCTGCAGGCGCTTTTCCGCCGCCGCGTAATCGCCTTGTGTCATCTCGACTTGCGCGGCATATGCCTGTGCGCGTGGCGA
>Ga0157369_10006049_pt1 | contig 14049 bp, 17 predicted proteins | sample C25metaG_FD_113461 | JGI IMG/M metagenome (GOLD analysis project Ga0157369, IMG submission 113461) | Corn rhizosphere microbial communities from Kellogg Biological Station, Michigan, USA - C2-5 metaG | ecosystem: Host-associated > Plants > Roots > Rhizosphere > Soil | place: USA: Michigan...
CGAAGTGGATGATGTTCGTCATCCCGAACACGCGCTCGTAGAACTCGACCCACTCGTTCATGCGGCCGAGCTCGACGTTGCCGACGACGTGGTCGACGTTCATCAGGCCGACGCCGCCCTTCGTATTCCCGTTCGAAGACACCGACACGTAGCCGGGCTTGTAGGGCCCGGCGTAGTCGGCGCGGTCGACGAACGTGTGAATCGTGTCGCCGTACGTCGCGATCGCGGACGTCTCGAGCGACCCGAACTCGTCCTCGATGCGCTGCGGCTCGGCCACACCGCGCGCGCCGCGCTTCGTCGCCTGCTCGTAGGCCTCGGTCGCATCGGGGACCGTGAGCGCGATGTCGCGCACGCCGTCGCCGTGCCGCGCGACGTGGCGCGTGATCTCGTGGTCCGAGCGCACGGCCGACGTCAGCACGAACCTGATGTCGCCCTGTTCGAGCACGTACGACGCGCGGTCGCGCACGCCCGTCTCGGGCCCGGCATACGCCGTGCGCGTGAAGCCCATCGCGTGCTCGTAGAAGTACGCCGCCTGCTTCGCATTCCCGACCCAGAGCTCGATCGAGTCCCAGCCGAGCAGCGGCATGAAGTCCTCAGTCACGGCGTTCAGTCTAGAGGCGTCTCTTCCGTGACGGGGCGGCGCCAGATCCGCTCCAGCGCGATCCCGGCGAAGATCAGGACGCCGCCCGCGATCTCCATCGTGTGCAGCGACTCGCCGAGGAGGATCAGCGCGAAGAACACGGAGAAGAACGGCTGCAGGTTTCCGAAGAGTGCAGCCCGCGAGGCGCCGACGCGGTCGATCGCCGTGAACCACAGGATGTTCGTCAGGAAGAGCGGTCCGAGCACCGCGTAGACGAATGCGATCCACACCAGTGGGCCGAAATGGAAGGTCTGCTCTCCGACCTGGTGCGCACCCACGACTGCAAGCGGGATCCAACCGATCGTCAGCACGAGCGAGCTGATCCGAAACGGGGAATACCTGCGCATCAGCGGCGCGATCGACGTCGAGTAGCACGCCCACGTGAACGCCGTCACGACCGCGAGCAGCGTGCCGGTCAGGCTCCCGGAGACGCTGTCACCGGAGGCGAGCGCGATCAGCGCGACACCCGCGAACGTGACACCCGCGCCGACCCAGAACGTCGGCTGCAGCTGCTCGAGCCGGAGCGTGATCGCGATCAGTCCCATGAAGACCGGGGTCGCGCCCAGCAGCAGCGCGACGGTCGACGCGGTCGCAAGCTTGACGCCGTAGACGAAGCAGACCTGGTTCGCGAAGAGGAAAAGGCCGGCGAGACCGACGAGCCAGAAGTCGCTGCGCGCGACGCGGAACGAACGCTCCCGCCACCACGTGTAGATCCAGAAGACGAGAATCGCGCCGGCGTAGCGGATCGTCCCGTAGGACAGCGGCCGCCAGGCGTGCTCGAACATGAACTTCGTGACGGTGACGTTGAGCGCCCAGAGCAGCACCGTCCCGAGCAACATGGCATCGACGGGAGAGGCTCTACGCACGGATTTCGACGCTACCGATTACGCTAACGGGCATGCCGGAACCGACCGTCGCCGACATCGACGCACTCGTCGGCCCCGCCACGCCGCAGTTCGCCTACCAGCTGCGCGCCCGCGTCCACGAGCTCGTCCTCGACCTCCCCGACGGCCATCCGGTGCGCCGGTACGCCGAGGAGCAGATGGCGATGCTCGACCAGCTGGGCTACGCGTCGTCCAAGGCGCGCGAGGGCGGCCGCGAGCCGCGCTCCCGGCCCGGCTGGGAGACGCTGCCGAGCTCCGCACCCGTCTCCGAGCGATGAGCCTCACCGGCGCGTCGGTCCTCGTGACCGGCGGCACTCGAGGGATCGGCCTCGCGATCGCGCAGCGGCTCGTCGCCGACGGCGCCACCAAGACCGTGCTCGGCTACATGCGCAACGACGAGGCGGCGGAGCAGGCGCGCGCTGCGATCGACGCCGAGGTCGTGCTGGTGCGCGGTGAGGTGTCGAAGCACGCTGTCGTCGAGGAGCTCGCGTCGCACGGGCCGTACGGCGTCGTCGTGCACAACGCCGCCACTGGCGTGGTTCGCGCAGCGCTGGAAACGACGGACAAGCACTGGGACTGGACGATGGCTGCGAATGCGCGGGCGCTGCTGTCGCTCACCCGCGCGTGCGCACCGACGATGCCGGACGGAGCCTCGATCGTCGCGATCTCGTCGCTCGGCTCGATGCGCGTGCTCGACAACTACGTGCTCGTCGGGACGTCGAAGGCTGCGCTCGAGTCGGTCGTGCGCTACCTCGCGGTGGAGCTCGCGCCGCGCGGGATCCGGGCCAACGCGGTATCGGGCGGCGTCGTCGAGACGGGCGCGCTCGACCACTTTCCGAACAAGGACGAGATGCTCGCGACCGTCGAACGCACCCCGGCGGGGCGGCTCGTGGGTGTGGACGACATCGCCGGCGCCGTCTCGTTCCTCTGTTCCGAGGACGCGGCGATGATCCGCGGGCAGACCATCGTCGTCGACGGCGGCTTCTCGCTCCCCGCTTGAAAATGCGCAGAGTCTGATGGAGCCGACCGACCACAACATGCGCGCGTTCGACGACTTGCACCGCCGCAGGAACGAGCCGCGCGGCGGCTTGCCGCCGATCGTCGCGGCGACGCTCGGCGACCTGACGGAGAAGCGCGTCCTGCATCTGCGCAGCGGCGGCGGCGCCGCAAGTGCAGAGCTCGCACAACAGGGAGCCGTCGTGACGGCAGTCGACCCGTCCGAGCAGACGGTCGACGCCGCGCGCGAGCAGTGGCCGTCGATCCTCTGGATCCAGGCCGACGCGCAATCGCTGCCCGCCGAGCTGCGCCGAGGGCGTTTCGACCTGATCTACTCCCCGGAGGGAACGCTGTGGGAGCTCGGCGATCTCGAGGCGTGGGCGGCGGGCATCGTTGCGGCGCTGCAGGCGCACGGTGAGCTGCTGGTCTACGACACGCATCCCGTCGCGCTCTGCGTCGACGGCCTGCAGCACTGGAAATACGACTACTTCGCCGAGGGCTTCTGGCGACTGGGCAAGATCGTGACGACGCTCGTCCGTGCGGGCTTCCGGATCGAGGCCCTCGAGGAATACCCGGGCGAACGGCGGCTCCCCGGGACGTTCCTTCTCTATGCGCGGCGGGTATGACCGGCGCATGGGAATCCCGGTCAGCATCCTCCTCATCGCCGGCGGCGCGATTCTCGCGTTCGCCGTGACGGGCACCACCAGCGGCATCGACATCCACGCAGTCGGGTGGATCCTGATGGCCGCAGGCCTCGTCGGGCTCGTGCTCTCCCTGATCCTGTGGGACAGCTGGGCCGGTGGAGGCTTCTACTCGCGCCGCCGCTCCGTCGCGTACGACGCTCCGCCCGCGACGCGTCGCCGCGTCGTGCGCGAAGACGTCGACGAGTACTAGTACGACGCCAAGCGGTCCAACGCTTCAGCCAGCTCGTCGTCGCTCAGCGTGAGCGGCGGCGTGGCCTGGATCAGCGAGCCGTCCCCCGCGGGGACGACGAGCACCCCGCGAGCGAGCGCTTCGTCCGCACTCCCGGCTCGCGCTCGGAGCAGTCCTCGGCCGCGCCAGCCGGCGCGCTCGAAGCGTTCCCCGAGCTCTTGCACGCGCGGCAGCAGGCGCGGCACCTCGTCGAGCACGACGAGCGCCGCCGCACACGCGAGCGGATTGCCGACGTGCGTGTGCGTGTACACGTCCTCCGGCCCGAGCTGCCAAAGGGCGTCGAGATCTCGCCGGACGAACAATGCGGCGCTGAGCGGGATGCCGCCGCCGAGCGCCTTGCCGATGCACAGCACGTCGGCGACGTCGGCGCCCGGCCAGACCTCGCCCACCCGTCCGAGCCCGGCGTAGATCGAATCGACGATCAACACCGCGCCCGCCTCGTCGCAGCGCGCGCGCAGCTGGTCGAGGAAGCCGTCGGGCGGGACACGGGAGCCGGCGCGCCCCTGCACCGGCTCGACGATCACGCAGGCGGTCCCGACCGGCAACACACCCGGATCGGAGCCGTACGGGTACCGGTGCACGGGACCGGGAAGCCAGTCGCGCCAGGGGTCCTTGAAGTGCGGGAAGTCGCCCGCCGCGAGCGCCAGCAGCCCGGTGCCGTGATAGGCGCCGTCGAACGCGACGATGCCGTTGCGGCCGGTTGCGAGCTTCGCGGTGCGGAGTGCGATCTCGACCGCGTCTTCGCCCGTGACCCCGAGCTTCGCCGGCCACGGCAGTGCCGCGCGAAGGTCCTGCGTCACCTGCGCGTCGGCGAGATCGCCGAGCGCGTGCACGACGCGCTGGCTCTGCCACGCAGCGAGGATGCGGGGATTGCGATGCCCGAGCGCCGCGACGCCGAAGCCGCCGGTCAGGTCGAGCAGCTCCCGCCCGTCGGCGAGCGTGACGACGCAGCCTTCCGCGTCCGCCCAGATCACTGCGATCGTCCAAGGAGGCGGCCGACGGACGCGCGCGCGATCGTCCCCGCCATCGCCGGGTTCTCCTGGAGACGGCGCAGGGAATAGCGGTACCAGTGCTCGCCGAACGGCACGTAGACGCGCAGCGTGTGACCCTCGCGTACGAGCTGCGTCGCCCGCTCCTCGCGCACTCCGAGCAGCATCTGGAACTCGTAGCTCGGCGGCAGCGCCCGCAGCGACTGCTCGATCAGCCATTCGTCGTGCGTCGCGATCGCAACGTGCGACGCCGTCGCCGTGAGTGCGCGCAACGCCTTGACGTAGTTCGCGCGAACCGTTTCATAGTCGGTGAACGCGAGTGACGCCGGCTCGACGTAGATCCCTTTGCACAAGCGCACGTTCGGCTGCAGCTCGGCGAGGGCATGGATGTCGTCGACGGTCCGGCGGAGGTACGCCTGCAGGACGATGCCGACGTTGTCGTGGCCGTCCTCGCGCAGCTCGCGGTACAGGCGCAGCGTGTCGTCGGTCGTCGACGAGTCCTCCATGTCGATGCGCACGAACTTGCCCTGCGAGACGACGGAGCGCAGGTTCTCCTTGCAGAGCTCGTAGTCGAGGTGGAGGCCGAGCGCGGTCAGCTTGATGCTGACGTTCGCGGCGAGGCCGTTGTGCTCGATGGCGCGGAAGACGTCGAGGTATGCGCGCGCGATCGCGTGCGCCTCGTCCTCGCGTGTGATCTCCTCGCCGAGGACGTCGACCGTCGCGAGCTTCCCTTCGCCGTTCAGGCGCTGCACGACGCGCACGGCGTCGGCGAGCGTCGATCCTGCGATGTACCGCGCAGAGAAGAGCTGGACGACCGGCTTCGGGACCGCCGGCAGGACGCGCGCGATCGCCTGGTCGAACAGGCTCATGGGCGCACGGCCACTAAGCGTCGCGCATGAGCCCCTGGCGGGCCGCGCTGACGAGCGCGACCGCTTCGGGGAAGAGCACGCGCATCGCGTCGCGGAGCGCCATCGCCTGCTCGTCGACCGAGCCCTCGGCGGCGATCTGTCCGAGCGCCGCCGCGGTCAGCTCGACCGCCGTGTCGAGCGTCTCCTGCGCGAAGTGCTTCGTCTGCACCTCGGCCTGCTGCTCGCCGGCGCGCTCCATCGCCTCCTGCATCGCGCGCAGGAACTCCTCCGGATCGCCGCCGCCGAACAGGTTGAAGCCGCCTTCCATCGCGGGCAGGTTAGCTGCGCCCGTGCCGGACGAAGACGGGTGCGACGATCGAGAGGCCGTTGACGCATCGGAGGACGTCCCCCGGCGCAGCCTCGGCCGGCGCCGCGGGCAGGTCTCGTCACCTGCACGAGCTTCCCCCGCGTTTGTGCGCCGTACGCCCAGCCGGTGCGAGCCGCGAGCTCCTCGAGTGTCAGCCGGCCTTCTGTCGACGCGTGGCGCAGCCGCGCGACGGCCTGTTCGCGCTCGGAGACGCGGATCTCGGGCTCGTCGCTCATGCGAGTGGCCCTTTGTAATTGCGCTCGACGTCCGCCGCAAGCTCTTCGACGGCGGGCAGCGCCTGCTGGAGCGCGGTCGCGAACGGCGACACGGAGGCGGTGCCGAGCGCGACCTCGAGCTGCCGCTCCAGTGCGCCGATCCGGTCGAGAAACTCGGTCGTTGCGACGCGGGGGTCGTCGCCGAGCGCTGCCGCGACCGCAGCGGCGGCCCGCTCGGCGTCCTCTATCCCCTCCGGGGCGTCCGTCTCGCGCAGCTCGCGCAGCCGGATGCGCAGTTCGGCGAGGTCGTCGCCGCCGCCGAGGTCGGCCGCCACCTCGCACAGCGCCGCGAGCTGCGCCGCGTCCCTGACCACACGGCGGTCGTCCAGCGCCGTGCCGGCGTCGTCGAGCACGACCCACGCACCGCTGTCGTAGGCGCAGAGATAGACGCGGCCGACGTCGAGCGGCTCCGCGGCAAGCACGCCCGTCACCTGCTCGCCCGGCCCCGCGAGCGCCTGCGCCGCGGCTGCAATGCGCGCCAGATCGTCCGTCAGCGCCATGGGCGCAGCGTAGACTCGCGCCGTGTCCGCAAGGACGGCCCACGCCCGGCAGCTCTTTGCGCCGCTCGGGCCGGTGTACGACCGGAACGCCGCGCTCCTGTCGTTCGGGCAGGACCCGCGCTGGCGCAGCTTCCTCGTTTCCCGCATCCCGGACGACGCGTTGCACGTCGTCGACGTCGCGACGGGGACGGCGTCGGTCGCGCTCGAGCTCGCGCGGCGCGTGCCGTCGCGTCGCGTCGTCGGCGTCGACCAGTCGCCGGAGATGCTGCGCGCGGGGCGTGAGCGCGTCGACCGCGCCGGGCTGTCGTCGCGGATCGAGCTCCGCGAGGGTCGCGCCGAGGAGCTGCCGTTCGGCGACGACGAATTCGACGCACTGACGTTCACCTATCTCTTGCGCTACGTCGACGATCCGCTCGCGACGATGCGTGGCCTCGCGCGCGTCGTGCGGCCGGGCGGCGTCCTCGCGATGCAGGAGTTCGGGCTGCCGCGCGGCATCTGGCGGCCGCTGTGGGAGCTGTACGTGCGCGGCGTGCTGCCCGTCGGCGGCGTGCTGACCGGCGGGCGCGCGTGGTGGGAGGTCGGACGGTTCCTCGGCCCGAGCATCCGCGAGTTCCACACGAAGGTCGACATCGCACAGCTGTGGCGCGAGGCGGGGATCGCCGACGTGCACGTGCGAAGCCTCAGCCTCGGCGGCGGAGTCGTCGTCTGGGGCACGCGGGCATGAGCAGCGACGCGCGCCCGGCCTTCTACGCGCTGCGCGCCGGCGGCTGGCGCGACTACGTGACGCTGCTCCACCCGCCCTACACGCTGTGGCATCTCTCGTATGCGGCGATCGGCGGCGCGCTCGTCCCGCACATGCGCTGGAACGTGCTCGGCTGGACGGTGCTCGCCTTCCTGCTCGCGATGGGTGTCGGCGCGCACGCGCTCGACGAGCTGCAGGGGCGGCCGCTGCGGACCGGGATTCCGCGGCGCGTGCTCGTCACCCTCGCGGTCGTGTCGATCGCGGCAGCCTGCGCCGTCGGCCTCTGGGTCGCTTCGTGGCGGACGTGGTGGCTGCTTGCGTTCGTCGGCGCGGGGGCGTTCATCGTCGTCGCGTACAACCTCGAGCTCTTCGACGGTGCGTTCCACTCGGACGTCTGGTTCGGCCTCGCCTGGGGCGCCTTCCCCCTGTTGACCGCGTACGTCGCCTGCGCGGGACGCGTCCGCGGCGAGGCTGTCCTGGCGGCCGCCTTCGCATTCCTGTCGAGCCTCGCGCAGCGGACGCTGTCGACGCCGGTGCGCCGCGCTCGTCGTGTCGCGGGGGATGCAGAGGCAACGCGGTCGCACGAGCTCGCCCTCCAGCTGCTGGCGGCGTCCCTCCCGCTGCTCGCCGGCGCCCTGCTGCTGATGCGCGCCGCCTGACGTCGTACCATCCCCGGCGTGGGGCTGACCACGTTCTTCGACGTCGCTTTCGCCGCCGCGACCGGCGTGGCGGCGCTCGCACTCGGCCTCGCCGCTCTCCGCAAGGCGCAGACTCGGCTGCTGCTCGCCCTCACGATCCTGATCGCGTGCGGCGCTGTCGCCGGCTGGACGGTCTGGGCGATCCGGCATCACCGCGAGCTGGCGGTCGCAGCCGGCGGGCTCTCCGCCGCAGCACTCGTCGCTGCCGGCGCAGCCGCGCTCAGGCGTGCGCACGAACGAGGCGAGGCGTTCGAGGCGTATCTCGCAACGGCGCAAGCACGTCTCGACGAGCAGATCGAGAGCGAAGCCGCGGCACGCGGCGCGGAGCTCGAGCGCACGCTCGCCCGTGCGCGTGCAGACTCCGTCTCGCTGCTGCAGGAGGAGGAGCGCAAGCTCGCCGAAGAGCATCGGCGCGAGTTCCTGCAGCGCCAGCACGAGATCGCAGACGCGCTCACCGCGCAACTGACCGAGACGCAGGCGCAGGTCGAGCAGCGGCTGATGGGCTGGTCGCAGGATCTCGATCGCGCGGCCGAGACGACGAAGTCCCACCTCGGCGAGATCGTGCAGCGCCAGCGCCAGCTCGTCTCCGACGTCGAAATGCGTCTCGCCGCCGACGCGGAGCGCTTCTCGGCCGAGAGCGAGGAGCAGCGCGCTGCGCTCTCGCGGTTGCGCGGCGAGATCGACAAGGCGCTCGAGGAAGCGCTGGCCGCCGCGCACAGCGAGGTGGAGGCCCATTCCGCCGAGCGCCGGCGCGCGCTGCACGAGTTGGACGACCGGCTACGCCGGCGCGAGCGCGAGCTGCTGGAGCGTGTCGAGCGGGAGGAGGCCGACGCCGCCGCGCGCGTGCGCTCCGACTTCGACGACATCGTCCGCCGACAGGTCGAGCAGATGGAACGGATCGTCGAGCGCGCCACGTCGACGTACACCGATGAGGCCGCGCAGCAGGTCGCGAATCTCGTCAAGACGTCGCGAGAGGATGCGGCGCGCCGCCTGTCCCGCGAGCTCGACCGTTCGGTCGAGGTCTTCGCGCGCGAAGCGGAGGCGGTGCTCGCCGAGCGGCTGGCGCACGTCGGTGACGCGGGCGCGCAGCGACTCGAGCGCAAGCTCGAGGATGCGACGAAGGTGCTCGAGCGGCAGCGCGACGAATGGCTCACCGCCCTCGACGCGCGCATCGTCGAAGTCGAATCCGAGGTCCGTCGTCGTCTCGAGGAACTGTCCGCAGACGCCGAAGCGGAACGCGGCATCGTCGAAGCCCGCCTGCAGGACCTTCTGCGCCGCCTCGACAGAGCGGCGCTCCAGCAGTCGTAAGGCTTCCGTTAGCGCCGGTTTTCGCGCCAACAAACGCCGGAAGGGTTCGTCGTAGACAGCACGAACCCTGGGAGCCATGAGCGAGATGACTGAGATCGCCGAAATTCAGACGGAGCGCGGAAAGGTCGAGAGCTGGCGGCTGCATGTGCTCATCGAGGCCGGTTATCCGCTCGATCTGGCCGAGCGGCTCGCCTCGAGCGAGGCCGATCTGCACCTCGCCGTCGAGCTCGTCGGCAGCGGCTGCGAGCACGAGACCGCAGCCGAGATCCTGCTCTAGCGGCGCGTTCCGGCGCGAGTAGGCTGGGCGCATGAGCGTAGGCTCGACGCAGCTCCGCCCGGAGCGAGGATGAGCAGCAAGGTCGCGCCGCTTCCCTACGACGACCGTACGGTGTACTCGGTCGCCTCGTTCAACCGCGGCGTCTCGACGTGGCTCGCGAGACTGCCGACGGTCTGGGTGGAAGGCGAAGTCACCGAGCTGAAGCGGCACGACCGCTGGGCCTCCGTCTTCTTCACGCTCAAGGATCCCGACGACGGCTCGTGCGTGCCGGCATCGATGCAGCGCGGCAAGTTCGACGGGCTGCGCCTCGACCTCGTGGACGGCGAGCGGGTGCACGTGTTCGGCCGGCCGGAGCTGTTCGAACAGCGTGGCGATTTCCGACTGCGCGTGCTGACGATCGAGCGCTTCGGCGTCGGCGCACATCTCGCAGCGCTCGAGCGCCTGAAGGCGAAGCTCGCCGCCGAGGGACTGTTCGCGCACGAGCGCAAGCGTCCGCTGCCGCTGCTGCCGCGGCGAATCGGCGTCATCACCGGCAACGACGCCGCCGCGAAGCGCGATGTGATCACGACCATCCAGTCGCGCTTTCCCGGCGCGAACATCCTGGTCGCGGAAACGCTCGTCCAGGGCCCGCGCGCGGCGGCCGGCGTCGTCGATGCCTTGCGGGCGCTTTGCGAGTCGCAAGGCGTCGACGTGATCGTGCTCACGCGTGGCGGCGGCAGCTTCGAGGACCTGCTCCCGTTCAGCGATGAGCGGCTCGTTCGCGCCGTGGCGTCGTGCCCCGTGCCGGTCGTGTCCGCCGTCGGCCACGAGCAGGACACCCCGCTTTGCGACCTCGCCGCCGACGTCCGCGCGTCGACGCCGACGATGGCGGGGAAGCTCGTCGTCCCCGAGCTGGCTGAATTGTCCGGAACACTCGACCGGGCGCGCACCTCGCTCGCGCGCTCCGTCGCACGCACGCTCGAGCGCGACGCGCTGCGGCTCGAGCGGAACGCCGAACGGCTGCGGGCTGCGCCGCGGCGCGCGCTGGAACGGGAGCGCGAGCGGGTCGAGCGCGCGCACGACCGCCTCAGGGCGGCGCCTGCGCTCGCGGTCGAGCGCAAGCGGGCGGCGCTCGAGACGACCGCGGGGAAGCTCCGGGTGTTGTCACCGCTGCAAACACTTGAACGAGGGTATGCAATCGTCCGGACGGAGTCGGGCGTCGTCACGGACGCGTCCAGTGTGGACGTGGGCGCACTCGTCGACGTGCGCGTCGCGCGCGGCAGCTTCGACGCGCGCGTCGAGGAGACGCGCGGATGAGCGAGCAGGAGGCGACGTTCGAGCAGGCGCAGGCCGAGCTCGAGCAGATCGTCGCGCGCCTCGAGCAAGGACAGGCATCCCTCGACGACGCGATCGCCCTCTGGGAGCGCGGCGAGCAGCTGTACGCCTTCTGCCGGCGCCGGCTCGACGCCGCGCAGGGCAAGGTCGAGGAGTTAGCCCGTCGCGTCGAGCAGGCGAAGCCCGAGCCGACGACCTAGGTCGACGAGGTCCGCGCGCGCCCGCGCCGGGTCGCCGGAGAGCGCGACCGTCTCTGCTTCCGCAACCGGGGCATCGACGACGCCGCCGAAGACGACACAGGGCACCCCGGCTTCGGCGCAGCGGCGCGCCACTTCGCCGGGCGCCTTGCCGACGGCGCTCGTCGCATCGACGCGGCCTTCCCCGGTGACGACGAGCGAATACGAGGACGGGTCGAAACCGACCAGGTCGAGGATCGCGGGTGCGCCGGGGACGAGCTCGGCCCCGAGGTAGGCGAGCGCGGCGCCGAGACCGCCGGCCGCGCCGGAGCCGGGAAGCGATGCGAACGGCGCCAGCCGGTCGTCGGCGCGAAACGAGGCTTCGAGGTCCTCCACCTGCTCCGGCGTCGCACCCTTCTGTGGCCCGAACACGCGCGGCGCGTCGTAGAGCGTCGTCCGCACATCGCACAGCACTGTCGTCGGTGCAGGCAGCGCGTCGAGGAGGTCGAGCAGCCCCGCGCCGGCGTCCATGTTTGCGGTGCCGCCGAGCGCGACGTACAGCCGCGAAGCGGAGACACCCGCAAGCGCCTCGCCGAGCGGACGAGACGAATGCGCCGTCACGTCGAGGCGAGCGGGATCGAACGGGATGACCGACGCCGCTTCCACGACGGCGACGTCGTCGGACAGCCGGCCGCGCAGCGCGTCCGCCGTCCCCTCCCCACCGTCGGCGAGCGGCAGCGCGACGCACGGGAGGCCAGCGGCCGCGAACCCCTCGACGAGCGCGGCAGCAGCATCGCGCGCAGCCAGGACCCGTTTGAGGCTATCCGGGCACGCGAGCGCGCTCGGGCGCGGCATCTCCCTCAATCTCTCCGCCGGTGCCGCCCTCGTCGAGCTCCGCCTGCGCGGCGGACGGCATCACCCTGAGCATCGCGAACGACAGCCCCTCGCGCGCGAGGAAGATGAGGCCGACGCCGATCCCGACCGACGCCTCGATCGCCTGCAGCCCGAACCCGTACGCGACGCCGGTCGCCGTCGCGACGCCGTAGCTCGCACGCAGCGGCGCGGCGATCGCGAGCTGCAGCGCGCCGACGTTGCCGGGCCAGAACGGGAAGAGCGTGACGACGTTCATCACGAGCAGCACGACGCCGGCGGCCGGCAACGGCGCGTGGATGCCGAACGCGCGCATCGCCGTGTAGACGGCGAGAAGCTGGCACATCCAACCGGCGATCTGGAGGCTCACCGCAACCGCGAAGCCGAACGGCGTGCGCATGACGCCGAGTCCCTGTCGCGCCATCACTGCGACGCGCTTGACGACGCCGAGCCCTTCGAGACGCGTCGGACGGTGGTAGACGCGCGCGCTGAAGAACGTAAAGGCGAAGAGCGTCGCGCCGAGCGCCACGACGCCGAGCAGAGCCGCGCTCGCCGCCGCGGGCACCTTCGCGAACAACACGACATACGAGATGAGAAAAAGCACCGGCACGAGATCGAAGACGCGGTGAGCGAGAACGGTGCCGACGAGCGTCGCCCACAGCCCCTTCCGCTTCGGCAGCTTGCGCACGAGGACGGCGACGCGCGCGAGCTCGCCGATCCGTCCCGGGAGCACCGCGTTCGCGAAGAGACCGACGGAGAACGCGGAGAAGACCGTCATCGCGGACGGATGCGGCGGCGGCATCGCCTGCTTGATCACCGTCCGCCACGCGAGCGCACGCACGACGACCGACGCGAGGTTGAGGCCGATCGCGACCACGACCCAGCGCCATTCGACCGCCGAGAACGCTGTGCCGATCCCGTGCAGGCTCGGCCCGCGCCAGAACAGCAGCAGGCCGACGACGACCATGAACAGCAGCCCGAGCGCGACGCGGAACCACGTCGAGCGCAAGAGGCTCTTCACGCCGCCGCCTGCTCGTAGATGTCGACCAGGCGGCGCGCGATCGCATCCCACGCGAACTGCGTCTCCGCGTACGCGCGCCCCGCAGCGCCCATCGCCTGACGGCGCGGCTCATCGGCGAGCAGGCCGATCACCGCCTCGGCGAGCGCGTCGACGTCGCCGGGCGGGAACGGAACGCACGATTCGGGGCGCATCGTCTCGCGGTAGCCGGGAATGTCGGAGGCGACGACCGGGGTCGCGCACGCGAGCGGACGGACGAGCACGATCCCGAAGCTCTCGCCGCCGAGCGACGGCGCGACGAGCGCCTTCGCGCGCAGCAACTCGTCGGTGAACTCCTCCTGCGGCAGGAAGCCGCGCACGTCGATCCCGTCGGCGTCGATGTGCAGCCGGTTGATCAGCAGCTTGACGCGCAGCGGGTCGGCACCGCAGACGCTGAGTCGCGCGCCCGTCTCGCGCCGGATGCGCGGCCACGCCTGCAGCACGACCTGCAGCCCCTTGCGCTTCTCGTGGCGGCCCGCAAAGACGATCCTGTCCTCTCGGTTCGCCGGATCGGCGTGCGGCGGGATGAGGACGCCGTTCGGGACGACCTCGTAGTCGCCGGGCAGCCAGCGGTTCGCGGACTCCGCGGCGAGCGGCGAGACCGCGATCCGGCGGTCGAGCCGATCCGCGAGGAACCCCCAGACCGGAGTGCCGATCTTCATCCAGCCGAGATCGCCGTTCGCGTGGAAGGTGCCGACCATGGGGGCGGTGCAGAAGGCGAGCGTCGCGATGCACGGCGTCGGCGTCATCGGCTCGTGCAGGTGGACGACGTCGAACTGCTCCCGGCGAAGCGTGTCGCGGATGCGGAAGACCGAGCGCGGGCTGAGGATGATGTTCGGGAGCGAGCCGTTCGCGGGGACGATCACCGAGCGTCCGATCGGGATGACGTCCGGCGGCGGCTTGCCATGGCGTCCGTGCCGCGGGTGCAGCACGCGCGTGAACTGGCCGGGCGGGTCGTTGCCCATGATCGTCTTCACGTCGTGGCCGAGGGCGCGGAGCGCGTCCGCCTGCAGCTCGGCATGCTCGACGACGCCGCCCCAGAAGGACCATGAGTACGGGACGACGATGCCGACCTTCATCGCCGCCATTATCGTCGGCGGACGGTGCGGCTCCGCTCTCCACACGATCGCGAGATCTTCCGGCTCGCGCTGCCCGCGCTCGGTGCGCTGGCGGCC
>Ga0157369_10006050_pt1 | contig 14048 bp, 11 predicted proteins | sample C25metaG_FD_113461 | JGI IMG/M metagenome (GOLD analysis project Ga0157369, IMG submission 113461) | Corn rhizosphere microbial communities from Kellogg Biological Station, Michigan, USA - C2-5 metaG | ecosystem: Host-associated > Plants > Roots > Rhizosphere > Soil | place: USA: Michigan...
ACGATAAAGGCAAAGGCGACCGCAATGGGTGACGACGACGGTCTTGTCGTGAAACGGGTAGTGCGGTTCGCCGATGCCGCGATAGGGGGGTTGCAGAAGCCGTATAGACCTCAGCCGGGCATTTCATTCCGAGCGCTTCGTGCGGCCGTTCGTGGTTGAATTCCTCTAAGAAGACGTCGAACTTCGCTTGTTGCTGGAGCAGATTCGCGCCCGCAGGCCGGGTGGCTTCTCTCTTGAGAGTTAAATGCATGCGCTCATGCCGGCCATTCTGTTGCGGATGACCGGGCCGAATGCGTTCGATGCGGATGCCCAGGCGTAGCCACCAAACCGACAGCCGGGAGAGGTTGAACAATCCGTTTGGGGAAGCGAAGGGCACACCGTTATCCGAACGAATCGCCAGCGGTAAACCACGCTCTTTGAATAACCGCTCAAAGGCGGTAAAAGCGAACTGTTCCTGGTTGGATTCCATCGCTTCACACAGCAGCAGATAGCGCGATGCATGATCGGTGACCGTGAGCGGATAGCAATAGCGCTGGTTGCCGAGTTTAAACTCACCCTTGTAGTCGGTGCACCACAACGCATTCGGCCTCAGACCCGCAGAAAGCGGCGTTCCTTCCATGCTGGAACGCTTGACGCGGGCTACCAGCCCGTGCCGACCCAGAATGGCGTGGATGGTGCTATGGGCCGGCACTTTCACTTCCGAGGGCAAGCGTCGCAGCAGACGTTCGCGAATCTTGCGAGCACCCCAGTTCGGCTTCTCCCGTTTCCACAATAGCCGCCTCCACCTGTGCGGGCAGGCGGTTGGCATGCCGATGAGGACGCCGGTCTCGATCTGTCAACCCTTTCAGTCCGCATTCCTCATAGCGGTTAGTGTGGCGTCCGGCCCCCGGCAGAGAGGGTGGGATTCGAACCGTATCCGCGCTTGTGTTCCCTGCAAGTTACAGATTGCAGGTTCCCAAGGCTGCTGAATTTGCCGTGGTTGCCGCGCGGCCTTGTACGATTTCACACGACGGGTTGTTTCCAGTTAATTCACCCATCCATCTCGGCTGAAAATTGAATTGCAGCCTTCCGGCATTTTCGGCGCATGAGTCTCGTCCGAGGGATTGCACTCTGGCATGGCATTCCTGCGCCACCACAATTGCATGCCCGTCCCGATTCGGAAGCGCCTGCCCAGGGCTGATCAGGATGGTCCTCGCAAACCCAAAAGCAATCCTCGCAGACAGGGCGCATATCTCAATTGTGTCGCTGTCGTCGTGACCTGCTTTCAATTACCCGTTTGACCGAAATGTTCCACGTTTCGTCGTTGCGGCGGATGATTGCGATGACATTGTCCTACCACCACAACCCCGACCATGCCGAATTGCTTTCTCAACTGCGTCGTATGCGCTGGTCGCATCCGTCGTAAGAGAGTGTTTTTTGCTGTCTCTACCTGCGATCTCCACGCAGCAGCGGACCACATGCGAATGATATGCATTTTCGCTGTTCGTTCGTCCACGCAACTCGTCTAGCGTACAATCGATAACACAACTGAAAAATATGCCGCGTGACAAAGAGATTGTGGTGACTGATTCGAGTGAGGTTGTGATCGCTCACACGGTCGAGCTGGAGACGTCAATCCAGTCGTTTAGCGCCCTTTGGCGGGCTTTTTAGACACGCTCGGGCTCCCGACGGAAAAGGTTGTTGTCGAATTCAGCCAGAGGAGATTTGTTCTCAAGTCCCTGCAAGAAACGCTTGAAATACTCCCGTATGAAGACCGGGCAAAAGCACTCTACCTAAGCAAATTTTCAGTCGCCATTGCGGTTGGCTTGTTCGACGCGGCGCTGAATTTCCTGTGGGACGAAACAATTCTTGCGCTGCGGCGCCTGGCCGTGAGCGTTGACCTTTCGTATTTTTTCGATACGGCCGAAAAGCGGGAATCGTATAGAGCAAGACTGCAGTCCGAAGAAGATTTACGCCTCCTTGATGACAATACGCTGATCGACACATGTGCTCGCATCGATCTCCTGACCGACGTCAATCGTGAGAGGCTCCGGAATGTGAACTACATGCGGAACCACGCAAGTGCCGCCCACCCGAATGCGAGTGAGCTCTTGGGTAGCGAGATGGTATCTTGGCTGGCCAACTGTCTTCGTTATGCGATCACTGCGAAGCCAGAGTGGGCTGTCATCCAAACAAAACAGCTCCTCACAAATATCCGAACCACCCTGATACCTCAGCAGGACATTTCGGTAATAGCGATAGATTTGCAGAAGTTCTCCACGGAGCGGGTGGATGATCTGCTCTGGACCTTATTTGGTCTCTATGTCGATCCTTCTCAGAAAGCAGAATGCCGGACGAACATTGGCAATCTTGCGCCGCATGTATGGAAGCTCGGCAGCGAAGACCGGAAGCTACAGGTCGGCGCGCGCCACGAACACTTTATAAAACAGGGAGACCAAAACCGAAAGACTTTTGCCGACGAATTTCTGATTGTTGTTGGAGGTCAACAATATCGTTCAGAAGATGTTTTAGCCGGGGAGCTTCTGGATAAGCTTCGCAGTTTGAATGCGGCACATAACGGTCTGAACAACTTCTATAACGAAGGACCACATGCGCAAGCGCTGTATCAATCACTACCAAAGACAGGAATCATTCCTAGGGCCGCTATCACGGAGTGGGTGAAAGTCATAGTTAAATGCCATCTCGGCAACGGCCTAGGATATCAGGATGGCGTGGATCAAACGGCAGATAAGGCGTATCAGTGGTATATCGGTCAGTTTGGCGAAAGTGAAATAGCAATTTTCCTTCGGCAGTTTGGAGATCCCGACTTTACCGTGGACCTAGACAACAGGAAGCCGCATAAACGAGCGGTGGCGCTGGCAACCGGCTTCAAATCGAAGACTACAAACGTTTATATATTGAGAGCGTTGGAAAGTATCATTGCGCAGCCAGAGGGAACAATGAGAAGAATTGCCACGGTCACAAAATTCAAAGAAGCGGTCACGAATATCACTTTGCGTTGAAGGGCGTTGCGGGTCCCTCTCCACCGACTCGCAAACAGGCCTACGCGATCAATGTTTGAGAGCAGCGGTTCCGTTCTTTTTTGAGCAATGGGGTGTTGTTCACAAAAAAGAAGACCGGGCGCACGCTCGAAGGTCGGTAGTGGGATGAGATGCTCCGCCAATTGCGAATTGGCCCTGATCTAAGCTGCGGGGCGCGGGGCCGAGAATGTGTTTGTCTCGGCTTCCGGTCTAGTGGGCGATGCACTGGCCAATTCCGCGCGTAATTCCTCCATCGCATAGGCCGCTGATCCGTATTTGCTTTCATGCCTTCTTCACGGTTCAGCCGGGTTGGATGGCCGTCCAGTGCCCCAATTCATGAAGTGCGGTCGCGGCCCATTCGGGAGGGCCGCGGAAAGCATGTTCGGGCGGTAGGGAGATGAAATCGAGCGTGGGGCTATAGAAGGCCCTATCGCCGCCGCCGGTGATTTTCACACCGCTGTTACGCAGAATAACATCGGCAGCTTCCGGTCGGCTCCACTGAGTTTCTTCGACCGATGGAGGGGAATAAGCCGGAACTCCGTCAACTTGCGACGCATGGAACACGGCGTAGTGCTTTAGGATCGGAATGATGCGCGCGCCGTCTTCGGATTTCTCGTCTTCGATCTCAAGCGGCTTGTCGAAAAAGATAGTGGTGGCTTTTTCACCCTTGCGTACTTGCCATTTCTTTTCGGCTGCTGATAGGTCATCCAGCGCGGATCTCCGGTTTGAGAGGCGCGGATATCCATGCCGAGAATCAGAACATTGATGCCGTGATCACGGGCTCCCGTTGTCGATTGAACGGAGCCTGTGGGCCAGCACATTTGTCGGCGTCCCAAGGACGGACCATGGCTTTACGCCGCGCTCAAGCTCGGCAATGATTTTGTCCGCGAATTCCTGAATAGGGTCGCGGCGTTCGGTAATGTCCCTGTTGTGGTGTCTGAAGGCCATGGATCGGAACGATAAACGGCCTTCCCCAAACTGTAAATAGCCAGTAAAATGAAGGCATGAGCACTTCGCCCAGGCATCCGAGTGAACGCGAGCATCCGGAAGACGTTAAGCTCGTGACCGAACGGCTGAAGACCGCCGATCAGGAACCGCGGCGCGGTGACGATGCGCTGGATGAAATTGTTCGCAGGCGCAAACTCAAACCGGCTCCCCGCAGTTGATAGCGTACACAGCATCTGCTCTGCGGGACATTGAGCAAGCCTTCAATTGGTACGAAGACAAGCAAGAGGGGCTTGGCGACTACGCTCCGGCTATTGGCGAAGCGCGCAAGGCGCTGCTGCGGAAGTTTCCTTACGCAATGTATTTTAAGGTGAACGCAGACGGTTCGCTGGTGATTGCGTGTCTGCATTCTCGAAGGGATGCGCGGCTGGCAAAGGAAAGGGCGGCTGGAATAACGGAGATTCCAAAACCGCCAGAACCGAGTTAGTCGGAGTTGCTGAACATCCTCTTGAGCCTGTTTACGACCGTTTGCTTTGACTCAACGCCCAAGGCTTCGAGGATTTTGATGGTGTCGTTCGATTCTGAGCCGAATCCCCGCCAGTCGTCTAATTCCGCGGCCCAGTAGTAAACTTGATTTCCTTCGATTAGGAGTCGATTTGGATGCGCGTAGCAATAGCTTTGGACGTTGACAGAGATCTCTTTCCTTCCAAGAACGCGGGCGGCAACAACATCATGGGCTTCCCCCGAACTCATCAAATAGTATGGTGGCAATCCGAGGATATAGGCAGAGTGAATACTGGGAATTGATCGCGTGTCCTTCTCGAAATTTTGGAGGATCAGCTTTTTGGATTCCTCGAACCTACCGAACGACCACGCATGAGTCAGGACGAAGCGAGGATCAATCGTTTCAATTGTTGATGTCGAAATCTGATCGTTAGCTGCTCTGAGCAACGTGACCGCGCGGTCAAGTGCCTTCATCGGCATTGTCCCGACTCTGTGAAGGAGGTGAACTTCGCTTTCTGGTCCGGGCCTGTCGATTTTTATATCAGTTATGCCATTTTGCAATTCATCGAGAACGCTTTCGCTCGTGGGTAGTCGTTATATCACGCTCTCCTTTTTGCCGTTTGGCCAGCCGAGCCGCGTAGCGTCGGTTATGTGCGTACATTCGAGCCCGTCTCGAACCGGATCCCATTGGGCCTGGCGGCGGAGGATCGCTAAAATTGATCCTCTCGCCGACCTTTAGAAAATCCTCATTGCTCGACCAGATGACGACGTATTCACCGGCCAGTCGATGCAACGGGATTGGTTTCACGCCGCCTGCGGGTCGCTCGCCTTGGCTTTGGCTGTCGCTGGCTTGGGCGTGTTTTGGAAGGCGTAAACCTTAATATCCTCAGCAAGGATCGCTACGGTGCTCGGACGTCGATATGCACGGAACTCACCAATGCGAATTTTCGGGCCAAACGCGATTGAAAATTGAGCGGCTCTCGAGGAGAAACGAAGACGCCCCTAGTGCGAACAACGAATGTCTATTGTGCCTTTAACGCCATCGTGGAAGGCGATCCCTGCATCCATTGCCAATCGCTGCTCAGCGACTTCTTCTAGAACTATAGGACCCTCAATTTGCTCGATCAGTTTCCCAAGGGAATAGCGTGAAAGGTTGCTCTATCCCGTTTCCCGTCGACAGCGACGGCAACGCTCAGCGCACTGAGGGATTTGCCTACAACACGCGCCATTTTGAAGGAGAGCCGTACAGGAACTGGATCACCGACAGCCGCATATGTTACGGGGCATGCACTGCCCGTAGCAGAACCATTAATGACTCCTGTGGCGTTATACTGCGAGCCGTTAACGACGACAAAGGAGCTGCCGGCGGACCCAATGACGATCGAATAATCCGCGAATGCGCAGAGGGCAGCAATATCCTTTGTTGTAGCCCTCAGTTGAACCGCACAGCTTTTTTGAGTGATCACGCCTCAAGCGGCCGGACCAGCGTGTTATTGACGCTGGCTTCTTGTCTCCATGTACATTCGCAAATAACGTTCGGTCAGTCGCAAATAATTTCCGAATTTGACATAACAGGCTCAACCTCAGATTCTACTCCGCATCCGAAACTCAACCGCGAATTCTTATTCGCAAAACCTAGCAACGACGGGCAAGGACCAAGGTTATGTCATCTGCTGCCGCGGCTCCGCGTGTAAAGGACAGCAGCTCTGCGTTGATGCCTTCAATCTGGCTTGCTGCCGGATCGTTACGTTTTCTCTGCACAACAGCAACGAGGCGTTGTTCACCGAATTCTTCATCTGCATCCGGCGTACATGCCTCCGTCACCCCGTCGCTAAACAGAATCAGCACATCGCCCTGTTCCAGACGGCAGCGATTCTGTTCATAAATGGCGTCTCGCCTGATTCCGAGGGGAAGCCCCGTAGCTTCGAGAGGCTCCACTTCATCGTTGCAGCGCAGCAGTAGCGGAGCATTGTGCCCAGCATTGCAATACACCAGGTCCCCCGTCCGCGGATCGAGCACTGCCGCAAAGAACGTGATGAAGCAATTGCCGGGACAGTTCGCTGCAACGCTGCGATTCAATCGGCAAATCTGCGCAGCAACTAGTTCCGGATCGTCGAACAAAACGTGAACGCGGGCCTGCAGGCTCGACATCAGCAACGCCGCGCCCAATCCCTTCCCGGAGACATCACCGATCAAAAGCGCCACGCGTCCGTCGGGGTAGGTCAGGAAATCGTAGTAATCTCCGCCAACCGTACGGCACGGCGCATTGTAGCCCGCCAAGTCGAAACCGGCTATCTCCGGAGCTTTGGAGGGTAGCAAGCGGCGCTGGATCTCGGCTGCCTGCTCGAGTTCTCGAGCCATCAGCTTCCTTGCTTGCTCTTGCTCCATCAGTCGGGCATGTTCGATGCGGATGGCCGCGATATTAGCCATTACCGTGACAAGATTCAGGTCTTCAGGCGTGAACTCGCGAACGAGATGTGGCGAGTCTAAATACAGCAGGCCGATCACTCGTTCATCGGTTTGCAGCGGAACTGCCAGCATACTTCGGATTTCCTGCGCCACAATACTGGATCGGGGCCCGAAGTCCCGATCTAGCTGGGCGTCGCGAACCAGTAGCGACTTTCCTTCCTTCACAACGAGATCGCGCACCGCCGTGCTGATGCGGAGCCCTTCGCCGCGGACGGCGCGGCTCATGAGATTTCCTTCGCCCTCTTGCGTCATCACAACTCCGCGCGACGCTTTCGCGGCCCTCAAGGAAAGGTCGAGAACCAATTCAAAGAGCTTCTCGAGGGCTCCATGTCCGGCCAGCTCCCGGCCGGCTCGTACAAGAGCTCCTAGGTGGTCATTCTCCAAGGTCGGGCGACCTGCCATATCCGTGCTCGTTTCGAGAGCAGCCTTTAAGTCGACCGATACAGTGGCTGCAGAGCCTTCCAGCGGCTGCTCGACAAATGTGATCTCGTTCAGCCCGGCATCCGCGAACTCACGTCGCGTGTCGTAGCGAATAGAGAGACGACCGGCCATGATTCGATCGCCATGAGACAGACAGGCGGTTCCGGTTAACGTTGTTCCATTGACCTGGGTGCCATTTCGACTGCCCACGTCCCGCACGGTCCAGCCATCACCGGTCCGTTCGAAAACCAGATGTTCACGAGATAACTTTTGGTCTTCAGGAAAAGCCAGCTCGTTTACCGAAGAGCGGCCCAGCCTGTAGTGGCCGTGCTCTAAATGGACGCGCATGCCTGCGCTGCCGGGCCAATCGATAATAAGGTCAATAAGGTCGGCCTTGGCCGTCGCTGTCGTCGGCATTCCACAAGAGTACCTAAAATTGGGAATCCCGCCAGACCGCCACGATCGCACCTCATCTGCTCGCGCTTGGACAACATCAACTGTGGACCCACAGCCCGCCCAAGGGATCGAACACTCTTAGGGCGAACTACGTACGGCCCCTCCCTGGCTGAATAAGGACAGTGAGGTACTCCCCTTCATCATTCGGTGGCGATGTCGGAATTGCTGGAAGGCGATGGAGTCGATCGTTTTACTTTCGTAACTCCAGCATCTTCGAGCAAACTCCCGCTCCTCCTCCTCTGAGAAGAGGATGCGCACGTGCCGAAATCCCTCCAGTCATCAATTCATTGGTGAGTATAGATCGCATTTTCTCATTCGAGCGTCTAAAGATCCTGAAGAATGATCTTAGGAATATACGTAAACTCCTGTTCAAATGGGTCGGGCATTCGGAGAGATATTAGCACGTCAATCGGTGTTCCTGGTGTCGTGCAGCTCATGCTCCACGTATACGCTGCTTGCAGCCAAGATATCTCTCCGTGGTTTTGAACCGACAAATGCCCCAGCAGGAATTGAATTTGTTCCAACTCACCTCCGGCGGCGTGACAGACGTTCGCGCAGGGCCTCTTTGAATCATGCGGAGCGACGGAGTTCGCAAAGGCATGTCCCGACTCGTCTGCTATGGCTTGAAGGTTGAAGACTGTTTCGAGACCACACAAATCAATCCAAGCCCGACTCTAATCGAGCCACTTTAGTCTTCGGTGGAGGACTCACCTCTGCTACGCATCGACCAATGCACCTTTCCCCAGAGATACCGCGAAAAATTCGAGTACATTCTCGCTCATGTTCAATATCGCAACCGCGAGGTTTTCAGGAACGAGGGAAGCGACATCAACTGGTTCTCGTAAGGGTACAGAGTCGGCTATATTTGCTCGCCCGAGTGCTGAGAGATAAACTTAACTGACATTTCGGCGTTTTGGAGTAGCCATTTTGATAGGGCGGGTATTGGCGCACTATCGCGTCCTCGAACAGCTCGGCGGCGGTGGCATGGGGATTGTTTACAAGGCCTATGACACACACCTGGACCGCTTGCTAGCGGTGAAGGTGTTGCCGGCGGACAAGGTCCCTGATCCTGACCGAATGCGACGGTTTGTGCAAGAGGCTAAAGCCGCTTCTGCCCTGAACCATCCCAATATCGTTCACATCTACGACATCGACAAGAACGCCGGAACGTATTTCATCGCCATGGAATATGTGAATGGCAAAACGCTGGAAGACGAGATCGCGCCAAACGGTCTCGATGTAGACACGGCAGTAACATACGCATTGCAAATCACGGATGCTTTGGCCGCAGCACACCACGCGGGCATCGTCCACCGCGATTTGAAACCGGCCAATATCATGGTGCAGCAGGCGCCATGCGGTCCCGGCGTAGCCAAAGTTGTGGATTTCGGTCTTGCCAAGTTGATCCAGACGCCCGTCGCCCAGGAAGGCTTACCTACACAGACACTGAATGCGACAACGCAGGAAGGAGTCATCCTCGGTACGGTCGCCTACATGTCACCCGAACAGGTGGAAGGCAAAGACCTTGACGCGCGTTCAGACGTCTTCAGTTTCGGTTCAGTGCTCTACGAAATGCTGACGGGCCGACGAGCATTCTCTGGCGGATCAAAGATGTCGATACTTTCGGCGATACTTCGTGACACTCCGACGCCCGCCAGAAACATTCGCCATAAGATTCCTTCCGAACTGGCTCATACTGTGGCGCGATGTCTTGAAAAGAGCAGGGACGCACGCTACAAATCAGCGGCGGAGGTGCACCAAGATCTTGCGAAATGTCAGGCTCATCTGAAGGCTAGCAGGACCGGCCTTCATGCGCTCATACGAAGGCCACGCCTTGCCGTTCCCGCCGGTGTCGCCCTTATTGCTCTGCTGTTATTAACGGCTTGGTTTGGCGTTCGTAGCTATCAGGGGCATTGGGTTAGAAATCAAGCGCTACCCGAAATTTCACGCCTGATCGAGCAGGAGAAATTGGGCGCCGCATACTCGCTCGCCCTAGAGGCAGAGAGACGGGTTCCGAAAGATCCCATACTCGCAAAGCTGTGGCCCAGTTTGTCGATGACCATTTCCATCGAGACAAGTCCACCGGGAGCTGAAGTCTACCGGAAGGAGTATAACGCTACGGATTCTAAGTGGGAATATGCCGGACGTTCTCCGCTCAAAAACATTAGAATTCCCCGAGTCAATCTCCAATGGAAGATCGTAAAACCCGGCTTTGCAACAGCAGATAGCAGCGACGTTATTATCTTCCCAGGTGCCGCCAGTGCGCCCCGTCTCCTCTCGGTAAATCTCGACACGGCGGCAAAAGCTCCCGTCGGGATGGTTCGTGTGTCTCCGGGGAACGCTCCAGTGGCCCTCGACATCCCGGGTTTCGAGCATCTCCCTAAAGCCCGTCTTGAAGACTACTGGCTCGACCGTTACGAGGTCACCAACAGGCAATATCAGCAATTCGTGAACACCGGCGGTTACCAAAAGAAGGAGTACTGGAAGCACGAGTTTCGCCGGGATGGGCGGCTCCTGTCCTGGCAGGAGGCGATGTCTTTGTTTCGCGATGCAACCGACAGGCCTGGTCCGGCCAGCTGGGTACAAGGCGAGTATCCCCGCGGTCAGGACGACTACCCGGTGACCGGCGTGAGCTGGTTTGAGGCTGCTGCATATTCTGAGTTCGTGCGGAAATTCCTTCCAACGATTTATCACTGGAACCGCGCAGCTGGAACACGGACAAGTTCGGCTGTCGTGCCACGTAGCAATTTCGCCGGGCACGGGCCCGCCCGCGTGGGCAGTTATCGCGGCATCGGCCCTTACGGGACCCTCGATATGGCCGGCAACGTAAAGGAATGGTGCTGGAACGAAGCCCGAGCGGGCAAGCGCTACATCCTCGGCGGCGGCTGGGACGAACCCACATACATGTTCACGGACGCTGATGCGCGTTCGCCCTTCGACCGTGCACCTACATTTGGGTTCCGCTGCGCAAGCTACTCTGCACAAAGCGCACTGCCCGTAGTTGTGACCGAGGCCATACCTTCGCCAGCCAGAGATTACAGCCGCGAAAAGCCGGCATCTAATGCATTGTTCCAGGTCTATAAAGGCCTTTATTCATACGACAAGCGTCCGCTCAATGCTGTGGTTGAATCTGTCGATGAAAGCCATCCAGACTGGAAACGAGAGAAGGTTACGTTTACCGCTGCTTACGGAGGCGAGCGAATTACTGCCTATCTGTATTTACCACGAACGTCCAAGTCGCCGCTGCAAACCATCGTTTTCTTCCCGGGGTCCAGTGCTATTCAGGCGCGTTCCAGCTCGACAATATCAACCTATTTTCACGAGTTCATACTCAAGAGCGGTCGCGCGTTCATGTATCCGATTTACAAGGGAACATTTGAAAGAGGCGATGAATTGAGTTCGGATTATCCAAACACAACAGACGTCTGGCGGGATCATGTGATTGCCTGGTCCAAGGATCTCGGTAGATCGATAGATTATTTGGAGAGTCGCCCGGAAATCGACAACAATAAGCTGGCATACCTCGGCTTTAGTTGGGGCGGTGCTATGGGAGCAGTGATGCCGGCAATCGAGACGCGAATTAAGACGTGCATCTTTGTAGTCGGAGGCTTCTACCTACAAAAAGCACGGCCTGAGGTGGACCAGATTAACTTCGCACCACACGTGAAGCAACCGGTCCTCATGTTGAGCGGCCAGTACGACTTCTTCTATCCCGTGGAGGCTTCACAAGTGCCTATGTTTCGGCTTCTCGGAGCCCCGAAGGAACAGAAGCGCCGCGTCCTCTATGACACCGCACACACGATCCCAAGAAACGAACTCATTAAGCAATCGCTGGATTGGCTGGATCGTTATTTAGGCCCTGTGAAATAGCGCCCACATGTGCAAAGGTGACTTCACAACGAGCATGCTTTCTGGACAGATCCGAGAGCCTTCCTTTCACCCTCGAGTTTCCGCCGAGCCCAGAATTTGATTCCGCTCGTCACACCCGAACGCACTAAAGCACAAACGAGATCTGCCCATGGCCTGTACACGCCTAGTCACTCGAACCAAGCAAACAAGGGTGGACAACCTCCCCGACGATGGGATCAGAGCAGCCCCACAATTGCCCCACAAAATGTGGCGACGAAGCCTCATGAAGGCCGCTGAAGGTAGCGCTTGGGCGAATTAAACTGTTGAATCTACGCTCGACCCATTCGAGTCCTGTGGCTCCGGAGCAAAAGGTCAGAGGTTCGAATCCTACCTGAGGAGCCAACATAATGAATACGATAGCGGCGGTCTATCGACCCCTTTTTCAATTTGGACGGCTGACTTGTGCGGAATCTTGTACTGCCGCGTCTGACTTTTGCTTTTTCTCGGCTTCGTCGGTCCTGCCTGCGGCCGCCGGCGGTTTTGACAGAGCCCCAACAGTCCGACGCTTCGCTTCCGTCCGGATATGTGGATAGTGCTTCGATGTCCTTCGAGACATGGCCCGCTAGATCCTGAATAACTTGGTCGCCGGCGCCACTCTCGGTCAAGTCGGTAACGAAAGTATGACGACTGTCGTGGAAACACCCTTCGACATTCGCCCGTGCGCGGGCATTGCGCCACGCAGTTTCAATGAGGTTTGGGGCCGTGTCGGATCTTTCGGCCAGGGCCGCCGAATGGGAAGACATATCAGTCCGACCTGGATGTACCCAACCGTTCCGTATACCATTTCACGTATTCGACCACGTCCGAGAACAACTCATCGTTGACCGGGATCGTGCGGCCAGTGCCGGCATCGGACTTGGTCTCGCCGACGGTGATGATTCGCTTGATCAGGTTGAGCCTGTTCCATTGCAGCGTGCGAATCTCTTTGTGGCGGAGACCAGCATGCTGAGCGAACATCGTTACCAAATGGATTCCCTTCGACCGCTTTGCTCCCTTGGCGCTCGTTACGTGAAGGTAATTTCCGTCTGTACTGCGCACCCCTTTCTCTACAAGTTTCTCTCGCGAATAAATAGTTGAAGCGACAGGCAAAAACAAAGCTGCCTCGACGTTACGAGTGTTACGTGAGAGCCAAACGGATAACGTTTGAATTTTCGGATACTATGCCTAGCCCGTGAACTCGGAGTCGATGGTGCACAACGGGTGCCACCAATTCGATCGCAGAAGTGCTTCTCAAGGAAAACAGCAAAATCACGACGCGTTAAGCAGCGCCATATTGTTGGTATGCGCTGGGGATGTCCGCTTTGCCGATTTCGGGCAATTCGGCCCGAGCCGCGGAGGAACGCACGAGCAGTGTATGTAAAAGGCGCACCAAGTCATCGATACCGAACGGCTTTCGAATGAAGTGTTCCGCTCTGAGTCCGGTAAAGTTGCCCCGAATGCTTTCGTGACTATAAGCACTGGTGAGGATCGTTACGAGATCGGGCCGGAGCCGCTCGGCTTCTTCGAGTACCTCGCGGGAGGACGCGCCCGGCAACGTCACATCCAGGAGCATTGCGTCAAAGCGACCGTGGCACGTGCGAATCAGCTCCAATGCTGAGGAACCGTCGCTCGCCTGAGTTACCGAAAATCCTCTGCGCTGAAGCAGCGTCGCGACGGCGAGCAGCAGTGCCCGCTCATCTTCAACTACCAGGATGCTGATCTTCCCGAGGGTCTGTGATCCGCGTTCCTCTAGAGCGAGGGCGGCGTGCGCGTCTTTCGTCCGAGCCATATCAGCGACACATGGCAGTACGACGTGGATACTGGAGCCGTTGCCGGGAGAACTCACGATATCGATACCGCCCCCAAGTCCGCGAACGATGCGCTGGACGATCGCAAGCCCCATACCGCGGCCGGCGAACTTCGTGGTGAAGAACGGGTCGAAAGCTTTGCGTTGCGTCTCCGGCGTCATCCCGCATCCGTTGTCGGAGACTTCCAGACAAACGTATTCACCTTCCGGTAGGCCCTTCGCCGCGTCAACCTGGTTGGAGCCGGAGCCCCCGGCGAGACGGTGGGTCATGACTTGAATGACTCCATTATGATCGACGATCGCCTCGGTAGCATTGGTCACGAGGTTCATCACGACCTGCCGAATCTGCGCGGAGTCAGCGCGGACCCTGGGAAGACTTTGCGCCAGACTCGTCTTCAGCACCGCGTGCTTGGGAACCGCAACTTTCAGCAGTTCGAGCATTTCGGTCACCAGCGAAGTGAGGTCCACCGGTTCGAACGCGGCGCTTTCGTTGCCGGCATAGATCATCAGTTGGCGGACGATTTCCGAGCCGCGCGTGG
>Ga0157369_10006056_pt1 | contig 14036 bp, 9 predicted proteins | sample C25metaG_FD_113461 | JGI IMG/M metagenome (GOLD analysis project Ga0157369, IMG submission 113461) | Corn rhizosphere microbial communities from Kellogg Biological Station, Michigan, USA - C2-5 metaG | ecosystem: Host-associated > Plants > Roots > Rhizosphere > Soil | place: USA: Michigan...
TGTTTTCTGGAACGAAATTTACCGACGCATAAAACAACCATCCAGGAAACTTCACATCGGCCGGTGTGTACGTCGTACCGTGGTAAAAAACGTGGTTGATTCCCGATAAAAACACCTGCTCAACTTCCGGTTTTGCCTGTGACCAAGACGTTTTGAAATGCTCCGTCAACCAGGTAAACGTTTCGTTGGAGGTTAATTTTTTGCCCATCACATTTGCTGCAGAAGAAGCAAATTTCAACATATTGAAATCAGGCATATCTGATTTCTGAATATCCGCAGTATCCCTTTTTAAGCCCTGAATTTCAAAAATCGAGCTTCCGAAAGTTTCAGATTCAGGAATGTCAACTGCTGCGTACAAATCGAGCAAATTCCCCGGCGAACCGTGTGCCTGATTGGTATTTTTGGAGTTTTTTGAATGTGCCCAATTCGTGAAATCTTTGGTAAAATTATTTAAAATCAATTCATTCAAAGTCTCTCTATAATCCGATTTTACCCTTCCCGCAATTTCATTTTCCTCATTACTCACGAGATATTTGATGTACGGACTTAAATCGTAACCTCTTCTTTTTTTAAATTCATTTAGAAAATCTGGCGTCCAGTCTGCATTGTAAACTTCATAACTGTCATTGAAAAACGAACGGATTCCGTAATTGGAATTTCCAAAAGCCTTATCGAAAGTTTTAAGATAATCTTTAGTCGCATCAGGTGAAAAATGGTCTAAAGTATAGCCTTCGCCACCCGGAGCCGCACGTTTTACTTTCTGCAAAGTTTTACCGATAAAAACTGCGTAAATTGTCCATTTTCCTGAACTTAGTTTCCAGTTTAAAGTTCCGTCAGCATTGATTTTATCCGTTAAAACTATTGCTTCATTTTTTTCATTGTAAGCCGTGACAACATCGAGTTTTACAGTTTTTAAATTCTTCTGTTTTTCGTCTTTCAGAACAATCTTTTCTGAAAATTTTTCACCTGATAAAATCGTGTAGGTCTGAACAATCATTTTTGTTGCAGCGTTCTGTTCATCAACCTTCGGTCCGCCGATTGGCCAACCTGTTCCGACTGCCATATCAACGCCCATATTCAGGCTTTTTGCTTTGTTGGTCGTAAACTGGAGCATTTTCATCCACTCCGGAGAAAGGTAAGTGAGGTATTGTTTTTCAAAACCTTTTGCACCGTAAATTGGGACGATTTCCACACCACCAAATCCTGCTTTATTTAAAGTTGTCAGTTGCTTATCCAAGCCTTTTTCGTCGACGGCATTTCCCATCCACCACCAACGCGTCCACGGTTTTGCGGTCTCGGTGGTTTTTGGCCACGGATTTTGCGCAGTGAGATTTCCAAAGGCAAAACAGATTAGACTTAATTTGACAATATTTTGAATTTTCATTTTCTTGTTTTATTAATTTCCGTCAGGTTTCAAAGATTCCATAAAAATGCTTTCCGGCCAATGAAAATCTTCAGCAGCATCGGGTTTATTTGGGTCAAAACCTTTGTAGTTTTTGGAAACAAATTTACTCAAAGGTAACTTTTGATCGACAATACTTTTTACGACACATTTTGCCAATTCATAAGCACCATAAGTGTTGAAATGCGTTTCATCTGCTAAAGCTGTCGGTTGATTAGGATAGCTGTTCGCAGGATAATAAACGAAAGCTTTTTTGGAATTTTCCGGTCCCATCTCTTCGAACAAAGTCTTACTCATTGCATTTAAATCGATTAAATCTACATTTTCCACTTTTGCAATTTCACGCATCGCATCTGGAAAATCACCCAACGTATTGATGATTATATTATTTTCATCGAAAACGTGACGGTTCATTGAGGTTACCAAAACGGGAATTGCTCCCAACTCTTTGGCTTTGTGAATCCATTGTGTTAATCTTCTTCTATATCCGGATTTTGTACTGTTTCCCGACTTCTGATCATTGTGTCCAAATTCAATAAAAAGATAATCTCCAGGCTTTATTTTATTCCAGATTTTATCGATTCGGTGGCGGTCTTCGAAGGCTTTCAAAGTTTCGCCGCTTTCAGCATAGTTGGCAACGACAACCTGATTCGGAACCAAAAAATAAGGAAACATTTGTCCCCAGGAAGCCCAAGGTTCGTATTGCGCATCAACGACTGTGGAATCTCCTGTGATGTAAATCGTTTTGGCAGTTGTGTTTGGCTTAATGGTAATTGCTGCAACTTTCGGAGCTTTGTCATTGAATTCAATCGTCAGCAAATTGTCCCAATGCAGATATTTTCGTTCTCTTGGTTTCAGTTTTACAATTCCGATTTGAGTTCCGTTTTGATTTCGGATGATGCTGTCTTTCACGTGAACTGTGATTTGTTTTTCAACTATTTCACCTTTTTTTGTTTTGATGTCATTGAGCATCAGACGGCGGTTTTCGACACGAACCGTTGTTTCAGATGTTCCTTTACTGTCGCCTAAAGTTAATTTTATATCATAATTTCCTTCAGGAATTGCGACTGAAAAATAAAATGGTTTGTCACTCGTAATAAAATCTCCTGTCAAAGCATTTCCGCCATTGTCAACGGATTTCAAACCGGAAATATCCATAAAACCGTAACCGATTTTCTTTTCAAATTTTGAGATTGATGTGATGGGAATAAATCCGTTTTCGGTTCGGTCTGTGCCAAAATCAAACTTGAAATTCGTCTGTTGCGCGAACAAAAACGAACCAAAGAAAAGCGTCAAAAATTTTATACAGTTCTGCATCTTTAATCTGTTAAAATATTTTCTTTCGGCATTGTAAACTGCTTATTTTCATCACCCAAATCAGGCAGACCAAAATAGAAATACAAGGTTCTTTTGAATGTTCCGTTCATATGATTCGGTTCACTTTCTGGGCCTAAAGTCGCAGTATCATTATTAATATTAAATGCCAAAGCTGTTCCCAAAGGTGGAATTGCATCGAGGAAAGAAATATTTCCGGTCGGCAGTTTTGGATAACCCTCTGCACCGTAAATTCCGTAAAAATCAAAGAGTCTGACGAACATTTTTTCTTCTTTCGTTCCGACCGTGATTTTTCCTTCTGCTGTATTCAACTGCAACCAAGAAATATCATCGAAATAGCCTTTAAATTCAGGATAAATCCAAGGTAAAAAACCTGTTCGGGTGGAGTTCTTCAGATTTTGCCAAACATTATAAGTCTGTCCCTGAATTCTGTTTTTCCAGACGTGATATGGACCTTTGCCGAGCCATTTGGCGCCGATGACATAATTTTCAGGGTAATCAAAACTTACGCCTGAAAACTGGTAATCTCCTGAGAGCGAATATTCGTAATTCAATTCTAAAATTCCTTTCGAATTCAGTTTCCAGACTGCCTTTTTTCCGTCTTTGTATGAAATTTGAATAACCTGATTTTGTTCTTCTGCAAAAGATTTTATAGATGACAATTCTGTTTTTCCATTCACGAAAATCGGTCCGTTTCGGAAGGTCAGTTTCTTGCCTTTTTTATCTAAAATGACAGACTTTAATAATCCATCTTTCTTTCCAAATGAAAATTCTTTTTCATCTGATTTTAAAACAAATAATGAATCGTTTTCTATAACTGAAACCGGAAATTCTTTGATTAACGATTTCGAAATCTGTTTTGAAATATCATCATTTGACTTGATTTTCCAAGTCCAGGTGTAAATTTCTTTGCCAAATTTGTCTGTAGTAGTTAATAGTAAACCTTCACTTTCTTTCCAGTTTGAAGGGAGATTTAAATTAAAATTTCCTTTTTCGGTCGGTTGAATATTCGGCGATTCTGCTTTTCCATTTTTAACCAAATCAAATCCAGATTCAGAAGAAAAAGGCGTTTTAAATTTGACCAGTTTCCATTCGAACTGACATTCATTTAAATTCGTAAAATGATATCGGTTTTCAACAGGAAGTGTTCCATTAAAATCATCCGGCAACGTTTTCAAATCAATTTTTACCGGACTGTAAGTTTCACGGATGGCATAAAAACTTCCTTCTTTTTCACGATGCGGACCGACCACTCCATCGGGAGCGTTGATTGCGTTGACATCGATTTGATTATTAAAATCAGTTCGCACCAAACCTTCGTCCGCAAACGCCCAGAGAAAACCACCTGCACCCTTTTTGAAATTCCAGTGCAGTTCCCAATAATCGGCTAGAGAAGTTCCGCCACCGCCGTCATCCTGCGCGTGCAGAAACTCGGTCGGCATATAAATATTTTCTCCTTCGAGAATTTTTTTGGTGCTGTAATAATCTTCGTAATGGTTGCAGTCAATTCCGTTGAAAGCGTTTCCAGGCTTATGATGCGCGTGAATCACGGGACGGTTGGACAGGTCATATTTTGCATATTCTGCATCCAAATCAAAATTATGTCCGCCTTCATTTCCGTTGCTCCAAAAAATAATGGATGGATGATTGGCATCTCTCGTAACCATTTCTCTCACGAGTTTTTTGCCAACTTCCGTGCTGTATTTTTTCTGCCATCCCGCCAATTCATCCAAAACATATAAACCCAAAGAATCACAAATCTGTAAGAACGATTTATTTGGTGGATAATGAGCACAGCGAACGGCATTCATATTCATTTCCTTGATGAGCTGAACGTCCATCAAATCGATGTTTTTGTTGACCGCTCTTCCGGTTTCTGGCCACCAAACGTGACGGTTGATGCCTTTCATTTTGATTTTGATTCCGTTGATATAAATACCATCACCTTTGCGGATTTCAATGGTTCGGAAACCGAATTTTTCTTCGGTGTGGAAGATATTTTTTCTGTTTTTATTTAAACTGAATTTCGCTTTGTACAAATTAGGCGTTTCGGCTGTCCAGAGTCTTGGATTTTTAACGGAGAATTGAATCTGTTTTAAAGTATCTCCTTTTTGAATTTGAATCTGAGATTCCCTAACTAAATTATTTTTAATATCAAAAATTTCGACCTTTAAATTATTGGTTGAATTAATTCCTTTTAAATAAATATTAGAGCGAAACGTCCCATCTGCTTTAGCATCAATGGCTGTTGAAGATATATTTTCTTTCGGATTGGCTTCCAAATAAACCGGTCGGAAAATTCCTCCCAAGACCCAATAATCTGCCAGACGTTCTGCATTGTTGACCGATTTATCAGCCGACATTTTGGAAACTTTAACTTCTAAAATATTTTCTTCTCCGAAAATTATTTTGTCGGAAATATCATATTTAAATTCATAAAAAGCACCCTGATGGATTTCTCCGGCTAATTTTCCGTTGATTTTCACTTCGGTGTCGGTCATTGAACCTTCGAAAACAATGTTGATTGACTTTCCTTTCCAGGAATTTGGAACTGAAAATTTATGCTTGTATAAACCTACTTCATCATTAAACTTAAAGTTTTTGCCGTAGGTTACATAATCCCGTCCGTAATTATACAAGCCAAATCCCTGTTGTTCCCACTGTGAAGGAACCTGAATTTTATTCCAGCTTCCTGATTTTCTTCCGCCAGTTATCCAAAAATCCCATTCTTTGGTATGCTCAGAATCTGTCCCGCTCAGGAATTGGATTTCCTTAGATTGAGAATGCAGAAACTGTGAGCAAAAGCATAAGAGAACGAATATTTTGGAATAAAAACTCATTTTGCAGCAACGTCTGAATCGTCTTTTTTGTCGTAAGATTGACCTAAAGAAGCAACCTGAGTTACACTTAATTTAGTTTTTTTTAGATTTTTAATTGCATCTAAATTTTCCTCCTTAGGTTTTACTGCTTTTATCCTTAAGTTTTCAAATGTAAAATCTGTTAATTCATACAAATCAGATTTTTCTATATCAAAACCTGTTTCACAAACGATGTCGATATTTTTTAAGACAATATTATTGATCAATCTCGTTTTCGGTTTCTCTTCTCCTTTCAAATCAAAAAACTGATTCCAGCCTTTTACATATAAGAAGGTTTTCACGTTTCCTTTGATATTTTCAAGTGTGATGTATTCGTAATGTTGTGGTGTGTCAGGACGCATTTTCAAGTGCAATAATCTCGACGCATCTTTCACTGTTGAGTTTCTGAAAATGATGTTGTAATTGTGAATCGATTCGCTTCCGCAAGTGAGCGCAGAATGACAGAATCCAAAAGTATTGTCTTCGATGATGATATTTCTGTTTTCGCCGTTATTAGGATCTTTGTCTGCTTTCGGACCTTTTCCGCCTTTCAAAGCAATCGCATCGTCGTTCACCGACATATAACAATTTTTAATCAGGAAATTGGCACACGCATCGATGTCGACGGCGTCTGTACTTGGTGCTTTTACAGGTTCTTTCGGAGCGAGAATCGTCAGATTTAATAACTTAACAAAGTCACTTTTGTAGTAATGCGTGCTCCAGAAAGGTGAATTTTTAATGGTAATTCCTTCTACCTGAACATTTTTAGAATTTGAGACGTAGATAATTCTTGGTCTCATTTCATCCATATTGGTACATTTAGGATTCCACTCGCGTCTTTTCCAGAAAGATTTCCAGAAACGTAAACCGTTTCCGTCGAGTGTTCCTTTTCCTGAAATCGTGAAACCGTCTAATCCGTCAGCATTGATTAAAGCCGGAAAATATTTTACCGTCTGACCTTCCATTCTTGTAGTGAGTACCGGAAAGTCGTTGATATCGTCACTTCCTTTTAATTTCGCTCCGTTTTCCAGATGTAAATGCGTTCCCTGTTTGAAGAAAACTGAACTTATTAGAAAAGTCCCTTTCGGAACGATAATAACACCTCCTCCGTTTTTGGCTGCCAAATCAATGATTGCCTGAAGTTCTTTGGTCTGAAGAATCGTGCTGTCGTTCTTCACGCCGTTGGCTGTCAAGATGTATTTTTTGCCTAATTTATTGATGTCCGTCGGTGTATTTTCTTTAAACCATTTTTCGATTTTAGTACCATCTGGCCAAAGATCCTGGCTTTTTACACCTGATGAAAATAGAAAAATTGCAAAAAGAGATAATATTATTTTGTTCTGAAATTTCATAATTGGGTTTCTTTAATAAAGCCGATTGAGACTTTTATTTCAACTTTATAAAAATATATATTTTGAAAACTTACAGCATCCTGCTCTTTCACGTTAGTTTGATTTCTTTATTATTTCTGTCTTTTCTGTAAACATAAAAAAACCACCGATGTTATCAGTGGTTTCTAAAGTTAAAATTTATAATATTTAAATATGATCTTTCAAGAATTTCAAACTCCCTAAAGCCAGTTCTTCCGCATCGTAAGGCGATTTTTGCCACAATGAAACCATTTTTTGCATTCCGGGAATTGATGATGAAAAGTTTTCCAGAACCAGATTACCTTCAAAATCAATTTCTTTTAAAGCTTTGAAAAGTTGTTCCCAATTTACTGTACCTTCTCCCAACATTCCTCGGTGAGATTCTGTGATGTGGACGTGTTTCAGTTTATTTCCGGCAAGGATGATTGGATCATAAAAATTATTTTCCTCGATATTCATATGAAAAGTGTCGAGATGAAGAAACAAATTATCTTTTCCTGTTTTTTTTATTAAATCCAAAACATTTTCAGCCGTATTACAAACATAAGATTCATAACGGTTTATGGGTTCGATTCCGATATTTACACCTTTTTCTTTCGCATAATCGGCAATTTTGCTCCAGACTTCTACAATTATTTCGGTTTCATTTTCTATTAATGGATTTCCGGAAAAAACACCGATTCCACCGTGAACAACGCCATCTAAAAAATCAGTTTCGAGTTCTGAGGTTTTATCAATGGCTTTTTTAATCAGATTTTCAGCAACTTTCGGATAAAAAGGAATATGCGCTTCTTTGGGAAGATTCAGTGAACATACAACATCTAAATTATGATTTTTCAATTGTTGTTTTACTTCTTTTGAATTAAATTCCATCGAGGTTGGTAAAAGAATTTCTATTAAATCAAAACCTGCTTTTGCTGTTTTTTCTATTGCATATTTTCCTGCGTCCGGATTCCAGTCTGGTGTGATCCAGGATAACAATGATGCTCCAAATTTTACTTTCATTTTTTTAATTTTAAATTTTAATTAGAAAATCCACCATTCTGTTCTCACGCCAAAGTAAGTTCCGAATCTTTTAGCACCGGATTGCTGCAAAAAAGGAGAATACAAACTGTTCATTGCCTGATCATTATATCTTGAAACTTCTGCAATGAAACGGATGTGTGGTCTTGCCCAAACGCTTCTTTCCGCAGTCGGAACAATCGTTGGCGCGAGAACCAATTTCGTCATCGACGCAGGATTTTGACTTCCATCTTTCCTTGTAGCAAAGTGTAATTCTGAGAGAATATGAAACCAATTGTTGAAATAATAAGTTGCTCTCAAACCTGTATTGAATTCAGTTTTTTTATTGAAAATTTCTCTTTGATAATAATCGACTGCTTTGTTATTACTGTCAGATCCGCCTTTACTCATTGTAAAAACCGCATAAGCATTGGCTGACCATTTATTGGAAAGGTTGAGCAAAATATGTTCAACAGCTGTTAAAGAATAAGCACCTTTATAGGTTTTAGTAACTTCGTCCGGAGCGCCATAAGTTCGCCAGGTTTGGGTATTTCCGCTGTCCCCTCCGTTGGCAATTCCACTTCCGTATCTGATTGATATTTGATTAAAAGAACCGTTAATTTTCGTTTTTAAATTCGTATTCAATTTAGCTCCCAGAACCCAACCCTGATCGGATTTATATTGCTCCATTGAATTCTTACCCGACCTATCTACATTATGAAATTCGGCAAGAAGTTTCAGTGCATGTACATTATTTTTGAATGGAATCATCTGTTCCAAAATAAAAACTTCACGTTGTCTGTAGATCAGATTTTTTGTTCCACTGATGACATTCGTGTAAGAATATGGCGTCGAGTTACTCGCTGCAGTATCAATCGCTGCCGGAAAAAACATCGAGAATCTGGTATTTTTATGTCTCACACCCCAACCCGTCGCCGAATGGTCATCAAAGTAGAAATAATCCGCAATATGCACATCATCATATCTCAGCCAACGTGATCCTGCCCAAACATCCCAGTCACTTCCCATAATATTTCGAGCTTCCACAAATGCTTCAGGTAATGCGATGATCATTCCCTGATTTGATTTTGAATCCACATTTCCCAAAAAAGTGCCGCCGGAATAGAAACTTAATCTCGCCTGCATATCAATCTTCGTAGTTTTTACACTGTCACCATTTACAACCGGTGTGAAATGAAAAGCCGGTAAAAAATCCACATAATCGCCCTGATCCATTCTCCCACCGAGTGAACCCTGATTATTAAGATTCAGTTGTCTTCCGGTTTTTCCATCGGCATTCGGAGAATACCCGGCGCCGATTCTGCCCGTTGTTCCAAAGGAAAAATCCTTGTTGGTAATCACAATTTGAGCGTGGGAAATCTGGCTGATGATTAATAAAAACCAAAAGCTGCATTTAAAAACATTAAAATTTCTCATCTTATTTAAATGTCTTTGGCTTATAGAATTTCAAAGCAAATAATAGAATAACAGCGTAACAAATAATCGGAAGAAGATAAGCGTGTGCAATATCATTTTCGGCAATTTTGCCCATTAATGGCGGAAAAACGGCACCTCCAAACATCGCCATCACAAGGAAAGAAGAGGCCTGCGGAACTTTATTTCCTAATCTCTTCAATCCAAGACTGAAAATAGTTGGATACATTACACTTAAGAAGAGATTCAATAATATTAAACTGATAAAAGATGCCCAGCCGATACTTTGTGAAATAATCAAACATAATACAATATTACAAGTTGTGAAAATTGCCAAAAGCTTATTCGGAGCAATGAATTTCATTAGGAATGTTCCTACGAAACGTCCTATCATCATCATTGCCATACTTAATGAAAAATAATAGGAAGCCTGAATCTCCGGAAGATGCATTTTCTCAACACCATAATTGATGAAATATGCCCAGGTTCCGCCTTGTGCTGCGATATTGAAAAACTGTGCAATAACAGCAAATATAAAATGTCTTTGCTTCCAAAGTGGCGCGTGCGGATCTGAAACAGAAGCTTCTACTCCATTTTCGTTCTCTGAAATCGTAATATCTTCTGCGTGAGGATCTTTCAGACTTGGAACTTTAATAAAAGAAAAGATAATCGTGATAATCAAAATTACAACGCCGATCCAGGTGTAAAGATCTTTTACAGAGTCTAATGAATTATCGTCCAAACCGGATTTTCCGAAGATAAAATAACCACCCAAAAGCGGACCTATAATTGCGCCCAAGCCATTGAAGGACTGAGCAAAATTTACTCTTTGATCACTCGTTTTTTCGTTTCCTAATGCAGCGACAAAAGGATGCGCCACAGTTTCTAAAGTTGCCATTCCCATTGCCAAAACGAAAAGTGCAATTCTGAAAAAATTAAATGACATTTGATTTGCGGCCGGAATGAAAAGAAATGATCCCAGTGCAAACAACGACAATCCCAAGATTACGCCCATTTTATATCCGAATTTCTTCATAAATAATCCAGCCGGAATTCCCATCAATGCGTACGCTCCGAAGATTGAAAGCTGTACCAATCCCGATTTTGATTTTGAGATATTCAGGACATTCTGGAAATGTTTGTTCAGAACGTCGCCCATTGTCAAAGCAATCGCCCAAAAGAAAAACAATGAAATCACAAATGCCAGTACAACATAGTATTTCTTTTCTGTAAATTTTGCAGTATTCATAATATTGATTTAAATAGTTTGACTGTAATATTCTTCACGAAATAATTTGAATTCTTCATAAGAATAATCAGGGCAAGCGCCAGATTTTGAAGTGATAAATGCGCCTAGTGAAACAGCTTGCTTCATAATCTCTTGGGGCGATTTCCCCTGAATCCTTTTAGATAAAAATCCGGCAAGAAAAGAATCTCCGCTTCCGACCGTGTCGTTAACTTCTATCGAAACTGCTGAAAACGTGTAACTTTTATCTCCGACAAAATATCTTGCACCTTTGCTGCCTTTCGTAAGTACAATCTCGTTCAGGTCAAAATGTTTTTGAACATACTTGATGCTATTATCTTCATCAATATATTCTTCACCAAGAAATTCGATAATTTGTCTTAATTCGGCTTTGTTCATTTTCACAAGATCAGCTTTACCAAGTAATGTTTTAACAAGATCAAAATCTATGAAAGGCGGACGGAAATTGACATCAAACACTCTGAATTTTGAAAGTTCTATCAACTCAAGCAATGTATTTCTAGACTCTTCATTTCGAGCGATTAGACTTCCATATACAAACACTTCGGAATTTTTGATCAACTCTTTTTGTTCTTGAGTAATCTTGATATGGTCCCAAGCTACATTATCGACGATGTCGTAATGCGCTTCACCGTGTTCGTCAAAATTAGCAATGACGGTTCCGGTGGGTTTTTCTTTATCAATCTGGATAAAATCTGTAGAAATATTCCAATTTTTTATCTGATCCAAAAGTTTATTTCCAAGTTCATCATCCCCGATTTTACTTATCATTTGAACCTCTATTCCCATTTTGTCTAAGTTATACGCAACATTGAAAGGTGCGCCACCAGCTCTTGATCCTGCCGGGAAAATGTCCCAGAGAATTTCTCCGAAACATACAGCATAAGTATTATTATTTGTATTCATATTTAGATTAAACGTTTAAGTTAATTAATAAAAAATTTTATTTTGTTGAATTATGAATGATCAGTTTTCCTGACAAGGTTATTTTTTTTGCTGTTGTCGAATAATTATTGATCTGCATATTGAGTAATTCTACAGCTTCATCAGCCATCTCTTCCAGCGGTTGTTTTACATAAGTGATTTCTACCGGGAATAATTTATAGGCATCGGTTTCGTCAAAAGCAATTACAGAAACATCTTCAGGTACTTTGATGCTATTTTTGATGAGATAAGCTAGACCTGCAATAGCAAGCTTATTACTTGAAAAATAAAGTGCTGTATTTTTAGGTTTTTTTCCTAAAGCATCTTTAAGTTTTTTCTGAATTTCGTCTGTGATATTTTCCAAACCTACCAAAATATTTTTGACCAAAACACTTTTGCCAGACTCAGAAATACTTGCTTCAAAACCCTGTTGACGATCCAAAAGATGTGGTAATTTGGTATCATAACCGACATAGATCATTTGATCAAAGTCTTTCTCCATTAAAAAATTGGTTGTACTTTCGGCGATTTCTCTGTTATTCAAAATAATCCCGGGAACGTTGACGCCTTTCAGATATCTGTCGATTGTCACCAGAGGATAATTCTTCTCCATTAATTTTTGAAGAATCGACTCTGCACCTGCGACGGGAGCGACAATCATTCCATCCACTTGTTGCTGAGAGAAAAGTTCTATCAATTTACCAAATTTATCCGCATTTTCGTCAGAACTTCCGATAATCAAAGTATATCCAAGCTTCAAAGCCTTATCTTCGAGATGTCTAGCAATGCTGGAATAAAAATCGTTGGAAATATCGGCAACAATCAAACCTAATAACTTACTTTTATTATTCTGAAGACTTCTTGCTATTCTGTTTGGAGTATAGTTAATCGTTTCAGCTATTTCAAAAATTTTCCTCTTTGTGTCTTCACTGATTCTCTGTCCTTCCTTCTTGTTGAGCACATACGATACTGTTGCCACGGAAACTCCGGCAATTCTGGCAATATCTTTGATCGATGCTCTTTTCATTGGTCTGATTTACAATGCAAAGTATCTTATAAAATTTCAAATAAACAATAGTGATATTTTTTTCTCAAATTCGGAAAAAAGTGTAATTTGGCGGATTTTTAATTTAAAATTGGTTTTTAATTAAACAACTAAAAATCAATTAATTAAAAATTAAAACAACCTTCAATATTAACTTAGTATTATTAATTAGCTTGTCAATATTAAATTTTGGTTAAACGTTTAATTCAATAAAATTAATATTTCTTTGTTTTTATTAAATCATCGAATGGGTAATCAATGTAAAATGAATGAATGAATGAATGAATTAAATAATTTTATTTATAAAAATATATTATGTTCACTTGAATAAATATATGTTTCATCAAGTTTTGTTTTATGATAAAGTCATTGGAACTTCCATAAGCAGAATTTCTGTACTATTGGAAGTTATTTTAATATTTAAATTTGAAATATCCCAAACCCCGAAACCGTCTCTTGTTTCCACTTTTTGTCCTCCGATTTCTGCACTTCCTTTTAAAATAAAAGCATACACACCGTTTCCTTTTTTCTTGATTTGATAATTGGTTTCAATATTATTTTCAAAATTTCCTAAGTGAAACCACGCATCCTGATTAATCCAAACGCCTTCGTCATCAGCGTTGGGAGAAAGAATCTGCTGGAATTTATTCTGACTTTTTATTTTGTCTAAAGTAACCTGATCATATCTCGGCGCAACATTTCTTTTGTTTGGATAAACCCAGATTTGAAGAAACTTCACCAAACTGTCATTATTTTTATTGAATTCGCTGTGCATAATTCCGGTTCCGGCACTCATCACCTGGATGTCTCCACTCTTGATAATCGCCGAATTTCCCATACTGTCTTTGTGCTCCAAATCACCTTCCAACGGTATGCTGATGATTTCCATATTGTCGTGAGGGTGCGTTCCGAAACCTCTTCCCGCCTCTACTTCATCATCATTTAAAACTCTTAAAACACCAAAGTGCATTCTTTCAGGATTGTGATAATTGGCAAAACTGAATGTATGATTGCTCACTAACCAGCCGTGATCCGCCTTTCCTCTGGAATCTGCTTTGTGAATCACAGAATTGTCTTTGATTTTTGAATCTGTATTCGGTAAATGATTGTATCCGATGGGTTCCAAAGGTTCGATTTCGTCAATCTCATTTTTCATTGTATTTCCCAATGAAGCGGTTGCTACAAACATTCCTGTTCCGAGTAATCCTTTCTTTAATAAATCTTTTCTGTCCATATTATTGGTTATTTATTCGTTATTAATAGGACAAATTTATGCTAATCAAAAACTCTGTGCATTTAACTAGTTTAATAAATGACTTTAAAGCGAAAAAAAAGCCGAATATTTTCATATCCGACATTGTATATTTTAAATCCTAAATCATCTCTCTTTAGTCGCCAA